>ERZ857965.123-NODE-123-length-117188-cov-13.958082_pt1 | contig 117188 bp, 106 predicted proteins | sample MGYA00519758_ERZ857965 | MGnify/ENA primary metagenome ERZ857965 (study PRJEB31778, sample SAMEA3449381) | human gut metagenome | biome: human gut; feature: human-associated habitat; material: faeces | place: United Kingdom | collected 2010/2012 ...
CGGTACGCGAGCTGGGTTCAGAACGTCGTGAGACAGTTCGGTCCCTATCCGGCGCGGGCGCAGGATATCTGAGAGGAGCTGTCCTTAGTACGAGAGGACCGGGATGGACCGTCCGCTGGTGGACCGGTTGTCATGCCAATGGCACGGCCGGGTAGCCAAGACGGGAAGGGATAAACGCTGAAGGCATCTAAGCGTGAAGCCCCCCTCAAGATGAGATATCCATACTCGAAAGAGTGAGAGACCCCTTAGAGACGATGAGGTAGATAGGGCAGAGATGGAAGCACAGCGATGTGTGGAGTTGACTGTTACTAATCGGTCGATAGCTTGACCTTAGTAAGTTATTGGAATGGAAAAAAGATAGTTTGTGTGTGGTTTTGAAGGTACATACCTTTTTGGCCCGGTGGCTCAGCTGGTTAGAGCGCCGCCCTGTCACGGCGGAGGTCGTGGGTTCGATTCCCATCCGGGTCGCTTTATTTTTTGAATATTTGGGATCATAGCTCAGCTGGGAGAGCATCTGCCTTACAAGCAGAGGGTCATAGGTTCGAGTCCTATAGGTCCCATTTATGCCGATGTGGCTCAATTGGCAGAGCAGCTGATTTGTAATCAGCAGGTTAACGGTTCGAGTCCGTTCATCGGCTTCACAAATTAAATTTTGATTTAGTTTGATTTGGATTGTTCTAGGGACCTTTAGCTCAGCTGGTTAGAGCAATCGGCTCATAACCGATCGGTCCGGGGTTCAAGTCCCTGAAGGTCCACTCTATTTGAATAATTTTGGCCCGGTGGCTCAGCTGGTTAGAGCGCCGCCCTGTCACGGCGGAGGTCGTGGGTTCGAATCCCATCCGGGTCGTTTATCCGCAAGGATATATTTTAATAAGTGAATATGGGATCTTAGCTCAGCTGGGAGAGCATCTGCCTTACAAGCAGAGGGTCACAGGTTCAAGTCCTGTAGGTCCCATTTATGCCGGCGTGGCGGAACTGGCAGACGCACAGGACTTAAAATCCTGCGGGACTTATACTCCCGTATCGGTTCGATTCCGATCGCCGGCATATCTTAAGAACTTTGTGGGCATAGCTCAGCTGGATAGAGCGTTTGGCTACGGACCAAAAGGTCGGGGGTTCGAATCCTCTTGCCCACGTTTTAATAACATCACTTAAGGAAGGGTACTTTACAGTATCCTTTTTTATTATCCTAATAAGATTTTTTGCTTCTAAGGAGAGTGCGAGAATGGGACAAATATGGAAATGCAATGGAGACGACAAAAGAACGATGCCCCGATGGCTATGGGAAAAAGATTTATCAATTCTTTCAAATGAAGAAGAGATGGCTAAAGTTCTGCTTGCATGGAAAAAGGCAGAAAATCGGAAAGAAATTATATTACCTCTTGTTCAGAACCTTGAAGGCGCAGTTCTTGGAGCTGATGTTATAAAAAGAGAAAATTACTGGACAACAGGAGATTATCCTTTTTCTAGGTTAGAAGAAATAAAACCAGAACAGTTTACTCTTATGCAAGACAAACGTATTAAAACTATCATAGAGGTTACAAAGAAATTAAAAGAAAAGCCTCTTATCCTTGAAGCAGAAGCTCCGTTTTCTATATTAGCAGCCTTGATTGATCCTATGAAACTGTATCTGGCAATGCAAACGGAACCAGAAAAGCTTGAGAAAATATTGAAAAAGATTGTATTAGAAGAAGCAGAATATATCAAAGCTGTCATCCAGGCAGGCTGCCGAATCATTTCTTTAGCAGAACCAACAGCAACAATGGATATGGTTGGAGAAAAGTGTTTTAAAGAGTGTAGTGGAATGGCTACATTCATGCTTTTAAAAGAAATAGAGAAGTTCCTTTCAAATAGCGTTGTTCATCTTTGCGGAAAACTGTCAAGTTCTATGATTGCTGTACATATGGCAAAGGAAGAAGAAGATTTCGTAACAGGTGAAACATATCTTGAAAATTTAATAGAAGTAACAAAGAATCCAGAAATACACTTTGTAGGACAGCGCTGTATTCATCAAAAGAAAAATGAATCAGGAAAAATTCATGTTATGAAATTAAATTTAATTCAAACAAAATCCACCTAAAGACAGGCGGGAAGAGAACCGATACCCTATATTTGTGGTCTCAGTTTTCTTCTCAGGTGTCTGTCTCTTAATGAATTAAATAGTAATCTGCATTCTTGAAATCTTCTCCCAATTGTGTTACTCTAGTCTGTGACTTTATTATATGATAAAACTTACAATAAAATTGCAAAGTATTCTCGGAAGGTTTTTGTAAAATGATTTTCCGAGAGTACTTTCTTAAAGGAAAGGAGCCTTTTATGGAATATAAGAACGTAATCGCAATTGACGCGATGGGTGGAGATAACGCACCCGCAGAGATTATCAAAGGTGCGATTGAGGCGATTAACGAAAGAGCAGATATTAAGCTTCGTCTATTTGGTGATAAAGATAAGATTGAGACGGAACTTAATAAATATACTTATAATAAGGAACAGATTGGGATTACTCATACAACGGAGGAGATTAGTTGTAATGAAGCTCCTGCAATGGCAATTAAGAAGAAGAAAGATTCTTCTTTAGTTGTTGCGATTAAGTCTGTAAAGAGCGGCGAGTGCGATGCCATTGTTTCTGCCGGAAGTTCAGGAGCGATTCTTGTTGGTGGACAGGTCTTAATTGGAAAGGGAAAAGGAGTAAAGAGAGCTCCTCTTGCCCCTCTTACTCCAACAGCCAAAGGGGTTTCGCTTTTAATTGACTGCGGTGCGAATGTCGATGCCCGTCCAGAACATCTTTTACAGTTTGCACAGATGGGTTCTATTTATATGGAGGACGTTGTCGGTGTAAAGAATCCTCGTGTTGCTATTGTAAATATTGGTGCAGAAGAGGCAAAAGGTAATGCACTTGTAAAGGAAACCTATCCTTTATTAAAGGCATGTAAGAATATTAATTTTATCGGAAGTATTGAAGCAAGAGATATTCCAAAGGGTGAGGCAGATGTTATCGTAACAGAAGCGTTTGTTGGTAATGTCATCTTAAAGCTTGAGGAAGGTCTTGCCAGCACATTGATTCATGTAATTAAAGAAGGAATGATGTCCACAACAAGAAGTAAGATTGGTGGTCTTTTAGTAAAACCTGCTTTAAAAGATACGTTAAAGACATTTGATGCAACAGAGTACGGCGGAGCACCACTTCTTGGTTTAAAGGGACTTGTTGTAAAGATTCATGGAAGTGCGAAGGCAAAAGAGACAAAGACTGCCATTTTCCAGTGTGTTACTTTTAAAGAGCAGCGTATTAATGAAAAGATTGTAGCGCATCTTGCAGAAGAAATGGCACAGGCAAAAGAAGAGAAGGCAGGCGAGCAGTAATGATTCGGACAGAGAGATTTAAAGGATTAGAAGAAAAGATAGGTTATACTTTTACAAATAAGCGTACATTAGCACTGGCAATGACACATAGTTCCTATGCGAATGAGCAGAGAGGACGAAGGAAGGCAAATAATGAGCGTCTGGAATTTTTGGGAGATGCTGTGTTAGAGGTTACCATTTCTGATTATGTATTCAGAGAATATCCAGGTTATAATGAGGGCCGTCTTACAAAGCTTCGTTCCAGTCTCGTATGTGAGTATACCTTAGCTATCTGTGCAAGAGATGTAGAACTTGGCAAATATCTTCTTTTAAGCAGAGGAGAGGATGCAACGGGTGGAAGAGAAAGAGATTCTATTCTTTCCGATGCATTTGAGGCATTGATCGGAGCGATTTATTTAGACGGCGGAATGGATAGAGCGAGAACATTTATTCATACACATCTGTTAAAAGATGTAGAAGATAAATCCTTATTTTATGATGCGAAAACGATTTTGCAGGAGATGGTGCAGGCAGGTCCTGATCCACGTCTTGAGTATGTCCTTACAAGAGAAGCAGGTCCAGACCATAATAAAGAGTTTACCGTTGAAGCCAAAATCGGTGGTAAGACATATGCTATCGGTAAAGGAAAGACAAAAAAGGGAGCAGAGCAGATTGCCGCTTATCAGACGATACTGTTGTTAAAAAAGCGGCGGAGGTAGTATGTATTTAAAAAGTATCGAAATTAATGGATTTAAGTCCTTTGCCAATAAGATCGTGTTTGAGTTTCCACAGGGAATTACAGGTATTGTAGGCCCGAACGGAAGTGGAAAGAGTAATATCGGAGATGCGGTGCGCTGGGTTTTAGGTGAGCAGAGTGCCAGACAGCTTCGAGGTTCGAAGATGGAAGATGTTATTTTCTCCGGTACACAAAGCAGGAGACCGATGGGATTTGCTTATGTGGCGATTACTTTTGAAAATGCAAACCGTATTATTCCTCTTGATTATGAGGAAGTGACGGTGGCAAGACGAGTATATCGTTCTGGAGAGAGTGAGTATCTCATTAACGGAAGTTCCTGTCGAAGAAGAGATATCGTGGAGCTTTTTTACGATACTGGTATTGGTAAAGAGGGCTATTCGATTATCGGACAAGGCCAGGTGGAAAAAATCTTAAGTGGCAAGATTGAAGACAGCCGAGAACTATTTGATGAGGCAGCTGGAATTGCCAAATATAAAAAGAATCGTACGGTTACTGAGAAATCCTTAGAGCAGGAACGCCAGAACTTAGAGCGTGTTACCGACATTCTGGCTGAGCTTGAAAAACAGGTCGGTCCGTTAGAAAAACAAAGTGCGAAGGCAAAGGAATATTTAAAACTTCGTGATGAAGAAAAAGATATTGATATTCATCTTTTCCTTTATGATTATGAACGACTGAAAAAAGAGCAGGAGGAAAATGAGCGCCAGTACAAAATCGTTTCCGGAGATTTAGAGGATACGAGAAAGATATACGAAAAGATTAAGGAAAAGAATGGAAAGCTTCAGGATCAGACGCAGGCAGTTACAGAAAGTCTTGAGACAAAGGAATCAGAAAAAGAAGAGCTTCGCCGGAAAAAAGAGACGAAAGATAATGAGATTCTTTTACTTTCTCATAAAGTAGAATCGAACACTCTTTTAATTACACATTATGAAGAGTTAGAAAAACAGAGTGATGAAGAAAAAGACACAAAAACAGCGGAAATCGAGGTATTAAAAAAAGAAACTGTTCAAAAAAAACAGGAAATCAGTAACGGACAAAAGAAGTTAGAAGAGTTAGAAGAGTCCATTCTTACAAAAAGAAAAGAACAGGAAGCTTGCGAGAAGAAGATTTCCGGGGAGAATGACCGTCTCTTTTCGATTATGAACACCAGTTCTGACACAAAGGAAAAACTGAGCCGTTATGCGGCAATGGAAGAACAGTTAGAGATTCGTAATGCTGAATATAACAGTCGCTATATTTCTTTTAACTCCGAATTAAAGGAATATAATGAAACAGCGGAAGAACTGCTCAAACAGCAGGATGCAGCAAAAGAGGCCTTTGAAAAGCAGGAAAATCTGTATCAGGAACTTGAGAAAAGGGAAAAACATCTTCAGGAAAAAGAACAGAAATATCAGGACGAGATGGGGAACTTAAATCAAGAATACCTTCGTACGAAGTCCCGCTATGAGACATTGATGAATATTACGGAGCGGTATGATGGGTATAATCAGTCTATCCGCCGTATCATGGAGCAAAAGAATGCCAATCCGGGCATCATCGGTGTAGTAGCGGATATTTTAGCACTTCCGGAAAAGTACGAGACCGCCATTGAAATTGCGCTTGGTGGTGCGTTACAGAACATTGTTACTGAGGATAATGAGACTGCTAAAAAGATGATTAACTTTTTAAAGAAGAATCGTTTTGGCCGGGCAACCTTTTTACCGCTTACAAATATCCGAAGAAGAAACAGCACAATTTCCCCATCTGTTTTACAAGATGAAGGTGTTATTGGTATTGCCAGTACACTTGTGAAGGTAGAGGAACGTTTTCAGGCGTTAGTAGATTCTTTGCTCGGAAGAACTGTTGTTGTAGATACGGTAGACCATGCTCTTTCTCTTTCGAGAAAGAATAACTTCAGTCTTCGTCTTGTTACACTTGATGGTGAACTGTTAAATCCTGGTGGAGCAATTACTGGTGGAGTGTTCCGGCATTCTGGCAATCTTCTCGGTCGAAAGCGTGAGACTGAAGAGTGCAAAGATTCTTTAAGAAAGGCGAAGGCTGCCTGGGAAGAGAGAAAGGAAGCTCTTTCGGAATTAAAAGCAGGACAGCAGAAATTAGAGGAACAAAAACAGCAAAGGAAGGCCAAACTGGATGCAGCATCGCTTTTACTTCATGACCTGAGTAATCAGATTCCTGATATGGATGCCAAAAAAGAAGAACTTTCTGAAAGAATTACATCATTAAAAGAAGAACATCAGATTTTAAAAGAACAAATTGATGAAATTCGTTCTCAGAAAGAGGCACTGTTAAAAGAACAGGAAGACAATGAACAGATTCATGAGCAGAACAATACGGTACTTGATTCCTTAAAAGAACAGCTTTCTGAAATAAGAGCCGAAGTTTCTAAACTGGAATCCGAGAAGAACGAGCAGAGAATTTCGCTTTCAAAAATGCGTCAGGAATTAGATTATCTGCGTAGTAATAAGCAACGTATTGAAAAAGAAATAGAGAATATCAAGAACTCTCTAGAGGAAAATAAAAAAGAAATTAAACGCCTTACCGAAGAAAATATTTCCTATGAGGAAGAACAAAAGACATTGAAAGCAGCTTTGCAGGAGATTACAATACAGATGGATGGAATTTCCACCAATCTCGAAGAATTAAAGCAGCAGCGTTCCACAGCAATGAAAAAGCAGAATCAGATTTTTCAGGAATTAGAGAGTGAGAATGAAAAGCTGTTGATTCTTGAAAAAGAAGCTGCTAAGTTATCTTCTAAGCAAGAGCGCATGAAAGAAGATTTTGAAAGTAAGATTGACTATATGTGGGAAACTTATGAGATTACATATAATCAGGCATTTACTTTGAAGCATTACGAGGTAAAAGCAGAGGAAGCTGCCGAACAGCGTAAACAGAAAAAAGAACTGCAAAGACAGATTAAAGAACTTGGAAATATCAATATCAACGCCATTGAAGAATACAAAGAGGTTGGCGAGAGATACGAGTTCTTACGAGGCCAGTATGATGATATCAAAGAAGCAGAAGCCAAACTTCTAACAATGATTGAGGAATTAAATACTGCCATGAAAGAACAGTTTACAAAGGAATTTGGTAATATTCAGCAGATGTTTACGACGGTTTTCCAAGATTTATTTGAGGGAGGTACTGCTTCTCTTGAACTGATGGATAACGAGAATATTTTAGAATGTGGCATTCGAATTATCGCACAGCCGCCGGGAAAGAAACTGCAAAATATTATGCTGCTTTCTGGTGGAGAGAGAGCGTTGACAGCGATTGCACTATTATTTGCCATTCAGAACTTAAAGCCATCTCCATTCTGTCTTCTTGACGAGATTGAGGCTGCACTTGATGATGCCAATATCGTGCGTTTTTCCAAATATTTAAAGAAACTCTCGAAAGACACACAGTTTATCGTCATCACACATCGAAGAGGAACAATGAATGCGGCAGATGCCCTGTATGGAATCACAATGCAGGAGAAGGGTATTTCCACATTGATTTCTGTTGATTTGATTGACAAAGATTTAAATTAAAAAGGAGTAGTTATGGGAGAAAAGAAAGGATTTTTCAGCCGACTGGTTAGCGGACTGACCAAAACAAGAAAGAACATTGCTTCAGGTCTTGATTCAATTTTTCATGGATTCTCAAAAATTGATGATGATTTCTATGAGGAATTAGAAGAGATTCTGATTATGGGTGACCTGGGTGTAGATACGACAATGAATATTATTGAAGATTTACAGGAAAGGGTAAAAGAGGAACATATTAAAGAGCCTGCTGAGTGTCGTCAGCTTTTAATTGATATTATTAAAAAGCAGATGGAAGTTGATGAGACAGCTTACGAATATGAGAACCGTACTTCAGTCGTTCTTGTGATTGGTGTAAACGGTGTTGGAAAAACAACAACAATTGGAAAGCTTGCTGCACAGCTGAAATCACAGAATAAAAAGGTTATTATGGCAGCAGCGGATACTTTCCGTGCAGCAGCGATTGAGCAGCTTACAGAGTGGTCTAACAGAGCTGGTGTTGACATTATTGCACAGCAGGAAGGTTCTGATCCGGCAGCAGTTATTTATGATGCCTGCCAGGCAGCAAAGTCAAGACATGCCGATGTTCTTTTATGCGATACTGCCGGACGTCTTCATAATAAGAAGAACCTTATGAATGAGCTTTCAAAGATTCGAAGAGTCATTGAAAGAGAATTTCCAGAAGCTTACCTTGAAACATTAATCGTTCTTGACGGAACAACAGGTCAGAATGCTTTAGTGCAGGCAAAACAGTTTAAAGAAGTATCTGATATTTCCGGTATCGTACTTACAAAGCTTGACGGAACAGCCAAGGGTGGTATTGCCATCGCAATTCAGGCAGAGCTTGGAATTCCAGTAAAATATATTGGAATCGGAGAGAAAATCGAAGATTTACAAAAGTTTGATGCTGATTCTTTTGTAAATGCACTCTTTGAAAAACCAGCAGAAGACGAAGAATAAAAAATTGTTAATATATAAAAATTAACAATAATAAATTTTTTGTATATTGACAATAATTATAATTTCAAACAACTGCAGACAGGAAAAAAGAATGAAAAAAACTATTCATAATTATATAATTGCGATATAATTATAAAAATGCAAGAAGAATATAATGGAGGAATGCATATAATGATGGAAAAATTATCATTAGACAAGTTCGAAGAAGCGTACGAGCGAGTGCAGGAAGTTGTTCTGCCAACAAACCTTGTACAAAGTGACTTCTTCTCACAGATGACAGGAAACAAAGTTTATTTTAAACCAGAGAATCTTCAGCTCACAGGAGCATACAAGATTCGTGGAGCATATTATAAAATCAGTACATTAAGTGATGAAGAAAAAGCAAAAGGTCTTATCACAGCTTCTGCTGGGAACCATGCACAGGGTGTAGCATATGCCGCAAGAAAGTTTGGTGCACCGGCAATCGTTGTTATGCCTACAACAACACCTTTATTAAAGGTAAACCGTACAAAGGAACTTGGAGCAGAAGTTGTTCTTCATGGTAACGTATACGATGAAGCCTGCGAAAAAGCAAAAGAGTTAGCAGCAGAACATGGATATACTTTTGTTCATCCATTTGATGATTTAGAAGTAGCAACTGGTCAGGGTTCTATTGCAATGGAAATTGTAAAAGAACTTCCTACCGTAGATATGATTTTAGTACCAGTTGGCGGTGGTGGACTTTCTACTGGTGTTTCAACTCTTGCTAAGATGTTAAATCCAAAGATTAAAGTCATCGGTGTAGAGCCAGCCGGAGCAAACTGCCTTCAGGAATCTTTAAAAGCAGGACATCCAGTAACATTAAAGGGAGTCAATACAATCGCAGACGGTACTGCTGTAAAGACACCAGGCGAAACTATTTTCCCATATCTCCAGGAGAATTTAGATGATATTATCACCATCGAAGATGACGAGTTAATCGTTGCGTTCCTTGATATTTTAGAGAACCATAAAATGCTTGTTGAAAACTCCGGACTTCTTACAGTAGCTGCTTTAAAACATTTAAAACCAGAAGGAAAGAAAGTTGTTTCTATCTTAAGCGGTGGAAATATGGATATCATCACATTAGCTTCTGTTGTACAAAACGGTCTTATCCAGCGTTCCAGAATCTTTACCGTGTCGGTTTTACTGCCGGATGTACCAGGACAGCTTAATAAAGTATCTAAAGTTATCGCAGATGTACAGGGTAATGTTATCAAGCTTGAGCACAATCAGTTTGTCAGCGTAAACCGTAACAGTTCTGTAGAGCTTACGATCACAATGGAAGCATTTGGACATGATCATAAGAAGAAAATCATAGATGCCTTACGTGCTGCTGGTTTCAAACCAAAGGAAAGAACAACAAGAGGTGTTTATCAATAGACTCTGTAGTTGTAAAATGCGATCTAAATATCGCCTGTGGTATAAAGGAATCATTGTATAGCAGGAAGAGTTTCCTTATTGTACAACTAAATTCATAATTAAATTATAAAAAGAAAAGATAACATATCTTACAGCCTGTTTCATATATTATAAGAAACAGGCTGTTTTTTTTGTGTAAGGAAATTGTATTACAGATAACAAAATTCTCAGGGAATTAAGCGAGAATCCTCGTTAATTCCATTGCTGGATACTTCATTAAGATTTTTGTTTTATAAAAACCTGCTATATGATCAATTTCAAAAAGGGGAAGGAGCATGTATGCCGGGGCATTCTTGAATTTTTATATAGCCGTTTTAGAAAGGAGGAAATAGGTGCAGCAGAAGCTATACCGAGAGGAACTGCTTCAGATTTTTCCACAAAAATTAAGGCAGCGAATAGAAGAAAGCGTAACTTTTAAAAATCTAACAGAAATCCGTCTGCGAGCAGATCTTCCGGTTTTGATTGAGACAACGCAGGAAAACTATTTTTTAAAAAAAGAAGAAGCTGCGGAAAAAAGAAGAGCTATAGCAAAAGAAGAGGATAATTGGATTTTATCGCCGGAACAACTAAAACTTATCTTTGAAAAAATCAGCCAGTATTCTGTTTTTGCTTACACAGAAGAAATCGGGGAAGGATTTATTACTTTAAAAGGAGGACACCGGGCAGGCTTATGTGGCAAATATTATTACAGGGGGGAAGAAAAGCCGCAGATAAAACATATTTCTTCAATCAATCTTCGTGTAGCAAGAGAAGTCATTGGATGCGCAGAGTGCATTGTACCAAAACTTTTTGAAGGAAACACATTTTGTCACACACTTCTAATCTCACCGCCAGGCTGTGGAAAAACAACGTATTTGCGGGACATAATCCGCCTGCTTTCTGATGGAACAGACACAATTACAGGAAAGAATGTAGCTGTTGTAGACGAGCGGAGTGAGATTGGAAACCGCACCCGAGAAGGAATTGGATTTTATTTGGGAAACCGAACAGATTTAATGGATCACTGTCCAAAAGCGGCGGGAATGCTAATGATGCTCCGTACTATGACACCGGAAATTCTTGCCGCGGATGAAATTGGCGGAGAAAAAGATATTAAGGCGATGGCATATGTACGAAATTGTGGCTGTCGTTTATTAATGACAGTACATGGAAATTCGATGCAGGATATTTTTGCACGCCCGGTATTGGGGGAATATTTAAAAAAATATCCTTTTGAACGATATGTATTTTTAAGTAAGAAGGAAGATAGAGAACGAATAATAACGATATATAATCAGGATGGGATACAGAAATAAATAACAAAAAACAGATAATCTATACTTATAAAAGTAAAAGAGCAGCAGAGAAAGTAAGAAAAATAAAAAATCAAAGAAAAGGGAGAAAAAATTTTATGGTAAAAATATTGGGAGGTAGTCTGGTACTAATTGCAGCCTATCTTTTTGGAATGAAATTGATGGAGCCTGCTGCAGAACATATCCGCCTCTTAGAAGAAGGGGATTTATTATATCGGATTCTTGAATCGGAAATACGTAATACAAGAACGCCGCTGCCTATTTTATTTGGAGAGTTAAGCGACCGTACTAATACCCGCTGGCATAATTTTTTTTTGAGCTTTCTATCACATTAACAAAAAATACAGAGGAAAGCTTTTTGACAATCTATGAAAGACTTTTAAAAAAAACATGGAAAGAAAAGTTTTCAAAAGAAGAACAAAATTTATTCTTAAATGCTGGAAGAAATCTTTTGTCCGATGATATGGAGTATCAGAGGGAAGAGATAAAGCAGCTTTCCACATATTTAAATGAGAAAATTTTGCAGATGAAAAAAGAATATACAAATAAGAAGAAAGTAGTCCTCATTTCATGTCTTTGTATGGGGGCATTGGCAGTAATTTTGCTTTTTTAAAAGAAACAGGTAGCGTGAAAAAGGAGAGAAAGATGACAATTGAATTAATTTTTAAAATTGCAGCGGTAGGAATTCTTGTCACAATACTTGGCCAGGTACTAAAACATTCAGGACGGGAAGAACAGGCATTTCTTGTTTCTCTGGCAGGTCTTTTTATTGTGCTTTCCTGGATTATTCCCTGCATCAGTGAACTTTTTACAGAGATATACAGCCTTTTTCAATTATAGGAGAGGATAGGATGCTTGTTTTTAAAATTGCACTGATAGGAATTGCAGGAGCAATGCTTGCAATGGTTACAAAACAATTTAAACCAGAATATAGTACACTTGTTCTTTTGGCAGTCTGTTTATTCCTGATTGGATATCTGACTTCTAATTTGAAAGAAGTTTTAAATTTTGTACAGACATTGCAAAAGAGAATTCCGATAAGTAGTATGTATATTAAAATACTATTAAAATTACTTGCTATTGCTTATATATGCCAGATTGCGTCTAATTTGTGTGAGGATCTTGGCTATCACTCCATCTCTTTTCAGATAGAAACCATCGGTAAATTATCTATTTTAGTATTAAGTATTCCAATTATCAGTTCCTTACTTGAAACGATCGAACATTTACTTACATGATGATTTTTTATAGAAAAGAAGGCCAGAACGGAAAGTAGGTAAAAAATGGGAAAAAATAAAAAGAAAACTTTTTTATATGTTATAGGATTTCTTACACACTTTCTTTTTCTTTGCTATCTTCATCCACTTACTCTCCAGGCACAGACAAAAAAAGAAGAAATAGATATTACAGCTCTCTCAAAACAAATAGAACAACTTGGAGAAGAAAAGTACCCTGATTTTTCTTCTATCTTTGAAAAAATTCTTTCTATGCAGTTTACAGAAGTCTTTCAGCAAATCGGAGGATGGTTTATAGATATTGCTTTTAGAGAAGTTTTTTCTTCGAAAATACTTATTACAGAGCTTATCGGTGTCATCTTATTTTCGGCGGTATTTTCGAATATCTCTTCTTCCTTTCAACCATATGGAGTATCGGACAGTGGATTTTTTGTTACATATCTCATAACATTTTCTATTATTTTTACTAATTTTACGGCAATGACAACCTTGTTTGAAAATACAGTAATTCTTCTGTCCTCTTTTCTAAAAGTACTGCTTCCTGTGTATACACTGGCAGTTTCTCTTTCTGGAAATCTATCTACAGGTGTTGTATTTTATGAGTATTTTATTATTGTAGTGCTGCTTTTAAACTGGATTTGTATAAAAATTTTTCTTCCGTTGCTACAATATTATCTTCTATTAGAGTTACTAAACCGATTTTCAAAAAAGCAAAATATTTCAAGATTATGTGAAGGCCTTTTTCTTTTTTTATCAAAAGGTGTACAGGTACTTTTTTTTCTCTTTTTTGGATTTCATCTGTTAGAAACAATGATTGCGCCTTCTTTTGATGCGGCAAAAAATAATGTACTAAACAAAATGATCGGATTGATTCCGGGAGCAGGATCTGTTGTCCAAAGTGTTACAGGGACGGTACTTGGTTCTTCCCTTGTTATAAAAAATGCATTAGGGGCAGCTGGCATTGTATTCCTTTTTCTCTTTCTTCTTTTGCCTCTTACAAAACTGTTATGTTATGTCTTTTTTTATTTCCTATTGTCTGTTGTGTTAGAGCCGATTGCGGATGAACGTTTTGTAGAGTGTATTAGTGCGGCAGTGAAATGTGGATTGCTGTTAATAAAGGTATTGTGTATGTCTTCTGTTTTATTTATTGTGATTATCGCACTTACCACACTTACCACAAATCATATAGGATAAAGCATTGTGAAAATATAAAAGACCATAAATAAAAGTAGGAGCTGGATGTAATGGAATATATAAAAAGCTGGTTAAAAACAATTTTATATATGAATGTTCTATTATTAATCTGTGATAATTTAATGCAAAAAACAGCATATGAAAAATATTATCGTTTTTTTTCTGGATTTTTGCTTGTAGTGTGTCTGTTAAAACCTGTCATTGATTTTGCAGGAACAGAGCAGTATTTCCAGGTATCTTTTTTGCAGGAAGAATGGAAGAATGAACGAAATCTACTAGGAAATGTAAAAGAATTTCAGGATATGCAAGACGTGCTAAAAAAAGAATATGAGACAGCATATAAAAATCAGATAGAAGAAATTGCAAAGAAAAAGAATATTCAGGTAAAAAAGATTACCTTTTGGTGGGATAACAAAAAAGAACATTTAAAACAGATAGAGATAAGGGGAATCTTGCTAAAAGGGAGCGACAGCACGCTTCATACAACAGACAATCCCTCACATGTAGAAAGTTTAAAAAAGATTTTAATGCAGCTTTATGATTTAGAAGAATCAGATGTTTTTGTAGAGGTGGAGTGAAGATGGATAAAAAAATGCCTAAAAAGATAAGTTTAAAAGACTTTGGGATGGAGAAAATTATTTTAATAGCAATTGCGGGAATCGTTCTTCTTGCTGCTAATTTTTCTGAATGGAAAAATTCTTCTTCAAAAACAAGCGAAAAACAAGAAAAATCCGTAGAGACAAGTCAGAATGATGCATATGTGGAGGCACTTGAAAATAAATTAGTACATATCCTTGAAAATGTGGATGGTGTAGGAAAAGCAGAAGTGATGATTACCTTAAAATCTTCTAAAGAATCTGTATTAAATAAAGATTTGTCAGAGGAGAAACAAACAGAGGAAGAAAGAAGCGGAGAAACACAAAAAGTAAATAAAAATCAAAAAAAGCAGGAAGAGACGATTCTTTCCGATTCTTCTGGAAATTCTGCCCCTTATGTAATAAAAGAATTAGAGCCGGAAATTTCGGGAATTGTCATTTCCTGTGAAGGAGCGGGAAATAAGGTGGTAGAAGCATCCGTTTTAGAAGCAGTGCAGGTATTGTTTGGAGTTTCGGCAAATCATATTAAAGTGTTAAAAATGGAGGTTGCAAAATGAAGAAAGTATTTCAGAAAAATCAGATTGCCATTACGGCATTGGCAATCATGATTGCAGTTGCAGGATATCTGAATTTTACAGAGCAAAATACATCCTCTGATGGAACGAAAAAAACAGCCGGTTCCGTGGAAACAATTGATACGATGGATATTTCAGATGGAGATTCCCTGATAAAGGAAAAAGCTAAGGCTTCAAAAGATGTATCAAAAAGTCTTTCAAAAAATTCATCAGAGAATGCAAAAGAGACGCAGACAGACGCAAGCAGTGAGACCATTGGGGATGCTGTCCTGACACAGGCTCAGGTAAGTGAATATGTAGCGGGTGCCAGAATGGAGAGAGAACAGACACATTCCAAAACCAAAGAGTCCCTTAATGAAATTATTAACAGCACTTCTGTCAGTGAAGATGCAAAGAAAGAAGCGGTAGATAAACTTACTGAACTTGCGGATATTATGGAAAAAGAATCTGCAACGGAACAGCTTTTGGCATCCAAAGGATTTGAAGATGCAGTAGTCTCTATCGGAGAGGACAGTGTAGATGTCGTACTAAATTATGAGGAACTTTCCTCGTCTGACCGAGCACAGATTGAGGATATTGTTACAAGAAAAACAGGATATAGTGTCAGTCAGCTTGTCATAAGTAAAATGCAGACGACAGAAAGTTAAAAGATTTCTGTTGCAAAAACATAGATGTCTGTTATAATTATAGAATAAATCGATATAAAATTGTTTACATTTTTATGTGAGGACTTTCCATGCAGTTTTCCAATATCTGTCAAGAATGTGGGAAATTTCATGGAGAGTTTTCTGTGGACTGTAGACAAAAGGAGGTTTCCATGGGAAAAGAAAAAGATACAAAGATAAATCATACGGTTTATAACATAGAAGACGTAGGACAGGTTCAGATTGCAGATGAAGTAGTTGCAGTTATCGCTGGTCTTGCAGCAACAGAAGTAGAGGGCGTTGCTAAGATGTCCGGTAATATTACCAATGAAATCGTAAGTAAGCTTGGAATGAAGAAGCTTTCCAAAGGTGTAAAAGTAACAATTACTGGTACACAAGTTGATGTGACACTGAATCTTGTACTCAGCTACGGTGTAAGCATCCCAAAAACTTCTCAGGAAGTACAGGACAAGGTAAAGAGCGCGATTGAGACGATGACAGGCCTTACGGTTTCTGAAGTGAATATCCGCATAGCCGGAATCCAGATGGATTATGAATAGACTGACTACAAAGAATACACGGAAGATAACGGAGGTTTGACATATGAAGATGTCTAGAAGAAAAGTAAGAGAGACTATTTTTCTTTTACTGTTTCGCGTAGAATTTAATACGCAGGAAGAATTACAGGAGCAGATAAAATGGTACTTTGAAGAAAGACCGGATATAGAGGGAAAAGACCAGATCTATATCGAGACAAAGATTGGAAGTATCTTAAAACGCCTTCCGGAGATTGATGAGCAGATTCATTCAATCTGTGAGGGCTGGAGACTTGAAAGACTTGGAAAGCCAGAGCTTGCCATTTTGCGTCTTGCAGTTTATGAGATTACAAATGATGCGAATATTCCTACGGGAGTTGCCATTAATGAAGCCGTAGAGCTTGCAAAGATTTATTGCAGCGAGGAAGCTCCTCGTTTTGTAAATGGAGTTCTTGCAAAGCTGGCATAGCGAATAATTCGTGACCTGTACCTGGATAACTGAAGAAGAATGAGGCGGCACGGAACAATATTCTTTGCCGCCTTTTTGATTGGGTATTTATAAATGAAGCATATTTTTTCTGTCACACAGATTAATTCTTATATTCATCGTATTTTTGAAAGCGATTATGCCTTAAAAAAAATATATTTAAAGGGAGAAGTTTCTAACTGCAAATATCATTCTTCCGGCCATATTTATTTTACACTAAAGGATGAAAAGAGTGCACTGCGCTGTGTTATGTTTTCTTCGGACCGCTATAAAGGGCTAACGTTTCATCTCGAAGATGGTCAGCTTATAGAAGCTTGTGGTAATATTTCTGTATATGAACAGACAGGAACATATCAGATGTATGTTCGAAAGATAGAACTCTCCGGAGCTGGAGAATTATATATTCGTTATGAACAGTTAAAGCAGGAATTAGCGCAGAAAGGATATTTTGATTTTGAAAGAAAGAAGCCGTTGCCGCCTTATCCAGAAAAAATTGGGATTGTGACAGCACTTACCGGGGCAGCAATAGAAGATATTAAAAGTATTGCCAAAAGACGAAATCCTTCGGTTCAGCTGTACCTCTATCCGTCAAAAGTACAGGGAGAGGGTGCGGCTGCGCAGATTGCAAGAGGTATTCGGTATTTTGATACAGCAGGGGTTGATATTATTATTATCGGCCGTGGTGGAGGCTCTATCGAAGATTTATGGGCCTTTAATGAGATAGAAGTTGCCGATGCGATTTATTATGCAGACACACCGATCATATCAGGAACCGGACATGAAATTGATATGACAATTGCTGACTACTGTGCAGATGTGCGGGCAGCAACTCCTTCTGCAGCCTGTGAACTGGCTATTCCGGATATGACTTCTTTTTACACAAGAATGCATAACTATCAGGAAGTACTCGGGACACTGCTACAGCAAAAACTGATGTTGATGTATGGGAAGACCGCTTTGTTAGAAAGGCAGCTTGAGGCACAGCGGCCAGATAAAAAGCTGATGAGTCATCAGCTCATTTACGAGCGGTTAGAAGGCAGATTGCAACAGGCAATGCGGGATAAGTATCAAAGCAGACAGCAGCAATTTACAAGATATGTAGACAGGCTTTCCGCCCTGTCCCCAACATCCCGTCTGAGAGGCGGATATGTATTTGCACAAACGAAAGAGGGAAATCCCCTTACTTCTGCCGGGCAGATAGAAAAGGAGAATCCTTTTTTCATTACTTTTTCAGATGGACAGGCTGAGGTAATGCCGGTTTCAGTGAAAAAGAATAAAAAATAAAGAGGTTTGTCATGGCAAAAACAAAATTTTCAATTGAAGGAGCTTTCGAGCAGTTAGAAGACATTATCGAACAGCTTTCTTCCGAAGAAATCAGCCTGTCTGATTCTATGGACTTATATAAAAAGGGAGTGAAGATTTTAGATAAATGCTCTCAGACATTAGATAAAACACAAAAAGAGATAATTATCTTACAGGAGGGACAAAATGATGCCATCCATAAAGGAACAGCTTTCGAAGAAGATTGAGAAGATTGAACAAACAATTGATTTCTATCTTCCAGAAGAAAAAGGATTACAAAAAACAGTACTTTCTGCAATGAATTATAGTGTAAAAGCTGGGGGCAAGCGTCTGCGCCCAATGCTTATGGCAGAGACATATGAGATGTTTGGGGGAGCGGATTCTTCTGTAATCGAGCCTTTTATGGCTGCCATAGAAATGATTCATACGTACTCGTTGATACATGATGATCTTCCAGCACTTGATAATGATGCATTGCGAAGAGGAATGCCTACTGCACATATAAAGTTTGGGGAGGCAATGGCGATATTAGCCGGGGATGCTCTGTTAAACTATGCATTTGAGACAGCAGCAAAAGCTTTTGACGGAACAAACAAAGATATACAGACAGCAAAGGCATTGCAGATTCTTACAAGAAAACCAGGAATTTATGGTATGATTGGCGGACAGACTGTCGATGTAGAACAGGAGAATAAGGCAATCAGTTTTGATACATTAATGTATATCCATAATAATAAGACAGCTGCGCTGATTGAATGTGCGATGATGATCGGAGCAGTACTTGCAGGAGCTTCCGAGAAAGAAGTATCCATGATCGAACAGATTGCCAACAAGGTAGGTATTGCTTTTCAGATAGAAGATGATATTCTCGATGTAGTAAGTACCAGTGAAGAAATTGGAAAACCAGCAGGAAGCGATGAAAAGAACGGAAAAAATACATACGTCTTATTCAAAGGTATAGAGCAATCTAAAAAGGATGCAGAACAATATACAAGAGAAGCGTTACAGATTTTTGATGAATTAGAGTATAAAAATCCTTTTTTACGTGAATTACTTCTATATCTGGTTGGAAGAAAAAATTAAAAATACCATTCGGAGGATGCGTAATGGGACGTTTATTAAATAAAATAAAAGAACCAAATGATATAAAGAGAATTTCTCCAAAGCTTTATCCGATTCTGGCACAAGAAATCAGAGATTTCCTCATAGATCATGTCAGTCAGACTGGCGGGCATCTTGCCTCGAATTTGGGAGCAGTGGAAATTACAATGGCTCTGCATATCTGTCTTCATTTTCCAGAAGATAAGGTAGTATACGATGTGGGGCATCAATCCTATGTTCATAAGTTACTGACAGGAAGAAAAGACGAATTTACTTCTTTAAGACAAAAAGATGGTCTTTGCGGTTTTCCTAAGCGATGTGAGAGTGACTGTGATGTATTTGGCACAGGACACAGTTCTACCTCTATTTCAGCAGCATTAGGGCTGGCTGTAGCAAGAGACTTAGAACAAAAAGAAGAAACCATTGCTGTGGTAATCGGAGATGGCGCTTTATCTGGTGGAATGGCCTACGAAGCCCTGAATAATTTATCAATTCTTCGAAGAGAAAAGAAGAACATGATTATTATCTTAAATGATAATAAAATGTCGATTTCAGAGAATGTTGGGGGAATGAGCCGTTATTTAAACGATTTGCGTTCTAGAAGAAGTTACAGTGAGTTTAAGGAGAATGTAGAAAATGCACTAAATAATATTCCCGGTGTAGGAAAAAGTGTTGCGAGAACATTAAAGAAATCAAAAGATTCCATCAAGCAGCTTTTTATTCCAGGAATGCTATTTGAAAATATGGGGATTACGTATTATGGACTTGTAAACGGCCATGATATTTATGAACTGATTCACGCAATCAATAGAGCGAAACAGCACGAAGGCCCTATTTTGATTCATGCGATTACCCGAAAGGGAATGGGATATAAGTATGCCGAGAAGAATCCAGAAAAGTTTCATGGAATCGGGCCATTTGATAAAGAGACCGGAGAGGTTTTAGCAAAGAAAACGAAAAAGACCTACACAGATATATTTGCTGAGAGCCTGGTGGAATTAGCCAGGGAGAATAAAAAGGTCGTGGCAATCACAGCGGCTATGCCATCTGGCACAGGTTTAAAAGCTTTTAAAAAGCATTATCCAAAGCGCTTTTTTGATGTTGGTATTGCAGAAGAACATGCTGTTACTTTTGCAGCCGGGCTTGCTGCGCAGGGAATGCGTCCGGTTTTTGCGGTATATTCTTCTTTTCTGCAAAGAGGATATGATCAGGTCCTTCATGATGTATGTATCCAGAAGCTTCCTGTATTTTTTGGCATTGACCGTTCCGGTCTTGTAGGCGCAGATGGAGAGACACATCAGGGAATTTTTGATATTTCTTATTTGAGTCATATTCCAAATATGGTATTGATGGCTCCAAAGAATGAAAAAGAGATGCCAGCAATGATGAAGTTTGCCTTAGAGTATAATGGACCAATCGCTATGAAGTATCCAAGAGGTAGTGTATATGATGGTTTATCTGAATATAATGCTCCGATAGAACTTGGAAAGAGTGAAATGATTTACGAGGGACAAGATGTCGTAATCCTGGCAGTAGGAAATATTATGGAAGAATGTGAAAAAGCAGTGCAGCTTCTTAAAAGTCAGGGATATAATCCGGGGCTTGTAAATGTTCGTTTTATTCGCCCAATGGATGAAGAGATGCTGCATGTACTGTCCAAAAAATATTCACTTATTGTTACTGTAGAAGAGAATCAGTTAATCGGAGGATATGGGCAGATGGTTTCTGCTTTTCTCCATAAAAATGTATGCAAGAATCAGCTTCTTACTCTGGGTATTTCCGATTATTTTGTGGGTCATGCCACTGTGAATGAGCAAAGAGAAGAAGCCGGAATCAATGCGGATTCCATTGTAAAGTCGATAATAGATAGGATGAATTAGAATGAAACAACGTTTGGATGTATTGTTAGTAGAGCAGGGACATGCTGCGTCGAGAGAGAAAGCAAAAGCGATGATCATGTCAGGAGTCGTTTTCGTAAACGGCCAGCGAGAAGATAAGGCCGGAAGCACCTTTGATGAGAAGGCTGCCTCAACCATTGAGATTCACGGTTCTACGCTTCGCTATGTAAGTCGTGGTGGCTTAAAACTGGAGAAAGCTGTAGAACAGTTCGGCTTTTCCTTAAAAGATAAAACCTGTATGGATGTTGGGGCTTCTACTGGAGGATTTACAGACTGTATGCTTCAGAATGGAGCTGTAAAAGTATTTTCTGTTGACGTTGGAAGAGGACAGCTTGATTGGAAACTCAGGAATGATGAACGTGTTGTTTGTATGGAAAAGACAAATATGCGTTATGTGAAACCGGAAGATATTGGAGAACTGGCCGACTTTATTTCTATTGATGTCTCCTTTATTTCTCTTACAAAGATTCTTCCACCAGTAAAGGCGTGTTTAAAAGAGGATGGACAGGTTGTCTGTCTTATTAAACCACAGTTTGAAGCAGGAAGAGAAAAGGTAGGGAAAAAAGGTGTAGTAAGAGACCGACAAGTACATGAAGATGTTATAAAGCAGATTATGGACTTTGCCTTAACACTTGGTTTTTCACTGCTGCATCTTGATTATTCACCGATTAAAGGACCAGAGGGAAATATAGAGTACTTACTGCATTTATTAAACAGACCGGAGGAAAGCCAGATTAGTGATGAGATGATACCGGATGTTGTTGCGGCATCCCATCAGTCGTTGTCTCATCGTGAAGCGGCGAAATAGACAGCATGAATAATTTTTTAATTATTGCAAATAAGCAAAAAGATATTAATCTTGAAATTACAGAACAGATCAAACATCATATTACAAGAATGGGTGCAGTATGTAACGTATATGACCAGTATAACAGAAACGTTACTTCTATAGATATTCCAGAGGGGACACAATGTATTCTTGTTATTGGTGGAGATGGTACCATTTTGGCTGCTGCAAGAATGCTTGTTGGAAATACGATTCCGTTACTTGGAATTAATCTTGGAACACTTGGCTTTCTTGCCGACGTGAATCTTGCTGATCTATCAAAGACATTGGATTTATTATTAAAAGACCAATATCAGGTAGAGAATCGTATCATGCTTACAGCAGAAGTGTATAAGCAGGGGGAAAAAGCGGCAACATATATCGCTCTCAACGACTTTAATATTAACCGTTGTGGAGCTTCGAGAGTTATCGGTTTAAAAGTGGGTATTAATGGCTCAACAATTGACTGCTACCGGGCAGATGGTGTTATTGTTTGTACACCAACTGGTTCTACCGGCTATAACTTGTCTGCTGGCGGCCCGATTATTAATCCAACTTGTAAGAACTTTGTGATTACCCCAATCTGCCCACATTCTCTTACTGCGAGAAGTATTGTACTTGCCAAGGAAGATGTGGTTACGGTGGAAGTAGAACAGATAAGAAGTAATATTAAGGAAGAGGCTATTATTTCCTTTGATGGAAGAGAAGGGTTAAGCATTGTTCCGGGAGATCAGGTAAAGATATATAAATCACAGGAAGTAACACCGTTTATTAAAGCAACGGAAGTCAGCTTTGTGCAGATTTTAAAGGAGAAGCTTTTATAAAAAGAAGTGGAGATAAGAATGAAGGGAAAACGACAGGAAAAAATACTGGAGATTATTCGGACAAATGATATAGAAACACAGGAAGAACTGACCAAAAAATTGTCAGAGGCAGGATTTTCTTCGACGCAGGGGACGATTTCAAGGGATATTCGTGAATTAAAACTCACAAAAGTTACCGGTGCAAATGGAAAACAGAAGTATGCACCGATTCAGACTGAGGATATTCATGTTTCCAGCAAGTATAAAAGAGTATTGTCTGAGGGAATTCTTCACATGGATAATGCAGAAAATATATTAGTAATCAAAACAGTTCCAGGCATGGCAATGGCATGTGCCGCGGCGATTGATTCTATTTCTCTTCATGGAGTACTTGGCTGTATTGCCGGGGACGACACGATTATGTGCGTGGTGAAAGAAACCCCTATGGTGGAGGAAGTTATGAAGGAAATTGACACGATTATGAAGGGACATCGTTAACATCGGAGGGTGCTATGCTCATAAATTTACACGTTAAAAATCTGGCACTTATTGAGGAAACAGAGGTAGATTTTACAGATCATCTCAATATACTTACAGGAGAAACAGGTGCAGGTAAGTCGATTCTCATTGGGTCGATTCAATCTGCGCTTGGTGCGAAAATACCAAAAGATATGATAAGACATGGCTGTGACAGTGCACTTATTGAACTGATATTTCACACAAAAAGCCAGGCAGTCCAAAAAAAGATGGAAGAATTTGAGATTCCATTTGAAGATGGAGAGATTATTATATCAAGGAGGATTACCAATAACAGAGTTATTAATAAGGTAAATGATATCAGTGTTACAATTGGCAGATTAAAAGAACTTTCGCCGCTTCTTCTTGACCTAAGTGGACAGCATGAGAACCAGCTTCTTTTAAAACCGCAGAATCATTTGAAAATTATTGATAGTTATCATCGAAGTGTAATCGCTCCTGTAAAAGAAAAGACCGCTTCCTTATATCATGAGTATCAGGAACTTCAAAAGAAACTTTCCGAACAAAATATGGGAGAGGAACAAAGAATTCGGGAGATGGAATTTTTAAAATATGAAATCCAGGAAATTGAGGAAGCGCAACTTCGCCCTGGAGAAGATGAATCTCTTGAAACGGAGTACCAGAAAGTATCCCATGCAAAAGAAATTCTTTCTGACTGTGCGGCTGTTCATGAAGTGACAGCAGGGCAAAACGGTTGTGCGGGTGATCTCATTGGTTCGGCCGTACAACGGCTTTATACGGTGTCTAATCTTGATGCCGAGGCTAGGGGACTAACAGAGCAGTTGCAGACCATTGATTCTTTGCTGAATGATTTTAACAGAGAACTTTCCAGTTATATTGATTCCATGGAATTTGATGGAGAGCAATTTGCAGAAATAGAGGAACGCTTGAATCTGATTAATCATTTGAAAGCAAAGTATGGAGATTCTATAGAGAAAATACAGAAATATCATGATAACAGTGTTGAAAAATATGAAAAACTTTCCAATTATGAGGAGTATATTTCTGAAATAAAAAGGGAATTATCTAAAGTAAAGGAAAAACTGGATATACAGTGTGAGAGATTGACTGCTTTGCGTAAAGAGGCAGCGATTCCGTTAACAAAATTAATTAAAGAAGCATTGTTAGATCTTAACTTTTTAGATGTTGTCTTTGAAATCGCTTTTGAACAGTCAGAACACTATTCTGCATTAGGAAAGGATAATGTCTGCTTTATGATTTCTACAAACCCAGGACAGGCAGTACGACCGCTTCATGAGATTGCATCTGGTGGTGAGTTGTCCAGAATCATGCTGGCAATCAAGTCTATTTTAGCAGATGAAGAAAATATTGAGACATTGATTTTTGATGAGATAGATACAGGAATCAGTGGAAGAACGGCACAGAAAGTTTCAGAACGACTTGCTTATATTGCAAAAAAAAGACAAGTTATTGCCATCACACATCTGCCGCAGATTGCTGCAATGGCAGATTCGCATTATTTAATCGAAAAAACAAGTGATGCCAATTCGACAATCAGTAATATTTACCCATTATCAGAAGAAGAATCGGTAAAAGAACTTGCACGAATGTTAGGCGGAGTGAAAATTACAGAAGCCGTTTTACAAAATGCAAGAGAAATGCGTGCTTTGGCAAAACAGTAAAATATGCCTGTTTGAAACAGGAAGATGCCTGCCATACTAAGTGAAAATTTAGATATGGGGGCATTTTTTATGAGGGAAAAATTAAAACAGTTTTACATTGTATTGTTAGTATTTATACTAACTATCATGGGGCAATATGGACACGTTTTACAGACAGAAGCTGTGTTTTCTACACAAAAAGAAACCGTTTCGGCAAAATCTCAGACGGGGAAACGACTAACCGAACAAAAAAGCGAGGAAAAAGTGTATGCATCAGGGATACCAATCGGAATTTATATAAAAACGGAAGGAATTCTTGTATTAGGACTCCAGCAGATTGACGGGAAAAATTCTCCGGCATCCTGTAAAATAAAGGAAGGGGATTATATTCTGAAACTAAACGCTCAGAATATCACAACAAAGCAGCAATTTATACGCTTATTGCAGAAAAATGGAGAAAAAGAAGTGGTGTTGACACTAAAGCGTAAGAACAAAAAGATAAAGGTGAAAGTACAACCCGTATATTCTGCAAAAAATAAATGTTATCAAATTGGTGTGTGGATTCGAAATGATACGCAGGGAATTGGTACGATTACTTTTATAAGAGAGGATGGGACTTTTGCAGCTCTTGGGCATGGAATTAATGACGGAGATATTGGTGTCCGCTTTTTAATTGAGGGTGGAAGTGCGTATCGAACTAATATATCTTCGATTTTGAAGGGAAAATCAGGAATGCCTGGAGAAATAATCGGCACGATTGATTATAGCTCGCAAAATTATCTTGGAGAGATATATGCGAATACGAACGGAGGAATTTTGGGAAAAATAACAGAAAACAAAAAAGAATTTTTTACAGATAAAAAAATAAGTATTGCAAAAAAATCAGAAGTGAAAACAGGAAAAGCATATCTTAGAAGCAGTATCAGTGGAAAAAGCAAAGATTATTCCATCGAAATAGAAAAAGTATTCTTTCACGAAAAAAATTCTTTAAAAACGTTAAAAATCAGGGTGACAGATTCCGAACTGATTACTCTTACTGGCGGAATTATTCAGGGACTTAGCGGCAGCCCTATTTTACAAAATGGTAAACTTGTTGGTGCAGTCACCCATGTTTTAATTGATAATCCGCAAATGGGCTATGGAATATTTGCAGAAAGTATGTTAGAATAAAAAAAGTGAATTTTTCAGTAAGAGATATTGCAAAATATAAGAAAATTATAGTAGAACTAGTATGCGTTATGATATTATAACGAAATACAGTGATGAAACAGCAACGACTAGTTAGCAGAACTATTGTAAAAAACTACAGGACAGATAATGAGGGATTATGAATAGTAAAAGTTTAAGCGATTATTATTATAACCATTCTTTTATGGATGGACTTCGGAAGAAACTACCAAAGCTTCTTCCGAATACATATTGTATAGCGGCAATTGATATTGAACATTTTCGCCTCTTTAATAAGTTGTATGGAAGAAGTTCCGGAGACGAGGTTATCCGCTATATTTGTGCCTGTTTGAAACAGAGTACCATGGAGAATGATGGAATTGATGCCTATTTAGGCGGAGATAATTTTGTTGCTCTTTTGCCAGACAGTGATGAATTACTTTGTAGCATACGGGAAAAAATTATAGAAAAGCTTGGCAAGTGGAATAACACATCTGTATTCTTTCCATTATTTGGTGTATACACGATAGAAGATACCTCGATACAGCCAGAATTAATGTATGATCGTGCCATGCTGGCGCGCTCTCATGCAGAAGAAGATTATAAATGGCATATCTGTCGTTATACTTTAGAGATGGAATCCTGTTTAGAAGAGGAAGTCTATCTGTTAGCAGAGATAGAGAAGGGCTTGGAAAACGAAGAATTTACATTTTTTGTCCAGCCGCAGTGTAATATTATGACAGGACAGATTGTCGGTGCCGAAGCATTGGTCCGCTGGCAGAAAGAGGATGGAGAGTTCCTTTTACCAGGTGAATTTATTCCAGTATTAGAGAAAAATAAGATGATAGACCGTCTGGACCGTTATATCTGGGAAAAGGTCTGTCAGTGGCTCAGACATTGGATTGACACAGGACATTCTCCGGTTCCAATCTCTATTAATGTATCCCGCATCGACATTTTTTCGATGAATGTCCCGGCTTATTTATTTGATTTGATGGAGAAATATCAGATTCCGAAACATTTGATTAAAGTAGAAATTACAGAAAGTGCCTACACAGAGAATAATAACCGGATTGCCAGTGCAGTAAATACATTGCGAAGCAGAGGATTAGTTGTTATGATGGATGACTTTGGCTGTGGATACTCTTCTTTAAATATGTTAGAGAATATACCTGTTGATGTATTAAAACTCGATATGCGTTTTCTTCGTTTTGAGGAGGCGGAACGCAAAAAAAGTGCACATATATTAGAAGCCATCGTAAATATGGCAAGTATGTTACATCTCCCGATTGTTGTTGAAGGAGTAGAAGATGAGAGTCAGGAGAAGTTTGTACAAGGTCTTGGCTATCGCTATACACAGGGATTTTATTATTATAAACCCCTTCCAATTCCTAAATTTGAAGAACTTTTGAGCGACCATAGAAGAATTGATACACAGGGAATTGTTTATAAACAGGTAGAGTCGATGCATATCCGAGAGTTCATTGATTCAAATTTTGTCAGTGACAGTATGCTCAATAATGTACTTGGCCCAGTTGTTTTTTTTGAAGTACAGAGTGGCAAGATAAAGGTAACCCGCGTCAATGAACAGTACTTCCAGATGATTGGAGCAGAACACTTCAAAGAAGACATTCAAAAAGAATTTTTAGCGCGGATTCCAGCAGAAGAACGCAGCCAGTTCAACGAAATGCTCGAAAACTCCTTCCTGAATCCAGTATCCGGTGCAGATGGTATGCTCCATCTCTTAAGAACAGAAACCGATAAACTCACCGTATACATTAAAGTATTCTATATGCAGGAAAAAGAAGACTGGAGACAATATTACTGTTCCTTAATGGATATGACAAAAATATTATAAATAATAAAAAAGCTATTGCAGTGTTAACTATAAACACTGCAATAGCTTTTTATTATTCCTTCTCTCTGGGTTCGGCAGTCACTGACATTCATTCAGCATTTACCTAATGTTCGCCTTCACATACTCTTTGATTGCCTCAAAGCTTTCCTTACTGATAACATGTTCTATCTTACAGGCATCTTTCTCTGCAATTTCGGCAGAAACACCTAATTTTTCTAAACATGATGTAAGTAATTGATGACGCTCATAAATCATATCCGCAATTGCCTTTCCAGATTCTGTAAGATAAATATATCCGGCATCTGTTACAGTGATATGATTCTTCTCGCGAAGATTCTTCATAGCGATACTTACACTTGATTTTTTGAAATCAAGCTGATTAGCGACATCAACGGAACGAACAACAGGAAGTCTTTTACTGAGAACTAAAATAGTCTCTAAATAGTTTTCAGCAGATTCGTTGTTTTTTTCCTTCAAAATAATCACCTCAATAAACGTATAAATTCACTTATTGTTATTAGTATAACATATTAGCGACAATTTTTCAAACAAAGGTATTAAAAAGTTTTATCATTATTAATCCTTTAAAATTAATCCTTTAAAAAGAAAGAGTAAAATGCTACACTGTAACGGGAGATTTATGGCAGATAACCATGAATATAAAAGAGAATATTTATTATAGATACGATTTTGTACATGGGATTGATATAGTCATAAAATTTTGAAGAGAAAGGATGAAAAAGAAAGATTTTATGAAGAAACTATTATACTTTATGAAAGACTACAAAAAAGAAAGTGTTCTGGCTCCTTTATTTAAGATGTTAGAAGCGTTCTTTGAATTATTTGTACCATTGGTTGTTGCATCGATCATTGACGATGGTATTGTTCCAAAAGATTCTGGGCATATCATAAGAATGTGTCTGCTTCTTCTGGTATTAGCAGCAGTGGGATTGACATGTTCTATTACCGCACAGTATTTTGCGGCAAAGTCTGCTGTTGGAGCGGCAACAGGGATTCGTTATGAATTATTTACCCATATTCAGACATTAGGCTATGAGGAGATGGATATGGTAGGAACATCTACATTGATTACTCGTATGACAAGTGATATTAATCAGGTGCAGAACGGAATCAATCTGGTACTTCGTCTGTTCCTGCGGTCTCCATTTATTGTATTTGGTGCGATGATCATGGCATTTACGATTGATGTGAAGGCTGCGATGATTTTTGTTGTGGCAATCATTTTATTGTCTATCGTTGTATTTGGTGTCATGTTTATTACAAAGCCACTTTATAAAAAGGTACAGTCAGGACTCGATACAATTCTTGGAACAACAAGAGAGAATCTTACAGGTGTGCGTGTGATTCGTGCTTTTCATCAGGAACAGGCAGAATATAATAAGTTTTTAGCAGAGAATGAAGAACTTACTTCTTTACAGAAATTTGCTGGAAAAATATCAGGACTTACGAATCCACTGACTTTTATTATTATCAACTTTGCTATTTTGGTATTGATTCATACCGGTGCGGTTCGTGTAAGTCTTGGTACGTTATCACAGGGACAGGTTGTTGCGCTTTATAACTATATGTCCCAGATTCTTGTAGAGCTTATCAAGCTGGCAAACCTCATTATTTCCGTGACAAAAGCGATGGCATGTTTTAATCGTATTCAGGATGTTTTTCATATTGAGCCATCTATGAAAGAAGGAACAAAAACAGTTGCTGCTGCAGGTAATACCACTCCTGCGGTAGAATTTAAAAACGTTTCCTTTACTTACGCCGGAGGCGGAGATCATGCTGTGGAGAATATTTCCTTTAAGGCAATGCCAGGACAGACCATTGGAATTATTGGAGGTACTGGTTCTGGAAAGTCTACACTTGTCAATCTGATTCCAAGATTTTATGACGTGAGTGAGGGAGAGGTAGATATTGCAGGGAAAAATATACAGGATTATACTTATGGATCTTTAAGAAACACAATTTCTGTTGTTCCACAAAAGGCACAGCTTTTTGCCGGAACGATTCGGGATAATTTGACTTTTGGCTGCCCAGATGCGACAGAAGAACAGATAGAAGAGGCACTTGCTATCTCGCAGGCAAAGGAATTTGTTGACACAAAAGAAGGAAGACTTGATGCGAAGATAGAACAGGGCGGTAAAAACCTTTCTGGTGGACAGAGACAGCGCCTTACTTTAGCAAGAGCGTTAGTGCCACAGTCAGATATCCTCATTATGGATGACAGTGCATCTGCCCTTGATTATGCAACAGATGCCAGGCTTCGAAAAGCAATTCAGGATATGAAGAGAAAACCGACTGTATTTATCGTGTCACAGAGAACTTCCTCCATCCAGAATGCTGACATGATTTTAGTGCTTGATGATGGAAAGATAGCAGGGCAGGGAACGCATGAACAGTTACTTAAGTCCTGTAATATTTACCGTGAAATTTATGAGACACAGTTTAAGAAGGAGGAAGCGTAAATGGCACAGCAAAATACAAACGGCAAAAGAAAAAGCACAATAAAAAAAGTGTGGCATTATTTAAAAAACTACCGTTTCCTTCTGATTTTATCGATTCTTATGGCGGCACTTACCGTTGCCGGTACATTATATGTACCAATCCTTGTCGGAGATGCGATTGATTTTATTATTAAAAAAGGACAGGTAAATTTTGCGGCGATTGCAAAAATATTAGAAAAAGGTGCGACAGTTATTTTATTTACGGGAATCACACAGTGGATCATGAATATCTGTAACAACCACATTACATTTCATGTAACAAGAGACATCCGTAATGAGGCAATGAAAAAGATTGAAAAGCTGCCACTTAAATATATTGATGGACACTCTTATGGAGATGTAGTAAGTCGTGTTATTGCCGACGTTGATCAGTTTGCCGATGGGCTTTTAATGGGATTTACCCAGTTTTTTACTGGAGTTGTGACGATTCTCGGTACGCTTGGATTTATTTTTTCCATCCATGTAGGAATTGCTCTTTTGGTTGTCTGTCTGACACCGATTTCTTTATTAGTTGCCCGTTTTATCGCAACTCACACTTACTCTATGTTTAAATTGCAGTCAGAGACAAGAGGAGAGCAGACAGCATTAATTGAGGAAATGATTGAAGGAGAAAAGGTTGTAAAAGCATTTGGCTATGAAAAGAGAGCCGGAGAACGTTTTGCAGCTGTGAATGATAAGTTACAGGGATATTCTTTAAAAGCTATCTTCTTTTCTTCTATTACGAATCCGTCTACCCGTTTTGTCAACAGCCTTGTATATGCAAGCGTGGCATTAAGCGGTGCACTCACTGCCATTGGCGGGGGACTTAGCGTTGGACAGCTTACCTGTCTGTTAAGCTATGCAAATCAGTATACAAAGCCATTTAATGAGATATCTGGTGTAGTTACGGAATTGCAGAACGCATTAGCCTGTGCGGCTCGTATTTTTGAACTCATTGAGGAAACACCGGAAACCGATGATAAGAAAGATGCCCTTGTTCTAGCAAATCCAGAGGGAAATATCGAGCTTTCTCATGTAAACTTCTCCTATACCACAGAGAAACGCCTGATTGAAGACTTTAATCTTAATGTGAAAAAAGGACAGCGTATTGCGATTGTCGGACCTACCGGGTGCGGAAAGACAACAATTATTAATCTTTTGATGCGTTTTTATGATGTAAATAAAGGAACGATCATGGTAGAGGGGACGGATATCCGTGATATTACGAGAGAGAGCCTTAGAACTTCCTACGGTATGGTATTACAGGATACCTGGCTTCGAAGTGGAACAATCCGTGATAATATAACGATGGGACGAGAAGGCTTTAGTGACGAACAGATTATCGCTGCGGCAAAAGAGGCTCATTCCTACAGCTTTATTAAAAAAATGCCAAAGGGACTCGACACATATATTACAGAAGATGGAGCAGGAATGAGTCAGGGGCAGAAACAGCTTCTTTGTATCACAAGAGTAATGCTTGACCTTCCGTCTATGCTGATTCTTGATGAGGCAACTTCCTCCATTGATACCCGTACCGAACAAAAGATTCAGAATGCGTTTGCGAAAATGATGGCTGGACGAACAAGCTTTATCGTAGCACATCGTTTATCTACGATTCAGAATGCGGATGTGATTCTGGTCATGCGAGACGGGCATATTATCGAGCAGGGAAATCACGAGACGTTGTTAAAGCAGAATGGATTCTATGCGAAGCTGTATAACAGCCAGTTTGCAAATTAGGTGAAATTTGTCTTGTATACTTCTATTAAATTTTATATAATAGGAACTGTGCCACATAGAAAATTGTGGTGGTTACGTAGTGATATTTTTTTACAATAATCAGAAATATGAGGTGATTACATGTTTAAAGTTACAGAAGATATTATTTATGTTGGTGTGAATGATCATGAAGTAGATTTATTTGAGGGTCAGTATGATGTACCGAACGGAATGGCATATAATTCGTATGTTGTTCTTGATGAGAAGGTTGCAGTATTTGATACGGTAGATGCACATTTTAAGGATGAGTGGCTTGCAAATCTGGAGGAGGCTTTTGCGGGAAGAACTCCGGATTACTTAATCGTGCAGCATATGGAACCAGACCATGCGGCTAATATTGCTAACTTTGCTGAAAAGTATCCAGAAGCAAAGATTGTTGGTAATGCAAAGACTTTCCCTATGATGAAGCAGTTCTTTGGAACAGATTTTGCAGACCGTCAGGTTATCGTAAAAGAGGGAGAGACTTTAAGTACAGGTAAGCATAACCTTACTTTTGTTATGGCTCCTATGGTTCACTGGCCAGAAGTTATGATGACTTATGATACAACAGATAAGATTTTCTTCTCTGCAGATGCTTTTGGTAAGTTTGGTGCATTAGATGTAGAGGAAGAGTGGGATTGTGAAGCACGCCGTTATTACATCGGTATCGTTGGCAAATATGGCCCAATGGTACAGAAGTTATTCGGCAAGGTTGGCTCCCTTGAAATTAAGGCAATCTGCCCATTACATGGACCAGTATTAACTGAGAACTTAGAGCATTATCTGAACCTATACAACATCTGGTCTTCCTATCAGGTGGAGACAGAGGGAACAGTAATTGCCTATACTTCTGTTTATGGCAATACAAAAAAGGCTGTAGAACTGTTAGCTGAGAAGTTAAAAGAAGAAGGCTGTCCAAAAGTTGTTGTTACAGATCTTGCTAGAGATGATATGGCAGAAGCTGTAGAAGATGCATTCCGTTACGGAAAGTTAATTCTTGCCACAACGACATATAACGGAGATATTTTCCCATTTATGAAAGAATTCATTAACCATCTGACAGAGAGAAGCTATCAGAACCGTACGATTGGATTTGTAGAGAACGGAAGCTGGACCCCGATGGCAGCAAAGATTATGAAGGCTGCTTTTGAGAAGAGCAAGAATATTACATTTGCAGATACAACGGTGACAATTCGCTCTGCGGTAGATGAAACAAGCGAAGCGCAGATTGTGGCTCTTGCAAAAGAGATGAAATAGTCGTTTTAGGCAAAGCTGACGAAATAAGAAAGAGAAAAAATCCCTATTTGTGACTTTAGTCGCGGCAGGTTGAATGTTCGTGGAAACGTTTGCATCCAATTTTTGCTTCGAGGTCACAAATAGGGATTCTTTCTCTTTCCTGGTTCTGTCTTTGGCTGTAGCAGAATTACTTATCCTATAAATCACATTCCATACGAGTAATCAGCAGTTCTTTTATGATATCCCGCAAATATACAGAAATCCCCGTATTTTTTTCTGAGAATACATCATCAAATTCTGCAAACCATCGAAGTTCCTTATATTCTCTCTTATACAAAGGAAAAGTCTTTTCATAAGGATAATTCTCTATCTGTATTCCAAAATGTTTCTGCGCTTTTGGAAGCGGCAGGAAGATTCCATCTTTTTTGACATAGCAGGTAGAAGCTTTTGCTGCCCGGCGGTATTGGCGTTCAACGTAGCAGCCGACACTTTTATGAATCGCCCGTTCCTCTTTTGGAAGATAATAATAATTGTGATAGTCTTTGTAAAAATGTTTTAACACGTCCTCAACAAAAGGAAGGGTGATCGTCAGTATGGACAAATCTTTTTTGTCAGAAAAGAGATCTCCTATAGGGGTAGATACCTCTAATGGCTGTGGCAGAGGGAGAGGAAGTCTGCAGGAGATAGCAATGCTGCCATTTCCACGTTCAAACACTTTATTGGCGGGTGCGATTCTCTGTAAAGTGATGTCCTCAAGGAAAATCTGACGATAGGAAAAGAGCGGAAGAAGATATTTCATACCAAGTAAATCATCTTCATTGTGAAGCAGAAGATTATGTAACAAGTCTTCGTCCTTTGACATAAGGTAGTCTTTGTAAACAGCGATAAGCTGTCCGCCATCATATTTGTCTTCTCTATTTAAGCCAAGAAACTGTTCCCAGTCTTTTTGTTTTCCATGTGTCATCTGAAAAAGATTTTGAAAAGGTTTTAAAAACTGGTAAAAATCCAGGGATGGATATTTTTCTATATCACAGGTTAGTTCATTTAAGTCGTAATGCCTCTTTAAATAAGGAATATCAAAGCTGTTGCCGTTAAATGTGACAAGCTGCCAGTCTTTTTTTACTAAAATATTTTGAAAGGCAAGGAGAATCTCTTCTTCACTTGTGCCGTCATCATTAAACCACTGGATGAATTGGAATCCTTCTTCTGCAAAATATCCGCAGCCAATCAGGTATAAGATGGTGTTGTCTCTGGAAAAACCAGTAGTTTCTATATCAAAAAATAAAAAAGATTCTGTCTTTTCGGGAATCTTTTCTTGTGGGAATATTTTATTAATCGTTAACATGATACCTCCAGAATGACATATATTGTCTCAAAAATTCTTAGTATAATAATGCTATAACCATAGCAGAGAACGTTTTATATGTCAAACACATTTTCGAGAAAGGGGTAAATGCGCTTAAAGTAAAAGAGTTGTAATATGATGGGAATTATGGTATCATGTCAGAAGTCAGAATATAAGTTCTAGAGCGTGTTTGAAAAATGCGTGATGCACATCTTGCAGAAAATATTTTTCAAACACGCTCTAGTAACAATTTTAAAAGAAGGCAGGAAATTCATTTGATTTCATATATTAAGGGAACAGTTGCATATAAGGGGAAGGATTCTGTTGTGATAGAGAATCATGGAATTGGTTACCAGATAAAAGTGCCGTCAAGAGTTCTTGAGGGTGTGAATAGTGGTGAGGAAGCGATGCTTCATACCTATCTATATGTACGAGAAGACCAGTTGGCATTGTTTGGATTCTCTTCGATTCAGGAGTTAGAGACTTTCCAGATTCTGCTTGGAATTTCAGGCATCGGACCGAAAGCCGCATTATCGGTACTTTCCACGATGTCAGTGGAAGATTTGTATTATGCGGTTTTTAGTGAGGATGCGAAGAGTATCGCTAAGACACCGGGTATCGGTCCCAAAGGTGCGAAGAGAATGATCATCGAGCTGAAAGACAAGCTGAATCTAGAAGCTTTAGAGTCAGTTTCAGGGGCAGAGGAAGCAGCGCCACAGAGTTCCTTTACAGAAGGAGACAGCATTGCGGATACTGTACAGGCATTAGTAGCATTAGGCTATTCGAATGGAGAAGCATATCGTGCCGTACATAGTGTGCCGGAAGCAGAGAAGTTAGATGCAGAACAGTTATTAAAAGAAGCATTGAAGAAAGTATTAACATTTTTATAAGGTGATAACATGGACAGAATGATCAGCACAGAGCTGATGGAGGAGGATATTGCGGTAGAAGGCAGCCTCCGGCCACAGAATTTATCAGAATATATAGGACAGGAGAAGGTAAAAAAGAACCTTCGGGTATTTATCGAGGCGGCTAAGATGCGAGGAGAGTCTCTTGACCATGTATTATTATATGGCCCTCCGGGTCTTGGAAAGACAACATTAGCAGGGATTATCGCAAACGAAATGGACAGTAATTTGAAGATTACTTCCGGACCGGCGATTGAGAAACCAGGAGAAATTGCGGCAGTATTGAATGGACTTTCTGATGGAGATGTTCTCTTTATTGACGAGATTCACCGACTGAACCGGCAGGTGGAGGAAGTTCTTTATCCAGCAATGGAGGATTTTTCTATTGATATTATGATTGGAAAGGGCGCTTCAGCGAAGTCTATACGTTTAGAGCTTCCTCATTTTACATTGGTAGGAGCTACAACAAGAGCAGGAATGCTTACTGCACCGCTTCGAGACCGTTTTGGAGTTGTAAACCGTCTGGAATTTTATACAGATGAAGAATTGAAAGTAATTGTAGAACGCTCAGCAGAACTTCTTGGAGTAAAGATTGATGAGGCCGGTGCAATGGAAGTTGGAAAAAGAAGTCGTGGGACACCAAGACTGGCGAATCGATTGCTTAAGCGGGTAAGAGACTTTGCACAGGTTCGATATGACGGTATGATTACATATGAGGTGGCACAGACGGCACTTAATTTACTTGAGGTTGATTCTATGGGATTAGATGCGACAGACCGCAACCTTTTAGAAGCGATGATTACAAAGTTTATGGGAAAACCGGTGGGTTTAGATACACTAGCAGCAGCAATCGGAGAGGATTCTGGTACGATTGAAGATGTGTATGAGCCGTTTCTTATTCAGAGAGGCCTCATTAAGCGAACACCGAGAGGCCGGGCTTTAACTGCTTTCGCCTATGAACATATGGGATATCCGGTACCGGAGGAGATTTATTAAAAGATTTTGCATCACAGGAGGGTTGATATGGAAGAAAAAAGTGAATTGTCAGTAGTAATTGACGGTAAAGTATATAGATTGTCGGGTGGAAGTGATATCTATCTCCAAAAACTTGCCTCCTATGTTGACGGCAAGATAAGAGAATTAAAAAAACAGCCAGGATATAATAAGCTTTCCACAGAATATCGTGATATTTTGCTGGCGCTCAATATTACAGAAGAACTCTTTAAACTTCGGGATGAGATTGAAGTATTTAATCAGGATGGCCGGGACAGAGAGCAGGAGCTTTATGAATTAAAGCAGCAGATTGTCGATAGAGATATGCGGCTTGATGCAGCGAATAAGCTGGTTGCAGATTATAAAGCAAAGGTGAATGAGCTGCAAAAACAGATTATTGGACTGGAGACGAACAATGAATTTCATTAAAAAGAGAAACCTGCCGGAATTACTTGCTCCGGCAGGTTCTTTCGAGCATTTAAAAGCGGCTGTTGCAGCGGGAGCAGATGCGATTTATATGGGTGGTGAAAAGTTTGGTGCCAGAGCGTATGCACATAATTTTTCCAGAGAGGATATGATAGAGGCGCTGCAGTTTGCACATTTTCATGAACGTAAGTTATATCTTACAGTGAACACATTAATGAAAGAGAAAGAGCTTTTTGAAGAATTAGGAGACTTTCTTTTTCCTTATTATGAGAATGGTTTAGACGGTGTTATCGTTCAGGATATTGGTGCGGTTCGATTCATTCGAGAGAATTTCCCTGACTTGGAAATTCACGGAAGCACACAGCTAACGGTGACAGATTTTCGTGGTGCTGTTGCTGCGAAGCGCATGGGAATGACCAGAGTTGTTCCAGCAAGAGAATTATCTTTGGCAGAAATAAAAAGAATAAAAAAAGAAACAGGCCTTGAAGTGGAAGTTTTCGTTCATGGGGCATTGTGTTATTGCTACTCTGGTCAATGTCTTTTAAGCAGTATGTATGGCGGAAGAAGTGGAAATCGCGGCCGCTGTGCCCAGCCTTGCCGACTTCCATATACTCTGATGAATGCTGATGGAACGATATTAAATCCTTCAAAGTATACGAAATATCTTCTTAGTCCAAAGGATTTATGTTCTCTTTCTATGCTGCCGTCTTTAATGGAAATTCCTGTGGATTCTTTAAAGATTGAAGGACGCATGAAAAATGTGGAGTATGTGGCAGGAGTTACAGCAATTTACCGCAAATATTTAGATAAGATTTCTGAAAACTGGGAACAAAGAGCACAATTTCAACCAGAAGAAGAGGATATACATGCCTTAGAAGAATTATACTGTCGCGGCAGTTTTACAGAGGGATATTGGAACAAGCACAATGGGCAGGACATGATGGCAGCTGTTTTTCCCAAAAATACTGGAAGAAAAGTTGGTAAAGTTCTATCTGTCTCTAAAAATAAAGTTCGGATGCATTTTGAAGATACATTACATCCAAAAGATATTTTAGTAATTCCTGTTTCAAAAGATGGGCAGGATGAAGTGATTCTTACAGTCCCTTCTAAAGATGTGGGTACTTCTTTAAAAGGACAGGTGACACTGAACGCTCCGCGCACACAATCTATTAAGCCTGGAATGCCTGTATATCGCAGGAGGAATGAAGAACTTCTTACACACATTGAAAAAAATATTTTAAATGGCGTGATAAAATACCCTGTGACAGGAGATATTACACTAAAAGTTGGCGAACCTTTGATGCTCCAGCTTTTTTGCAGAGAAGAAAGTGTGTTTGTTGAAGGACCGGTTATCGAATGTTCTGAAAAGAGGCCGGTAACGAAGGAAGATATCCTGCGGCAGATGCACAAGACTGGTAATGTACCATTTATACTTACTTCTTTTGAAGTGAATTTAGATGAGGGATGTTTTCTTCCAATGTCTGCTTTAAAAAGAATTCGTCAGGACGGATTTGCTCTTTTAGAGGAAAAATTACGCATCTGCAAAAATAGAGTAGATAATCTGCCAGAAAAAAGAGAATATTTTTATGAGAAGAACTTGTCCTCAAAAGAATTGGATAATCAACAGAATCTAATGAATAAGCGCTATGATTGTCCGAATCAGGCACAACGAGAACTAAACTCAGAGCAGGAAGAGCGAATTGCAAGTGTATATAATATAAAGCAGGCATTTTTATATTGTGAGGATACTTTTTTTGATGGAATCTGTCTTCCATGGGAATTTTTTTCGGAAAAAGAGTTAGAAAATGTGGGCGAAAAGATTAAGACTGCTGGAAAAAGCCTGTATCTTGCACTTCCTCGTGTATTTCGAGGTAATAATGTGCTGGAAGATAAATTAAAAAAGATCTGTTCTCTGTCAATTTGGGATGGAATTTATGCATATACTATAAATGAAATGGAATTTCTTATGCAGTTAGAGGGATGTACTACAAGAGTGATTGCAGGGGCTTCTTTTTATCATTGGAATTCTTCGGCTATACAGGAATCAAATGCACTCTATGATAATATGACCGTAAGAGAGCTGCCTGTTGAATTGTCGGAAGAAGAAATTTCAGATATGATAAAGGGAATGGATAAAGAACAGCAGCAGACAGTTGACTTTGAATTACTTATTTATGGAAGAATACCGGTAATGCAGTCAGCACAGTGCCTTAAAAAGACGTGTGGGCATTGTAATAAAACTTCCGGGCGATTATGGCTTGAGGATAAAAAGAAAAGAAAGCTTTTAGTAACTACACACTGCCTGGATTGTTATAATCTTATTTGGCAGGATAAGCCGAAGAGTCTGATCGGAGAGAATATCAAAGAGGTTTCTTCTCACATAAAGAGACATCGCTTTGATTTATTTGAACTTACTGAAGCAGAAGTATCTTCCGTAAAACAAAGATATCTTAAATGGAAAGAACAGCATTTTACAGAAGAACAAAGTAAAGATACTTCAGATTCATACTGGAATTATGGAATAGAGTAGAAAGGTGGGAATGAAAGTATGGTGAGTTTGATTTCAACAGGATCGAATTATATTATTGTCATCATGGGTGTTATTTACGCAATTACCTGTTTTACCGTTTTTCTTCCCTCTACTGAGAAACGACAGGTAAAGCGGATGGACAGGCAGGAATTGTTTATGTTCGTATTTCATTTTATCTGTTATGGTGTATTATTTGCCAAAACTTTGGATACAAAGATTATTTTTTTGTATCTTGCGCAGGTCGTATTTTTTAAGATGCTGATTTTTGTCTATTCACGAGTATATGTAGACTGTTCGCGAATTTTGATGAATCATACCTGTTTCTTGCTTTTGATTGGTTTTGTTATGTTAACACGCCTGTCATTTGATAAAGCAGTAAAGCAGTTTATTATTGCTGCGACTACTTCATTGATTGTTTTATTTATTCCGTATTTTATGGAAAAGGCTGTCTGGCTCAAAAAGTTGAAATGGATTTATGGCCTCCTTGGACTGATATTTTTGTCTAGTGTATTTGTAATTGGTACTTCACAGAATGGAGCAACGAACTGGATTTCTTTGGGACATGGGATTGCTTTGCAGCCTTCGGAATTTGTTAAGATTTCTTTTGTCTTTTTTATTGCAGCGATGCTTACGAAAGCACCGAATTTTAAAACAATGCTTCTTACGAGCATTTTTGCGGCATGCCATGTTATCATATTAATTGGCGAAAAGGATTTAGGTGGAGCATTAATCTATTTTGTTGTATATGTTTTTCTTTGCTATGTCGCTACTGGAAGGGGAATTTATTTATTTGGAGGAATTGGAGCGGGCACTCTTGCGGCAAGGTTAGCGTACATGCTGTTTGCGCATGTGCGGGTTCGTTTTATTGCCTGGAAAGATCCTTGGTCTGTCATTGAGGGCAGCGGATATCAGATTACGCAGTCTTTATTTGCGATTGCCGCGGGAAGCTGGCTTGGGAAAGGACTGACACAGGGCAGGCCAAATGATATTCCCATTGTGGAAAGTGATTTTATTTTCTCTGCAATTACCGAAGAATTCGGAATTTTATTTGCAATTTGTCTGATATTAATTTATTTGGGAGTGTTTATTCATTTTCTAAAAATTGCGATGGACGTGAGGGGTCGCTTTTACAAGCTTTTAGCATATGGATTTTCTATTTGCTTTATTTTTCAGGTGTTTCTTACAATTGGAGGGGTTACTAAGTTTATTCCTTCTACCGGAGTAACACTTCCACTGATCAGTTATGGAGGAAGTTCTGTAGCCAGTACATTAATAATTTTTGCAGTTATGCAGGGCATATTTATCATTGCCTATAAAGAGGATGATGAGAATGAAGAAGAACAAGCAGGGCAGCCGGACGAGAGTGACCGTAAAAAATACGACTGAACGAAGAGAATCTCGCAGGCACGATCAAAAGGAAACCTTATTTTTTGATATAAAGAGCTTATTTACTCCAAGAAGAGGGAAAAAATTAAAAACGAACCGTTATATGCTACAGACAAGTATTATTGTTGTCGCACTTTTTCTGGGGTTAATTGGCTATGTGGTGAAATTTACCTTAAAGGATAGCAGCAGCGTAGCGCAAAGTTCTTATAATAAGAGAAATTCTTCTCTCTCTGACCAGACAAAACGAGGTCAGATTTTAAGTGCGAACCAGAAGATTCTTGCATATTCTGAGAATAATGAAGCTGGAGATGAGATACGGCACTATCCTTACGAAAATATGTTTGCACACATCATTGGATATACCAGTTATGGAAAGGCAGGACTGGAATCTGTTTGTAACAGTGATCTTTTGACATCACACGAAAAACTGATGAAGCAGCTCAGTAACGGTGTTGCCAGCAAGAAGAATATCGGAGATAATGTAATAACGACGTTAGATACCCGTCTGCAAAAGGCCGCTTATGAAGCATTAGAGGACTATAGGGGAGCGGTAGTGGCAATCGAACCCAAAACAGGAAAGGTAAGAGCATTAGTTTCCAAGCCCGATTTTGATCCGAATAAGTTAGATGATATCTGGGATAAGATTACTTCTGATTCTTCAGAAAGCTGCCTCTTAAACAGAGCAACGCAGGGGCTTTACCCGCCAGGTTCCACCTATAAGGTACTGACAGCGCTAGAATACATGGAAGAACATCCGAACTCTTATAAGAACTTTAGTTATGAATGTGACGGACAGACGATTGTTAATAGCGTGCGTATCAGCTGCTATGAAAATGAGGAACATGGTGAAGTTGATTTAGACAGGGCATTTGCAAAATCCTGCAATACTGCTTTTGTCACATTAGGTAGTAAGTTGGACATAAAGAATTTTGTTTCACTAAATAAAAAATGTCTGTTCAATCAGGAGATTCCTTTTGATCTTGCAGTAAAAAAGAGTCGTTTTGAATTAACCCAAAATTCAGACAAGAGTGAAATCCCACAAACGGTCATTGGACAGGGAAATACGTTGATGACGCCGTTCCACAACGCTCTCCTTATGTGTGCAGTTGCAAACGAAGGCACTTTGATGAAGCCATATGTCGTTGACCATGTAGAAGGAGCAGATGGAACAACGGTAAAAGAAACTATCCCTGAAATTTATGCCGATCTTATGTCAGAAAAAGATGCGAAAAAGCTCCAGAAAATGCTTCGGGAAGTAGTTACCAGTGGTACGGGTTATAACTTAGATACGGATTTATATACTGCCGCAGGAAAGACAGGAACTGCAGAGAATGAGGGCAAATATGCACATGCCTGGTTCGTTGGCTATTCTAATGTAGAAGACCCGGATTTAGTTGTTTGTGTTCTTGTTGAGAACGTCGGCGCTGGAAGTAAGTATGCTGTCCCGATTGCTAAAAGAGTATTTGATTCTTATTACAATAATAATATGAAAGAATATTATAGTCAGAAAACAGATATCGAATCTACACAGACGAATCAATAAATTTTTCTTGACAATATAACAATCAGATGATAATATATAGAAGTTGGTTGCATTAGCTGTGACTAATTTCTATATGCCGCTGTGGCGGAATTGGCAGACGCATACGACTCAAAATCGTACGGGAAACCATATGGGTTCGAGTCCCATCAGCGGCATTCAATATGTTTTTTAAAAGAAAGTTGTCTTACTAAAAAGTAGACAGCTTATTTTTTTACTCTATTTTTACTATACTAGAGCGTGTTTGAAAAATCATATCTTCAGAAATGGCAATACACATAGCTTTTTAGTAAAATTCTTTTTATCACAAATTCGTTGTACCTTCTTAAATTACATGCGTCATCCCCAAATTCTCCCAACCATATTCTGATTAAACTAAATCCAGCCAAAGATAGCCCTCTGAAGGCGAATAAATCCCTATCTGTGACCTCGGAGCAAGAGAAAATACCGAACGAGGTATTTTCCTCGCCACGACTAAAGTCACAGATAGGGATTTATTCGCCTTCAGAGGGCGTCTCTAATGAAATCAAATCAGAATTAAAAATACTTTCTTGTTCCCCACAATCCCGCTTTCTTTAATTCAATATACTGCTGGTAGGCATCTTCTAATATTTGCCGCTCATTAGGGAAGCGAAGCAAATGATATGCTTCGTGGTACTTATAGTAGCCGGAATCTTCAAAATATTCTTCTTTCTGAGGTTTGGAGTAATAGCTGTCCGCCATCATTAAATACCAGTGTACCTGCTTTACAACTACATCGTGTGCGGTATTAAATGTATACTGGCTCTTTCCTACGTATTTTATTGCAGAAGCCTTTACTCCTGTCTCTTCGTGAACTTCTCTTAAGGCAGTTTCTTTATATTCTTCCCCTGCCTCCACTGTTCCTTTTGGAAGAACCCATCCGTCATATCTGTTTTTATAATTCTTATATAACAGAAGTATCTTTCCCCGAAATATTACAACACCACCGCAGCTTGTCGCCTTAATCATTGTTCTATCCTCCTGTGCTGACAATTCTGGTGTGTTCTACACTTACATTAAGTATACCAAATCGACAGAAGGTTTGCAACAGGAGCCTTTTACATGTATTATCAGTTTATTCCTTTAAAAGCTCCTTAATATATTTTTTCATATCATCTATCCGATTTTGGGACAGTAAAAAGGAGAGTGCCTGTAAATGATTATTCATATCATGATTTTGCCTGCGAAGAAGAATATTTTGTTCCTGATATTGTTTGTAAATAAATATTTGTTTTTCAATTCGCTTCTTTTTTTCTTTATTAACCCGAATCTGTTTTAAGATGACTGGAATTTGAGTCACCGCATGCAAAAATAAAAGGCTTAAAACAAATAGAATAAAAAACAAGAGAATCCAGCCGGTCATTCCGAATAATTCAGGTAAAAAGATAAGAAATCCATTTGTACATAATACAGGAAGCAGAATCATTTCCACAAACGTTGTGAGATGAATAAACCGAATATATCTTTTCCATAATAGAGGAAAGAGAAAGTTAAATGCTATTTCGGCAAGGGCAACAGGTAAAAAGAAAATAAGTATAGTAGATACTTTTTGATTAGGAACATTAATATACGGGGTATAGTGAAGACCGAATAATTTTTCGCAGATTCCTTTCCAGTAAAGAGAACAAATAACAATCTCTAAGATACCATCAAAGAAAATCAGGATAAAAAACAGCGATAATTTTTTTAAGAAAGATTCTTTGGTAAATAAAAAAATTGTGATGAGAAGAGCGAGGTAAAAAAGAAAGCTTCTCATTCCAGACTGTACATTGGCTGTTGCAATTTCATATAGAAAAGGAATAAATAGAAAAAGAAAACTAAAAAGGTAATACATAAATTCTCGAATACGCAAAGGCAGAATCTGCCCAATGGCCAAACTTAATGAGAATCCTATAAAAAGCTGAACGGCTGCTACAATATAAATATAAACTGGTGTAAAATCAAACATTTGGTTTAAAGTCATAAAAAATCCTTTCTTTACCATTTTAATCGTTAGAATTAGAGCGTGTTTGAAAAATCATTCCTGCAATCTGCATACCTCAATCTGCAAAAAGCATTTTTCAAATATATTCCAAGATAAAACATATTCGTTTGCGGTGGTATTATAAAAGATAACGAAGCATTATGCGAGATTCAAAAATATTTCCCCGATCTTCCCACTCGCAAAATCCATCATAAGATTTTACAATCTCTTCAATGATAGATAATCCAAATCCATGAGAAAGGGAATCTGATTTTGTTGTTTTTCTTGCTAATGAGTTAAAAATCAAGGCTGTTTCCTTTGTATTTTGCATGAAGATAATTAAGAAATCCCCCTTATAATCAATTGATAATTCAATTTTAGGATTTAACGAGGAAGCCATCTGGCAACTTTCTATGGCATTATCAAGTAAATTTGAAAACAGACTAATTAAAACAGAAAAAGAAAAATCATTCTTTTCAGGAAACAAAATCGTATATTCAAAGGAAATATTATGTTGGATACATTCTGATTTTTTGCTTTGTAAAATACCATCAACGATAGAGTTGGTACAGCAAATGATATCGGTATCTTTAAGAGGAATCTGTTCACCAAGTATTTTTTGTGCAGTTGTTAAATCATTTTGCTCTAAAAGTATGTAAAGTTCTTTCAATTTTTGGGTAAAATTATTTTTATGAAGTTCGAGCTGCTTATGAGTAAACTGTTCTATTTCGCGTTGCTGCTTTGAACTTTCTTCTGTAGTTTCTAACGTAGAAAGAGAAGTTCCTGTCCGGTGCTCTCTTAAAGATGCAAGAAAGATATTTAGTGGGAAAATAAGAAGAAGCGCATAAGAAATCATCATGCATAGGAATGAGCGAGGTGACTTAGCGGAACAAAAATAAAATAGAACCACAGATTCTGAACAGGCAATAAGAATTGAAAGAAAAATCATATCTTTTTTATGCATCATTAAAGCTCTCCTTTCGCTTCTTCATTTGTAAAATACATCCCATCTGCCCATATACATCTGGCAAATGTCTTTTTTAAACTTTCGTAACAAGTTCTGCTGACTGGAACAGAAGTATCGTTTGATAAGATAGCATGGTGACGGTCTAAATTAACGATGTGCCGTCCATTTACGATATAGCTTCGGTGAGATGGACAAAACCAGGGACATAAACGTTCTAAAAGAGAATCCATCTTTTCTGGTGTCTGATAGATTGTATCTGTGGTATGAATATTTGTAGTACGCATAATTCGTTCTAAATATAAAATCTTACTTTGTGCAATACGAATATGCTGCTGCTTTGATTGGATAATCAAATAGTACTGATTTATCTTTGCTATCTGCTGTATGGCCTTTTTTAATGCGGTTGAAAGATAGGTATCTATATCTTTCTTTAAAATATAGTAAATATGTGATGTCTCATAAACAGAGGTAAAATAGTTTGTATAATTTGTAATATATATAATCTGACAGTCTGGATGCCAGGCGTTAATCTGTTTTGATGCCTCAATTCCAGAGGAAACATCAAATTCGATGTCCATAAAGATAATATCAAACAGCTTGTTTTCATTATGAATAGAAAATAGTATATCTTTTATGTGATAAAATACAGAAACTTCCGCTTCAATAGGGCAGCATTGTTTTACTTTTTCTGAGATTTCCTGCGCGGTAATCTCATTGTCATCACAGACAGCAATTGAAATCATAAAATAGTCCTTTCATGTAAAATACATTTTTTATTAAAAAATATATCATTGTTTTTAAATGATGTATATATTATATAATACTTTTTCTTATTTACAAGCAGGGAATATAGAAAATGTGGTTATTCAAGACATAAAATTTACATTTCGTGCAATAGTACTTGAAAAATATGAGAAAAAACATATAATACAGAATGTACTTTGCATTTTGCATAACCCCGTCGAAAGGGAGTATGTTCTTTGGTTTTTCGCTTTCGACGGGCTTTTCTTTATCATTTTATATTATAGAGAGTTCATATTATCGTAAGAAATGAGGTTGTGGATATGAAATATACCGTAAATTTGGGCATGTAGATTGCAAGAATATTTTTTCAAACACATATTAAAGATATGCGGAAAGTTCTTTTCGTAGATTTTCCTCTAATCGAATCAGTTTTTCTGTTATTTTTTTAGAAATCACATCGGCCATGGCATATTGATTTAGATATTTATTTAAAGATTTAATTCCCATATTACATCCATCGGTAATAAGGTTAGCCACTGTTTTATCACTTTCATCGATTCCCATTTTGACATTTGTTTTGATAAAAGACATGCCTTTTGCAATCGGATCGGGTTCTTTTTGTTCTTCTTTGTGATAATTAAGGAGGGAATGAATCTCTGATTCTAATTCTTCGTGTGCATTTCTGCTCTTAGTTAGAATCTCATTTAATTTTGTATCTTCAACCTTTTCTAAAATTTCATTAATTGAAGAAATCGCCATCTTTGTTCCTGCATCACATTCTCTTAAAAGTTTTGTAGTATCTGTCAGTTTTTTTGTATCTGATTCCATAGTAATCTCCTTTAAAAAATCTAAAATTTAGTACTCATAGTATGTATAGAAAGAGCGAAAATATTCTGTTTTGTTAATGGAGATACACTAAAAATATTAGATAAGAATTATTCTATAAGTATTTCATGAAAAATGAGCGTAGCGTTTCTTTATTTTATTTCCTTTTACAGCAAGAAGACTTCGACCTCTAAGGTGGGAGATGAATTGCGTCTATTACCTACTTGATAGAGCGTTCTAATCATAGTATAATATCTTTAGTCAAATAATAAAAATTAAAATACAATAAATTTAGATAATAACGCACATTTAGTACTCTTACTATACTAGCATCGTGTGCTTGTGGTCAAGTATCGCAGGCGGTTTTTCGAGGAAAAGGAAGTGTTGGAATGGCAAACAGAGCATATAAATTTAGAATATATCCCAATGATGAACAGAAGATTTTGTTTGCTAAGACTTTTGGGTGTGTTAGAATGGTATACAATCATTGGCTTGATAGAAAGATTCAGCAGTATGAGGAGAACAAGACCAACGTAACATATGCTATTTGTGCAAAAGAAATGGCTGCAATGAAGAAAACAGAAGAATACAGATTTTTAAAGGAAGCAGATAGTATCGCATTACAACAATCACTCAGGCATCTTGATACGGCATTTCAGAACTTTTTCAAACAGCCGAAAACAGGTTTCCCAAGATTCAAATCAAAAAAGCGGAATAAAAACAGCTATTCCACAGTCTGCATCAATGGGAACATAACTATATCTAATGGATATTTGAAATTACCCAAGATTGGACAAGTCCGCTTAAAACAGCACAGGATTATTCCAGATGAATACAGCCTCAAATCTGTAACAGTAAGTCAGACATCAAGCGGAAAATACTATACAAGTATTCTTTTTGAGTATGAATACAAAGTACAGGAAAAGGAACTGCAAAAGTTTTTAGGTTTAGATTTTTCCATGCATGAATTATATCGTGACAGTAACGGTAAAGAGCCTGCCTATCCAAGGTATTACAGGAATGCAGAGAAAAAATTAGCGAGAGAACAACGTAAGCTTTCTAAAATGCAGAAAGGTTCAAACAATCGCAATAAGCAGAGGCTTAAGGTGGCAAAACTTCACGAAAAGGTTTCCAATCAGCGAAAAGACTTCCTGCATAAGCAGTCAAGACAGATAACCAATGCTTATGATTGCGTATGTATAGAAGATTTGGATATGAAGCGATGTCGCGGTCACTAAATTTTGGGAAATCTGTTTCGGATAACGGCTGGGGAATGTTCACAACATTTTTGAGATACAAACTGGAGGAGCAGGGTAAGAAACTTGTGAAGGTGGGTAGATTTTTTGCAAGCAGCCAGACCTGTTCTGTTTGTGGTTACAAGAATGTTAAAACGAAAAATCTTGCGTTAAGAGAGTGGGATTGTCCGCAGTGTGGAACCCATCACGACAGAGATGTAAATGCGGCGATAAATATCAGAAATGAAGGAATGCGGCTAGTAAATGCATGACCTTGACACAATATAACACAACCGTGGGACACACGGGGATAGCTCGCTTATGCTTAGCACGGTAGTGCTATCGAACGAGAACCAAACTTGCCGAGGATGGGAAGCCCCAACCTCTACAGGTGGGGGAGGATGTCACATAATACATCATAAAAACAATATATGCAAGAGAAATAAAAAAATCAGTATTCTGCTTGAGTAATAGTTGCGTAAGAATTAGGATGAGGAAGTGTGATGAATAATATTGGTGCATTTAAGAAAAAGTGGATAGAGAATCCATCGGATGAAAAAGGTGTTTTACTCTATCTTCCAGTCAGTGAGGTATTTATTTCTGCCAAGTTTGGAACTGGAGAAAATCTTTTAAAGGAAGATATTACGAGAGGTTTTGATGATTATATCTATGTGAGGAAGGTGATTTTTGATGAAGATGAGATGGTAGAATTAGATACTGCACAGTTAGATTTTAGTAGCGAGAGGGAAGACTATTATTTAAATCTAAACCATTTTTGTGAGGAGTCTATTGAAATGATTGGGAATTCTTCAGAGGAAGAATATTAGATTCTGCAGATGATTTGATAAAGAAGATGAAATATGATTGTACTTGATGAAGGCTAATGAAATAGTGTATAAAAAAAGAAACGAGCACCCTTTTCTAGCCCGAAGACATTACTCAGTAAAAAACCCATTTCTTAGCTATGATTGTATCTTGATAGTAGCAAAAAGTCAATAAAAAGAAACAAACATATTTTGGAAATCATTTCCCGATTAAATAAGTAACTCCGATGAAAAGGCAGATTTAGATACACTCATTAACTTCAGTGCGTCCGGATCTGTTTTTTGTTACTATTGTTTCATTCAGTTGCTTTTGCCATGTTTGCTTCCTAGGGGATTTCAATGACAAACTCTCTTCCATAAGGTATAATACTAATCAGAGTATTTTGTTTTACTCATTACGAAATGAGAGGGAGATTTTTCAATGGATGCGAATGTGATCAAGGAATTGCAAAGTGGATTAAGTGCCGCTTATATAAATGGTTCTGTAGCGGCAAATCTGGTATATAAGCCAGCATTTGTGTCGAATAATCCGGAAGAAGGGAAGAAGGTTATTTCATCTGTGGAGGATGAATTACTACGCTGCGATCAATTTCAGATTAGCGTTGCATCCGTTTCATTTGTATGAGGGAGAACGCCTTGATGATATGGTGGAAAGTATTCGTGAGCATGGTATTCTGAATTCGGTTATTGTGCTTAAAACGGATGATGGATATGAAATGCTTTCTGGTCATAACAGAGCCAATGCTGCAAAGATTGCGGGACTTTCTGAAGTTCCGGCTATTATAAAAGTTGGGTTGTCAGAATCTGAGGCATATGTATATGTAATCGAAACTAATCTAATGCAGAGATCCTTTGCGGAACTGATACCATCAGAAAAAGTGGCAGCCATGGCGGTACACTATGATAAGGTGTGCTGCCAGGGAAAGTAGAACGACATAATTAGGGAATTGCAGATGTTCAGCAGTATTAAGCTAGAGGAAACTTCTTGCTATAATGGAAAAAGTTAAATAGTTTGGATGCGATTGTTTCGAAATATGGTTTTTCCAGTCGAAATACAGCAAGATATCTGAGACTCAATTATCTGATTCAGCCATTTAAGAATCTGATAGATGAAAATAAGATTGCACTGTTGGCAGCAGTCGATATGTCTTATATGACAAAGGAAGAGCAGCAGATGCTCTGGAATATTGTGGATCGGCAAGGACTTAAGGTTAAGACGGTGTATGCAGAGAAACTTCGTAAGGCATTAGGAGATTTGACAGAAGAAAAGATGGCAGAGATTCTGGAGACATTGCAGGTGAAACATACGGATGGCAATGCCGGAGTAAGCTTCAAGCTTCCTAAGTCAATCTGTAGTAAGGGTTTTGATGGTATGGATTCAAAGCAGATGGCAGCAGTTGTGGAGTAGGCTTTGTGAGGGGAAGGAAGAGGCGGTTGTTTAGCGCAGAAGATTTGAAGCGCCTTGATGCTAGGTGTTTTAACATCAGTAATACACTGAAGCCGGTGGTGAGAGGGGATTAAGAGTCGTAATAAGTAGCAGATGAAAGGGAGAAAAAACACTGAAAGCTCAGTTGATGAGCTTCCAGTGTTATGTTTAATATATGTCATAGTATGCAAAAAGGGTATCTATATCGATTTCAATACCGCAGGTCTTAAGATCTTTTTGTCGTGCTGCATAAAATGCTTGTAGCATTGATTTTACATCTGCCTTTATACCATAATGAATTTTTTTGTGACAGGTTGGACAAAGACAGATTAAGTTTGAAGTAATATCTATATCGTTGCTGTATAAACCTTGATTTGATATTGGTATAAGGTGGTGCGGTTCCATATAGTTTTTTCCTGTTTTATCAGAGATGAAAGAGCTATGAGAAGGATCTGATTCACAAGAGTACTTGGCCTTTTCTAATGCACCTTTTCCACGCGAAGGTTTTCCGTGATATTTTGTTTTATTTGATGCAGAGCGTTTTGATCCAGAGGATGCAGGAGCCGGTTCCAGTGGTGTGACTTCAGATTTAATGTTTTTTGAGTTGGAGTTGGTGGAATACTCCGCATCCTTTTGTTCGTATTGTTTACTTTCAGCGGATGCTTTTGCAGTTTTCTTTCTGTTAATTTTTGATAAACCAGTTATGTTGTATCTGGTACAGAACTCGCTCGGAATAGAAAGAGCTAATATGCAATCTTTATTTGCATATTTGAACATTAGCAAAAAGTCACCTAACAATATGCCTAAACGAAAATCCTTAAACGTATCATCATCTTCAATTCCGATATGTACTTGAACACCTTTTCCTTGTGTATTAAATAATTTAGTTGTTGAGGCGGGCAATAATGTGTTAGTTTTGGGGACATATGTGCCGACTGGACTTTTGACTACAACGGAAGCTGATAATTTTTTGTTTCTTCGTTGTAGCATTTCGCATATATTGGATTCAAAAAGGATCAGATTTTGCCTTGAATTCTGGTTATTGGATGGAATCGGGTTGGCACGGTAAGCTGCTTCTTCGGTGGGAGAAAAACATGCATTCCAAAAACCACTATTGAGATAGATATGGGTTTGTGTAAATTTGTTACCAACCTTATTCTTTGGAACAATGTTATCGGTAGTCATTTTTTTACAAAGAATATTTTCATCAAATAGAGAAGGAAGAAGAGCTCGCTGAACAAAAAGAGGATCCAAGCCGATTTTGAGTAGATATTTTTGTGCAAGATCTATTGGGGTTACAGTTTGTTTTGTCATATAAACCTCCTTAGATGTACAGTTTTACAATAATTATATCATAGTAGATGATAAAATAAAATCCGGATAAAATACGGTTTACACCCTGATAAAAAACCGGTATAATGATATGTGATAATAGGGAGGTATATACATGAATGGAAATAAAGAAATTAAAAATTGTGGTAGACCTGCAGGAAGGCGGAAAACTGCTAAAATTGAAATTGCAATAGAACCAGAAGTGAAAGATGAATTTATGAATATTTGTTATGAGGAAGGTTTGACTGCTTCCACACAGATATATCAATATATACGTGAATTTATTAAATCATACAATAAAAGGGAGGAATGCGAATAATGAGAGTAGTTTCTTTCTTTAGTGGAATAGGTGGTCTTGATAAGGGGTTTGAGGAGGCTGGTTACTCTGTTATTTGGGCAAATGATTTTGATAAGTATGCAGTACAGACATATAAAGCAAACTATGAAAATGAGATAGTTCTTGGGGATATAAACGAAATACCTTTAGAGGATATTCCAGATGCAGATATTCTTATTGGGGGATTTCCATGTCAACCTTTTAGCATGATGGGGGAACAGAGAGGATTTAAGGATGCAAGAGGAACATTGTTCTTTAGAATTGCCGAGATAATAAAAGATAAGATAGACAGAGGGTATAAACCAACAGCGGTTATTCTCGAAAATGTTAAAGCATTACGGACTCATGATCAAGGAAGAACTTTTGCAACGATAAAGAGAATACTAGAGGAAGATCTTGGATATAAGGTGTATGATGATATTCTTAATTCAGCAGAGCATGGTGTACCACAGACAAGAAATAGAACTTATATAGTATGTTTTGCAAATGAAAATGCTGAATTTATATTTCCAGAGAAGGTGGAATTGAAGAGAACATTACAGGATCTACTGGAACATGATGTGGATCAAAAATATTTTTTGTCTGATAGAATATTGCCCACTATTCTTTCAAACGGAACTGGTGGATATAAAGCAAAATCAGAGATAGATCTTAAAATTGCAAGGCCTCTATGTGCAACAATGGCTAAGATGCATCGTGCTTGTCAAGATAATTATGTTACACAGAACGGACGTATAAGAAGACTTACGCCACGAGAGTGTGCAAGATTACAAGGCTTTTCAGATACTTTTAAAATCCCTGTATCTGATACTCAGGCATATAAGCAGTTTGGAAACGCGGTTACAGTGAATGTCTCCAGAGCTGTTGCAGAGTCTGTAAGAGAGAGCTTACAAAATTTAGGAGAGTGGAACGACTGATGGATTACAGGAATGATATAAATGAAATTGAAGCATTCATTAATGAGGCAATGACGGATGAATGTGCAGATTATAGAGAATGTTTATCTAGATTTACAAGATCTATTGATGAAGAATTTTTACAGGAACGAGCAAATGCAATAAAGCAGAAAATTATTGATGATACTGAACTCCAGGCAACTTTTAGAAGATTAGCAACAAACTGTAATGAAAATCGTGAATGCGAATCCTGCGTTGTAAGAAAATACTGTAATTCATATATTAAGAAAGTAAGAGAAAAAGCAAACAAGGATGCTTTGCAGATGGTAGATTTGTTTTGTGGTGCTGGTGGATTATCACTAGGATTTTCGCAGGAAGGGTTTGTGACTGCACTTGCAAATGATATTGAGGCTTGTTGTGTAGACACATATGCCCATAATCATCCAGAGACACCGAGAGATCATATTGTTCAAGGAGATATCAGAGAGGTTGTAGATCATCTTGAAGAACTTCTTAAAGACAAAAAAGTAGACATTGTAGTAGGAGGTCCGCCATGTCAGGGGTTTAGCATGGCAAACCGACAGCGACTCATTGATGATCCAAGAAATCATCTTTACAAAAACTATGTTGAAGTAGTTAAAAGAGTACTGCCTGCATTCTTTGTAATGGAGAATGTTAAAGGTATGCTTTCAGTTGCTGATCAAGTTAAGGAAGATTTCAGAAATATTGGATATACGGTTGAGTGTCACATCCTTAATGCCAAAGATTTTGGTGTGCCTCAGAACAGAGAACGATTGATATATATCGGGAATCGCATAGGCATAGATAATGGAAAGATATTTGAAGAAATCTTTGAGCTGTCAAAATCTATTCCAGACTATGTACTTGGAGATGCAATATTTGCATTGAGGCCGTTGCAAGCATCAAGAGTCAAGAATTCTACTGAGCAAGGAAGCGAAACATCGGGCTATAGAATTGAGAAAAATGACTTAGAAGTATCAAATGCTTATATTGAATATATTAACCAAGGAAAAAAAATGCCATTAACGCTTAATCATAAAGCACGCTATAACAATGACAGAGATATAGAAATCTTTGGAAGAATGTATCAAGGTGATAAATCAGATGATCCAAAGATAGCGGATATTATGCCTTATGCAAGACGCAATGGCATTTTCAAAGATAAATATTTTAAGTTGGAAGAAAAAAAAGTTTGTAAAACAATTACGGCACATATGAAATTTGACTGTAATATGTATATTCATCCAACGCAGGCAAGAGGACTTACTCCGAGAGAAGCGGCACGAGTTCAGTCTTACCCAGATGATTATTATTTTAGAGGAGCTTACACTAAGACATATATGCAGATTGGAAATTCAGTTCCTCCATTGCTTGGAAGAGCAATTGCTCATATTGTTAAAAAATATATAGATGGAGGCGATGAATAATGGATTTCAAAGAAGCATTGGTGATAGTTAACGAAGTCCTTCCAGAGACATTAGGAAGGAGATATGATGGGATTCTTGTCAAGAGATTGGAAGCCTCTAATACTTTGGATGAGGGCAGAACTACAAATCAGACACATATTGCTATTACAGGTGAGCAGATGAATATCTTTCCATATCTTATGGCGGATGGATATTTTAACTGTGAATATGATGAACGTGATGAGCAACTGAAAAAGTATTTCATTACACAGATTCCATTGAGACTGTATAAAAGTAATGTAGATTTTCTTGTTGGTAATGAGCCCGTTCCGGCTGAGCTGTATTTTTCAGATGATAAAATGATACAAGCGAAGGCAAGTATAGTGAGAAGCAGAAGAAAATCACAGACAGATCAAGTACAGTTGTCTCTTACATCGATAGATGATCCGGCATTTGTAGCATTTCGAAGATTGATCCACGCTGGAGATTATATGATTATTCTAAAGCACCGTGAGAAACTTGATTACGATTGCTATGGAGTGCGAAAGACAACGGATTATAAGGACAAACTTGAAAGATTAAATAATAAATTCTTTAAGGATGGCACTAACACAAAGGTTAGCGTTACAGATATTATTGGAGATACAAGCAGAGGGAAGGCCGGTAATGGTACAAATATTCTTTACTATGGAGTTCCCGGAAGTGGCAAAAGCTACGCTATCAGTAAAATTTGTTCCGATGAATCGGTGATGGAGAGAGTTGTCTTCCATCCAGACTATTCCTATTCGGATTTTGTGGGTCAGATTATGCCTCGTCTTAATAAAGATAATAAGCTGGAGTATGTATTTACTCCTGGACCTTTTACTAAGATTATGAGTAAGGCATATCATGATCCGGATAATATGTATTATCTTGTTATAGAGGAAATTAATAGAGGAAACGCACCGGCAATATTTGGAGAAATTTTTCAGCTTCTCGATAGGAAGGATGCGAAAAAATATCCTGGTGAAGAAGGCGAGAGTGAATATGGCATTTCAAATTATGATATTGCAAGAGAAGTGTATGATGGGGATTCGGAGCATTTAGTAAGAATTCCTTCTAATCTGACTTTGCTTGCTACTATGAATACATCAGATCAGAATGTATTTACTTTGGACACTGCATTTCAGAGAAGATGGGATATGAGACATGTGCCAAATAGATTCACTGACAAACACGCAGAGGATATGATTGAGGGATCTGCAATCAATTGGGGGGCTTTTGCTATGGTTGTTAATGATCTCGTTATTGAAGTAAATACTGAAATGACTGGTTCTGGAGATAAGAGACTGGGTGCTTATTTTGCAAAACTTAATGAACTAAAAGCTGAAATCTTTTCTGAAAAAGTTCTTAAGTATCTGTGGGATGATGCATTCCGGATGGATAAGCAAGTCGTGTTTGATAAGCGTATGACTTCTTTGGAAAAAGTACTTGAAGCTTATCAGAATGCTATTGGGGATCCTCTCAAAGAAGTTCTTAAAAGTGATGTCTACCAGAAAATGTCAGATAAAATGAAAAATATGAAAAAGGATTCTAGTGATTCCGCAGAAGAAAGCGGTGTAGAAGATTAGAGTGGTGGTGCAGAATTATGTCAGAATATGGTATTAGAGATAAATGCCATGTGAATACAAATAGAGATGCGGACACTTTTGTTGGAATTATTTGCGACAAAGGTGATTTTAGTGTGCACTTCCCCTTGGGATTTCATGTGTCAGAGGATGACAGAAACCTTAGAAAAGATATTATGCTTCTTATTTCGGCTATAGAAACAACGATTGGACATAGGGAGTCTGGAATCCAAAAATCAGCAGAGGATTGTAATCAGACAGGATTTCCGATTCAAGCGTATCTTTCGGTTATATATGATTATTTTGAACGAGGATATTATCGGGAGCGCGAAGTAGAATACAACGTTGCCAAGAAGGGAAAAATCAACTGGAGTAGAACCATAAAAACACAAAGACCGGTAATACAAGATGATGAAGCGTATTATATTGATTTTGTAACGAGAAAGAATACAGTTAACGAAAATCAGATAATTACACTTATTCATGAATATTGTGTTGCAGAAAGCTTTGAAAAAATAGGATGGCTATTTACTGATGTAAAATCTCAGAAACCGAGAATTAAGCGTAATGAAAGACTATTCAAGTCGGTGCTGAAGGAGAAACTTAGCAGGACTTTTAATGATAAAAATAAAATTCTATTCAATGCAATGCTTCAGATAATAGATAATCTTCAAGATGAAGAGGCACCCATTGAATATAAATATGGAACGTACAGATTTGAGTATGTCTGGGAGGCGCTGATTGACAGAGTCTATGGTATAGAAGGAAAGGCTGCGTATTTTCCAAAAACAACATGGAAAGTTAAAGGTAAAAGCTACGATAATGCATCACTTGAACCGGATACAATTATGCTGAAGGGGGAAGATATCTATGTGCTAGATGCAAAATACTATAAATATGGAGCTACTGGCCATCTTGGAGATCTTCCAGAATCAACTTCTATAAATAAGCAGATTACTTATGGAGAGTATGTTGCCAATAATATTGTAAATAATGGAATGGTGTATAATGCGTTTCTCATGCCATTTGATTCTCTCAGTAAGTTGTGGGAAGCTGGTGAAGTAATACATATTGGTGAGGCTACGGGAGATTGGCGTGAAAATGATAAATCATATGAACGCGTACAGGGTATTTTGATAGATGTAAAGTATCTGATGCATATTACAGTTCGGGAAGATTCAAATGAGATTTTCAGACTGTCGGAATGTATTTCAAAAGCTGTGGAAGGAAGAGAGTAGATGCCGGATGTATTAACGCCGGAGCAACGCCGTAAGAATATGCAGCATATCCGTGGCAAGGACACTACGATAGAAGTTATTCTTAGGAAAGCTCTATGGGCAAGGGGATATAGATATCGCAAGAACTACAAGAGAATACCTGGAAGTCCGGATATAGTCCTTACGAAATATAAGATTGCTATATTCTGTGATGGCGAATTCTTTCACGGTAAGGACTGGGAAGTGCTTAAGCCACGCCTTGAGAAAAGCAATAACAGTGAATTTTGGATTAAGAAGATTTCAAGGAACCTTGAGCGGGATGATGAAATCAATAAGAAGCTTCTCTCTATGGGCTGGACTGTAATTCGCTTCTGGGGAAACGAGATTAAGAAGAACACAGATGAGTGTATTCGTGTTATTGAAGAAACAATTTTTGATATTAAGCTTGGTGAGACTACTGAGGATTAGGAGGAAAGCTATTAGAAGCGATTTTATATTTGAGTGAGACACCGAAGGCATCAGATGTTCCTCAAAATATAAGAGCAGAGCTGACAAGTTCAGTAAGAAATGCACTGCTTCAGCATGCGTATGATAATGACATAGAGCTAGTTCATATTAACAGTAAATCTCCTTTGTGAAAATGGTTTCTAGTCAATTCCATTATACCAAACAGAACAGGTTTATGCCTTTTTTGGCTGGAATATTGAATTTTCAAGGTTCAACACACTGTATTGGTGTGGGAAGTCTTAGTTAATAGATATATATTGGAAAGAACGTAAAGAATTTTCCATGAAAGCCGAATATTGCATCAACCCAATATGAGATAGTTATCTTCTGTGACAGTTAGTTTTTCACGGAATTTGGAATATGATTAAAGAAATATTAAATAATTTATGATTAATGATATTTTGTAGAGGAAGAAAAAATATGGGAATTAGATTAACTGGATTTAGTACGCCTGTTATAGGTGCAGAGTGGGAATACACGGACAAAAAGAAAACGGTTGAAGAAACGCCCCCTTCCCTAAAAATTGAATCAAGCCACAAAATTAAGGTTTTCATTAGCTCGCAACATGGCGATAATGGGAAATATGATTGTGTCAGAAGTCAGTTGAAGAAAACTATAGAAGAAACAGGTTTGGCATATGTGTATACATTTGAACAAGAAGCTGCATCTACCCTAACTGTCGGAAAGCACTTCTCGTGGGGACTTGAGGACAGCGATTTATGCATTTTTTTGATTGACAATGCAGATGGTGTTAGCTCTGGTGTTCAAAAAGAGATAGATATAGTAAAACGCAATAATAAGAAAGCTTTATATTATTTTTGTGATGAAACGTCACAAGAAAAAACTGCTATAGAGCAGAGTTTAGTTAATTCATTGTATGCAAAAAGTAAGACGGTTCATCGATTTGAAGATTTGAGTCAGAATGGAGCACAAGCCCTTATAGATGATATTTCATATATTTATCATCATTATTGTCAGGGTAGATTATTGCCGAAAGAAGATGAGGAAGAAAACAGGACTAGGGATTTAAATTTAAATAATATTTCTGATCAGAGAATAGTAACTGCTCCTAAATCAGTTGTGAAGAATATCGATAAATGCAAAGATTATATTCACAACTTAGTTTTTGGTTATTCTAGAGGATATATATTAGATGAGAATACGGAAGCCAAAACGAGTGAACTTGACGAATGGGGGAATCAATTTTTAGAGGTCCTTTTTGGAGATAAAACTATAAAGAGTTTTAACACAGGAATGTTTTTAGAAGCATTAGCGGAAGAACAGGATGAAGACTATCACAGCTTAGTTTGTCAAAGATGGAATGCTATTCAAGCTTATTATTTGGGCAAAGTTGATGATGCAATTAAGTTATTGGAAGGGGCATTGACACAGGCAAAAGATGAGTCAAAACCAGATTGGGTTATCCAAGATATTCTGATCGATTTAAGAAATCTTCATTGGGTTAGCAATACTGAACATAATTGCTTTGTTGAGTCTGAAGCACAAAAAGAATTAAATGAGTTTGAAGAAGAGCTGTATTACCCGTCCTTAGATCGAATTCACAATTCTTTACAAGGCAAGTATATCTCCGGATTGTATAAGAAAAAAATTGAATCACCATATTCTGTCACGTTGGGAAATGATTTTAATCAATATGTGGAATTATTGGCAAGCTCTTTTATGGTGTCAATTTACAATGGGTCATTAACTCACATATTGCTTTTTTATGATGAACTCAGAGATTTTATATTTTATCTTAGTAGTAAATATGATGATTGGAATTTTAGAAAAGATTTGTTGAAATATGCTGTATTTAAGGGTAGCGAGAAAGAAATAAGGGGCTTACAGGATGCTTATCCAGAGCTGTTGAATATGATGACGGATAAAGATGCAAAAGAAATTATCATGTTCTGCGCTAACGAACCAGTGAGGTATAAAAGATTTTCGAGCGAACTGCTTGCTATGCGAGCAGTCGGTTACTATTTGAATGAGTCGGATTATTCTATTTATGAAAAAGATTTGCTGGGAAAAATTCAGAGCTGGATTGAAAATGATTCAAGAACAGTGATAAATGGTCAGAATATTTTTTTATGCCTGTCTGGAGTAGGACATAGAGTGGCACAGGATAAACTTGCAGATATTTGTTGTTCTTTTATGGAACATCATTTTTGTCACTGGTATATGGATATGTTTAAGTTCATTGCCAAAATTATTGATTTGAATAAATTAAGTAATAATTTGGCAACAAGACTGATTCAAGATATCATTTCTGTAATGGATAATGAACAAGAACGACAACAAGTATCATATGCTCCGAGTTTCCTTTTAGTTTTTAGAAAGCAAAACAAGGATATAACTGAGGAATTAGATAGTAAAGTAGCAGAAGTATTTCCGCATTATTATAATGGCGATTATTTACTGGGGACACAAAGTGAGGATGAAGCTGATTATTTAGCACATATTTCCGATTATCTTGAAAAAATAGAAGAAAACAATTTGAATCAGGGTAAAAATGGTCACTATTTTGGACATGGTTTAAGAAAAATTGCTACTATTAGGAATATTTTGATTGGTGAAAACATCATTTGTCCTACAGAAGTGATGGATAAGATGATTTCAATTGTGGCAGACACTTTACTAGTCTCGAAGGAAGATATTGTAACTAAGCTAGATGCGGTTTCTCTTTTGATTTGTGTTGCCTTAAAATACAAAAACGATTTAGAAAGAAACATAAGTGCTTTCAGAAATGTTGTTGAAAAAGCAGATGAAATAGAAGATATCGATATGACTTTTATGTTATCCAATATAGATAAACTATCATTGAAGATTGCTGTAGCTCTATTAGGTACAGCAATTGGAATGGATTGTTTCCCTATCATACTTGAAGGAATGGCTTACTTAAAGGATGATATTGCAACCACTATTTCAGTTACAAGAATACTAATAGAATATTTGGAGAATACTGATGAGGTCGTTTTCCCAAAGAATATTGAGACAGTAGTCCTTCAAAATGCGCTACAATGGCTAAACTATGATCATATAGCTATTAGATGGAATGCGACTAGAATTTTATTAAAATTACTTCGAAATCCAGAAAATCAACACTTGATAAATCAGAAAGTAGTAGAGTTGATAGATAATGATTGTGTTTATATCAAAAATCTTATTCTCAGAAGAATTTATAAGGTACCAGAAATTACAAAAGTGACACAGCATTATATTTTAGAAAAATGCAAAAATGATTCTTGTTTTGTTGTAAGGATGGTTGCATCTGAGATTGAGAAAGAGAAGATGTAATTTGTTGCAGGAGTTAAAACTATGTTTAAATACAAGAATTATCTTCGCTGTGATAGCGAAAATACAGATCTCTTTATATGGAGTAACAAGTCAAAGAATAGTTCAGCCAACTAATACTCTTATTTGTAAGGATTGTGGGCAACTTGAACGTTAATTGATTAGGATAAAGGAATAATTTGCGGAGGTACATATGAGTAAACAAGTATACATTAGCGCCGATTATGATTATTACAATGGTGATCAGGACGTTGTAGAAGAATTGGTAAAATGGGGGAAGGACGATAAACACAAAGTAGATTTTGTGGATATGTCAAATCCATCTAGTGGTAGTATTTCTGATAGCAACGATTGCCGTATCTGTGATTTAAAGAGAGAATTCAATTCTCAGATTAATGCATCGTCTACGGTAGTATTTGTTGTTGGTGACAGGACAAAATATCGAACAGCTGGTAGCAACTGTGATAGAAATAATAAAGAATGGTATGAGTGTTATTGTACACCTTATAAGCAAAATATAAATGGTAAGAAACTGTGTAAATGGACTTCCACATCGCCGGCATCAGATGGAAATGTTGGAAACATTAACGCATATTCTTATCTTAGACATGAATTTGAACAAGCTAAGATAAAAGGAAAACCAATTATTATTGTGTATAATTCAACACGTTATGAATCTTCGTGGCTACCATCTTATATGAAAGACTATGAGGATAATGCGGTACCATTCTGGATAAAAGATATTTATGGAAACAAGGTCGGGAATTATTCATATATAAAGGAGGCACTAGGATTTTGATGAAGATTGTTAAGAGAGGTTTGATATGGGCATTTGCTTTGTTCTCTGCTATAATGACGTTCCTTTCAGAATCAATCTTTTCAAATTGTTGTATTGTAAATAAAGAAATCATTGAGAAAAGAAAGTATTTCTCATGGATTGATGTAGAGGCAACAAATATTACAATCATGAAAGTTCTGGTATTTGTAGGATTAGCAGTTACAGCTATTTTTTTTTCATGTGTGTATTCTCAAATAAGAAAGAAAACGATTAAGGGGAACAATTATTCTATTGTAGTCGAATATGGAGATCTACTTAAAAAGAAAAACGGTCAGAGACTTATCAATTTTGATGAGTGCTTTACAACCACAGTTGGGACTGGTACTGCTGATATAAAAAAAGATTCAGTATGCGGACAATATTTGATTCAAAATCCTAACTTGAATGTCCAAGCACTTATTGCTGCAAGTGGCGTAAAACCATGCAGAAGAAAATCAAAATATAATAAATCCACCTGTTATGAACCAGGAACCATTGTAGCTAATGGTGATGATTTGCTGATGGCTTTTACAAGATTGGAGTCAAACGGCAAAAGCATGAAGTTTACAGTAGAAGAGTACTTGAAATGCTTAAGTTTGTTATGGGAAGAAATCGATAACAACTACAATAATAAGGATGTGTATATTCCTGTTCTTGGTTCAGGTATTACTAGATTTGAAAATGGAGTTAGTCAGTCAATACCAAAGCAAGAACTTGTTGATTTGATGATTTCGTCTTACAAATTGAGTCTACATAAACTTAAAAACACTTTGCATATAGTTTGTAGAAAAAGTGATGATTTCTCAATGGATAAAATATCTTAACGAAACTATTTTTTAAGAATAAAACATTCTTCTCCTTTACAAATTCGGATACCGGTAAAACATTCGCATCTGCATTTGCTATGCGAGAACTTGGTTTCAAAAGAGTGTTGTTTTTGGTACATCGTGTAACTCTGGCGAAACAGGCCAAGAAATCTTTTGAAAAAGTCTTCGGTAAGAAAGTGACGATGGGAGTGGTTGGTGCTGGTTTCTATGAATATGAGAAAGAGTATGTGTTTGCTACAGTAGAAACCTTGAATAGAGATACTCATTTATTTCAATATCAACCGGATGCGTTTGACTGTATTATTCTAGATGAGGCGCATCATAGTTCTAACAATATTTACACCAAAGTCATTAATTATTTCAAACCAAAGCTATTCTTAGGAATGACGGCAACTCCGGACAAAAGGGATGATAATCAGCAAGGAAAAAATATTTATGAGATTTTTCATTATCAGATTGCTTATGAAATCCGTTTGCAGCAAGCTATGGAAGAGGATCTTCTTTGTCCATTTCATTATTTTGGCATTAGTGAGATTGTTTCTTTGGATGACAAAATGTTACAGGCTACAAAACTGACAGATGCAGCGTTCAATCAGCTTACCAGCGATGAGCGTGTAAGACATATCATTGAGCAATCAGAGTATTACGGATATAGTGGTAATCGTGTAAAAGGACTCATTTTTTGCAGTCGTGTAAAGGAATGCGAGGAGTTATCGAAAAAATTCAATGAACTGGGATATCGCACAGTTGCTCTTAGTGGGAATGATAATGAAGACAAACGCCAGGAAGCCTTTGAAAGACTGGCAATGGATGAAGAAGATGCTACGGAAGATTGTCAACCTTTAGATTATATTTTTTCCCGCGATATCTTGAACGAAGGTGTTGATATTGTTGAAGTGAATCAGGTTATCATGCTTAGACCGACACAGTCTCCGATTGTATTCATTCAGCAGTTAGGACGAGGATTAAGAAAAGCGCCGGGAAAAGAATATGTTGTTGTTCTGGATTTTATTGGGAATTATAATAATAATTTTATGATTCCGGTGGCGTTATCTGGAGACCGTTCTTACAATGCTGATGTGATTCGTAAGTATGTGATCAGTGGAAATAGTACGATACCAGGTGCATCAACTGTACATTTTGATGAAATCTCTAAGGACAAAATTTTCAAATCTATTGATAAGATTAAGGGAATGAAAGCTCTGATTAAAGAAAGTTATATTTCACTGAAGAATCGTTTGGGGAGAATTCCGTTTTTATATGATTTTTATGAGAATCAAGAAATTGATCCATTAGTAATTATTCGAGAATATAAAACGTACTATGCTTTTATGCAGGTAATGGAAAAGGATAAATACACAAATAATTTAAGTGAACAGGAAAAGTTAACACTGGAGTATTTATCTAAAACTGTTCTTTCAGGTGTACGACCCGATGAACTTGCAATTTTAAGTCAATTGCTTCATAAAGATTATATCGGTATTACAGAGTTTAAAACTGAATATCAAAAGACATTTGGATTTGAAATCAGTGTAGCACAGGTAAAGGAAGCAATTCAAGTATTACAGGGACATTTTGTGAGTAAAGAGGCTGAGTATAAGAAGTTCTGTCAGATTGACATTTTAGAAAATGATCGGCCAGGAATGATTCGAAGAGTACAAAGTTATGCGGACAGACTTAAGCATATACAATTCTACAAACAGGTGGAAGATATTATAAAAGTCGGACTTACTAGATATCAGGAAAAATATCTTCCATGGAAAAATATAGATAGTCCATTTGTGTTGTATGAAAAATATTCCAGAAGAGATGTTAGTTTGCTTATGAATTGTGGCAAGGATTTATCTTCTGTTATGTATGGTATGAAACGAATTGATGATGATGTATTTATTTTTATTACTTATCACAAGGAAGAGAGCCAGGATGAAAAAAATTATGTAGCTGGAAAACCGGATTATGCGGATGCATTTGAAGATAACTTGATTTTTAAGTGGGATTCTCAGATTGGTAAAGGATTGGAAAGCTCTTATATGCAAGATGTACTGGGAGCTACAAGAAAGCATTTGCTTGTAAAAAAATCAGATGCAGAAACGAATTTTTATTATATGGGAGAATTTGATGTAATGGAAGCTAAAAATGCACAGAAAGAAGATAATCGTGGACGCATGCAGCCGATTACGAAAGTCACTATGAGAATGCACCATGCAGTAAGAGAGGATTTATTAAGATATTTACAGTCTAATATTACAGCATAAAAAGATAGAGGGATGGTAGAGGAGAAACAGATGAAAACGGTAAAAGTAGTTGCAGCAATTATCTGCGATGATATGAAAGAAAAAAATAAGATATTCGCAACGGCGAGAGGCTATGGCGATTTGAAAGGTGGCTGGGAATTTCCAGGAGGAAAAGTGGAGTCGGGAGAAACACCGCAGCAAGGACTTATAAGAGAAATCATAGAAGAACTGGATACGGAAATCAAGGTCGGAGAACTGATTGATACGGTAGAATATGATTATCCGACTTTCCATCTTTCTATGGATTGTTTTTGGGCTGAAGTTAAAGCAGGACATTTGGAGCTGAAAGAAGCAGAAGCGGCAAAGTGGCTTACGAAAGATCAATTGGATAGCATTGACTGGCTTCCGGCAGATATTCTGTTGATAGACCAAATTCGAAAGTGTATGAAATAATAGAACAAAGGACTTAGTATGAAAGTTACAGTAATCAGATCAAACAGGAAAACGGTGGCTATTCAGGTAAATTCTGATCTAGGTGTCACTGTAAGAGCTCCGCGTAGTGCTTTAGAGAAAGACATTGAAGAGATTCTTAAAAAGAAGGAAGCCAGATGATTACATTATTTCTATAATTACCGTCTTGTCCCCCTCCTCCTCTTATTGTATAATAACCACATCGACAAAATTTTTGGAGGCTTGAAATGAATATACGAATCGCTACGCCGGAGGATGCTTTTGCTATCCAGAACATTTACCGGTATTATGTGGACAATACGGCGATAACTTTTGAACTGGAAGTTCCTTCGGTGAAGGAGTTTCAGGAACGAATCACGAAGACATTGGAGAGGTATCCTTACCTTGTTGCTGAGGAGGAGGGAGAGGTTATTGCTTATGCGTATGCGGGGATTTTTTATGACCGCAGGGCGTATGATTGGTCAGCGGAAATGTCTGTTTATGTGCAGAGAGGAATTCACGGAAAAGGTGTGGGAACGGCTCTTTATGAGAAGATGGAAGAGTTGTTGAAGAAGCAGAATATCGTGAATTTATTTGCCTGCATTACTCATCCGAATGCAGAGAGTGAAGCGTTTCATGCGGCGCGTGGATATGAGAAGAAGGCACATTTTGAACAATGTGGCTACAAGCTTGGCAAGTGGTGGGATATTGTATGGATGCAGAAGGTGATTGCATCGAATGAAGGAACACCAGAACCTTTTCAGAGATTTACAGGAGGATTTTAGAAAGATGAAGAAGAATTTGTTAGTAGCACAGTCTGGAGGACCAACAGCAGCGATTAATGCAACATTAGCAGGTGTTATTAAGCAGGCGATAAAGGAAGAACAGATTGATCAGGTATATGGGGCTTGTTATGGAATTCAGGGAGTGTTAGAACAGAAATTTGTGAATCTTACAGAGAAGGTTGACACAGAGGAAAAGCTGGAGAAGTTAAAGAGAACTCCGGCGGCAGCGCTTGGTTCTTGTCGTTTTAAGCTTAATGATATCAAGGAAGATGACAGTCAGTATCAGGAGATTGTTGATATTCTTCATAAGATGAATATTGGATATTTTGTTTATATCGGTGGGAATGATTCTATGGATACGGTAGCGAAGCTTTCTGCATACTGTAAGGAGAAGGGTGTAGAAGATATTAAGGTTATTGGTGGACCAAAGACGATTGATAATGACCTTTGCGGAATAGACCATTGTCCGGGATTTGGTTCAGCAGCTAAGTATATTTCTACAGTTTTCTGTGAGCTTGAACAGGAGATTACCGTATATGAGCCGAAGAATGTAATTATTGTTGAGATGATGGGACGTCATGCCGGGTGGCTTACTGCGGCTGCTGCATTAGCGGAAGGTAAGAATGGTAATGTGCCATATCTTGTTTATTTAGAAGAAAAACCATTTTCATTGGATCGTTTTATTGATGATGTGAAGGAAAAGCTGGCCTCAACGAATGCTGTGCTTGTTGCGGTTAGTGAAGGTGTACATGATACAGAGGGGCGTTTCTTATGTGAACAGGAAGAATCTAGAGAGTTAGATGTATTTGGACATACGAAGTTATCTGGTACTGGAAAGATTTTAGAGGAAGCGGTTCGAGCAAAGATTGGCTGTAAGGTTCGTTCGATAGAATTGAATCTGTTACAGCGCTGTGCAGGGCATATTTTAAGTAAGACGGATATTGAGGAGTCCGGTAATCTTGGCGCGAATGCAGTTAAGCTTGCAGTAGCCGGAGAGAGTGGATTAATGTCTTCTCTTACAAGAGTGTCTGATGCTCCATATACGGTAGAGTACAGTGGCGTTGATATTCGTGAGGTTGCGAATAAAGAGAAGAAGATTCCTGTAGAGTGGATTAATGAGGCTGGTAATGGAGTGAAGGAAGAGTTAATTACTTACTTAACCCCATTGGTGCAGGGCGAAGTAAGTAGTATTTATGAGAATGGTATGCCAAGCTATCTTCTTTTAAAATAATTTTTAAGAGGAATGGGATGTACGTTTGACAGTGATATAGCCTCTGGCAGGATTGCAGAGATGTGCAGAAGAAGTATGTTACTATAAGTACTGTACTGGAAAATGTACTTGCCTTTCATTTCTCAGATGTTATAATAAGACTATGATAAAAAAATAACAAAACAATAAAAGAATAATTATCTAAGATTATGTAAATCAAAGTTATGCAAGTATATAGTAACTGATATTTGATTTTGTGAGTCTGGATAGTTATAATAATAGAAAGATAAATATCGACTCTGACAGTAAGGTTTTCCGCGCTGGAATAGTTTGAAATTATTTAGAATTTGCAATTGAAAATCGAGTAGTAAATCTGTATATAAGTTGTATAGAAATGGAGATATTTTTAATTCAATTATATTAAGATTACAAATACGCTTGATTTTCTATAATTGTATAGATTCTAAATAGATACGATTTGTTTTAAACAAAGAAAAGAATAGTAAGAATAAAGTACGAAAAGTGCAAAACTCTTCTGTTCTACCTTACGGTCAGTCTGTCGGTCAGGGGTAGAATAGAGGAGTTTTTTTATGTTAAAGATTGCGGTTTATGGCAAGGGCGGGATTGGAAAGTCCACGGTGACCAGTAATTTGGCAGCGGCATTTGCCAGTATGGGAAAGAAGGTTATTCAGATTGGCTGTGACCCGAAGGCAGATTCTACGATTAATCTGCTTGGGGGTACGACACCGATTCCGGTAATGAACTATATGCGTGAATATGATGAAGACCCAGAGACAATTGAGGATATTTCAAAGGTAGGTTACGGTGGAGTTCTCTGTATTGAAACAGGTGGTCCGACACCGGGACTTGGCTGTGCTGGTCGTGGAATTATTGCGACATTTAGCTTGTTAGAAGATTTGGAATTATTTGAGACACACCAGCCTGATGTTGTGTTATACGATGTTCTTGGTGATGTTGTCTGTGGTGGATTTGCGGCACCAATTCGTGAGGGGTATGCGAGTAAAGTGTTGATTGTGACTTCTGGTGAGAAGATGGCTCTTTATGCTGCCAATAATATTAATAATGCAGTGAAGAACTTTGAGGACAGAAGCTATGCGAAGGTGTATGGTATTGTGTTAAATCACAGAAATGTGGAAAACGAGACAGAGAAGGTTACTGAGTTTGCGGATTCCGTAGGGCTTCCGATTGTTGGTGAAGTGCCAAGAAGTGACGAGATTACCAGATGTGAAGATAGGGGAATGACTGTTGTCGAAGGTGAACCAGAATCTCCGGCGGCACAGGCATTTTTAAATCTTGCAAAAGAACTTCTGGAAAATGCACAGGATACAGCGGAGGAAGATGTATGGTAGAAATCATGGCAAAAGAGACAGAGAAAAAGAAAGCAGAAGAAGCGTATTTTATTACCACAAAAGAACTTGCCGAAGCAGGCCGAGATAATATTCCCGAAGAATTGATTTCCTCAAAGCACCTTATCTATAGTTCACCGGCTACACTTGCGTATAACTCGCCGGGAGCGCAGGGGTTTGGTGTAAAGAGAGCAGGCCTTGCGATTCCGGGTTCGGTTATGCTTTTGTTAGCACCGGGCTGTTGTGGAAGGAATACAACGATTTTAAGTGAGCTTGGCGGATACAGTGAGCGATTTTTCTATCTGATGATGGATGAAACGGATATTGTAACGGGAAGACATTTGAAGAAGGTTCCACAGGCAGTAGAAGAGATTTATGATTGTCTGGAGACAAAGCCATCGGTTGTTATGATTTGTCTTACTTGTGTAGATGCTTTGCTTGGAACCGATATGGAGCGTATTTGTAAGAGAGCACAAAAAGCAGTTGGAATCCCGGTTCTTCCTTGCTATATGTATGCGTTGACCAGAGAGGGAAGAAAGCCGCCGATGGTTCATGTCAGACAGTCGATTTATTCTCTGTTAGAGCCAAAGAAAAAGAAGAGTACTTCCGTGAATCTTCTTGGACATTTTGCTCCGTTAGAAGATGACAGTGAACTTTATGATCTGTTAAGACAGCTTGGGATAAAAAAGATTCGTGAGATTTCCCGATGTAAAAACTATGATGAGTATCTTGATATGGCAGAGGCGAATTTTAATCTGGTATTAGATGCGGAAGCACGTTTTGCGGCGGCCGATATGCAAAAACGACTGGGAATTCCGTACATAGAACTTACAAGGCTATATCAGCTTGATAAAATAAAGAATCAATATACATTATTTGCAGCGGCATTAGGAAGTAAATTTGATGATGATGCTTATTTTGAGGAAGCACTTGCAGCAAAAGAAGCTTTTAAGAAAAAGTATCCACATGCAGTATTTGCAATTGGAGAAGGCTGTAACGCCAATGCATTTGAACTTGCATTTGCGCTGATTCGATATGAGTTTGCGGTAGCAGAAGTATTTGGAAATCTGTCAAAAGAGGATTTTGTTTATATCGAAAAGATGGCGAAGTTAAGTCCAGAAACAAAGATTTATTCGAATCTGGAGCCAACGATGATTTACTATGAGCCGGGCGAGAATCCAGTGGATATCGTTATCGGAAAGGATGCTGTTTACTATCATCCAGAAGCAGCACAGCTTGAGTGGAGTGACGATATACAGCCATTTGGGTATCGTGGAGTGAAGCATTTCTTTGAGGAGTGTGAACGGGTACTGGATGAGAAAAATACGAAAAGTGAAGAAAAAAATTTGAAAAATAGTACAAAAAATATAAAAGAAGAGAAAACACTGGAAAGGGGGACAAATTAAATGAAGGGACTTAGAAAATATCTCTCCCCATTTGCTCCGGACCAGTCGGGCGCAGCAGCGGTATTATGTGAATTTCACGGACTGATTATTATTTTAGATGCCGGCGGCTGTGCGGGAAACATATGCGGATTTGATGAGCCAAGATGGTTTGAGAGTCGTAGTGCGATTTTCAGCGCAGGACTTCGTGATATGGATGCGATTCTTGGACGGGATGACCGCCTGGTAGAAAAGATTGGAAAAGCCTGCGAGAAGCTTTCCGCAGATTTTATTGCAGTGATTGGTACGCCGGTTCCTGCAGTAATCGGAACGGATTATCGCGCACTTTCCCGAATGATTGAAAAGAAAACAGGAATTCCGGCGCTTACAATCGACACGGACGGAACAAAGCTTTACGATGATGGTGAGAAAAAGACATGGAAAGAATTATTTAAAAAGTTCGCTGTTGAAAAAGACGTGGAGCCAGGACGTATTGGAATTATCGGGGCAACCCCTCTTGAATTTGGCGGTATTTATGAAGAAGATTTCCTGAAAAAGTATTTTGCCGAAAAAGGTTTTTCAAAGGTTGTATGTTATGGAATGGGCGATGGCTTAGACGCTGTAAGAGAAGCGGCAGCAGCAGAGAAAAACATCGTTGTTTCGCCGGCAGGAATTGCAGCAGCAAAGTATTTACAACAGAAATTTGGAACGCCATATGAGCTATTTTGTCCACCGGAGATTATTCCAGAATGGAAAGAAAAAAAAGAGCAGGTAGCAGGACTGTTGAATGTAGAAGAATTATCTGAGAAAAAGATATTAATTGTTCATCAGCAGGTGCTGGCGAATACGTTGAGGGAAGAATTTATTTCTGCAAATATCAATGTTGCATCCTGGTTTATGATGAATAAAGAGCAAAAGAAAGAACAGGATATTCTTTTTAAGGAAGAAGATGACTGGATCACTTACATCAAAGAAAATGAATATAACATTATTATCGCCGATCCGCTACTGAAGAAAGCTGTGCCATTTTATAAAGGAGAATGGTATGACTTACCGCACTTTGCAATCTCAGGAAAGAAGAGACAGAGCGTATGAGAGTCTGTATCAGAGTATTTGGAATTGTGCAGGGGGTCGGCTTTCGCCCAACGGTAAAGCGTCATGCCGATGCCTGTGATATTGCCGGAAGTGTGAGTAATAAAGGACCTTATGTGGAAATCTTTGCAGAGGGCAGCGAAGAATGTGTGCATAGCTTTATAAAGCAGATTCAGGAAGAGCCTCCCAAACGGGCGGTTATTTTGAAACTGGATGTGGAGAATGTGGAATCGGGTGAGGATGGTATTCATAAAGTTGAATCTGAAACAGACTCCAAAGAAAAGTTCCAAATCATAGAAAGCGAAAAAGAAGAAGGAGAAATCTTCGTATCCCCAGACATTGCCATTTGCCCGGAATGTAAGAAGGAACTTTATGATAAGAACGACAGAAGATATCTGCATCCGTTTATCAATTGTACCTGTTGTGGACCGCGTCTTACAATCTTAGATTCCATGCCGTATGACAGAGTACGGACGAGTATGGGAGAGTTTCCGATGTGCGAGAAATGTGAGTATGAGTACACGCATGCGGAAACGAGAAGATTTGATGCACAGCCAGTCTGCTGTAACGACTGCGGGCCAGAAGTATATTTGCTTGGGAGGAAAGAACGGAGAGCGGATGCGATTCGTTATACAAGAAAGGTGATCAGTGAAGGTGGCATTGTAGCGGTAAAGGGAATCGGCGGTTTTCATCTTTGCTGTGATGCGGCGAAGGAAGAAACAGTTGCAAGATTACGACAGAGGAAAAAACGTCCGATGAAACCATTTGCTGTTATGATGAAGGACTTAGATGTTGTGAGAAGAGAATGTGAGACAGAACCACATTTAGAGGAGATTCTTGACGGGCATCAGAAGCCGATTATTTTACTTCCGAAAAAAGAAGGGGGAACGCTTTGTGAGAGTGTTGCACCGGATAATCCAAAGATTGGAGTTATGTTACCATATGCGCCAGTGCAGCTTTTGCTTTTTGATTATCAGGACGAAACGAAGGTTTCTGATTGCCTTGTGATGACCAGTGCGAATACTTCTGGAGCGCCGATTTGCCGTGACGATGAAGATGCATTAAATGAGCTGAGCGGGCTTTGTGATGTGATACTTTCCCATGACCGGAAAATACGGCTTCGTGCGGATGACACGGTTATGGATTTTTACCGGGGAGAGCCGTATATGATTCGGCGCTCCAGAGGCTATGCGCCTCTTCCATTTATGATGGGAAATGAATTTAAAGGTCAGGTGCTTGCGGTCGGTGGTGAGCTTAAGAATGCGTTTTGTATTGGAAAGAATCAGCTATTTTATCCATCGCCTTATATTGGTGATATGGGAGATGTGCGGACGGTAAAGGCGTTAAAAGAGTCTGTGAAACGAATGGAAGAACTGCTGGAAACCAAGCCGCAGATTGTTGCCTGCGATATGCATCCGTCTTATAATACAAGAGCGGCGGCAGAAGAGATGGGGCTTCCTGTATTTCTCGTACAACACCATTATGCCCACATCCTTTCCTGTATGGCAGAGAATGAATGGACAACCGAAAAAAAAGTTATCGGTGTTTCTTTTGACGGAACGGGATACGGAACCGACGGAACAATCTGGGGTGGAGAAATTCTGTTGGCAGACTATGATTCCTTTACACGCTGGGGGTGCATCGAACCATTTGCACAGACAGGCGGCGATGCTTCTGCAAAAGAAGGCTGGAGAATTGCCGTATCTCTTCTTGGAAAGATTTACGGAAAAGAAAATGCCCTTCTGATTATTGAAACATTAGGACTTTGTGAGCCAAAGCTGGCAAAACTTCAGTTTACGATGGAAGAACGAGGAATTAATACTGTACAGTCTACAAGTGCCGGAAGATTATTTGATGCGGTGAGTGCGATTCTTGACATCAGAAAGTCCTCTACATTTGAGGGGGAGGCATCTACATCGTTACAGTTTGCGGCCGAAAAATGGCTGGATGCCCAGAAGAAAAAAATAGCAGGTTCTGAGGATTTTGCAGAATCTGGAATAATTACAGACTATGGAGAACTAAAAAGTATTTCTGATGTAGCGCAGAAGAGTGTTGTAGAGAAAAACAACTCTATAAATCGGAATATAAAAGCGGATTTATATTATTTACCAACATTATCTCTTGTCAAAGAATTAGCAGAGAGAAAATTAGCAGGAGAAAACAGCAATCAGCTTGCCTTACATTTCCACAGGAGATTAGCAGGGATGATTGTCTCTGCCTGCGAAAAAGCAAGAGAAGAAATAGGGATTAATACCGTTGCATTAAGTGGCGGTGTTTACCAGAATAAATTACTTTTAGATTACAGTGTAACCATGTTAGAAGAAAGAGGATTTCATGTGCTGCGACACCATTTACTTCCGCCAAATGACGGGGGAATCAGCCTTGGACAGGCGGTGGCAGCAATGAGAAGTTTACAAAAAGGGGAATAAATTATGTGTGTAGGATTACCAGCAAAAGTTATGACAATGAAAGATGGAATGGCGGTTGTAGATGCGTCAGGAGCGAAAAGAGAAGTTTCAGCAGAACTGATAGAGAATCTTGAACCGGGCGATTATGTAATGGTTCATGCAGGAATTGCGATTGCAAAGATTACAGAAGAAGATGAGGATGAGGCAGAAGATCTTCTGGAGGGGTTACTATGAAAGAACAATTAAAAAAAGCAAAAGCAATTATTGAAGGCTATGATGGTCCTGCTGTCCGTGTGATGGAAGTGTGTGGAACACATACCCATGAGATTTTTCATCTTGGTGTGCGAAAGGTTTTGCCGCCGCAGGTGGAACTGATTTCTGGTCCGGGTTGTCCGGTCTGTGTGACACCGGCAGGTTTTATTGATGAGGCAGTATGGCTTGCTTTGGAGAAAAATGTAACGATTTGTACCTTTGGCGATCTGGTTCGTGTGCCGGGAAGTACAAAGAGTCTTGCAGATGCCAGAAGTCTTGGAGGCAAGATTCAGATGGTCTACTCTCCGATGGATGCCTTTGAATATGCCAAAGAGCATAAAGACGAACAGGTTGTCTTTCTTTCCGTTGGATTTGAGACAACAACTCCGGCAAGTTGTCTTTCTGTAAAGATGGCAAAAGAGGCAGGACTTACAAACTATGCACTTCTTACTGCGAATAAAACAATGCCGGGTGCCTATGAGATGTTGAAAGACAGTGCTGATGTTTTCTTATATCCAGGCCATGTTAATGCGATTACCGGCAATGCATTGAACAGAAAGCTTTGTGAGGAAGAAGGAATCAGCGGTATAGTAACCGGTTTTACTGCCAGCGAGATTTTAACTGCATTTGCTGTATTATTAAAGAAGTTCCCGGAAGGCAAACCGTTTTTTGTTAATGCCTATCCAAGAGTTGTTACGGAAGAGGGAAGTATTCCGGCACAGAAACTGATCAAAGAATGGATGGAACCATGTGATTCTCAGTGGAGAGGGCTTGGTATGATTAAAAGTTCCGGACTTCGCCTGCGAAAAGAAGCGCAGGACTTTGATGCCAGAGTGAAGTTTTCGATTCCGAAGATGGAAGGAAGAACGAGTCCTGCCTGCCGTTGTGGAGATGTATTACAGGGGAAATGCTGTCCGACAGACTGTAAAGTATTTGGAAAAGGCTGTACACCACTTCATCCGATTGGAGCCTGTATGGTATCGAATGAGGGAGCCTGCTCAGCTTATTATCAGTATAATAGCAGGGGAGAATAACTTTCACTTACAGAGTATTAGATATAATAAATTATAAATCTAAAAATATAGTAAAAAACAATAAGAGGAAAAATCATGGATAACTTAAAAGGAAAAACAGTTTCTCTTGCTCACGGTGCAGGAGGAAAACAGACAAGTGAATTAATTGACCAGGTATTTAAAGCACATTTTGCCAATCCAGAACTGACAAGTGACGATGCGGCAGTATTAAAGATGAAAGAGGGAAAGATTGCATTTACCACAGATGGATTTATTGTTTCTCCTTCAGAATTTCCGGGAGGAAATATCGGAAAGCTCAGCATTTGCGGTACAGTAAATGATTTATCCTGCATGGGAGCAAAGCCACTCTATCTTTCCTGCGCCTTTGTTATTGAGGAAGGTTTCCCGATGGAGAAATTAGAGGCAATCGCAGCGGCAATGGAAAAGACAGCAAATGAAGCTGGAGTAAAGATTGTTGCCGGAGATACAAAGGTTGCCGGAAAAGGTCAGGTAGACGGTGTATTTATCACAACAACAGGTATTGGTGAGATTCAGGAGGGCGTAGAGACTTCTGGATTCATGGCAAAACCAGGTGATGCCGTTATTGTCAGCGGAGATATCGGAAGACACGGCTGTACTATTTTGCTTGCAAGAGAAGACTTCGGAATTGATGCTGATGTGACAAGTGACTGTGCACCACTTTGGGGAACAGTACAGGATATTTTATCTGTGACAAAGGATGTTCACGTTATTCGTGATGCGACAAGAGGCGGTGTTGGAACTGTTTTATATGAAATTGCGGAACAGAGTAAAACAGGAATCCGTCTGAATGCCGAAGCAATTCCGGTGCAGGACAGCGTAAAAGGTGTATGCGGAATGCTTGGATTAGAACCGCTTTACCTTGCCTGCGAAGGCCGTCTTGTCATTTTTGCACCAAAGGAAAATGCAGAAGCAATCGTAGCTAAATTACGAGAAGGAAAGTATTCTTCAGAAGCTGCAATTATTGGTGAAGTAACAGAAGAAATGCCAGGAAGAGTTGTAGTTACAACAGAAATCGGAGCGGAAACTTTACTTCCACCTCCAGGTGGAGAGCTTTTACCAAGAATCTGTTAATTGGAGAAAGGAAAATCATGGAAGACACAAGAATTGCCGTTCTTTCTATTATCGTGGAGGACAGTGAAAGTACAGCGAAATTAAATGAAATGATTCACGATTACGCAGAGTATGTTGTAGGCAGAATGGGTATTCCTTACCGAGAAAAAAATATTAGCATTATCAGCCTGGTGATTGATGCTCCACAGACGAAAATCAGTGAGCTGTCCGGCAAGATTGGACGACTTTCTGGAGTGACGGCGAAAGCTGCCTATGCAAAAGTGTGATAAAAGGAAAAAAGTATGATTAAAATAGCGGTATATGGAAAAGGTGGAATCGGAAAGTCCACGACTGTCTCAAATGTGGCGGCGGTATTTGCCAGCCAGGGACTCAGAGTTATGCAGATTGGCTGTGATCCGAAAGCAGATTCGACAGTTTTACTGCGTCACGGAGAAAAAGTAGAGACAGTTCTTGACTTAGTACGGACAAGAAAAGAAAATTTCACCTTAGAAGAAATGGTAAAAGAAGGCTTCGCAGGTGTTTGCTGTGTGGAAGCCGGTGGCCCTTCGCCAGGACTTGGCTGTGCCGGAAGAGGAATCATTGCGGCATTAGAGATATTGGAGAAAAAAGGTGCATATGAGAAATACCGCCCGGATGTTGTCATTTATGATGTTCTTGGCGATGTTGTCTGTGGTGGATTTTCCATGCCAATGCGCCGTGGCTATGCCGATAAAGTATTTGTCATTACTTCTGGTGAAAATATGGCAATCCATGCGGCAGCCAATATTGCAATGGCAGTAGAAAACTTCAAAGACAGAGGATATGCACAGCTTGGCGGCCTCATTTTGAATCGTAGAAATGTAAAAAATGAGGATGCAAAAGTAGAGGAATTAGCAGAAGATATTCACAGTAAAGTCATCGGAACTTTATCAAGAAGTGCGCTTGTCACTGATGCAGAAGAACAGAAAAAGACGGTGATAGAAGCGTATCCGGATTCAGAAATGGCAGAGGAGTATCGGATTCTTGCAGGAAAAATCCGTACACTTTGTGAAATCTAAGAAGTTGAATATGAAGGATTTACAGGGAGGGATTTATTTTGCTTAAAATGCTTCACGGAAAAGCAAAAGACGAACAATGGAATAATCAGATAAAAGAAAAATTATCACCTTCCTTACAGGAGGAGATTCCTTTTCAGGATGCGGCATGGCCGCTGCCTTTTGTCCCGGGACTTGAATATAACAGCCCGGCACACGGCACATGGAATATTGTACATATGGGAATGCTCCTGCCAGGTTCTCACCAGATTTATGTATGCGGCGCAAACTGTAACAGAGGTGTTATTCTGACTGCAGCAGAAATGAACGCAGGAGACCGTTTTTCTTTTGTAGAAATAAAGGAAGAAGATTTGTTCAACGGGCAGATGGAGGATCTTGTCATTGAAGGTGTCAGTGATATTCTTCACAAATTGCCGAAGAAGCCATCCGTTGTTCTTTTATTTACGGTTTGTGTGCATCATTTTATGGGATGCGACCTGGCCTATATTTATGATACGCTAAGAAGTCGCTTTCCAGAACAGTGTTTCGTGGATTGTTACATGGATCCGATTATGCAAAAGGAAGGGCTGACTCCGGACCAGAAGTTGCGAAATGCTTTATATAAGCCACTTCCCATGCGGGAAAAGAATTTAAAACAGATAAATATTATCGGAAATGATTTTCCGACAAGAGAAGAAACCGAATTAAAGACAATCGCAAAGGCAGCAGGATACACGGTAAAAGACATTACAGAGTGCGAGGGGTACGAAGAATATTTATCCATGTCAGAAAGTTTCTTAAATATTGCCTGCTATCCACTTGCAAAGTACGGTGCAGAACAGTTATCTAAACGACTTGGCATGAAGTTTCTCTATCTTCCATTTTCATTTCATTATGATGAAATTAATGCACAGTTAAAAAGCCTCGTAAAAGAAATGCCGGGAGCGGTGATGCCAGATACCAGCCTGTTACGAAAGCGGTGCGAACGCATTTTACAGGAAACAAAAGAGCTTGTTGGCGATACTAAAATCACCATAGATGCCACCGTTGTTCCAAGACTTTTAGGACTTACAAGATTACTGATTTCCCATGGATTTTCGGTAGAAAGAATTTTCACGGATGCTTTTTCGGCAGAAGAAAAAGAAGACTATCTCTGGTTAAAAGAAAATGCTCCTAATTTAAAAGTATGTGCGACGATACATCCAAATATGCGGGTATATCCAAGAAATCCACAGGAAAAAATACTGGCAATCGGTCAGAAAGCCGCTTACTTTTCAGGAACAGAGCATTTTGTAAATATGGTAGAAGGCGGAGGGCTGCATGGCTATGATGGTATTTGTGAACTCTGCCAGAAAATACAGCAAGCCTATCAGACAAAAAAGGACACAAAAGATTTGGTAGTCCGAAAAGGCTTGGGATGTGAAAGCTGTATATAAATGAAAGGATTTATTTATGAAACAAGTATCGGTAACATTATCAACCTATACAGCAGATGTATCAGGGGTATGTTCTGCCCTTTATGAACTTGGCGGCATGGTCGTTATCCATGACCCGTCCGGCTGCAATTCCACCTATAATACTCACGATGAACCACGCTGGTATGATATGGACAGCCTCGTATTTATTTCCGGACTTTCACAGATGGACGCTATTATGGGAAATGATGATAAATTCATCAATGACATTGTGCGGGCAGCCAAAGAATTAAAACCTTGTTTCATTGCCCTGGTACGCACCCCAATTCCCTTAATGACCGGAACCGACTTTGAAGGAATCGCCCGCGTCATCGAAAAGCAGACACAAATCCCAGTCTTTTATTTCCCGACCAGTGGGATGCAGAGCTATGTAAGCGGAGCAGGAATGGCGCTGGAGACAGTAGCAAGAGAATTAGTACTTCCAACAAATGCAAATGGGCATTTTAAAGAAAATGGAATAGAAATAGAAAATGTATCAAACGAATTATCTGTAGCTTATACAAAGAAGAAAAATCAGCAGAAGTTAAACCAATCGGAACAAAAGCAAATAGAAAATACAGAATCAAAACAGAGTAATTCCAAAATAAAAATAAACATTTTAGGAGCAACCCCACTTGATTTTTCCGTAAACTCCACCTTAGATTCCATAAAAGAATTCTTAAGCAAGCACTTTGAAATCATTAGCACCTTTGCGATGGGAAGTAGCATAGAAGACATACAAAAAGCCGGCGAAGCCGATGTGAACCTCGTTATTTCATCCGTGGGATTTCCAGCCGCAAAAGTATTAGAAGAACGATTTTCAACACCGTATGTCATCGGTACACCAGTCAAAGGCTTTGCAGGTATCATTGCCGAGAAATTAATAGATGCCGCCTGGACGGGAAAATCACAGGCAGCATATTTCTCTGTAACATCATCAGGAAAAAGCATAAGCAGGGCAACCAACGGAATTTATATCATAGGCGAATCTGTCATTTCCCAGTCATTAAAAGCAGCGATGGCACTCAAACAGGGAATAGATGCTACAGTCATCTGCCCACTAGAAACCGAACCAGAATATATTGGGGAAAATGTATTGCTTTTTTCATCGGAAGAAGAGATAAAAGCGGCAATAGCAGAAGCAAAAACAGTCATAGCAGATCCAATATACAAAACTATCTGCGCTGACGAAACAAACTTTATTGCACTACCACATGAGGCATTCTCTGGACGAATTTATAGAAAAGAAATCCCCAATTTAATGGAGTGGGTTACTATTTAATTCATTAAGCGAACTACAGACGAAGCCAGTGAACTTCATAAGCCATATTTGTGCTTTTAGTCGCGGCGCGTTGAATGTTCGCTCCACGCGCTCGCATCCAACACTTGCTCCGAGACCACAAATATGGCTTATGAAGTTCACTGGCTTCTGTGCTGTGGCTGGAGAAGGTGAATTAAACAGGATGAGGGAATTTGGGGACAGAAGCTGATGTCTTCTGCTTACTCGAGAACAACTGGGAATAGGGGGATGATTTGACTTGACTATATTATATCGGAGCAAGAAATAATCTTCAATTTCCCTTTTCAACCTTTATAACTTCAATTTAAATGCAAAGCATCTGTTCACAATAATTTCAGAGCAAGCAGAAAATTTCTACTCTCTCCCCCAAATCCCCGTAACCACTATTTAATTCAAACAAAATCCAGCCAAAGACAGCCCGGGAAGAGAGAAGATATCCTATATTTGTGGCCTCGGAGCAAGGTTTAGATGCGAGCGCATAAAGCGAGCATTTAAACCGCCGCGACTAAAGTCACAAATATAGGATATCTTCTCTCTTCCCGGGTGTCTGTCTCTTAATGAATTAAATAGTAAATCTCCTTTGCATTTTTGATAAAATATTATATACTAGGGACAGATGATTTTTGAGGTTATTTTACAGTACAGGGAGGACAGAAAATGAAGAAGAATATTATCGCAATCAGCCGAGAATTTGGTAGTGGCGGAAGAACAATCGGCAGGCTTGTAGCACAGAAACTGGGTATTCAATTTTATGACAGAGACATTATTAAAAAGGTAGTGGAAGAGTCTGGTCTTACGAGAAAGTATGTAGAACACTATGGTGAGTTTGCACCATCTGCTGACCAGCGTTTTGCATACTCTTTTGTTGGTCTTGATGAAGATTCTAATTCTCCGCTTGTTCAGTTATGGAAGACAAGAGAAAAGGTAATCAAAGATTTTGCAACTGCAAAACCATGCGTTATCGTTGGAAGTTGTGCAGATTACATTTTAAGAGACAGAGAAGACTGTCTGAAAGTATTTTTATATGCAGATGAAGAGACAAAAGAGAATCGTATTCAGGAGATTTACGGTGAAGCTGGTCTGAAGCTGAAGAACCGCGTAAAAGATATGGATGTGCGAAGAGGTCTGAATTATAAGTATTTTACAGGTCAGGATTGGGGAAAAGCACAGAATTATGACTTGGCTCTTAACAGAGGAAGTCTGGGTATTGAGAAGTGTGCACAGCTTATCGTGGACGCTGCATCAGAAGAATAAAGAGAAAAACGCTGCACCTATAGGGGTTATTGTAGATAACATAGTAGTTCTATAGAGGCAGCGTATTTTTTTCAGGGAAAAGTATATTAAAATATATTGTAAAAGTAATGCATGATAAAATGAGTAAGTTTACAAGAAACTTATGAAATATGTTAAGTAGATTTATAGGAGTAGATCAAAAATGAAACGGGAATTAGAACTATTAAGAGAAAAAATGCGTGAGACCGGCGTAGATGCCTGCCTGATTCCTACAAGTGACTTTCATGGTTCGGAATATGTAGGAGATTATTTTAAGTGTAGGGAATATATTTCTGGTTTTACTGGTTCGGCAGGAACTCTGGTAGTTACGCTGGATGAAGCAGGACTGTGGACGGATGGAAGATACTTTCTGCAGGCGGCGAAGCAGTTAGAAGGTTCAGGAATTATGCTTCGGAAGGAACGACAGCCAGGAGTGCCTGCAATAGAGGAATATTTAAAACAAACATTAAAGAAAGGAGAAACTCTCGGATTTGACGGCAGATGTATTATGCAAGATTCTGCAGAAAAGTTAATCACACAGTTAAATGCACAGGGTGTTGCTGTTCGTACAGACATTGATCTTACAGGAGCTGTATGGAAAAATCGCCCAGAGTTATCTGCACAGCCAGTATGGCCGCTTCCAGTAGAATATGCGGGAGAGAGCAGCGAGAGTAAAATTAAGCGTGTACGGGAATTTCTTGTAGAAAAGAAAGCAGATTATTTCTTACTTACTTCATTAGAAGATATCGCATGGCTTCTTAATATGCGTGGAAATGATGTAGAATCCACACCGGTTATTTTAAGTTATCTTTTACTAGGAGAGAAGAAACTTACCTGGTATGTACAGGAAAAATGCCTTTCTGAAAAAATAAAGATTTTGTTAGATATGCAGGGTATTAAGGCAGCTCCATATGCACAGATTTATGAAGATGTAAAGAAACTGCCAGAAGATGCATCCATATATTATGATAAGTCAGCGGTTAACACGGCATTGGTATCTTCATTACCAGAGAAAGTGAAAAAAATAGAAGGTGTTAATCCAACATTTTTATTTAAAGCGAAAAAGAATCCTGTTGAAGTGGAAAATGAACGAAATGCCCATATAAAAGATGGTGTTGCTGTTACAAAGTTTATTTACTGGTTAAAGTCCCAGATAGGAAAAACAAAAATAACAGAAATCAGTGCAGCAGAGCAGTTAGAACAGTTCAGAAATACACAGGAACACTATGTAGAGCCTAGTTTTGCGCCAATCATTGCTTACAAAGAACATGGAGCAATCGTGCATTACAGCGCTACGAAAGAATCAGATGTAGAATTGAAACCAGAAAGCTTTGTACTGGCAGATACCGGCGGACATTATCTTGAGGGAACGACCGATATTACAAGAACAATTGCTCTTGGCAGCTTGACACAGGAAGAAAAAGAAATGTATACTACGGTATTAAAAGGTCATATTCAGCTAGAAATGGCTCGCTTTTTACAGGGATGTAGCGGACAGAGCCTTGATGTTCTTGCAAGAACTCCATTATGGGAAAAAGGTCTTGACTACAATCATGGAACCGGACATGGTGTAGGTTATCTCTTAAGTGTTCACGAAGGACCAAACAGTTTCCGTTATCGTCCATCCGTAAATGGACGAAATGACTGCGTATTCGAAGAAGGAATGATAACCTCCGATGAACCAGGCATTTACTTAGAAGGCAAGTTCGGTATCCGCCTGGAAAATATGATCGTATGCCAGAAGGACATGGAAAATGATTATGGTAGTTTCTTATGTTTTGACGCACTTACCCTTGTACCGTTTGAACGTTCAGCAATCATAGCCGAAGAACTCAGTACAAAAGAAAAAGAATGGCTCAACAAATACCATCAGAAAGTATTTGAGACAATCGCTCCATATCTTACAGAAGAAGAAGCCGGCTGGCTCAGAGAAGAAACACAAGAATTCTGATTTGCCGAATGGCAAAGGAGACACCACTGTTGATGCCACTGTAGCCGGATTGTCATAAATAGTAACACCGTCCCCCTTTTGTGGTATAGTAAGTGAATTTGATAAAAAGGAGTATTTTATGAAATCAGTAATTATCACTGGTGCAACGCGTGGGATCGGCCTTGCGCTTGCCCGTTTTTATGCCGATAAAGGATATTGTCTTATGCTGAATGGCGGACATAATGAAGAAGCATTGGATGCCGTAGAAAAGGAGCTTTCTACAAAGACGCAGGTTATTACTTGTCTTGGTTCTGTCGCCGAGGAAAAGACGGCTGCTACTATTGTTCAAAAAACTTTAGATACTTTCGGACAGATTGATCTGTTAATTAATAATGCCGGTATCGCTCATATCGGCCTTTTATCAGATATGAGTTCGGAAGAATGGCATACTCTTATGGGAACAAATCTTGACGCTGTATTTTATATGTCAAAAGCTGTGATTCCTCATATGGTACACCGTCACAGTGGAAAAATCCTAAATGTCTCTTCTGTCTGGGGAGAAGTCGGTGCTTCCTGCGAAGCTGCTTATTCTGCCTCAAAAGGTGCCGTCAATTCTCTTACAAAGGCTCTGGCTAAAGAACTGGCCCCTTCACATATTTCCGTTAACGGAGTTAGTTTTGGTGTGATTGATACGGATATGAATCGCTGTTTTGATGAAGAAGAACGGGCTTCGCTTGCCGAAGAAATCCCTTACGGACGCTTTGCCTCTCCGGAAGAAGCCGCCGCTTTCTGTTACCAGATTACCGAATCCCCAGAATATCTTACTGGGCAGATTATACGCTTTGACGGTGGATGGATTTGATTTTGAGTTGCCGCAAGTTAGGAAGCTGTGCTTTTGCTGAATTAATATAGTAAAGGAGAAGATTTGAGGGAGCGTGTCCCTAGAGCGTGTTTGAAAAATCATTCCAGCAATCTGCACGCCCCAATTTGCGGTATATTTTGCCTTCATTCAGTTGACGTAGCCCGCTACGCCGCCCTCATTCAGGCGAAATCTCCCACAAATTGTAACGCACATCTTGCAGAAAGCATTTTTCAAACACGCTCTATGGCATCTGTCATTCTCTTAACGAATTAAACAGTAAAAACTTGCAATAAAAAAAGAACTTTGCTATACTTAACAAATGAAATGCGGAGTAATCCGTCGAATCACAATCACGACAACATAGAATAAAACAGGAGGGCTATGATGAAAAAGCCAAGTCTTATAAAAAGATTTTTCTCTTTCCTTTTAAGATTATGTGTTGTTCTCGTTTTAATGGCAGCCATTGCAGTTGGCTCTTTTGAGGGAGTGACTTATTATCTGACCGGAAGCTTTACAAGCGTAAAGAAAGCGGTAAAAGAAGAGACAGATCAAAGCGGAACAGAAGATAGCACTGAAGCTACAACAGTTGATAATAAGAACATGGAGAATACGCTTGTATTTGTCCATGATGATATGAATAATAAAGATTATACGGCGCTGAATATGTATAATACAAAGACCGAAGCCATGGATGTTCTTTTACTTCCATGTAATGCGCAGGTATCTGTAAGCAGTACACTTCTTAAAGAAATCAGGAATACGATGACAGAAGCCGGAAGTTCTGTAAATATGGCAGATGTTGCCCGCGCTTTTGGTGATAAGAAGTATGAGATGTTTGCAAAGATTGTTGAAGACATCAGTGGAGCAAAGATTTCAGGATATGATGTAATCTCAAGCACAAACTTTAAGAAGCTTTTGAATGTGGCGGGCGGAGTGAGTTATCATTTTAACAATGCGATTTCTTACCGTGATACAGAGAATATTTTACAGACAATTGATGCAGGTGATGTTATTCTTGATGGAACGACAGCCTATGCATTATTTACTTATATGGATGGAACAGACGGAGAGGAGTCAAGTCGTTTAGAGAGAGTGAATACGTATCTGACAAGTTATATGGAGGCACTTCTTTCTAAGAATAGTACTTCTGCGATTGCGAAGAAGTATGATAGTCTTGTGACTGCAGAGGGCAAGAGTGGACTTACTTCTACAGAAGATATTTTAAAGAATCTTACTACAGATGCACTCACAATTCGTATTATGCAGGGTAGCGAGTCAAAAGGAATATTTACATTAGATTCTCAGAAGGTGAAGCTGCAGGTAGCAGGGCTTGCAAAGCAGGCCGAAGCCTATAGCCAGAGTAGTTCTTCTAAGAGTTCTACTGGTACAACGAGTACATCAGCAGCAACAGGAAGTACAGAAAGTTCTAAAAATTACTCTATTGAGATTTATAATGCAGCCTATGTTTCCGGACTGGCTGGACAGTGGGAGTCCTATTTAGAAAGCGAAGGTTACAGTATCAGCCTTGTAGATTCCTATCAGGAAGAGGGACCTCTTTCACAGACAAGAATTAATGTTACACAGGACGGAATGGGACAGGATCTTCTTACTTACTTCCCAGATGCAGAGATTAATGTTGTAGATTCTATTTCTACAGGTGGAGATATTCAGATTTATATTGGGACAGACAGTACCAATGTTCCGGCGGGAAGCGACAGTACCACAGATACAGAAGATGAGACAGTTACCGATTCTTCACTGGATGATGAATCTGATTCTACAGATTCTACAGATTCCACAGATGTGGGGGACGATGATGACACGACAACTTCTGGCGGATATGACTTTGGTTCTGACTCTGAGCAGTAAGGAATAGATGGCAACATGACGATTTAGAAGAGAAAAGAAAGGAACCTTAACATGAAAGATCGTTACCACAAAAAGGCAAATGTACTTGGTATAGATGTATCAGTGATGCGGGTGGACAAGGCGGTCAATGTATCAATGGAATTGATGCGTGGAAAGGGACTTCCTGTAATCTATTTTTTATCAGCCATCAGTTCGCTGTTATGTCAAAATAATGAGCAGTCAGCTGAGTATGTGAAGTCCTGTAATCTCATATTAGCAGGAGACCGCCATATTGAGATGGCAGTACATCATAGACAGGATAATGGACAGATACCAGAAGGAATTGGAGAATTTGCTGATAATTATTTAAAAAGGCTGTTTTCTAAGATAAACCGGGAAGGGCGAAGTATTTATATGATCATGGAACAGGAATCTTATTTAGAATCCATGGAAGAATATATGGAGGAGTCTTACCGGAATATCGAAGTACATGGCAATGTCATGCGAAAGGAGACGAAAGGAGAGGCAGACCGCATTGTGAATGAAATTAATGCGTGCATCCCGGATATCGTTTTTGTATGTATTCCAGCAGAGCGCCAGATGAAGTTTATGGAGAAGCATGCCGCTATGATGAATACACGTCTTTGTATTCTGATTGAGTCAGTTCAGCCGCTTATCCGTAAAGAGACGGAGGCGATTCCATCCTGGGTAGAGAAGCTTCATTTAGAAGGAATTTATTCCTGGTTTAAAAAGGAACAAAAGATTAAGAACACCATTGTTGGGTCTGTTTTCAAGAAAAAAGTTTTGAACGAGGCTTCAGAAGAAGAATCTGAACAGAAACCAGAAGACAGTTCGGAAGAAAATATTTTGGACGTACAGGAAGAAAATGTTAATATTTTAGAAAAAAGAAGACAACATTAGTAAAATAGAATGGCTATTTGTTAAAAAAGTAGCAAAATATAAAGAAAAAGAAGACATTTTTCACAAAAATAAAATTGAAAAGTGTCTTTTTTTAAAAATTGCTTTAACACATGTACAATATTAGGTGTGTTTTTTATTTTTTGTGCATCGAAAATGGTAAATATGTCTAATAGATAAAATATGCTTAACAATATAGCCGAAATACCGGCTCTATTTTCGTGAGTTTTCTTCTAGAATTATTTACAAAATTTAGGTATGATATATGAGGACAAAATGTTTGTAGCATGAACTTATTTTTAGGAGGTTATTTATGGCTAGTTTATCACTTAGACATCTTAGCAAAACATATGATAACGGGGTCAATGCAATCAGGGACTTTACCCTTGAAGTTGATGATAAAGAATTTATGATATTTGCCGGACCAGTAGGCTGCGGGATTTCTACAGTATTAAGAATGATTGCTGGTGTGGAGGATATTACAGATGGGGAGCTGCTCGTTGACGGGGAGCGCATGAATGAAGTTCCATCCATCGACAGAAATATGGCTATGATTTTCAAGAATGGAAAGTTATATCCACAGATGAACATTTATGATAATCTTGCATTCGGTCTTAAATTAAAGGAATTACCAAAGGGAGAGATTGATGCGAGAATCGCAGAGGTTACAGAAGTTTTAAAAATTGGACATCTTCTTGATAAGATGACCGAAGATTTAGATGAGCAGGAAAGAGCATTAGTAGTTCTTGGACGTGCTATGGTTAAAAAGCCAAAGGTATTTCTGTTAGATGAACCATTTTCCAGTCTTAGCAAAGATGTGAAGAGACATATGCAGAAGCTTGTAAGAAAGCTTTATGACCAGATGCATATCACAGTAATTTATGTAACACATAATCGTGAGGATATCCAGAATACAGATGCACGCATCGCTGTGATGAATGATGGAAGTATTCAGCAGATTGGCACGATCGGAGAGCTTTATGACAATCCGGCAACGCCGTATGTTTCTGAATTTCTTGGAGTGGCAGCACAGGCAGTATGCTAGAGCATTTTTCAAACACGCTCTAGAGTGTGTTTGAGTAATGATTTGGAATAGATTTACAGGTGTACATAAATTTTTGTAGCTTTTCCACATGAATTGATATAAAAAATAATAACTTTTCACAAGAGGAAATATATTTTTTGCATATTTCCTCTTTTTTTTTTGTTACTTTTGTATTAAAATAAAGAAAGATTGTTGCGTGCGATAGCAAAATGCGATGAGAGGGAAAGACAGGAGTGATACGATGATTTCAAATCAGATTTTACAGGACACCATTGACGGCATTAAGGCGATTACGAGAATTGACTTATGTGTCATGGATACGGAAGGTAAACCGCTTGCCTCCACATTAGATGCAGTCGAAGAATATAAGGAAGCGGTACTGGTATTTGCAGAATCTCTGGCAGAGAGTCAGGCATTACAGGGATATCAGTTTTTTAAAGTATTTGATGAGAACCAGTTAGAGTATATTATTCTCGTTAAGGGTGAGACAGATGACGTATATATGGTTGGAAAGATGGCTGCTTTCCAGGTACAGAATCTTTTAATTGCCTATAAAGAGCGCTTTGACAAAGATAACTTTATTAAAAACCTGCTCTTAGATAACTTACTTTTGGTTGATATTTATAACCGGGCGAAAAAGCTCCATATTGAAACGGAAGTAAGAAGATGTGTATTTATTGTCGAGACAAAGAATGACAGAGATAATAATGCATTTGAGACAGTTCGTAATATTTTCTCTGCGAAAACGAGAGATTTTATTACTGCGGTAGATGAGAAGAACATTATTCTTGTTAAGGAAGTGAAGAATGGAGAGGGATACGATGAACTGACTAAGACAGCACAGGTTATCGTTGATATGCTTAACACAGAAGCGATGACAAAGGTTCATGTTGCCTTTGGTACTATTGTGAATGAGATCAAGGAGGTATCCCGTTCTTATAAAGAAGCGAAGATGGCGATGGATGTTGGCAAGATTTTCTATCCAGATAAGAATGTGATTGCATACAGCCGACTTGGTATTGGCCGTCTGATTTATCAGCTTCCATTACCACTTTGTAAGATGTTCATCAAAGAGATTTTTGACGGACGTTCTCCAGATGAATTTGATGAAGAGACCTTACAGACAATTAATAAGTTCTTTGAGAATAACCTGAATGTGTCAGAGACTTCCAGACAGCTCTACATTCACCGAAATACTTTAGTATATCGTCTGGATAAGCTTCAGAAGAGTACAGGGCTTGATCTTAGAGTATTTGAAGATGCGATTACTTTTAAGATTGCACTGATGGTAGTAAAATACATGAAGTACATGGAAAGTATCGAATATTAATAAGAACGCCTTCTGTCGGAGAAGATATACACCGTCAGAAGGCGTTTTTGATTTTTCAAACATGCTCTAGAGCGTGTTTGAAAAATCATTCCAGCAATCTGCCCCCCCCAATTTACGGTATATTTTGCCTTCATTCGGTTGCCGTAGCCCGCTACGCCGCCCTCATTCAGGCGAAATCTCCCGCAAATTGTGATGTACATCTTGCAGAAAGCATTTCTCAAACACGCTCTGGCAAGAAGTAATATTGTTCTTTAAACGAAACGAAGAGTCAGTAATGCAGACACATTTTCATAGGAAGAGAGAAAGGAAGACAGAATGGATTTTAAGGAAAAAGAAATGAATCTTGAGTTAAAGGAACAGGATTCAGAACATAATAAAAAAAAGAAAGAGGAAGGCAGCCCAAAAAGAAAAAAAGGCTGCTTTAAACGTGTTTTAAGTGTGCTTGTTCTTGTCGTTATCATCGGTTTCAGTTTCTTTGCAGGAAGACAAAGTGTTATGACTTCAAATGCTTATGGAACCGGCCTTAATAATGGGAAGATTTTGCGCAAACTAAGTATGTTAGAAGCTTTTGCGGGTAACTATTATCTCAACAAAATAGATGCTGAGAATGTGGAGAACAATATTTATAAGGGGTTTGCTAAGGGCTTGCAAGACCCCTATGCAGAATATTATACCCCATCAGAATATCAGCAATTGTCGGAAGAAGATGCGGGAAAATATAATGGAATTGGAATTTCTATTGCAAAAGACACAGATACGAATTATCCAGAGGTCGTTTCTGTATTTAAAGATCAGCCGGCATATAAAGCAGGGATTAAGAATGGAGATCTCATTACGGCAATTGATCAAAAAAGTACTGCCGATATGGAACTACAGGATGTTGTTTCTGCCATTAGAAGCGAAGATAATGATAAAGTCGTTTTGACTATTTACAGAGATAAAAAAACAAAAGATTATACAGTAGAAAAAACTTCTGTAGAATTAGATAGTGTTACTTATAAAATGCGGAAGAATAAGATAGGATATATTGCAGTAAGCCAGTTCCATGAAAATACAGACGAACAGTTTGATAAGGCAGTAACAGACCTTGAAAGCCAGGGAATGAAGAGTCTGATTATTGATTTAAGAGATGATGGAGGCGGACTGTTAACTACCTGTACCAATATGCTGTCCCGTCTGGTTGCAAAGGATAAAATGCTTGTTTATACAAAAGATAAAAAGGGGAAAAAAGAAGAGTTCAAGAGTGATTCGGGTAAAACAGTAGATGTACCGATGGTTGTATTGGTAAACGGAAATACAGCGAGCGCTTCTGAGATTATGACAGGATGCTTAAAAGATTACAAAAAAGCAACGGTTGTAGGTACAACAACTTATGGAAAGGGAATTGTACAAACTATTCTGCCTCTTACAGATGGTTCAGCCTTTAAGTTTACCATTGCCAAATATTACACACCAAAAGGTACAGATATTCATGAAAAAGGAATCAAGCCGGATGTGGAAGTGAAAATGAGCGATAAGCAGTGGAAAAAAGCCCAGACAGATGAGAAGGCAGATAAACAGTTGAAGAAGGCGATAGAGATTTTGAAAAAATAAGAATGGGATTTTCTTGATAGAGCGTGTTTGAAAAATTATTCCTGCAGCCGGCATGCCCCAATTTACAGTATATTTTGCCTTCATTCAGTTGACGTAGCCCGATACGCACCATCATTCAGGCGAAATCTCTAACAAATTGTGGTACACATCTCGCAGAAAGTATTTTTCAAACACGCTTTAGATTATTATACTATATAACTGCTTTTTCCTTTAAAAACTTCACCAGATATTCATCAAAAGCATACTCTAACGACTTATCGAGAGAGAAATTTTTATAGGAAATTCCAGTTGTGATAAGAAGATTTTTCGGGTCATATAAGATATTTACGTAGATTCCCTCAATATCTTCTTCGCGGAAGGAACTGTTATTATGTGCAATCAAATAGGAAATGGATTGCTTTGAAAGTCCGAGAACGATTTTGCAGGAGAGAGGGAGCCGTTTTCCTTTAATAATATCAAAAATGCGGTGGCGGATTTCTTTCCAATAGCAGAATTCACGATTCAGTGTCTGTTCTACGCTGGTATCATAAAAACCTTCGTTAATACGACCCTGAATCTGATAACTTACCCCCATTTTGATAGAGGCTTCGATAAAGTAAAAGTGGTCGAATGTATCTTTGGATAAAAGATGAGACATAAAGTCTTTAATATCGGAAATTTGTATTGATAACATGAATAACTCCTCCATAAGTTTAGCTATTAAGACAAAATCTTATGATTGATGATAACATGAATTATTTTTTTTGAAAAGGAGATTGAGAATGAATGTTTTAACAGAATGTTTAGCACAGGGAACTTCCCCGGTTGGAGTCGTTTCTTTTGCTAAGGAATATTTAAAACAACAGGGATTTGAAGAGTTATATTACAATAAAATGATTTCACCAAAAGAAAATAGCAAATATTATATCGCCCCATTTCCAGATGTATTATTTGCCTTTACAACAGGTGCTGGAAAAGAAATGATTCAGTCTTTGCGTATGGCATTTGCACATGTGGATCAGCCTTGTTTTAAGGTGAAGGGAAAACCAGATTTTAAGAGCATGGGGTGTGCGATGCTTAATGTAGAAGTTTACGGCGGAATGATGGATCATACCTGGTTTGACCGTCCACTTGGACTGGCGGGAACTATTGTGCTAAAAGGAGAGGATGTATTTAATCCGATAGAGGTAACGTATGATAGTAAGAGACCGGTTGCGTTGATTCCGGGACTTGCGATTCATATGCAAAGAGAGGCAAATAATGGCTGGAAGATTGACCGGCAAAAAGAGTTAATGCCGCTTATGGGGCTTGCCAATGGCCGGTGGACAGAAGATGCTTTTCTTCATTTTCTGGCAGAAGAACTTTCTGTGGATGAGAGTGAAATTTTAAGTTATGATCTTAATTTATACAACTATGATCAGCCACAGCTTTGTGGGGTGAAAGAAGAAATTTTATGCAGTCCGCGAATTGATAATCTGGCCTCTGTCAGTGCGTTGTTAGAGTCTCTTACAGATGGAGAGAGGGAAAGTGGCATTAATCTTATTGGGCTTTTTAATCATGAGGAAGTTGGAAGTTTTACAAAGTCAGGAGCAGATTCTGCCTTACTTCCGGGAATTCTTGAACATATTCTTTCAGGAATGGGCTGTTCAAAAGAACAGATAGATATTTCACTTGCACAGAGCTATTATCTTTCTGTTGACGGCGCACATGCCGCACATCCGAATTATACAGACCGTTGTGATATGACAACGAGAGCATATATGGGGCAGGGAGTTACTGTGAAGGTGAGCGGTACACAGAAATATGCTTCTGACTGCAAAATGTATGCGATTTTAAAAGGATTATCTGAAAAGTATGATATATTACTACAGGAGATTAATGACAGAAACACGATTCGCGGAGGCACAACATTAGGTCCGATGATTGGTTCACATCTGCCGATGGCAGGCTGTGATCTGGGCATACCGATGCTTGCGATGCATTCAGCCAGAGAGACGATGGCTATGGCGGATTATGTTAGTTTGTGTCAGTTAGTGACCGCATTTTTTGCAGAGTAAATTCTGGCAGCGATGTGACACATCATTTTTTTAATACGCTATGGAATCTTTTTCAAGTATACTAAGGCAAAATAGTCTATTTTTCCATTTCCCCGCATATACTAAATTAGTATTGGGGAGGGATTTTCATGGAAAAACAAAATATATATCAGGATATTTCAGCCAGAACAGGCGGAGAGATTTATCTTGGCGTTGTTGGGCCTGTCCGAAGTGGCAAATCAACATTTATTAAACGTTTTATGGAACTTCTTGTACTTCCTGAAATAAAAGATGAGAATGAACGCAAGAGAACGATGGATGAACTTCCGCAAAGTGGAACAGGGAAAATGGTTATGACAACCGAGCCGAAGTTTATTCCAAAAGAAGCGGCAGAACTTCCGATGGAAGATATGAAAATAAAAATACGTCTGATTGACTGTGTTGGCTTTATGATTCCCGGTGCGGGCGGTAATTTGGAAAACGGACAGGAACGTCTTGTAAAAACGCCGTGGTTTGATTATGAGGTTCCATTTACGAAAGCAGCAGAATTTGGAACAAGAAAGGTAATCAGAGATCATTCTACGATAGGGATTTTAGTGACAGCAGATGGGTCGTTTGGAGAAATTCCGCGAGATTCTTATGTAGAAGCAGAAAAGAAAACAGTTGCAGAATTAAATGAAATCGGAAAGCCCTTTTTGGTTCTGGTAAATAGTGAACGGCCATATTCAAAGGCAACACAGGCATTAACAGAAAAGCTTTCTAAAGAATATAATACCAGTGTAATGGCGGTGAATTGTGACCAGCTCAGGCAGGAGGATATTTTAGAAATCTTAAAAAATGTACTGCTTGAATTTCCATTATCTTCTGTTGGATTTTATTTGCCGAAATGGGTGGAAACATTAAGAGATGATCATTGGATGAAGAAGTCGGTCTTAGATCTTGTAAAAGAATTTATGACGGATAAAAATAAGATGAAAGATCTGTATCAGAAAGTATTTCCATCGAATGATTATATAGAGTCCGGGAAAATAGAAAAAATTCATATGGATACAGGAAAAGTGGATGTTAAGATTCAGATAAGGGATTCGTACTATTATGATATTTTGTCGGATCTTACAGGACTGCCAATTAAGAGTGAATATCATCTTATTCGCCTGATGAAAGAATTATCGGCAAAAAAGAAAGAATTTGAAGAAGTGTCGCAGGCGTTAAAGGATGCCCGAGAACGAGGATATGGCGTTATGAAACCGGTACTTTCAGAAATTACACTTTCTGAACCGGAAGTAGTAAAACATGGAAACAAATATGGCGTAAAAATTCGTGCTGAGGCACCGTCCATTCATTTGATTCGAGCCAATCTTACAACAGAAGTGGCCCCGATTGTAGGGACACAGCTTCAGGCAGAAGATCTTATTACATACATAAAAGAACAGGCGGGCGAAGAACCAAAAGAAATATGGAATGTCAATATTTTTGGAAAAACATTAGAACAGCTTGTCGATGATGGCATATCTGGCAAAGTTACAAAAATTAACGATGACAGCCAGGAAAAACTTCAAAACGCCATGGAAAAGATCGTAAACGAAAGCAGTGGCGGATTGATTTGTATTATTATATAATATAGCAAGAAAGTGAAAAGCACAAATTGTAAAACACATCTTGCAGAAAGCATTTTTCAAACATGTTCTTAACCTAAGTCATTTTTACTTGCACAAAATGGAAAAAAATGGTATAATAATTTGGGGGTGATTATATGGAGATACAGCTTTGGAGAGAACTGCTTGACCCATACCAGCTTGCGGTTGATGAGCTAACCGTAAAGTTTCATCATATTATAGAAGAACATCGGAATCAGGGTTTATATTCACCGATTGAGTCCGTGGACGGACGAGTGAAAAGTATTGTCAGTATTTTAGATAAGATGCAGCGTAAGAATGTATCAATGAATGATATTGAGAAGAAGATAGAAGATCTGGCGGGAATCCGTATTATCTGTCAGTTTGTAGAGGACATAGACAGAGTGGTGAATCTTATAAAGAACCGGACAGATATGAAGGTAAAGTGTGAGAAGGACTATGTAAGCCACATGAAGACGAGCGGCTACCGTAGTTATCACATGATCATTTTATATACGGTGAATACGATTCATGGACCAAAGGAGCTGAGTGCGGAGATTCAGATTCGCACGATGGCGATGAATTTCTGGGCGACGATAGAACATTCTTTACAGTATAAGTATAAGGAGAACATTCCAGAGTATATTCAGCAGAAGCTTCTTGATGCATCGGAGGCCATTATCGAAGTGGACCATGAGATGTCAGATGTAAGAGATGAGATTATGGATGCGCAGAATTCTCACAGAAAGAAGGAGACCTTAGTCAAGGATATTTTGAATAATATCCAGAACTTATATAAAGTGGCGAATCAGAGAGAAGTAACGAAGATTCAGGATGAGTTTTATAAGGTGTATGTACTTGATGATATGTTACAGTTAAAACACTTTGCAAGACAGCTTGATATTATTTCAGAAGGATATCGCGCACAGAGTCTGTAGGGTGAGAGTGCAGTGTATGGGGGCAGATAATAGCCATATAGAACATAGACAGTGAGATAGAACCACAGATAGATACAGGAGGAATGGATGAATTTACCAGAAGATTATCAGAACAAGATGCAAAAGATGCTTGGCGGAGATGAGTATTTGCAGTATCTGGATAGTTTTAATTATAGTTATGGACAGACGCTTCGGGTGAATCAGTTAAAAAAGGAACCGGCGGATTTTATCCGCCGGTTCCTTTTGGACGGACAAGTTTCCTGGTGTAGTACAGGATTTTATTATGAGGGCGAACAGAAATTATCCGCTCATCCGTATTATTATGCAGGAGTGTATTATTTACAGGAACCGAGTGCGATGGCACCTGCCGCTTTTTTACCAGTAGAACCAGGAGATAAGGTACTTGATCTTTGTGCTGCGCCAGGAGGAAAGTCCACTGCATTAGCAGCGAAGCTTCAGGGAGAGGGCTTTTTATTATCGAACGATATCAGTGCTTCCCGATGTAAACCTCTCCTTAAAAATATGGAGATGGCAGGAGTAAAGAATAGTGTTATTACCTGTGAATCACCGGAAAAATTAGCAGGGCGCTTTGCGGGGTATTTTGATAAAATACTAGTGGATGCGCCATGTTCTGGTGAGGGAATGTTTCGGCGGGAGCCTTCTATGGTAAAGAGCTGGTCACCAGAGGAGGTAGAACGCTATGCTAAGCTGCAAAGAGAGATTCTTACAAGTGCAGCGCAGATGATAAAGCCAGGCGGTTATCTTTTATATTCGACTTGTACCTTTGCGAAGGAAGAAGACGAGCAGACAGTGGAATATTTCTTAGAGCAACATAGAGATTTCTCTTTGCAGGAATTACCTCTTTGTGATGGTATCGAGGAGGGAAAACCAGAGTGGACGATTCGTGGCAGAGAAGATGTGAAGAACTGTCGCCGCTTTTTACCGCATAAAGTAAAGGGAGAGGGACATTTTGCTGCTCTCTTTAGGAAAGCAAATGGCGTGGAATCTGTGGATAAACAGTGTATAAAGGAAGATGACATATCAAAATCTGTGCATAAAGAAACAAAAGATAAAGAAAAGATGTGCAAAGATGGAAAGACACAGAATACTTCTAAGGTTAAAAATGTTAAGATTCCCGAAGCGATGGACGAATTTATGCGGGAGATTCCAGAATGGGAGCAGTGGAAGAATCGAATTATTTTTATAAAAGAAAGAGCCTTTTTACTGCCAGAGAATTGCCCGGACTTTAAGGGACTGCGAGTAGTCCGTTCTGGTCTTTATCTTGGAGATTGTTTAAAGAAGCGTTTTGAGCCAAGCCAGGCGCTTGCAATGGCACTTAAGCCAGAAGAATATAAGAGAAGTGTTTCATTTAAAGCAGAAGACATCTGCGTGGAAAAGTATCTCCGCGGGGAGACAGTAGATATAGAAGATGCCGGACTGAATGGATGGACACTTTTTTGTGTAGATGAATTTCCACTTGGCTGGGGCAAATGCAATCGTGGCCGATTAAAGAATAAATATAATCCAAACTGGCGTAAATTATAATTACAGGAATACTGTAAAATCGTACAAAAGACAGAGATTCAGGATATAGAACAGATAAAGGTAGATAAAATGGCTGGAACAGCTAGAGTATGTTTGCAAAAAGTATTTTTCAAACACGCTCTAGAAAGTAAGTTAGAAAGGAACAGGTAAGATGCCGGAAACTCTAAAAAAGATGAGACTGGATAAGTTTCTGACACAGGCAGCGGAGCTTACCAGGAGTGAAGCAAAGCAAAAGATAAAAAAAGGCAGTGTTACTGTCAATGGAGAAGTTGTGAAAAAGGCAGAGATGAAGGTTTCATCTGAAGATGCAATCTGCCTTGATGGGGAAGTGGTAACTTACGAAAAATATCGTTATATTATGCTTCATAAACCGGCAGGAGTTGTCAGTGCTACGGAAGATGCACAGTGCCAGACCGTTCTTGATTTGATAACAGAGGGACGAAAGGGACTTTTTCCTGTTGGAAGACTAGATAAAGATACGGAGGGGTTACTACTTCTTACAAACGATGGAGCGCTGGCCCATAATCTGCTCTCACCGAGAAAGCATGTAGATAAAACATATTTTGCGATTCTTGACGGAGAGGTAGGAGAAAAAGAACAGGAACTTTTTTTGCAGGGATTAGATATTGGAGATGAGAAAAAGACACTTCCGGCAAAACTTGAAATAACGGACAAGGCAAATGAAGTTTTCATTACAGTGCAGGAAGGCCGTTTTCATCAGGTAAAGAGAATGGCAGAGGCAGTAGGAAGAAAAGTAGAATATTTAAAGAGAATTTCCATGGGGCCATTGGTACTTGATAAAGAACTGAAAAAAGGAGAGTACAGACCACTTTTTGAGGAGGAACTTGCAAAATTAAAAGAAAGTACAGCTTCAAAATGATAAGACAAAAATAATAACAACAATAAGAAAAAGATATAAGCAATAAAAATAGATGATGAAATATAGAAGATTAGAGCGTGTTTGAAAAATTTCTACAATCTGCACGCCCCAATTTGCAGAAAGCATTTTTCAAACCGGCTTTGGGAAAGAAACAGCAGGGAACAGGAAAGGAAGAACTTTATGATAAAAAAACATGGCTTTTTACCCATGAATAAAAAAGAGATGAAAGAGCGTGGCTGGGAACAGGCAGACTTTGTTTATATTTGTGGAGATGCCTATGTAGATCACCCCTCATTTGGAGCGGCAATCATTACCAGGCTGTTAGAAGATGCCGGATATAAAGTAGCATTTATCGCACAGCCGGACTGGAATGATGAGAGCAGCATTGCCGTATGCGGAGAGCCAAGACTGGCATTTATTGTATCTGCCGGAAACATGGATTCTATGGTGAACCATTATACATCCTTTAAAAAGAGGAGACACCAGGATGCCTACACGCCAGGCGGAGGATTTTCCGGGCGGCCGAATCGTCCGACAATTGTATATAGTAACCTGATACGAAAGACCTATAAAAAGACGCCGATTCTTTTAGGAGGAATAGAAGCGTCTCTTCGAAGACTGGCACATTATGATTACTGGAGCGACAAAGTAAAGCGTTCTGTACTCTTGGATTCTGGGGCAGATTTACTCATGTATGGAATGGGAGAACATTCTATTCTTGAGATTGCGGAAGCTTTAGATTCTGGAATTGCGGTGCAGGATATCACTTATATCAGAGGAACCGTATTTAAATGCAGGGATTTAGAAGAACTTTCCGGTGATTATGAACTTCTGCCGTCCTATGAAGAGATTACAGAGTCCAAAGAGACTTTTGCCAAAAGTTATTATCGCCAGTATGTGAATACGGATGCGATTACGGCAAAAAGACTGGTGGAACCGTATAAAAAGAAGGAATATCTTGTACAGAATCCACCATCATTGCCGCTTACGCAAGAGGAAATGGATCATGTATATGAACTTCCCTATATGAGAGCATGGCATCCATCTTATGATAAGCTTGGAGGCGTTCCGGCATTAAAGGAAATTAAGTTTTCTCTCACAAGTAACAGGGGATGTTTTGGCGGATGCAGTTTCTGTGCGCTGACATTTCATCAGGGAAGAAGGATTCAGGTGCGTAGTCAGGAATCCATTATAAAAGAGGCGGAGCTGATTATAAAAGATCCGGATTTTAAAGGATATATTCATGACGTTGGCGGCCCTACTGCCGATTTTAGACATACTGCATGTGAAAAACAGTTAAAGTATGGTGTGTGTGCGAATAAGCAGTGTCTTTTTCCAAAGCCTTGTGCGAATATGAATGCAGATCACAGTGATTATATTACTCTTTTGCGAAGACTTCGGGCATTGCCGGGTGTAAAAAAGGTATTTATCCGTTCTGGAATTCGATTTGACTATGTATTAGCAGATAAAAAGGATCATTTCTTAGAGGAACTTTGTAAGTATCATGTCAGCGGACAGTTAAAAGTAGCTCCAGAGCATATTTGTGACAGTGTATTAAAACTGATGGGCAAACCGGAGAATCAGGTGTATGAGAAGTTCGCAAAAGCGTACAGGAACATGAATAAAAAGCTTGGAAAGAAGCAGTATATGGTTCCGTATCTTATGTCCTCTCATCCGGGTTCCCATTTAAAAGAGGCGATTGCGCTGGCAGAATATATCAGAGATCTTGGATATATGCCAGAACAGGTACAGGACTTTTATCCGACACCGGGAACCATTTCTACTTGTATGTATTATACGGGACTTGACCCAAGAACAATGAAAGAAGTCTACGTTCCGGTAACGTTAAAGGAAAAACAGATGCAGAGAGCATTAATTCAGTATCGCAATCCCGAAAATTATGATATTGTAAAGGCAGCACTCATTAAAGCGGGAAGAGAAGATTTGATTGGTTTTGATGAGCATTGTCTGATTCCACCAAGAAAAATGGGACATAATTATCACCCTGGTAAAAAGGTATCTGCGGACAATACAGCAAAGTCTAAAGATGGCAGGGCAGATACCAGAAAGTATACAAAGCCAAAATCAGGCAAGCCTCAAAATATGAAGTCGAAGCAATTTAAGACGGATAAATATAAGACAGGCAAAGACAGGCCAGAAGACTTTAAAGCAGGGAGACAAAAGAACGAGAAATATAAGACGGACAGATTTACCGGAAAGAAGCAAGAGAGAGGAAAGTCAAAGAAGAAAACAATCCGTAACGTTCATACAAGGAAGAAGTGCAGATAGAAACGTGGATAGGAGGAATCCAGATGAATATAGGAATCATCACCGGTGCATCATCGGGAATGGGTAAGGAATTTGTGAAACTCACAATGCAAAATCATCTTGATTTAGATGAAATATGGGTAATTGCCAGGCGAAAAGAACGCTTAGAAGCATGGCCGAGCCTTTATAAAGAACAGAAATTTCGGATACTTCCACTGGATTTGCAGAAGAAAGAAGATGTAGAGTGTCTGAAACAGATATTAGAAGAGACACAGCCACATATTGAATTATTTGTTCATTGTGCCGGCTTTGGAATTATGGGAAAGATTCAGGATATTTCCATGGAAGAACAGGCAGAGATGGTCGATGTGAACTGTAGAAGTGTTGTGGAGATTTCCTCTTTGCTACTTCCCTATATGAAATACAGAGGACGCATGATTTATATGGCTTCCGCAGCAGCATTTCTTCCACAGCCAGGATTTGCTGTTTACGCGGCAAGTAAGGCATTTGTACTAAGTTATGTCAGGGCTTTACGGGCAGAGAACAGGGAAAGACAGCTTCGGGTGACGGCGGTGTGTCCGGGAGCAGTAAAGACAGAATTTTTTAATCGTGCACTGACAAAGAAGCATTTGCCAGCTTATAAGAAACTTGTTATGGCGGACCCGAAGAAAGTGATTAAAAAAGCATGGAAGGATAATGAGCAGAATAAGGAGATTTCTATATATGGAAAGGCAATCAAACTTACGCATCTTGTGACAAAGATACTGCCGCACAGCCTTTTCCTGCAATTTATCGGAAGGAAATAAAGAGACGATGAAGGAAATAACAATTACAAAAAGAGAAGAGGGACAGCGTTTTGATAAGTTCCTTATAAAGTATCTTCCTGGCGCATCTTCTGGCTTCTTACACAAGATGCTTCGCAAAAAGAACATTAAGTTAAACGGGAAAAAAGCAGAAGGCAGGGAGAAGCTTACAGCGGGAGATCTGATTCAGATTTTTTTCTCAGATGAGACTTTAGAAAAGTTTCAAAATCCGCAATCAGGAAGAGATGATTCTTATGAGGCAGACAGCAGTATGGGAAATCATAAAAGTGATAGAGGGTTTGGACAGTCAGGACGGAATAGACAGCCTGACAGAGAACAGGCAAAAGTTTATACGAAAGACAGAGCAGGCAATGGAGGACAAGAACGAAAACTTACGAAAGAAGAACGAGAACTTCGTAAGCAGGTGCGTGTGCTTTATTCTTCAGAAGATATTCTTGTATTCCATAAGCCTGCCGGAATGCTTTCTCAAAGAGCCAAAGCCAGTGATGATTCCTTAAATGATTATCTGATTGATTACTGTATTCAGACTGGAATCATTTCAAAAGAAGAACTTGCAGGCTTCCGTCCGTCTATTGCCAACCGCCTTGACCGAAATACAAGTGGAATTGTTCTTGCGGGAATTTCCATCAAAGGACTTCAGCGTCTGGCCTCTATGTTGAGAGAACGTACACTTGGAAAGTATTATCTTTGTCTTGTAGAAGGGAAAGTGAAAGAAGATGCCCGCATCGCAGGCTATCTTACAAAAGAAGAGAAAAATAATAAAGTTTCCCTTCATAAAGAAAAGGCAGAAGGTGCTTCTTATATTGAGACAGAATATAAGGTTTTAAAAAGTACTGATAAAGCAAGCCTCTTAAAAATCCGTCTTATCACAGGAAAGAGCCATCAGATCAGGGGACATCTGGCATCTGTCGGACATCCAGTATTTGGTGATTACAAATATGGAAATCGTGATTTTAACAACCAGATCAAGTGGAAAGATGGTGTGAATTATCAGCTCTTGCATAGTTATGAACTGGTTGTTCCAGAAGGAACAGGAGAACTTTCCGGCTTGCATATCATTGACCCGGTACCAGAAGTTTTTCATAAGGTGCAGACAAGATGGGGACTGGAAGTTCCTGAACTTTCTTATGAGAACGAGGCTAAGAACCGAGAAACTGATAATAAAAGAGCTGGGAATACACGAACAGGAAGGACAACTAATAAGAAAACTGAAAATGCACGAACAGAGAAAATAAGAAAGAGCAGAAGGGAATAATAAAATGGCTACCTGGAACTCAAGAGGACTTCGAGGTTCGGTATTAGAAGAACTAATCAATTACGCAAACCAAAAGTACAAAGACAAAGGCTTAGCTCTTATCCAGAAGATTCCGACACCGATAACTCCTGTCCGCTTTGACAAGGAATCTCGTCATATTACCTTAGCTTACTTTGAGAAAAAAAGTACTGTTGACTATATCGGGGCGGTACAGGGAATTCCAGTTTGTTTTGATGCAAAGGAATGTGCAGTGGATACCTTTTCCCTGCAGAATCTTCATCCACATCAGGTAGAGTTCATGAAGAACTTTGAAAAGCAGAATGGAATCAGCTTTTTGCTCATTTATTATACCCATCGGCAAAAATGCTATTATCTGCGCTTTTCAGAAATGATAAAGTACTGGGAGCGGATGGAAGCAGGCGGACAAAAGAACTTTAAATATGAAGAATTATCCCCGAAGTTTTTTGTCCCGGCAGCAGGAGGTATTGCCCTTCATTATCTTGTGGCGATGCAGGAAGATTTAAAGGAAAGAAATACAGATAAGAAATAAATCATAAAACACAAAAAGAATTCTGGAGCATTTTCAGACACGCTCTAGATTGACGAACTTTCATTTTTCATATATAATAAGACTTTGTAAAATTTTAAGAATGACAATATTTTTAGATATGAGGTGAGAGAAAAGTGATTAAGAGCATGACAGGATTCGGACGTGGCGAGAGCGTGTCAGAGGACTGTAAAGTAACTGTGGAGATTAAGGCAGTAAACCACAGATATTGCGATCTGAATATGAAGCTTCCAAGAAAGCTTAATTATTTAGAGGCAGATATCCGAAGTTTTTTAAAACAGTCTATCCAGCGAGGTAAGGTAGATGTTTTCATAAATTATGAAGATTTATCCGCAAAGGATGTGAATGTCCGCCTGAATGAAGAATTAGGTAAGGAATATTATGCAGCCCTCACAAAGCTTGGAGAGACACTTGGAATCTCCAGTGATGTGACAGCTTTACAGATTGGAAGATTCCCTGACGTACTTTCTTTAGAAGATGTGGCAGTCAATCAGGAATCCATAAAGGAACAGCTTATGAAAGCTCTCTCAGAGGCAGCAGGTCACTTTTCTGACAGCAGAGAAAAAGAAGGCGAAAATCTTAAGACGGATATTCTTGCCAAGTTAGAAGGAATGAAGGAAAATGTTGCTTTTATTGAGGAGCGTTATCCATCAATTGTCAGCGAATACCGCAAAAAACTTGAAGATAAAGTTGCAGAACTTTTAGGAGATACGAATGTAGATGAGAACCGAATCGCCGCAGAAGTTGTCATTTATTCTGATAAAATCTGCGTGGACGAGGAGACGGTCCGATTAAAGAGCCACATTGACGGAATGAGAGATGAACTTTTAAAAGGCGGCAATGTTGGACGTAAACTTGATTTTATTGCACAGGAAATGAACCGGGAAGCTAACACGATTTTATCAAAGGCGAACGACATTGAAGTCTCTGATCATGCAATTGATTTAAAAACAGAGATTGAAAAAATCAGAGAACAGGTGCAGAATATAGAGTAGACGGAGAGAAAATGGCAGATTTTATTAATGTAGGTTTTGGAAATATGGTGAATGGAGATAAGATTATTTCCATGGTCAGTACAGACGCTGCACCAATCAAGCGAATGATTCAGAATGCAAGAGACGAGGGTAAGGCAGTTGATGCCACCTGTGGACGGCGTACAAGAGCAGTACTTGTCATGGAAAGCGGACATCTTATTTTATCTGCCCTCACGACAGATACATTATCTTCGAGATGCCATAGCAAACGCAATGATGAGGATGAGGAAAATGAAAGATAAGGGAACATTAGTTGTAATTTCCGGATTTTCCGGTGCAGGCAAGGGAACTGTTTCAAAGGCTCTCGTTGAAAAGTTTGGCTACAGCCTTTCTGTTTCAGCGACCACCCGTCAGCCAAGAGAAGGCGAACAGGACGGAAGAGAGTACTATTTTAAATCAGAAGATGACTTTTTGCGTCTGATTGATTATAATGGTTTTATCGAATATGCACAGTATGTAGACCATTATTATGGAACTCCACGTAAGTTTGTGGAAGATGAACTTGCCGCAGGTCATGTCGTAATCCTTGAGATTGAAGTACAGGGTGCGATGAAGATTAAAGAGCAGTATCCAGAAGCGATTCTGTTATTTATTACTGCACCATCTATTGATGTACTTAAGAACAGGCTTATCGGACGTGGAACAGAGACCGCGGAAGTAGTAGAAAAGCGTATGCGAAGAGCTGCAGAAGAAGCAGAAAGCATTGATCAGTATGAATTCATTGTCAGCAATGAAGAAGGAAAGCTTGAAGATTGCATGAACACGATTCATTCAATCATCGAGAGTGAGTCCTGCCGTATTACAAAGAGACAGGAGTTTGTAGAAAGCCTTCGAGAGGGTTTGCAGCAATATAAAGAAAATACAGAAAAAGACAAATAGAACCTTAAAAAGGACAAATAGAAAGGAGAATCACTTATGTTACATCCATCTTATACAGAATTAATGGAAAAGATTAATAAAGAGGGCGAGACAGGAGAAGAACCAGTTATCAACAGCCGTTATTCCATCGTTATTGCAACTTCTAAGAGAGCAAGAGAGATTATTGGAGGAGATGAACCTTTAGTTAATGGAATGGAAGGAGAGAAGCCTTTATCCATCGCCGTTAAGGAATTATACGATTCTAAGATTAAGATTCTTCCAGGAGATGAAGAGAATATGGAAGATGAAGAACATCTTTCCAATGAAGAGTTTGAAGAATTAGGAGAAGTTGATCCGGCATTTACAAATGTGGAGTAAGAGGGAGGCAGACACCAGTATGCGGGGTCTGCCTTTTTATGTAAAGAGGGAGGCTTTTGCCAGGGCAGATACCAGACAAAGAGTAGCATACATTTTATCAGCGGTACTGGTAATTACTATGTTGTGTGTGATTTTTCGGTTTTCTGCCGCGGATGCCACACATTCCTCACATTTAAGCGAGGGGGTATGTATCCGATTAGTCCGTGAATTAAACTCGGTTTTTCCAGAACAGTTTCCAAAAGAGAAGCTGGTGAAAGTGGCAGAAGCAATCGAGTATCCGATAAGAAAATGCGCGCATTTTACAGAATATGCAGTGCTTGGTATTACGGTGAATCTCTATTTGTGGATGTGTTATCGAATGGAGATGCTTTTGAGCAGAAAGAAAAAAGCAAAAGATATACAACGGACAGAGGAAAAATTACAAAAAACTGTAAAACAGAAAGCTGTAGTACAGGAGAATGTACTGCCGGAAATAAGAAATATCAAAGAGAAAGTTACAGCACAGGAATCAGCAACACAGGAAACAGAAATTGCCAGACAGACAGTAGAAAACACTGAACAAAAGATGGAGCTATCCATCTGGAATTTCATCATAAGGGCAGAAATCTTTTGCGCCTTATATGCCTGCAGTGATGAGTTTCATCAGTACTTTGTGCCGGGAAGAAGCTGCAAGTTCTTTGATGTCTGTGTGGACAGTACCGGCACATTTTTCGGTGCATTGCTGTTCTGGGGAATTTTTCATCTGCGAGAACAAAAAAGAGAACGAAAAAGACAGGAAATTTCTAAAAAGAGTAAAAGTTGACGCTTTTTTAGAAAACAGCTACAATAAAAAAACATAGAATTCTGCATTTGAAGGGAGGAATTGGAATGAAGTGTAGTCAGTTATTAGAACATTTAGAATATACATGTTTACAGGGAAGTACCGATGTAAAGGTTACTGCGGTAGTGAACGATTCAAGAAAGATAGAAGAAGGATGCCTTTTCTTATGTATTAAGGGAGCAGCTTTTGATGGACATAAGTTTGCAGCAGAGGCTGCTGAAAAGGGAGCCGCTGTTTTAGTCGTAGAGGATGAAGTAGAGGTACCGGACAGTGTGACTGTCATTAAGGTAGACAACACCCGCTATGCGATGGCATTGATTTCTGCCGCATGGTTTGGTTATCCAGCAGAGGAGCTTACCACAATCGCTGTTACCGGAACAAAGGGCAAGACAACAACAACCTATATGGTGAAGTCTCTCTTAGAGGAGGCCGGACATAAGGTTGGGGTGATCGGAACAATCGAGGTTGTGATCGGACAGGAACATATCCCAGTGAATAACACAACACCGGAATCTTATGACATCCACAGCTATTTCAGAAAGATGGCAGAGGAAGACTGTGACGTTGTTGTTATGGAAGCGTCCTCTCAGGGATTTAAGCTTGACAGAACTGCTGGAATTATGTTTGATTACGGCTTATTTACGAACCTTTCTCCAGACCATATCGGACCGAACGAGCATAAGGACTTTGCAGAATACCTTTCCTGCAAGGCAAAGTTATTTAACCAGTGCCGCTATGGTTATGCGAATATTGATGATGAGCATTTTGCAGAGATTACAAAGAATGCGACCTGTCCGATTGAGACATTTGGTTTAAATGAAAACGCAGATTTAGTAGCGTATGATGTGGAACTGACAAGAGACAGAGATTTCCTCGGCGTAGACTTTGGTTTAAAGGGAACCTGCGAAGGTAAGATTTCCTGTGGTGTGCCGGGAACATTTAACGTACATAATGCGTTAGGTGCGATCAGTATTGCCGGTCATATGGGTGTTACCGTAGAGCAGATGAACAAGGCACTCCGCCACTTCAGCGTAAAGGGAAGAGTACAGATTGTTCCGACAGGATATGACTATACATTAATTATTGACTACGCACATAATGCCGTAGCCTTAGAGAGTATTTTAAATACATTACGAGCTTATGATCCACCAAGATTAATCAGTTTATTTGGCTGTGGTGGTAACCGTTCCAAACTCCGCCGTTATGAGATGGGTGAGGTATCTGGAAAGCTTGCGGACTTTACGATTATTACTTCCGATAACCCAAGATTTGAAGAGCCACAGGCAATCATTGATGATATTTTAATTGGAATGAAGAAGACAGACGGAGAATATATTTCTATTATTGACCGTCATGAGGCAATCTCTTACGCTATGCATCACGCACAGCCAGGAGACATCGTTGTTCTCGCCGGAAAAGGACATGAGACCTATCAGGAGATTGAAGGCAAGAAGTATCATATGAGCGAAGAAGAAATCGTTCAGGATGTTTTAGATGGCAAATATTAAAGAAAAGGAAGGATTATGGGAGACAGTAATACAAGATATGCTGATATAATCATTGATATTTCCCATGAGGCACTCGACAGGGTATTCCAGTACAGGGTGCCTCTTTCCTTATGGAAAGAAGTGCGGCCAGGCAGCAGAGTTTTTGTTCCGTTTGGAAGAGGAAACAGGGAGACGGAGGGCTATGTTGTCGCGATTCGCCCGGAAGCAGATTATGAAGAAAGTAAGATTAAAGAAATTCTTCGGGTAAATACAGAGGGAGTTTCTGTGGAGTCAGAACTTATCAAGGTTGCTTCTTTCCTAAAAGAGCAATATGGTTCCACGATGATACAGGCCCTTCGCACTGTGCTTCCGGTAAAAGCAAAAATGAAACCCAAAGAAGAAGTATTTATTACTCTTTCTGCAGATATAGAAGCTGCACAGAAGCTTCTTGCCGAATGGGAGCAGAAGCATTATGTGGCGAGGGCAAGATTTCTTTTCCTGTTAATAGAAAAGGGAAGAATCACGAAGGAAGAAGCAGTAAAAGGCTGTAACTTTCCGCTAAAAGAGATACGAAGACTCGCAGAGCAAGGCATTGTAAAGTTAGAGTCAAGGATTAAGTACAGGAATCCATTCCCAGAGCTTACAAAGAGAAGTACAGGATGGCCGCTCAATGAAGAACAGCAGGCGGTCGCAGACAACTTTCAGAAAGACTATGACAATGGAAAGAGGGGGACTTATCTCCTTTACGGTGTGACGGGAAGTGGAAAGACAGAAGTGTATCTTGCACTAATTGAACAGGTACTTGCAAAGAAAAAGCAAGTAATTGTACTGATTCCAGAGATTTCGTTAACGTATCAGACGGTGAGACGTTTTTATGAACGGTTTGGAGAGCGGATTGCTGTCATTAATTCGAGAATGTCAAAGGGAGAAAAGTCCGATGCCTGTGAGCGGATAAGGGCAGGAGAAGCCGATGTGATTATCGGGGCACGCTCCGCACTGTTTGCTCCGACGGAGAGACTTGGACTGATTATCATTGACGAGGAACATGACGGAGCGTATAAGAGTGATACTTCTCCGAAATATCATGCAAGAGAAACGGCAGTTTACCGGGCAGGTCTTTGCGGGGCAAGTGTTGTCTTAGGTTCAGCCACCCCGTCAGTAGAAGCGTATGCGAGAGCATTAAGTGGAGAATATAAACTGTGGACCCTGAAAAAGCGAGCGGGAAATGCGATGCTTCCAACTACGCAGATTATTGACCTGAGAGAAGAATTTAAAAAAGGAAACCGCTCGATTTTCAGCGGGGAATTACACAAAAAAATAGAAGAACGTCTGGCAAAAAAGGAACAGATTATGCTATTTTTAAATCGGCGTGGTTTTGCAGGATTTGTTTCCTGTCGTGCCTGTGGACAGGTTATCAAGTGCCCACACTGTGATGTGACACTTACTTACCATAGGAATGGAAAGCTGCGCTGCCATTACTGTGGCTATGAAGAACCTTTTATAAAGCAGTGTCCAATCTGCAAGAGTCCTCATGTAGCCGCATTTGGACTTGGAACAGAAAAGGTAGAGGCGGCACTCCATGCAGAGTTTCCGACAGCCAGAGTTCTCCGTATGGATATGGATACGACAAGAAGAAAGCATGCCCATGAGGAGATGCTTGCCGCATTTTCTAAGGGTGAGGCAGATATTCTTTTAGGAACACAGATGATCGTAAAGGGGCATGATTATGCTAATGTAACGCTGGTAGGGATTCTAGCGGCAGATTTATCCCTTCATGAACAGGATTTCCGAAGTGGAGAGAAAACATTTCAGCTTCTCTGTCAGGCAGCAGGAAGGGCAGGAAGAGGAGACAAAAGAGGGGATGTTATCATCCAGACCTATTCGCCGGAGCATTATTCAATTACAACAGCAGCGGAGCATTCGTATGAGAACTTTTTTAAGGAAGAGTACACTTACCGTCAGTTAATGGGATACCCACCGTGTGCACACATGCTTGTAATCCTGGTACAGTCAGGAGATGAATCACAGTCCGTCATTGCGAGACTCCGCATTGAGAAAATGATTGAGCAAAGCCAGGTAGGACAGGAAGTACCCGTACAGATTTTAACACCAGGACAGGCAAGCCTTTCCAAGTTAAAAGATGTGTATAGACAGGTGCTTTACTTAAAACATAAAGATAAAGAGACATTACTGGATTTAAAAAGAAGATTAGAGCCTGTTTTAGAGAAGCATCCAATGTTTGCAGGAATAACGATTCAGTTTGATTTTGACCCACTGTCGCATTACTAGAGCATTTTTCAAACACGCTCTAAGTGACTTTACGGCAGGCGTTTGCAATGTTATAATTAAAGATACAGCTTTTTGTATAACCATTATAAAAAGATAGAATAAAAGATAAAATAAGAAAGATAAAGGAATACCAGGAGGAAAAGAAATGGCAATTCGTAAAATCCGCTTTATTGGCGACCCATGTTTAAATAAAGTATGTAAACCAGTACAGAAAATCACACCATCCATTGAGACGTTGATTGAGGATATGTTTGATACTATGTATGAGGCAAGAGGTGTTGGTCTTGCAGCACCACAGGTAGGAATTTTAAGAAGAATCTGTGTCATTGACGTTATGGACGGAGATCCTATCATCCTTATCAATCCAGAAATCATTGAAACAGCTGGTGAGCAGACAGATGAGGAAGGATGCTTAAGCATTCCAGGTAAATGTGCCAGCGTAACAAGAGCTGATTATGTAAAAGTGAAGTCTTTTGATATGGAGTTAAATCCAGTAATTATCGAGGGAGAGGGACTTCGTGCAAGAGCATTACAACATGAGATAGACCATCTTGACGGTGTGCTTTACGGCGATAGAGCGAATGAGCCATACCATGATGTGGAGGAAGAAGAATGCGAGTAGTATTTATGGGAACACCGGACTTTGCGGTTCCTACGTTAGCAGCTCTTATAGAGAACCATGAAGTTGTCGGTGTAGTAACACAGCCGGATAAGAGAAAAGGTCGCGGTAAGGCGATGGCATTTACTCCGGTAAAAGAGAAGGCTTTAGAGTATGACATTCCTGTTTATCAGCCAGTAAAGGTAGGAGAAGAAGAATTTATCGAGACACTTCGCGGACTCGATCCTGAAGTTATCGTTGTAGCTGCTTTTGGACAGATTCTTCCAGAAAGCATTTTAAATATGCCAAAGTATGGATGCATTAACGTACATGCTTCCTTACTTCCAAAGTACCGTGGAGCTGCCCCGATTCAGTGGTCCATCATTGATGGGGAAAAAGAAACGGGTGTAACAATCATGTACATGGAAAAAGGGCTTGATACCGGAGATATGATTGACAAAGTTGTTGTACCAATTGATGCAAAAGAAACAGGAGAGTCACTTCATGATAAGTTAGCAGCGGCAGGCGGCCCGTTATTATTAGAAGTACTTGAAAAGTTAGAAGCAGGAACGGCAGTACGCACTCGGCAAAATGATGAGGAGAGCTGCTATGCAAAGATGCTTACAAAAGATTTAGGTAAGATTGACTGGAATAAAGATGCCGCTTCAATTGAACGTCTGATCCGCGGGCTTAACTCCTGGCCAAGTGCCTATACCGCTTTCCACGATAAAACTTTGAAAATCTGGGATGCTGATGTGGAGAAGGAAAATGGAAGCGCACAGCCGGGAGCTGTTGCAAAAGTGACTTCCGATGCTATTTATGTACAGACAGGAGAGGGACTTCTTAAAATCAATGAAGTACAGATTCAGGGTAAAAAGAGAATGCCGGTTAAAGCTTTTCTTCTTGGACATAAGGTAGAGGAAGGTACTCTTCTGGGAGAGAATGCTTAATACAATATTAAAAATTATTTTGTAATATTGAGTTATAATATATCTAGTAGGTTGCATTCATTGCATGAATTGTAGCAGAACAAAACAGACACGAAGAAAGGAAATGCAGATGGAGAAGCGGACAGATATGAGGGCAGAGGCTCTTGATACGCTGATTGATATTGAAAGAAATAAAAAGCTTTCCCACATCGCAATCGGGGAGACACTGATGCGGAACCAGTTTGAAAAAAAGGCAGACAGGGCTTTTTATACCAGACTTTGTGAGGGAGTGACCGAGAGAAAGATTTATCTCGATTATATTCTAGACCACTATTCAAAAACACCGATGAAGAAATGTAAGCCACTCATCCGTTCTCTTCTGCGAATGGGAGCTTATCAGATTCTCTTTATGGATGTAAGAGATGCGGCAGCCTGTTCGGAGGCGGTATCTCTTGCAAAGAAAAGAGGATTTGGCAGACTGAGCGGCTTTGTAAATGGAGTGCTCCGCACTCTTGTAAGAGAAAAGGAAAACCTTCCGGTTCCAGATAAAAAAGACGATGTAAAGTATGTAAGTATTACCTATTCCGTACCCGAATGGCTGAGTAAGCTCATCATAGAACAGTATGGGAAGGAAAGTGCAGAGAAGATTTTTGCTTCTTTCCTGGAGGCAAGACCGCTCACAATCCGTACCAATTTAAGCAAGACAACACCGGAAGAACTGGAAAAAGAATTGGAAGAGGCAGGAGTAAAAGTAGAAAAAGGGAATTATCTCCCGTATGCCTTTACCATTTCTAATCTCAATTATCTTGGAAAGATTGCCGCTTTCCGCCAGGGAAAGTTTGCTGTACAGGATGAGAGTTCCCAGCTTGCAGTAGCAATCGCAGATATAAATGAGGGCGATTTTGTTCTTGATGTCTGTGCAGCGCCGGGTGGAAAGACATTCCATGCGGCGGACAGATTAAAGGGAGCAGGAAAGGTCCTTTCCAGAGATTTGACAGAATATAAAACAGAACTCATTGAGGAGAATAAAGACCGGATGCACTACGAGAATGTAGAGGTGCAGCAATGGGATGCGTTAGAGGAAGATGAAAGTCTGTTAGAAAGTGTAGATGTGCTTCTTGCAGACCTGCCTTGCAGCGGACTTGGCATTATGGGCAGAAAGAACGATATTAAATACCAGATGACAGAGGAACAGCTTGGCGAACTTGCCGCTTTGCAAAGGCAGATACTTTCTGTCGTATGGAAGTATGTAAAGCCGGGCGGCCAGATGATATTTTCTACCTGTACTTTGAATAAAGGGGAGAATGCAGAGAACATAAAGTGGATTGAGGAAAATACACCATTACATCTGGTATCTATCGAGGAGTATTTGCCACAGAATCTTAAAAACCGAACAGGAAGTCAGGGATATTTACAGCTCATACCGGGAGAAGATACCTGCGACGGCTTCTTTATTTCTAAATTTAAAAGACCGGAGGCGAAGTAGTATGGATTCTAGTATGGATTTAAAGTCCATGACATTAGAGGAACTGACCGATTGTGTCATGGAACTTGGTGAGAAAAAGTTCCGGGCAAAGCAGATCTATGGATGGCTTCATCAAAAACTCGTAAGAAGTCTGGAAGAGATGAAAAATGTTCCAGCCAAATGTATTGAAAAGCTTTTAAAAGAGCATCCATTCTATGGAGTAGAAGAAGTAGAACATTACGAGTCGAAGATAGACGGCACACAGAAGTTTTTATTTTCGCTCCACGATGGTAACATGGTAGAGAGCGTACTTATGAAGTATAAGCATGGTAATTCTGTCTGTATTTCTTCACAGGCGGGCTGCCGGATGGGCTGCCGGTTTTGTGCATCTACCTTGCTGGGACTTTCAAGAAATCTGTATCCATCCGAAATGCTTGATCAGATTTATGCGATTCAGAAGGCAACAGGAGAGAGAGTTTCCCATCTGGTTGTTATGGGAACAGGAGAACCTTTTGATAACTTTGAGTCTTTATGCCGGATGATTGAATTACTTTGTTCGCCAGATGGCTTAAATATCAGTCACAGAAATATTACCGTATCTACTTGTGGAATTGTGCCAAAGATTTATGAATTTGCAGACAGAAATCCACAGGTAACATTGGCAATTTCCTTACATTCACCGAATGATACGATGCGAAGAGAGCTTATGCCAATCGCCAATAAATATTCGATGGATGAATTGATGGAAGCTGCCAGATATTATACCAGAACAACTGGAAGAAGAATTACATTTGAATACAGCCTCGTAAAGGGGGTTAATGATAAAAAGGAACACGCACAGGAACTCATTTCCAGAGTAAAAGGAATGAACTGTCATATTAATCTGATTCCGGTTAACCCGATTAAGGAAAGAGATTTTGAGCAGTCAACGCAGAATAATGTAGCAGCATTTAAACATATATTGGAGAGACAACATATTCAGGTAACTGTGCGCCGGGAGATGGGAAGAGATATCCAGGCAGCCTGCGGACAGTTAAGAAAGAGCTATAAAGAAAGGAGTGGGGACGAATGAAATCTTTCGGCATGACGGACATCGGAAGAAAGCGAAAAGTAAATCAGGACTATTTGTTTTTTTCCGATGAGCCGGTAGGATGCTTTCCGAACCTCTATATTGTAGCGGACGGAATGGGTGGACATAAAGCTGGAGATAAAGCGTCATCCTATGCAGTAAACCGATTTGTGGAGCTGGCAAGGAAAGAGACAAAAGAGCTTCCTTTCCTTGTTATGGAACGGCTTCTCAATGAAGTGAATGAGGAAGTGTATACGCTGTCTTGTAAAGAAGAACAGTATTCTGGAATGGGAACAACATTTGTTGCGGCAACCGTAGTAGATGGGATAGCATATATTATGAATATAGGGGATAGCCGTCTGTACTATTTTGATGAAAAGATTCATCAGGTGACGATGGATCATTCTCTTGTAGAAGAACTGGTACGGGCAGGAGAACTTGACCGGGCAGAAAGCCGGAATCATCCACAAAAGAATATTATTACAAAGGCCGTGGGCGTGGCAGAAGATGTCCAGCCGGATTTCTTTATCGTAGATATGAAGGAGAATAGCCGGATCTTGCTCTGCTCCGACGGTTTGTCTAACATGGTAGACGATGAAAAACTGGAAGAGATTTTATCAGGGGAAGGAACAGAGGAAGAACTGGCAGAAAAATGTATAGAAGAAGCTTTGTTTTATGGCGGCCTTGATAATATCGCAGTTGTCATTGCCCAGAATAGAAATGGGAGGTGAAGATATTGCTGCAAAAGGGTACTTTTTTAGGTGGAAGATATGAGATACTCGAGCATATTGGCTCAGGAGGAATGGCAGATGTATATAAAGCCAGATGCCATAAGTTAAACCGTTATGTAGCAATAAAGGTTCTGCGCCGGGAATATTGTGATAATGAGAGCTTTGTAAGAAAGTTTACAGTAGAAGCACAGTCAACCGCAGGATTAACACACCCGAATATCGTAAATATTTATGATGCGGGAAATGAAGAGGGTGTACATTATATCGTAATGGAACTTGCAGAAGGCATGACTCTCAAACGATATATCAGACGTTACGGAAGACTCAGTGCCAGAGAGACTGTAGACTTTGCAATTCAGATTGCAAGCGGACTGCAGGCAGCGCATGAACATCACATTATTCACAGAGATATTAAGCCGCAGAATATTTTGGTATCAGATAGTGGTACGATAAAAGTGACAGATTTTGGAATTGCCAGAGCAGCAACTGGGGATGATACGATTTCTTCCAGTGCGATGGGATCTGTGCGCTACCTTTCGCCGGAGCAGGCAAGGGGCGGCTACGCAGACGAAAGAAGCGATATTTATTCTCTGGGAATTACTATTTATGAGATGGCAACTGGAAAGGTTCCGTTTGATGGAGAGAATACAGTAGCAATCGCACTCATGCATTTAAGAGATGAAATTACACCACCAAGATGTTATTTCCCGGATATTCCGGCAAGTCTTGAAAAGATTATCTTAAAATGTACGATGAAACAGCCAGAACAGCGTTATCAGAGTGCGGCAGAACTGATTCTTGATTTACAGAAAGTATTTCTTTCTCCAGATGGAAGTTATGTGTATGTGAATCCGCTCGTAGATGATTCTCCAACAATTCAGAGAAATAAAGAGGATATTACAAAGATAAGAAAGTCATTAAATAAGTCTGGCAACCGAAGAAAAGAGGATAACACAAAAGACAGAATACGAATTAATGAAGAAAATGAAGAGGATGAGGATTATAAAGATGATAAAGAAATGAATCCAAAGCTCGAAAAGATGATTCTTTTAATTACGGTTCTGTTTGGTGTTTTAGTTGCCTGTGTTGTATTTTATTTTATAGGAAATTCATTGCATTTATTCCAGCCATCTTCTGGAACAACACAGCAGAGTACAGAACAGACAACGCAGGACAGAACAAAAGCAACGACAACGGAAGAGAAAAAGACAGAATATGTTAAGATGCCAAAATTACTTGATCTGACGAAGAATGCAGCAGAGGATGAGATGAAGGCAATTGGTTTGAAGGCAGACTTTGCATATGAAAAGGGAAGCAGCAGCGATGACAGCGATCTTATTGTTGTGAAGCAGCAGTATAAAAAAGGAGAATCTCTCGCCGTTGGAACGAAAGTGAAGCTTACGCTTGGCAAAAAGGAATCTTCCACTACTGCAGCAGAAAAGGTGGAAGTACCGGCTTTGGTGAATTATACAGAAAAGAAAGCAGAGCAGGAGTTAAAGAAGCTTGGCCTTAAGGTGAAGAAAGCATATGCTAATAGCGATACGGTCAAAGAAGGCTATGTGATTAAGCAGAGTCCAAAAGGCGGAAGTATCGTAAACACAGGATTTGCAGTAACAATTACTATCAGCAAAGGCGTGAGCAAGACAACAGTGCCATCCTTAATTGGAGTTTCTCAGAGTGTTGCCGAAAGAGAGCTAAACAGAGTGGGATTAAAGCTTGGTTCTGTCAGCTACGATTACAGTGGTGAAGTTGGCGAAGGCGATGTCATTTCCCAGGGAATCGAGTCAGGAACATCTGTAGACAAAGGTACTAAAGTACCGATTGTGCTCAGTCTTGGTGAGCAGGAAAGTTACCGCTACGAAGGCAGCGTGACAATTGATGAACAGCCATTTGATGACGGAGCAAACGGAAGTGTAAAACTTGTGCTCAAACAGGACTCCTGGGAAAGCACGATTTATTCAAAGAGCAGTGTAAGCAATGATGATTTTCCTTTAAATGTTACATTTGAGGGCGACAGAGAAGGCTCAGGAAGCGTGATTATGTATATTGATGGAAAAGAGTATAATACTTACGATGTAAGTTTAAATGCTATTTCAGATTAAGGGAGAGCGTCGCAGTAACGGCTGATTGGCTGTTACTGCCGACGCTTTTGTTTCAATATGTACTACTTTTACGGAGGAAAGAATGACAGGAAAAATAATGAAAGGAATCGGAGGATTTTACTATGTATATGTAGAGGGCAGCGGACTGTATGAGTGTCGTGCCAGAGGAATCTTTCGTAACAAGAAAATGAAACCGAATGTCGGAGACGTTGTGGATATTGATATTTTATCAGAAGAAGAAAAAACAGGAAATCTAGTAAAGATTCACAAAAGAAAAAATCAGCTCATCCGTCCGATGGCAGCAAATGTAGACCAGGCGCTTGTTATATTTGCAGTTCATGAACCCGAACCTAACTTTCACTTGCTGAATCGATTTCTGATCACAATGGAACAGCAGGAAATACCGGTAATTATCTGCTTTAATAAGACAGACTTAGCAACAACAGAGCAAATGCAACAGCTTGAAAAAGATTATGAAAACAGTGGATGTCAGGTGATTTTCCAGGCAGCAGCAACAGGAGAAGGGATTACACAGATAGAAGAACTCCTTCGTGGCAGGACAACAATTATGGCAGGTCCGTCTGGTGTCGGGAAATCTTCTACTTTAAACTGTATTAGTAAAGAAAAACAGATGGAAACCGGTGCAGTCAGTGAAAAAATCAAGCGGGGAAAACACACAACAAGACATTCCGAATTAATTCACATTGGAGAGGATACCTACTTGATGGACACACCAGGATTTAGCTCCCTCTTTCTCGAAAATATCGAAAAAGAAGACCTGAAATATTATTTCCCAGAATTTGAACCTTACGAAAATACCTGCCGCTTTAATGGATGCTGTCATATCCATGAACCAGGATGTGAAGTAAAAAAAGCCTTAGAAGAAGGTAAAATCAGCAAACTCCGCTATGATGATTACTGTATGTTTTATGAAGAATTAGCACAGCAAAAGAAATGGTAATGACTGATGAAACTTGTTTTTCTTCATGGTAGAAAAATCTTTTGAGAAAGTAAGTTATTTATCCTCTTACAGCAAGAAGACTCCGACCTCTAAGGTGGGAGATGAATTGCG
>ERZ857965.124-NODE-124-length-114117-cov-7.182611_pt1 | contig 114117 bp, 92 predicted proteins | sample MGYA00519758_ERZ857965 | MGnify/ENA primary metagenome ERZ857965 (study PRJEB31778, sample SAMEA3449381) | human gut metagenome | biome: human gut; feature: human-associated habitat; material: faeces | place: United Kingdom | collected 2010/2012 ...
ACAATATTGACAAACAAAATTACGTAAAGGCCATGACAACAGCACGTGACACCCATAATCAGATTGAATATGCCAAGGAAATCGCGCACGAGGAAGGACTTGAGGAAGGTCTCGCGAAGGGGCGTGTAAAAGGTCGTGCGGAGGGACTTGAAGAAGGACTCGTGAAAGGACGTGAGGAAGGTAGAGAGGATGCGAAACAACAAATCGCGATCAACCTGCTTCAGTTGGGAACACCATGTGAGATCGTGGCGAAGGCGACCGGCTTGTCGCTGGAGGAGGTTACCAAGCTTAAGGAGAGCCTCTGAGTACGCGAGCCGATGGCCAACGACCAGAATATACCAGAATATAGAAGACAAAAGATGGCAGAGAACGATTGGAAACAGCGATTGGGCGTGGTTTATTCCACGAATCCTGATTTTAAATATGAGCAGGAAAGCGTAACGGAGGAAGAGACATTGGCTCCGGAGAAGCAGAAACTGACGGTAAGCATCGACAGAAGATGCAGGGCCGGCAAGCAGGTGACATTGGTAAGCGGCTTTGTAGGCAGCGAGTCCGACCTCAAGGAACTAGGAAAAACGCTGAAAGTCAAGTGCGGAGTGGGTGGCACGGCTAAAGACGGGGAAATCACGATTCAGGGGGATCTCCGGGACAAGGTCACTGCGCTGCTTTGCGCCATGGGATATCGCGCCAAGCGCGGAAACTAACTGAGGCGGGAAGCACGACTCCGAAGACGAACACTGTTTTCAGCCAAGCGCGGAAACTGACAGGGTCAGACGCGGAGCGCTAACAATGAGAGAAACAAGAGAAGAAGCTCTATGAGGAAACGTGGGAGTATGACACACGACAAAAGCCTTACAAATCCGCGAAAGCTGAACCGCTCCCAGCAAGTTAAATGACAAATGCCGACTATATCATCAGAAATAACATCTGTGGACACATTGCAGATCAGGCCTGTCTCTGAAGCATTTGCTCAGGGACAGCTGTTCATGCACACGACTACAGAGCAGAGCATCCCGACGACAGACCTTTGGGGCACCTCACCACTGAACTGGGCACTCATGGCCCTCTGCATTGTCCTACTGTTAATCAGCATGAGGCGATTCATTTCAGTACTGCCGTACATATGGAGCACACTTTTCAGATGGAGAGAAATAGTGTCAATCGAAGGGAACATGCGACTGAGCAGGGAACGGGACTCTGTGGCATTGGCATCGATATTCATCTGCAGCCTCTGCATCTCCAGACTCGGACTGTTCCACAACAAGTTACTTTCGGCGCTGTCCCCCGGTCTCCAGACATTGGCCATCATCGGAATCCTGTGCGCATACCTTCTTGCGAGATGGATAGCGGGAGCCGTAACCCCTACCGGCAAAATCAGATTCGATACAGCCAAGATTTCCGGACATAGCGGAGCGAACTTCTTCATCCTGGAAACATTCTTCCTCGCCATCGGCATCACAATCCTCGCAATATCAAGCAGTTGCCTTCCTCACATAAAAACGGCGGCCTATATCTTCACAGCCCTGCTTTTTACTGTCAATCTCATACGCAGATATCAGATTATCACTCAAGATTGCGGATTTTTCACAGCAATTTCGTACCTTTGCAGCGTCGAAATATTACCGGCAGTGCTGCTGGTGATTTCGTTGGTATATTTGTAGGATAGGATTGGTATGGCAACAAAGAAGATTTTGATCTCGCAGGAGACGCCTATGAATGTCGCTCCTTACGAGACTCTCAAAGAAAAATTCGGTGTTCAGATAGATTTTATGCCGTTTTTTTTGATTGAACCGCTCACATCACGAGAATTCAGAGGTCAGCGACTTAACATTTTGGATTACACTGCGATTGTTTTTTCCGCTCGACATACTATCGACGCATTCTTCAAGCTTTGCGAAGAACTCAGAGTGAAAGTACCGGAGACAATGAAGTACTTCTGCACCACCGAAGCAGTCGCAATGTACCTTCAGAAACACATTGTATTCCGCAAACGCAAGATTTTCTACGGAAACGGCACCCCGGCATCAGTCATTGAGCAGATCGGTACGAAACACAAGGATGAGAAATTCCTCATAACCACCTCAGACACAAGCAGCAACGATGCGCTGCGCGGACTGTTCGAGGAGCACAAGCTGGACTACAACACAGCAGTTTTCGTCAAATCAGTGCCGCAGGACCTGAAAGGTGTGGACCTGAAGTCCTATGATATGATAGTGGTTTACAATCCGGCAGACTTGAAATCACTGTTCGAGAACTACCCGGACTACAAGCCGGAAAACACCAAATTCGTAACCTTCGGCAAACTGATTGTCAAGGCCATGGAAGAGGCCGGACTGCCGATTGAGATAAAGGCGCCAACGCCTGAAGCACCGTCTGTGGCACGCGCGCTGGAACTTTATCTCGAAAAAAATCACTGAATTTATGGACAATGACTTCCGGAAAACATTGAAAAAGAAGGAGAGGCTGTCAGTCGGGACAGACCTTTCCAGACTTTTCGCGTCCGGACGTTATGGCTTTACTGATGGATTCAGATACTGCTACCGCATAGGCAACGAGTTGTCTTTCAATAGGATAGTCGTATCTGTCCCTAAAAAATGCTTCCGCCGCGCCGTCAAGCGCAACATCCTGAAACGCCGCATCCGCGAAGCCTACCGGCTGAACAAGAATCTTCTTCCTGTCAATGCAGAGAAAGGCGGCACAGACATACTTTTCATCTACAGTTCCAAGGACATTCTCGACTTCAACGCTGTAGTTCTCTCCGTCAGAAACATTCTTGAGGGTCTCGCGGCAAAAGTTACTGCAATGGATGCTACTCCTAAATATTCTCCAGGAGAAGCCATACAAGAGGCACCGGATGCAGCACAGAAAGAGACACCGGATGCGGCGCAGAAGGATGCACCGGAGGCAGTACAGAAAGATATACCGGAAGAAATGCAGAAAGAGACGGCGCTGCAACTGAAAGAAGTTCCTGAAACAACTCGGAAAGAGACTCAGCAAGAGAAACCGGAAGAAACACCTGAGCGCGATGAACAGCATTGACACGAAACCGAAGAACAGATTTGTCGAGACACTGAAGAAGGTTTCGATCTTCCCGTTCATTGTCCTCATCAAATTTTACCGGACCTGCATATCGCCTTATACACCGCCGGCTTGCAGATTCACGCCTACGTGTTCAGAATATGCACTTCAGGCTTTCCGCAAATGGGGACCTTTCAAGGGGCTATACCTCACAGTGCGACGCATACTCAGATGCCATCCGTGGGGTGGCTCAGGATACGACCCGGTTCCGTAATCAGCCACATCGGACAGCCTGGGTCCGGAAGCCATACACTCCCGACTCCGTAATCAGCCGCATCGGACAGCCTGGTCCCAGAATCCAGACACAGACGGTTCCGTAATCGGAAAATATGTGTATCTTTGCATAATACACATATAATAACGATGCGCATCTTTAGAAAAACCATCATTGCGGCAGCACTTCTTGCGACAAGCATCACAGGAATGACCGCACAGAACACAAGAAAAGAAGCAGACGGACTTCTCACGGAAAAGAATTCACAGACCATCTACAACAAGGAACTCAAGGCTGACGTCGTCGTGGCCGGAGGCGGAATCGCAGGCGTTTGCGCTGCAGTTTCCGCAGCAAGACACGGCAGCACGGTCATCCTGGTTCAGGACCGCCCGGTACTTGGCGGCAATGCATCCAGCGAAATCCGCATGGGCATCGTCGGAGCAAAAGGCGACCAGAACGCCGAAGCAGGACTCCTGGAAGAAATCCAGCTGAGGAACTTCCGACACAATCCGCTTATGAGATACACCCTCTGGGATGACGCCTTCTATTCTACAGTAATCTGCGAGAAGAACATCACGCTTCTCCTTAACACATCAGTGGAAGACGTGGTCATGGACGGAGACAGAATCGCCGCAGTAAAAGCATGGAACACAAATGCTTACACCAAATATCTCATAAAAGGCACCGTATTCCTCGACTGCACCGGCGACGGCATCCTCAGACTCTCAGGCGCCAAATACCGCCACGGAAGAGAGTTTGCAGATGAGTTCAATGAGTCTTTCGTAGGAGAAAACGGAGGCGATTCCAAGACAATGGGCAATTCCATCCTGCTCCAGCTCAGAAAGACAGATGAGGACCATCCGTTCACAGCTCCTGACTGGGCATACCATTTTACCGATGACGACTTCAACTATGACAAGCCGAAATCCACGATTCCCGGCGTCAAGTTCAACTACAAGAAGCCTTTCCCTAAGGACAACAACTACTGGTGGATAGAATACGGCGGCATGATCAACACCATCAAGGACGCCAACGACATCCAGTTCGAACTCAAACGCATTGCATATGGCGTATGGGAATATATGAAGAACCATCCTGACGGCAGATGCAAGAACTACGACCTCGACTGGATAGGCTCACTTCCTGGCAAGCGTGAATCCACACGTTATGTAGGCCCGCACATCCTTACCCAGAACGACGTCATGTCAGGAGGACACTTCGAAGACGTCATCGCCTACGGCGGCTGGACACTGGACAACCACAACCCTGAGGCATTCCACAGCAAGGGCAAAATGTCCGTCGAATATACGACTCCTACACGCTTCGGAATACCTTTCGACTGCCTGTATTCTGTCAATGTTCCAAACCTCATGTTTGCCGGAAGGGACATCTCCGCCACACACATGGGACTGTCCTCGACACGAGTGATGGCCACTTGCGCATTGCTCGGACAGGCTGCAGGAACAGGAGCCGCACTGGCAATAAAATACGACACTACACCGGCTGGCGTGCGCAAAGACCACATTGCCGAACTTCAGGATATGCTGGAAGATGACGACAGTATGCTCCCATACAGATGGAGAAAGCCATCAGCATTGACAATGAGCTCCACCACCTCCGAGGAGAACATGATTCTCCGCAACGGCATTGACCGCCAATGGGATGGTGCCGACAATGGCGTCTGGGTAGCTCCTGGCGAAGAAAGCATCGTCTATACCTGGAAGAAGCCTGTCACTCTGACAGGTGCCAGGATCATCTTCGATTCCGAGTTTAAATACAGAAGCAAGAGAATGAGAAAATTCGAGGCGACTACCGAGAGGGTGGAAATGCCGAAGATGATGGCCAAGGATTTCAGGGTCGAGGCTCAGGTCAAAGGTCAATGGAAGACCGTCTATGAGGGTAAGGGCAATTATCTGAGGCTCCGCAAAGTCGAATTCGCAGCACCTGTAAAGGCCAATGCATTGAGACTCGTGGTGGATTCCACCTGGGGCGCAGAAAAAGCTCACGTTTTCGCATTCGACGCATTGTAGAACGCCAAGCGGATACAAACAATAAGGGGAGGCCTGATCGGTCTCCCCTAATTTTTATATCGTATCGCTCAGCGATTACAGATTAGCATTGTCCTTCTTCCAGTCAGCGACTGCAGGAACGATTCCGAGAGCAACGATCTCGTCACGCATCTTGCAAAGGTGTGCATAAGAAGCGTCGAGAGCAGCAAGCTCTTCAGCAGTTCCCTGAGGCATCACGTAGTGGCAGCCTGTAGCATCGATAGTTGTAGGCATGGCCATCATCACGTTCTGGTACTTCTCATTGTTCACATAAGTACCTGCAGGCAGTGTGAACGGTGCGCCGCCCATAGCAGCCTCGATCATCTTCACTGCATTGTAAGCAGGGCTCTGGAATGAAGAACGGCCACGGAGTTTGATGATAGCTGAACCACCCTGGATGGTGTTCTGCTTGATCTCCGCCATTCTTTCAGCTGAAAGACCCATCTCTGAGAGAGGTTTGCCCTCAACCTTAACCTGTGAAGCGAATACTGCCATCTGCTCACCGTGTCCGCCATAAGTGTGGGCGCCGGTAACTGAGCTCTGAGGAACACCGAACTCTTTTGCGAGATTGCTCTGGAGACGTGTAGAGTCGAGAGCTGCGAGAGAGGTGAGCTGCTCAGGTTTCAGACCTGAATGGATCAATGCTGTAAGAGCGGTAACGTCAGCAGGGTTGAAGATAACGACAACGTGCTTTACATCAGGGCAATACTTCTTGATGTAGTCACCAAACTGAGCTGCGATCTGGCAGTTTCCTTTGAGAAGATCCTCACGGGTCATACCCTCTTTACGAGGAGCTCCACCTGAAGAGATGATGTATTTTGCGTCCTTGAATGCAACCTCAGGATCTACTGTCCAAGTGATGTTTGCACCTTCGAAACCGCAGTGGTACATTTCTTCAGCAACACCGTGAACACCCGGCTCAAAAATATCATAGAGGCAGATGTTAGGGGTAAGACCAAGCATAAGCGCTGTCTGAGCCATATTGGAACCGATCATTCCGCCGGCACCAACGATGGTCAACTTCTCATTAGTCAAATACTTCATAGTAAATGTTATATTATTTAGTTATACTTTATTTACATTTCCACCGCAAAGATAACAATTTCAATCAATAGATTGCCTACTTCGCTACTGTTTTTAACTCAATTCGCCTGCAAATTTTCAGCCAGAATTCCTGATTCTGACAAATTTTATGCAAAATCAGAAAAATGCATTATCTTTGCACGGATAACAAAAACGCTTAAGGTTTTATATGGAACCTCCCAGTTCTGTAAACGATAATCAAAAAATGACAGCAGGATCGCCAGTTGACGACCCCCTGTCGTGTTTCTCTACGACAGAATCATACATTGTAGTAAATAGTCTCCCGTCCGCAGATGACGACGGAGACCATTATGTCGTGTGCGGTTATTCACCGTGCACGGGCATTTCGTATTTCGGAACTACAAGAACATCCATCAAATCCTGAAGCAGAAAAAATTATGGGACTATATCTAAAAAAAGTACTTGAAAACAAAGCGGAAATCGCAGTATGGCAGATAACCGAAAGTGAAGAAGAACTCAAGGCATTGAGTTCCACTCCATCCGATGAAATGGAAGAGATTTCCTGGATCAAAAGCGAATCACTCCGCAAACAGAGACTCGCAGTAAGAGCTCTCCTGAACGAACTGTTCGACGAAAAGGTCTATCTGAGCCATCACGATAACGGAAAACCGTTCCTCGAGAACAGAGTAACCAACATAAGCATCACACATACAGACAAATATGTTGCTGTCATCCTGCACGAAAGCGAAGATGTCGGCATTGACATAGAGTCATTGGACCGCGACTTCTCCGCAGTGGAGCTGATGGCATTGTCCGAAGACGAAATCGACGACCTCGACGACGACAAGAGGAATGAGCAGCTCGCCATCTACTGGTGTGCAAAGGAGGCGATTTTCAAGAGGCTGTCCATATACAATGTGGATTTCGCGGAGCAGATCGAAATCGAGCGCTTCCGTCCGAAGGGCGAAGGCGAACTCGAGGCCACATTTATCCACAAAGACGGATACGAGGATGAGTTCGAACTGGAATACACCACATTCGACCGCCACGTGCTCGTATGGGTCGTAGGCTGATTTCTAAAACCATAACGATATTTATTCACTGTCCGGTGTTGAAAACTTTCCTTTCAGCACCGGATATCGCTTTGTTAAATCTCCTATCTTTGTAAGAACCGCCTTGCACCCTGACCTATGAAGCCTGCAAGACAGTGCAAACCGACAAATAACACAAACCTCTAATATTAATATTATGGTCAAGTATGTAATCAAACGGGACGGACGTCTCGTTGACTTCAACAACCAGAAAATCGTTGCGGCCATTCTCAAGGCCATGAATGTGACCGAAAACGGCGAAGACATTGTCCTTGCCGCAAAGATTGCTGATGCCATCTCCAAGAAGGACACCGAAAAGATGGGTGTCGAGGAAATTCAGGACTGCGTAGAATTCGAACTGATGAAAAGTCCTCGCAAGGAGGTCGCGAAGAAATACATTGCATACAGGAACCAGCGGAATCTCGCGCGCAAGGCCAAGACCTGCGAGATTTTCAAGGAAATCATTGACGCTCAGGCCAATGACATTACTCGTGAGAATGCCAACATGAATGCTGACACGCCTGCGGGAATGATGATGAAGTTCGCGTCCGAGGCCACGAAGACCTATGTGGACGAGTGTCTGCTTTCTGAGGATGTAAAAGAGGCTGTCTATAAAGGATATATCCATATTCACGACAAGGATTATTACCCGACCAAGAGTCTGACCTGTCTCCAGCACCCGCTCGACAAGGTTCTGGACGAGGGCTTCCACGCAGGTCACGGCGAGTCACGGCCGGCCAAGAGAATCGAGACAGCAGCAGTGCTTGCATGTATTTCAATGGAGACTGTCCAGAATGAAATGCATGGCGGCCAGGCGATTCCGGCATTCGACTTCTATCTGGCTCCTTACGTAAGGAAGACCTACAAGGAGGAAATCGACAAGCTCGCCGCGTTCGAAGGCATTGACCTCGACCATCTGAAGGATGCTCCGATCGACGACTACATCAAGCGTGATCTGGTAGGAATAAAGGGCGACGAGAGGCTGAAACAGCATGCCATCAATATGACTGTCAGCCGCGTACATCAGGCCATGGAGGCATTTGTGCACAACATGAACACCATCCATTCACGTGGAGGCAACCAGGTGGTATTCAGTTCGATAAACTATGGAACCGATGTTTCCGCCGAAGGACGCTGCATCATCAGAGAGATTCTGAACACCACTTACGAGGGTGTGGGAAACGGCAGCACCGCCATCTTCCCTATCCAGATATGGAAAAAGAAAAGGGGCGTCAGCTATCTTCCGGAAGACCCTAACTATGACCTCTACAAGTTCGCCTGCAAGGTTTCCGCGAGACGTTTCTTCCCTAATTTCCTGAACCTTGACGCCACGTTCAACCAGGATCCCGACTGGAAAGCGGATGACCCGTACAGGTTCCATCACGAGGTGGCCACTATGGGCTGCAGGACCAGGGTCTTCGAAAACAGGTTCGGCCCCAAGACGTCTATCGGTCGAGGCAATCTGAGTTTCACGACTGTCAATATTGTCCGTCTGGCTATCGAGTGTATGGGTATCAGTGACAAGGACGAGAGGATCAAGGAGTTTTTCAACAAGCTGGACAAAGTGCTGGATATCACTGCTCAGCAGTTGTGCGAGAGATTTGATTTCCAGAAGACTGCGCTGAAGAAGCAGTTCCCGCTGCTGATGGGCAAATTGTGGATCGGAAGCGAAAACCTGTCGCCGGACGACACCGTGGAATCAGTGATAAACCAGGGAACTCTCGGCATCGGCTTCATCGGACTGGCAGAGTGTCTTATCGCGCTTGTAGGCAAGCACCACGGAGAGTCTGACGAGGCGCAGAATCTCGGACTCAGGATTGTCACATATTTCAGGGACAAGGCCAACAGCTATTCCGAGAAGTTCCAGCATAATTTCAGTGTGCTCGGAACGCCTGCGGAAGGTCTGTCCGGAAGGTTTACGAAGATGGACAAGAAGAAGTTCGGTATCATAAAGGGAGTTACGGACAAGGAATATTATACGAATTCAAGTCACGTTCCGGTTTATTTCCATTGCACTCCGAAGCATAAGGCGGAGATCGAAGGGCCTTATCATGAGCTTGAGAGGGGCGGACATATATTCTATGTGGAGATTGACGGGGATGCGACGCACAATCCTGAGGCCATCATGAATATCGTGGACCTTATGGACAAGTACAATATCGGTTACGGCAGCGTAAACCATAACCGCAACAGGTGTCTTGACTGCGGATATGAGGATGCGAGTGAAAACTTGACGGAATGTCCTCATTGTCACGGACATAACATCGACACGCTCCAGAGGATTACGGGCTACCTGGTAGGTACGACGAACCGCTGGAACAGCGCGAAGCTCGCGGAGCTGAAAGATAGGGTTGTACATAAATAACGCGGTCAGCGTTATTTATGTTTTGTAATATTATGGAGGAACTGTATATAATGGAGGTGATGGAGCAGACCATGGCTGACGGCCCGGGCCTGCGCACCTCCATTTATTGTGCCGGATGCAGACATCATTGCCCCGGCTGCCATAACCCGCAGTCGTGGAAATTCGAGAACGGCCACAAGATGAGCGTCGATGACCTTATGAAGGTGATAACCGACGACGAATTCAGCAATGTTTCGTTCAGCGGAGGCGACCCGTTCTATCAGGTGGAGGGATTCACGGCATTGGCCAGGAGAATCAAGGCCGAAACCAATAAGACCATCTGGTGCTGGACCGGATTCACCATAGAAGAAATCCGTGCGGACGAGCGGCTTTCCATGCTCCTTCCATACATTGACGTTCTCGTGGACGGCCCTTTCATCGAGGCATTGAAAGACCCTCAACTCCATTTCCGCGGAAGCTCGAACCAGCGGATCATCCATCTCACGCCTGAAGAAGACGATGAGATTCCCGGCACAGTAAAAATCATCCCGTTCAAGTAAACGAAGCAGCAAATCACGGCAAATATTGGCGATTTTCGCCCTGTAAACGCAAAATATACGTAAAATTACGTATATGTTTTTCTGCGTTGTTCGGCTATATTTGCAGCGATGCCATTGTGCAACAACATAAAATTTCATTTGAAGTAGAACTCTAATACGTACTTATACTATGAACGTCCACAGAATCAGCAGAACACTCATACGCTTGGGCGCAGCCATCACCGCTGCAGCATTACTGATACCGGGATGCCGCAAAAACGAAAAGAATGACCTCACGGTAACCGAGATCATCATCGTTAATCCGGACAGCAGATATCTGGATATGACGCAGGGCGACGGCGCCTTGATCCAGTATGATGTAGTACCTTCAGAAGCACTCACCACGGCTGTACTCGAATGGAGCAGTGACAATGAGAGCGTGGCGACCGTGATGAACGGATATGTCACGGCCTATGCGCCGGGCAACGCCACCATCACTGCCAAATGCGGAAACGCTGAAACGACTGTCACCGTCTCGGTGAAGCCTGTTCCGGTAACATCCTTTACCGTGCCGGAGACATTGTTCCTGTACACGGGATATGAAACCGTATTGGAAATGACCATTGAGCCGGAAAAGGCCAATGCCGCGTCTCTTGACTGGGAATACGATTCGGAATATCTGTCAATGTCTTTCAATGAGGGGAAGGCAGTATTTACCGGTCTGAAAAAAGGGAATACGACTATAACCGTCAAATCTGAGAAAGCCGGCACCAAAACTGTCCAGGTCGCCATCAGGGATATAGAGTCCCGCCTGATGGTCGGTTATAATAAGCGCAGCAGCATCGGAAACTATAAGACCATCATACTGAAGGATGGAGATGAAGTCATCTGGGACCAGATCTATCCTTCTGACGATTCGTACGATCCGGCTTATTATCCTGATATTACTGTCCTTGTCGGACCGGACATCAGCATTTCCGGCGATGTTACCATTTCCTGCTCTGATGAGTCCATCTGCAAGGAGTTCCGGCCTCTGCCTAAAGGGACCACTGACAAGCGTGCGGCTTATACATTGTACAACGGCGACGGCTTCGGCACTGCGGACGTAACTGTCACTGCATACGACCAAAAGTTCGATACGGAGAGGAAATTACAGTTCAAATTGACAAGAGAGGCTAAAGGCTTCCCTGGCGAACTGATTGTGCGCGGACCGAAATCTACCACTATAAGAAACGGCGACACCTACAGGATGGACAAGAACACCAGCGTGTATTTCTACGTAGATGACGGATATCAGGTCAAGTGGAGTGTCGAGAGCGGAAATGCCCTCACGTTGAAGCATGCTGGAGATGTGTATTGGTCACAATATGCAAAAGCGACGACAGCAGACAAGACCGGCCCAGTTACCATAAAAGTTACGGACCAGACAGGCAAGTCAATGTCATTTACGGTCAATGTGACGGAGCAGGTTTTCCCTGACGACATCTATGTGATGTACGAGGACGGCACGCGGCTCAAAGATGGTGATGAACTCCTTATCGGTCATGAGTACAAGTTCAAGCTCTCCAATTCCAATTATGTGGGAAAATGGAATTTCGAAGGTGATACCAGCTACGCGAATTACGCGACTGAGGTTGTCTATACGCCTAAGATATGTAGGATTGCCACCGATCCGTTGAGACTCACGGTCAAAGACAAATCCGGCACAGTGACAAAAGAGTATAAATTGAGCCAGAAATACTCTTTGGAAGACTGTAGGTTCTCAATATCTGATAAGGGGCCTAATAGTATGACGGATGGTGTATCGGTGACAAATTATATTCCGTGGACAGGAACATCCACCAATAATGAGATAACCCTCTATCTGTATTACTCCGATGGTAATATAAAGATTAATCCTTGGCAGCTTTCCGGTGCAGACCAGAACATAAATTCCGGTCGACTGAAAATAGATATTGAGTATCTGAGCAATGGTTCAGCCCTCAGACAGAATAATAGGGTGGTGTTCCAGCAGTATTATAATTACTACAAATTGACTTGGAAAACAGCTGCCGGGGCATTCAATATCAGATTCACTGATGGCAATATCGTCAGAAAAGTTCCGTTCTACAGCACTATTGATGTGAAAAATCTAAAGGATTATGCCTTTTTCGAATACTTCAGCGATAGTGGTGTCGGCAGGCTTATGAAAAATGGAGATGTATCGATTCTTTGTGCGTACACAAATAAAGCTAACTACAATATTATGTTCGCTCACACATCTAATCTGACGAAGGATGCTGACGGAGATTGGGTTTTCAATGCTAGTCTGCGTGATCTAGCCTACTCGACAGAGACAATGGGCGATGTTGTGGCTATCGAATCCAGATGTTACCAGCCAAGGTCGTCAATATATGATTATTTGATTTTTCATGGAATAACTGGTAAAGAGGTCGCGAATAGCATTGCGTATAAAGGTTTTTCGTATAAAAGCACAGAAAAGCCTTTCCATCTTTATTTCAAATTTAAAGGAGCTACTGATTCTTATGGCAACGCGTGGCCGCACGATAAATATAATTTACAACGTCGTAGCCTCTGGTACCTTTAGGTTGAGGTTTCCCGCCCACGCTGGTGCACAAAGATAAACAGAGCAAAGCCGAGCTGTCCAGTCCCGAAAAAAGTTTACCAATGTTGGACACATAGCGCAACGCGTAAATCGCTAATTATCACTACTTTAGGCATTTTCAGAGTTGCAAAAACACCAACTCTGAAAATGCCTAAACAACTATCACTCAGTAACTTACAGGTTGCGCTTCTGAAGAGGGAGACGAAGTCTTCTTCTCTCGGCGTTCACTATATACCAACTTACAAATATCCTTGCAAGTCATAACAAGTCGTATGTTTGAAAGAGTCGGATTACATCCGCTTTGAAGCAATCTTTATCGAAGCCGGCTGCTTTCTTTGAGAGATTGTCAAGATTAGCGAGTGACTCTACCACTTTCCGTGCAATAGTACGCTTAGCCTCAACATCAGTGGATTCTATAAAAGCATCATACTCTTCAAAATCAATCTTGAAACCGCATGTATAAACCCCATAGTAGTCCGTGAATGAGTTGTCTAAATTACGCACTCGTAGATGCTCAACAAATCTATGTCTTGGCACTGAAGCGAATTGTTCCAAGCCACCTATAGTCTTTTGCACCTTGCATAATATCCAATAATGGTTAATAACACTGTAGTCCATATCCTTTAACCCGTCTTCCAACAATTTAGACACAGCAAGTATGCTTTGAGTTTTATGTTCAGAATTCAAATCCAATGATATTGATAACCCGATATCCATATTAGCCAAATTATTTCGTTATTATCTATCAGTTATCTATGCATTTTTCATATGCCCTAACTTGTTATCTTTCCAACCAATAACAAGTTACGATATTTTTCCTATATAGCAAAGGCTTAGACCAACTCTTCTTCACAAGATCGCAAACGCTACACTATATATCCCGCCTAACGGAAGCTAACACTAGAGCGAAGCGTAGGCATCCTCAGATGCCGGGCCGGAGTTGGCGAGCAGGGATGGCATCGTGGCGATGGAAAGCCCGCAGGCCCTGATCGCCCCCTTGAAAAGGGGGATGGGGGGATTAAATAAGGCATCATCAGATGCCGGCCGAAGAACAGCGAAGCGGTGGCCCTGCGCTCTGGTGCGCACGGAGGCCTGATGTGCCCCCTTGAAAAGGGGGTTAGGGGGATTGAGACAGGTCATCAGATGCCGGGCCGGAGTTGGCGGGCAGGGAAAGCCGTGCGGCGATGGAAAGCCCGAAGGCCCTGATCGCCCCCTTGAAAAGGGGGTCGGGTGGATTGAGATAAGCAAGTCCTCACGGAGGCAACCTTGTTGCTGCTGTCATTGATATCTGAGCACATCCATTAGATACATGTGATGTACTTGAACTCTGCGTAATTCTGATTATCCGTGGGAGCCTCGCAATTCGCCGCGGGCAATGCGCTGTCCGGCCATTGTCCAAAAGGAGCAACAAGGCGTCATCAGATGCCGGCCGAAGAACAGCGAAGCGGTGGCCATGCGCTCTGGTGCGCACTAAGGCCTGATGTGCCCCCTTGAAAAGGGGGTTAGGGGTAAAACGAGCGCGCGGAGTGTCAGGGTTTGGGACAGAATCCCAATGAAGGACATAGGTTAGGGGGATTGAGATAGGTAATCAGATGCCGGGCCGGAGTTGGCGGGCAATGCGTCTGCTCGGCTTCACTAACTTAGTCAAGTCCGCATGGCTGTTTAGCTTTTTGCGGTGCGAGGCTATCCTGCTCGCCACCATGAACCTATTACTGTAAAAAGTTGACTCAAAATGCTAAGTTTGTCCGTAAACAAGTGGGGTTTTACGGATAAGTTGTTCGAAATCAACAACTTGTCCGGGAAAAGGCGGGTTTTCACGGATAAAATCACATTCTGTGAGACAACGATTAACAGGAATAGCAGTTTGGGACAGTCCCAATGAAAAACATAGGGTTAAGGGGATTTAACAAGTCGTCATCAGACGACCGGCCGGGTCCGGGTATTTGCGGCAGCAAATACGTGGAGGACGCAAAGGCCGCACGGAGTGTCAGGGTTTGGGACAGCGTCCCAATAAAATATATAGTGTATTCTAGGAAACCACTTAAAAAAACAAGAAAAATGAACAAAAAAGTATCAGTAGTGTTCATGCTGATGGCCATACTCTTTTCAGTATGCCTCATCGCATCCAACCTCTTCGCTACCAAAGTATTCGCTATCGGTAGCATCACACTGCCGGGCGCAGTGATCATTTTCCCTATTTCTTACATCCTCAACGACTGCTTTGCAGAAGTCTGGGGCTATCGTAAGGCCAGACTCGTAATCTGGACAGCCTTTGCCATGAACTTCTTCGTCGCATTGGTCGGTCAGATCGTCGCATGGCTGCCTGCCGCTTCCTTCTGGGACGGCGGAGATCATTTCAATTACGTCTTCAGCATGGCCCCGCGAGTAGCTTTCGCCTCATTGCTCGCCTTCCTCGCCGGCTCCACGATGAATGCATTCGTGATGAGCAAGATGAAGATAGCATCCAAAGGCAAAGGCTTCTCAGTCAGGGCAATACTCTCATCCATAGCAGGTGAAGGCCTTGATTCATTGATCTTCATGCCGATAGTCTTCTGGGGTACAGACATCAAGTCATTGGCAGCAATGATGTTGGCGCAGGTCTCATTCAAAGTATGTTACGAGATAGTCATACTTCCTGTGACCGTGCAGGTTGTCAAAGCCCTCAAGCGCTACGAAGGAATCGACACATTCGACGAAAACATTTCATACAATCCATTTAAGATTGCAGACATCTGATATTATGAACAATAACGAAAGAGAACAAGAAGGTCTCAAGTCCCTTGGCCGCAAGACCGAATACAGAATGGACTACGCACCGGAGGTACTGGAGACATTCGAAAACAAGCACCAGGGCAATGACTACTGGGTGCGTTTCAACTGCCCGGAGTTCACCACCCTCTGTCCGATTACAGGACAGCCGGACTTCGCGGAGCTCCGCATCAGCTATATCCCTGACGTCAAGATGGTCGAGAGCAAGAGCCTCAAGCTCTATCTTTTCAGCTTCAGAAACCACGGAGACTTCCACGAGGACTGCGTAAACATCATCATGAAGGACCTCATCAAACTGATGGATCCCAAATACATCGAGGTTACCGGCCTCTTCACCCCACGTGGAGGCATCTCCATCTATCCCTACGCCAACTACGGCCGTCCGGGCACCAAGTACGAGAAACTGGCCGAACAGCGTTTCGCCACGCACGAATAGTTGCGCACCCCGTAAAGCATTAAGTGTCAATAATATAGCCATTTTCAGAGTTACCAAAATCCCAACTCTGAAAATGGCTTAATCGTTGATATTCAGTGAGTTGCGCGATGCGCCCGTCGCCCCTCCTTTTTTTGTTTGACATCTGCTTACTCTGTCATATACTTCTTGAAGAACTCCATAATGACGCGGCAAGAGTCAAATGAGTCAGTTGCCCAGTTGTGGCCACCGTTGCGAACCTCATAGAAGTGTACCTCCTTGCCATATGGTGAGCCATAGTAGCGGTGGAAGATAACCTTATTCTTAATCTGAGGAAGCTCTGTAGTCTCCTGATACATACACTTATTTGCTGCTGCAACAGCGCCTACAGCAACAGGTACTGCAAGGTAAGCACCCAAACCAAACTGGTTGATAGGGTCACCCTCCCAACGAGAGGTCATATCGCCTGTACCGTGAACCTCCATAAATGCGATAGGAGTCTCGTAGTTGTGGCGCTTAGCCATCTCTGTAAGTGTCAGACCTGCCATAGAGGCGATAGCTGCGAACTCGCTCGCCTTACGATAAGCCATCAGGTAGCACATCTCACCACCATTTGACATACCTATAAGGAAGGTATTCTTTGCAGACAAGTTATACTTTGTGTGCAGGTGCTTTGCAAGGTTGCAGATGAACTCACAGTCATCAATCTTCATCTTGTCAATCTGCCAAGGATAGTAAACATTCCAACCTGTATTTGGACGTGGGTCGGTAGTTGCCTGTGGGTAGCAAAGTGCCACCTTATACTCCTCAGCAAGCTCCTTGAATGTAAGTGACGAGTTATTTACATACGCCTTTGCGCTACCACCATATCCGTGAAGGATAAACACCAGCGGTGCATTTGCAGGAAGGTCTGCAGGAAGGTAGATATAGTATGATCTTGTAACGCCCTGATCCTGAATAGACTCAGACTTAAGTGTACCAGCGCTCGCTGCATGGCAGATAAAGAGCGCCGCAAGTAAGAATATAAACTTCTTCATATTGATTAATGATTTTTAAAGAAATTCCAAATTTGGTTATATACCTCAAATTCTGCATCGCACCAGCCGTTGCTCTTACCATCAACAGAGTAGAGTACCACCTCGTGGCCATTCTTACCACCAAGATACTTAGTGTAAGATACAAGACCCTTACCCTGACGTGGGATAAGCTCACCGGTTGTGTAGTGTGTACACTCGTCAATTGCAACGATAGCACCTACGCTGAGTGGCACAGAGGCTGACTTACCCTCAACGCCTGTCCAGCTGTAAACAGAGTTCTCTGTAGCGTGTACGTGAACGAATGATACAGGCTGGGTGAAGTTGTTTGCCTTATATGCCTCAACCTCGATTGCACCTGAAACGCAACCGAAAGCTGCAAACTCAGACGGCATCTGCATTGCTGCTGTATAAGCGTGACCATTGCAGTAGCTGAGCAGATAGAACTTAGAAGCGTAAGTGAAGCTCTCCTTAAGAGATGTCAAGAAAGAGAGATCCTCACCTGCAGCAACCTCAACAACGCAGAGGGTATAACCACCGATAAGACAGTGCTCTGCAGCCTTAAAGTTTACCTCAGGAACCTCCGCTACAGGGCTGGAGCGTGTGGTAAGCAACAGATCGTCAGTAAGCACAACTACAACCGGTGCACCAGACTTAGCCTCTGAAGGCTTTACGATAACCACATTGTGGTCAGCAATAGTCTCTGCAACAACAACGAGCGATGATGACTCACTCTTTACTGGTGTTTCGCTGTCCGGACCCTTCTCACAAGAGGCAGCAAACAGCAAACACAGACTTAAAATACATAATATCTTTTTCATAGTTTTATTCTCCAAATTTTACGTGAACAGTAAATGGCTTGCTACCAGAGTTACCACCGGCAGAGCTGTGGTTAGTGTACTTGGTGTAGTTCTCTGCTGTAATCTGAGTTGTACCGCCTGAGTATGTCATGCTACCACCAAGAACGATGATAGGCTCATCCTCAGTACCCAGAACAACTGTATGAGTTGACCAGAAGTAACCCAGAAGCATACCATACCACTTCTCATTGCTATAGTCATAAGAGATGTCGCACCTAACCTTACAACCGCGACCCTCACCTGGGCAGCTATCATAGTTACCGTGCTGACCGATAAGGCCACCAACCTCTGAAGTACCGCTTGTTTTAGGAGCACGTGTATTAGACACTGTACAATAGCTCTCGTTGTACTCAAACTTGTGGCCCTTATCCAACCAACCGATAATACCACCGATATTACCATCCTCAATAGAGAGGTGACCATCGATTGTACCAGTATTCTTACAGTAAGTAACGCTACCTGAACCACCAGAGATACCACCAACGCGAGCAATAGTAAATGTAGTTGCGCTGATTGAACCGGTATTCTCACAACGAGTGATTGTATTTGTCTGTGTAGCATCCTCATAACCTGGATGAGCAACGATACCACCGCAAGTAGGGATTGTACCCTTATCCTTATCCTTATCCTTACAGTAAGTAACGCAAGTAATCGCACCGCTGTTTGTACAAGATGTAATATCAGCACCTGAAGCACCTGAAGCATCTACAGGAGCACCACCAGAGATACCACCAACGTTGATAGGATATTTCTTACCTGAGAATATAGAGCTGTCTGATGTAACAACATTAACATCAACAATACCCTCATTAGTGCTTGATGTGATTGAGCTCTGAGTAAGACCTACGATTCCACCCATACGAGGACGGTTTGTACCACAAGATACTGCGAGATTCTCAACCTTAGTGATGTCGTAATCAACAGTACCTCTATTTACAGACTCTGTTACAGGGGCATTTGCACCAAGCTGAGCTGCAAGACCACCGATGTGGATAGGCAGATTGTCAATGCTCTTAACAACACCGTATGCAGAGAGAGACTCAACTGACATAGTGACATTACCGTGGTTCTCGCACTTGTTCATAGCACCGTCGTTGTAACCAGCAAGACCACCAACAAGGGCACCGTATGATGCACCGGCAGTATAGGTTACATTACCGTAGTTCTTACAGCCGTCCATCTTAGACTCACCAACTGCAACAAGACCACCAACAGCAACTGTTGCGTCACCAGCACCGGCGATAACTACAGAGACGTTAGCCTTATTTACAACATTTGTAAATGTACCTGTTGACTCAGCAGCAAGAGCAGCAAGGAAACCAGCCTTAGTAGCGGCAAAGGTACAGCTCTCATCGATAGTAAGGTCAGATACGCTACCTACAGATGCGAAGATTGCGTGGTCTGAAGTAATACCGCTGATAGTATTACCATTACCTACAAGGGCACCTGGGAAGATAGGGCCTGCAGGGAGTGTCTTGCCTGTAAAGTCGAGGTTAGCCTTAATCTGAATCTCATCAGTTGCGCTTGCTGAACGCAGACCATCTGCATTGCTAAGGATTGCGATAAACTCGTCAGCGTTATTTGCAACCATTGGGAACCCAGCCTTTACAAGGGTTGTAACCTCCTTAACATCTGAGTACTCAGACTCGCTCTCGGTTGTCTTCTCAACAGCCTTAAGACGGATCTGATAAGTTACAGCGCTCTTCAGACCTGTAATCTTGTACTCAAGCACCTTATCAAGCTCTACTGATGTATAGCTCTCAGCACTTGCCTCCTTATACTCAAGAACATAGCCTGTAGCGTCCTCAACCTTATTCCACTTAACCATAATCTCATCAACTGTAGATACGGCAGAAGTGATAACCGGCTTCTCAAGCTCAGTCTTAGTCACCTCGTAAGCAACAACCTTAATAATAACGTTATCAAGGAACATACGGTGCTGTGAAGAGCCAGGAGTTGAACCATCCTTACGGACAGGACCGATACCGATACGTGAGCCTGGGAATACGTTCTGCAGGACAATCTTCTCGGTTGTGAATGTACGACCTGCCTTAAGAGTAAACTCTGCTGCAGGAACAAGGCTCTCCATTGCAGGGGTGATAGCAGATGCGCCAGCCTTACCTGCGTGCTGTGAGTCGTTGATAATATAGACAGCAGCTGTCTTAGGGTCAGAGCCATAGAGTGCCTGGTCAAACTGTACCTCGATAGTAGCAGCCGACTTGAGGTTTACAAGCTCAGGAGTACACATCAGACCTGTCTTGCTGCTTGCACCCAACTTAAGGTGACCGATACGGCCGCAGAGTGGAGATTTCTGATCGCCATTAACCTCATTACAGCAACCCCAAGTTGCCAGACGAGAGTTCTCAATAGCGTTCTTCATTGTTGTAAACAGACCAATCTCTACGCTTGGCTCAACAAGATACCACTTCCAAGGACCACCGCCAACAGGATTTACACCCTCTGCCTTGTCAAATGCAGTTGCAAGGTTACGGTCGTCAGCAGAGTAAGCAGCAGAGCCACGGAGGTAGTTTGCACCCCAAACAAGCTCACTGAAGTCCTCAGCAAGTACAACGTCACCAACCTCTGCCATTGTTGTAGCGCTTGGTTCAACAACAGTAAAGTCAAGTGTCTTGCCCTCGATAGGGTCAGCAACAGTCTTATTTGTAAGATCCTCAACTACAAACCAGTAGCTGGTATTCTTATCCAAACCAGAGAACTCAAACTGAGGGAAGCCATCTGCAAGATCCTCCCAGATTGGCTCATTTGGCTTAGTCTCCCAAGATACAACAAGGTCTGAGCAAGCCTCATCACGATAGATACCGAAGCTGTAGGCAACCTTCAAATCCTTTGCAGCATCCTTAAATCCGCTTACACTCCAAGAGAAGGCGAGGGTTGAAGATGTTGCATAAGCAAACTTAACTGCCAAGTTTGAACCGGCAAGCTTGAGCTGTACAATGTTACCCTTAGAGTCGGTCAGATATACAGGATCTGTATTTGTACCGTCAGGATAAGTTGCGAATACAGATGCCTTATAGACGCCTGTCGCAAGATTCTTAAACACGTGCTTGAAAGCATCTGCAGCGCCTGCATCACGTGTGATTACAATCGGCTCACCTGAATCAGGGGTCAGAGTCGATGTAAAACTTGTTGCTCCAGCCTTAACAGCAGCGCTGCCGTCAAAAAGGAGCGTAATAGTACTACCTCCACAAGCGTCATCATCTACGAAAACCGCCTAAGGAGATGGATAGAGAGGGTCGTTTGTATCAAGGCCTTCCTGTTCGCAAGCGATAAAACCGACTCCCATCATCAGAGTTAGAAATAAAGCTAGTTTTCTCATAATTGAAAGTATTTTATGTCTATTTATCTATACTTCAAAACAAAGTTAAAATAATACTCAGTACTTATTTGTAAGAGCAGAGTAAGGTGATAGGGTAGTGGTCGGAAATGTACTTCACGCCATAATCCTCTGTGGCAATGTGATATCTGTCGGCATTGACATTGCCCACGAAGAAGATGTGGTCAATCACTGACTGTTTCGTCTCGCCGAAACCATTGAAAGTCCTTCCGCTTTCAGTCTTCTTCGCCAATGTCCTGGCATCTCCCATCGCAGCTCTGACCGGCGCAAGTTCAGTAGAATTCAGCGTGCAGTTGAAATCCGCAACGAGGAAAACCGGAACGGAACTCTTCGACAGATCTGCAATCCCCGTAAGCTCCTTGATCTTTGAGATTGTCAATGCACTTGACTTCGTCCTGGCTTCCACGCTGATGTGGTCGAAATGAGTGGCGAAGAACCAGACAATCTGATTGTCATGAAGCTTGTCCGCAACTTTCGTCCATACCACGACCCTGCGTTTTGCGCTGTTCCATGAAGAATATGTGCCGTCTTCATTCTTCTCAGGAAGCTTGTCCGGCGTATCTGCAAGCCAGAAAAATCCCTTGTCCTTCAGCTCGAAGCGGCCTTTCTTGTAAAGAATTCCGATACCTTCGCCTGAGCCGCTGCTGATGCCCTTTCCGGTATCACGGTCAATGTCATAATATCCGTAAGTGCCAGATAGTTTATATGCAAAATCTTGAGACTGAGTGGCTTTGACCTCCTGCAGACCGAGAAAGTCCGGACTGGTGGTTTCAATGAACTTGAACACTGCATCCTTCCTCACAGACCACGGATAGGTATCCGTAGTATTGAAGTATCTGATATTGAAAGAGCCTGCAAGCAAGGTCTTTCCGTTCCCTTCAGGAATTACTTCCTCCTCCTGGTCTTTGTCATTTTTGACATAGTGCCGCTCAGGCTCAGCCTTGCAGGCTGAAAGAGCAAGCAAGGCTGAAAGAGCGATCAATGAAATTCTGTATTTCATAAATTGTTGGACAATAATATATTAGTATAACACACAAGTCTTTGACGGATTTCCACCGAGCTGTGACCAGCCGGCAGCATGACTCGTCGCAGAACCCTTGACAGCGAACAATGTCGGTTTCCCGTCTTTCATGCCGGTACAGTAGATGGTTCCGTCAATGCTGATCGTAGGGGATGACCTCATATCTGTAGCGAGCTGGATTTCAGCCACTTTATTGCCATCTACAGGCGAGAGTTTCACGAGTTTGCCGAGAACGTAGTCATTGTAATAGACGTAATTCTCATTGTCAACAGCCGCAGAACCTGCGATATCGCCGTCAGCAAAAGATTCCCACTTCAACTGACCGTCAGGACTTACGGCAGTAACCCTTGCCTTGTCATTACCATTGACACCTGTAGTTACATAAATTGTTCCATCCGCACCGCAGACGACACCCTGGGCATTGTATCTGGCAAGTTTACCGTTGATTGGAGTAACCCAGTCAGGCTCGAATGCAGTGGTGGCATCCTTTACATACTTGTTGGTGTCATAGCAGTAGAGGACGCTGCTTGAACTCACTCTGTTGGTTCTGTTGGTATAGAGTATATATACCTTTCCGTCAGCTGACGTGGCCATCTGGCCGGAGTCGCCGGTCTCCAGAGTCTTGCTGTTGTAATATCCGAGAGCCTTGTTGTGCTGGTTGTTGGCATTGCCGTAATACTTCCATTTGCTGCCCTCGCGGAAATAGATTCTCGAACCGTACTTGTCGTTGCAGTGGGTGATGAAAGTGCCGTTCTTGAAGCCGACAGAGCCGCCATAGTTGCCCTGCTTTACCTGCAGGCTTTCCGCAAACGAGCCGTCAGCGATATTGAGGGCATGTCCGTTGTCCTGGCCTCCGTAAGCTTCCCAGATGGCCGGATAATCGGTCTTTGTCGGATTTGCCTTGGTGGTCAGGATGACCTGTCCGAGGTCCTCGAAAATAACCGGAATGACTGCGATGTACCGCGCATTTCCGTAGTCGAAATACCAGTTCTGTTTGCCGTTCGGTGCGATAGAGTAAACGCCTGAACTGTAAGTGCCTACGACCTTCGCGTCCCTTTCGTTATATGCCAATGCGATATAGATGTTGCCCTTGGAATCCACAGAAGGCGTGCAGGAATTACCGTTCTTGGTGCCGTCCTTGCAGTACGGACTCGGGTTGTGCGCGGTGGCGTCGAATGTCCAGAGCGATGCTCCGTCCTTGCTGAATGCTGCGAGATGATATCCTGATGAGAATGCATAGACAGTGTTTCCGTCCGGGCTCACAGCCGGAGACGAGAACTTGATATATGCCTCAGGGTCACTCTCGTATGGCTTGGCCCACAGCAATTCAAGACTATAGGCGCTCTTGTCCACGTGAATCACCACGCTCTTGGTGGTCTTCTTCTTCATGTTGTCAGTAACCGTGAGGCTCACCGCTATGTCACCGAACTCCACGAAAGTGAATTTCGGGTTCTGCTCATTGACAGGAGTGGCTCCGAATTTCCATTCCCAGGCTACGATCGAGCCGTCAGGGTCGGAGGACTTGTCGGTGAACTGTACGGCATCTCCGGCACGGATTCCGCTTTCCGGACTCCAGCTGAAATCAGCTACCGGAGCCTTGTTCGTATCCTGGACTTTCACCTTTTTCACCTTGACGTCGGAAATGTTGTCCACGTCCGCCACCACGGTCAGTCTGATTTCATATTCGCCCGTCTTGTCGAAAGAAATGGGCTCCTGAGGCTGGTGTCCCCATACCTTATTGTCGTCCCACTCCCATTTGCTCGCCATCACGTATGCGTTCTCGGCATAAGACGTATTGGTGAGCTTGATGTCCTCATAGAGCTCATACACGTCCTTGTCCGTAGTGAAGTCCGCGTGTATCTTGACTTCATTCTTCTGACAGCCTGCCAGCATTGACAATGCCGCAGCTGCCGTCAATATCTTGTTCATTGTTTTCATTGCTCTGCTCCTTTATTTGTCCCATCCAGGATTCTGCTTCAGATTAGGATTCTTCTGAATGACGATTTCCGGAATCGGATAAATGTACATATTGTCGTTCCAGACACGGCTTATCTCATAATTGAGACGGTATCCGCCCTTGGTGTCATCAGCGAGTTTGACCACCTTCAGATTGGCGCCCGTGTACATGGCAATGCTCTTGTAAGGCCCGCTGTACTTGCTGTCCTCAGTCACGAAAACATCATTGGTCCCGTCACCGTTGAGGTCGAGAGGCGTGTCGAGCGCAGGAATATAGATGCCGTCCCAGGCCGCTGTCTCCCAGAGCTTTCCGCAAGCCCAGCGTTTCAGGTCATTGAGCCTGAGCCCTTCGAGTATCAATTCTATTTCGCGTTCGCGTCTGACTTCAAGTATAACCGGATCGGTCACGCCGGTGTAGATGGACATCATATATGGGTCAGCCGTGGTCGGTTTCTTGTCCAGCCCGCCTGTGATGCCTGCCCTGCTGCGCAGTGCGCCGATGGTCTTTCCCCAGTCTGCATCTGTCAATGTACCGAGTTCGGCTTTGGCCTCGGCATAGTTCAGAAGCACTTCAGCATAACGTGCAATAGGCACATCATTGTAGTTGGTCCTACCTCCGTCGAACGAGATGTCGTCCATTACATACTTGGTGAACTGATAGCCGGTAAGCGAATGGCCTGTCATATTGGCAGGAGTCGGAACGAATACGCCTTCCTTGTCCTTGCAGGTGTAGTCGGCGCCCCTGATGGTCTGGTTCAGGCGGTAGTCTCTTCCTGAGGTCTCCTCTGCAAATGTCTTGTATGTGTCGCCCTTCTTGTCATTGTACGGAGTGCCGTCCAGATTCAGATAGGTCTTCGCAAATGCGTGGGTCATGCACAGGTGCGGACCATATGTGGAAGAATTGTAATACCAGTTGGCCTCACCGAGCTGAAGAACAGGATCGAGCGCGAGGGAGAGCATGACTTCTTGAGAAACGGCATTGTCACTGATGAAAAGCTCGCGATAGGAGCCGCGTCCATTCGCATAAGGAGTTCCCGTGTATAGTCTGTAAGGGCCTTTTTCAATGATTTCCTGAGCGGCGTCGGCGGCCTGGCGGTAAAGCTCTTCCGCAGTGATCTTGCAGTCCTTCAGGTAATCCTTTCCGTACTTGCTTCCAGTGGCGTGATACTTTCTGAAAGAGGCTTCGAAAAGGCAGACCCTTGATTTGAAGAACAATGCAGTCCACCTGTTCACTCTGTTGGAGTTAGGAGTTATCTTGTCCTCGGTGATGTTCGCTGCAGCGAAGTCGAGATCCTCAATCATCTTGCTGATGATCACGTCACGGCTGTCCTGGGTCTTGTAGAGTTCAGGGCTGTCCGGCTCCAGAGGAATGTCGATCCACGGAACTGCCCCGTACTGCACGAGCTTGTTGAAATACAGGTAGGCTCTGAAAAGTCTGGCGATACCGCTGTAGTTGTTGCGGATCGGCTCGCTCACATTGGATGAAGTGTTGTATTTGAGGAAATAGTTCACATTACGGATGCTGCTCCAGCTCCATGATGTGGATGTGTTGGTAGTGTATGCGCCCACTTCATATGTGCCTGTGGCATTTTTGGCCGCATTGTCCATAGTGATGTTCTGCTTGTGGGCATTGTCATAGTCCGGAAGGTACTCGTAGAACCCGTTGGTATAGGTCAGAAGACCGGTTTCCGAACCGAAAATCATGTCTCTGCCGGCTTTGGCTTTCGGCTGTTCAGCCAAGTCGCAGGAAACGACAAGGACTGAGGCGGAAAGAATCAGCGCTATAATATTGTTTTTCATAATCTTGCCTGATTAAAATGTAAGATTGATACCGAAACTGTAGGAACGCATTGTCGGATAGTTGTATCCGTCTCCGGTGCTGTCCAGAACAGAGTCGGTTCCGTAAATGTTGGCGGTAACGTCAATGTCCCTCGTGTGTCTGTACATCGGTGACCATGTCCAGAGGTTCTCTCCTGAGAAGAATACGCTTATCTTCTTCATCTTGATGGCCTTTGTCCATTTTTCCGGAAGTGTATATCCGACCTGGACATTCTTGAGTCTGATATAGGAAACATCCATCAGATACCTTGTATTGGCATTGTTGGTTCCCTTGTAGAAAGGAGCGTAGTAGCCGGTGTATCTCGGGAGATATGCATCAGGGTTGTCTTCTGTCCAGTAGTTTCCTACATGCCACTTAGGCATCTGGCCGTAAGGACGGTTATACTGTCCCCAGAGGGTCGAGGACTCGTTTGAAGGGTACCAGTCCTGCTTGCCCACGCCCTGGAAGAATGCGCTGAGCGTGATGCCGTTCCATTCGAAATCGAAACCGAAGCTGTAGATGTATCTCGGCTCTGCATTGCCGATGATCTTGCGGTCGCCCGGATCATCCACCGTGTTCTGTCCTCTGTCAATGTAGCCGTTGCCGTTGAGGTCTTCAAACTTGATGTCACCAGGATAGAGCTTGTAGGTCTTGGATGTCTGCATGAGCGGATTGTAGTACTTCTGTCCAGCCTCACGTGCCTTGGCTTCTGCAATATCGATTTCTGCCTGGTTCTGCCAGAGACCGTTGGAAACGAAGCCCCAGATTTCACCTATGCGCATTCCTTCATAATAATTGGTGTTGAGTGAAGAAGTCGAAAGCGATTTGGTGGCATTGTTGAACTTGTCAATGGTAGAAACATAGTCTGCAAGCGATGCCCTGACTGAGTAGTTGAACGGCTTGCCTGCAAGGTTGAAACTGTCATTCCATTTGATGATGAACTCGTAACCGTTTGTGGTCATCTCAGCGAAGTTGCCCTTAGGAGAACTTGCACCGAACACGTCCGGCAGAGTAGGTCCGACCGTGTACATGTCCAATGTCTTTCGGCTGTACCAGTCCCCGTTGAAAGAGAGCCTTCCGCTGAGGAAACTCATGTCCAGACCGACGTCCAGAGTCTGTGCGGTTTCCCAGGTTAATGACTCAGGGATAGGTGAAGGAGCGCTTGTGTAACGTACCTTGCTTCCGTTGATGATACGTCCGTTGCTGAAGGAGAAGGTCTCGTCATAAGCGTAGTTGCCCACGTTGCTGTTTCCGAGCGAGCCGTATGATGCTCTGACTTTCAGGTTCGTGACAGCGTTTTTGCTGACCTTGAACCAAGGCTCTTCAGTGATTCTCCAGCCGACTGATACTGACGGGAAGAAAGCCCAACGCTGTTTCTTAGGGAATTTGGAACTTCCGTCGTAACGTCCGTTCAATTCGATGAGATATCTGTCGTCAAAAGAGTAGTTCAATCGGGCGAAAGCTCCTGCTGTGCGCCATTTGTACCAGTCACCTGTGACGCTCTTGTTATCGATGCCCATCGCGAGATTTATGTTCTCCACGTCAGGTGTCAGGAGGTCGTCATTGTATGCGTAGGTCTGTTTGTAGTACTGCTGTTCGTAGTTGTAGCCGACCAGTGCCTTGAAATAATGTTTCCCGGCGAAGGTGTCCTCATATTCCACGAACTCATTGGTAGAGAGATAGCCGTAGTTCCTGAGGGTCTCGCTCAAGTAGGATTGTGTTCCGGAAATGGTCTCCACCTGTCCTTCATATCTGGAGAATTCGCTTTTCACTTTCTTTACCGTGGTATTGAAATCGTGGTTGCGGTAGGTGAAATCTGCATTGACACGAAGCTTGTCCTCGAAGAATTTGGCCTGTGCGGTGAACGTGGTCTTGAGCTGTCTCTTGAGGTATGTCCTGTTGCTGTGTCCGTAGAGGAAATCGCCGACAGAATATACTGCGGAGTGGGTCATGGTGCCATCAGGGTTCCAGATCGGCGAGCAAGGGTGGCCTTCGTCCGCGATGTTTCTCCAGATGTTTCCGTTGCCTTCAGAGTAGGTCTGAGGCATGATGTATTTGGTCCAGGAGACGTCTGTGTTGTTGGAAATCTTCAGCCACGGCGTGATCTTGTATCCCATCTTCATGCGGCTGTTCAGGATCTTGTAGGTTTCCGGGTTAGTCTGAGAGTCGAAGATACCGTTGTTGTCATAATATCTTCCGGAAACGTAGTAGTCGAACTTGTCGTCAGAACCTGAGACTGACAGATTATGGGTCTGGCTGAACAGGTGGTCTTTGTAGATCATTCCTATATAGTCCGTTCCCTTAGGGTAGTACAGCCATCGTCCTGCGGTTCCGATGCTTCCGTCGCTTACCAGGACTTCGTAGTTCTCGGCCTCTGCTCTCTTCTTGTATTCTGCGAGCCAGGCGGTGGAGAACTCCATGGTCTTGTTGATTCCTGATGGATTGGAGAAGTTGTAGTTGTAATACGACTTGTAGAAATGGTCTGCCCAAGTGTAACCGTCTGATACGTAATCAGGTATCGAGGTCGGCTGCTCCACCGTGAAGTTAGCCTGGTAGGAGATCGTCGGCTTGCCTTTGGTAGCGCTCTTGGTGGTGATGAGTACCACTCCGTAAGGTGCGCGCGAACCGTAGATGGATGATGAGGCCGCGTCTTTCAGGACAGAGACCGACTCGATGTCGTTAGGGTTGAGAAGGCTCGGGTCGCCCTCCACGCCGTCGATAAGTACGAGTGCGCTTCCGCCCTGGCCGATGGATGTGGTACCTCGGATGTTGTAGGAAGGAGAACTGTTAGGTCTTCCGTCGGTGAACTTGAGGTTGAGGTTAGGCACCTGTCCCTGAAGCATTTGGGTGATGTTGGCATTGGCCCTGCCATCGAATGTCTCGGATCCGACCTGATCTACGGCTCCCGTGAGGTTGGCCTTTTTCTGCGTGCCGTAGCCCAGACCACGATTTCGTTCAATGCGAGTGAGTCGTCTTTGAGCAACGCATTGAGTGATGTCTTTCCGTTTACGTGGAGTTCAACGTCCTGATACCCTACGAAAGATACGACCAGTGTCGCGTCCGCAGGTACATTGGAGAGTGTGGCAGTACCGTCCGGGCCGGTAATCTGTCCGTTTGTAGTCCCTTTTACGAGTACGCTTGCTCCCGGCATAGCGCCCGTCTTGTCCGTGACCTTAACTGTCACAGTCAAGTCCTTGCCGATTGGGGCCTGTCCTTGCGCGAACGACATCGTTACGCATGAAGTCAGAGTCACAATCGTCAGCAGTAGTCTGGATAATAGGCTCATATTGTTATTGGATTAGTGTGTTGATCAGAATGTCAGTTCAGTGCTATTGGTGTATATGTCGTCCTGTATCGTTTTAATCGATTACAAATATATGATTTTTTTTGGCTTTCACTATCAATAAATTAAAAAATCTCACAACCCGAAAAACCCGGATTGTGAGACTTCCATAAGTTATGATATCTGATTATTCCTTCGGTATCAGCGCGAAAGTGAGTTCACCCTTGCAGCAGAGCTTGCCTCCCACTTCAAGTTTGGCACTGCAGAAATACAGAGAACCTCTCTTCTCTATCATCTTCGCCGTGATTTCGCACACATCACCTGGCTTTACAGGATTCTTGAAGCGGACCTTGTCAAGTCCTGCATACAGTGTAAGATGACCAGGAATATCGTCCTTTACAAGTATGGCGCAGCTCTGAGCCATGATCTCGCACTGAATTACACCAGGGACAATCGGATTGCCAGGAAAATGCCCTCTTGTGAAGAACTCGTCTTCCTTGATGGTGTATTTGCAATGGGCAATATTGTTTTCGTCCACTACGGCCTCATCTATGAGGAGCATCGGCTCCCTGTGGGGCAGGAACTTTTTAATATCTTCCTTGTTCATTATAAATTTAGGTTTTAGTCGTCTGTTTTTAGTCCTCGTACTTTCTGAATGCCACACATGCATCGTGTCCGCCGAAACCGAAAGAGTCGGAGATGCCGATGGTGAGGTCAGTCTTGACAGCCGTGTTCGGCGTGTAGTCAAGATCGCACTCAGGGTCAGGAGTATCGAGATTGATGGTAGGAGGTACAATACCATTGATCAGAGCCAGGACGGTAGTGATGGCCTCTGCAGCTCCGGCTGCTCCGAACATGTGTCCCGTCATTGACTTGATGGAACTGATGTGAGCCTTGTATGCATAGTCGCCGAGCGCTACTTTGTATGCCTTGGTCTCTGCCACATCGTTCAGCTTGGTTCCGGTGCCATGGGCATTGATGTACATGTTGTCCTTCTCCTTGTCGAAGCCTGCTTCCTCCAATGCGAGCTCGATACATTTTGCCTGAGTGGTTCCGTCCGGTCTCGGTGCGGTAGGATGGTAAGCGTCGCAAGTGTTGCCGTAGCCGACCATCTCAGCGATGATGTGGGCGCCGCGCTTCTTGGCGTGCTCAAGTTCCTCAAGAACCAGAATTCCTGCACCGTCGCCCATTACGAAACCTCCACGGTTGCCGTTGAACGGAAGAGATGCGTATTTAGGGTCTTCAGCACGGGAAAGTGCCTTTGCATTGGCAAAACCGGCGATTCCGAGAGGAATTGTCGCATTCTCACAGCCTCCTGCGATGATGGCGTCAGCATAACCGTGGCGGATAGCCCTGAACGCCTCACCGATATTGTTCGTAGAAGTGGCGCAAGCCGTAACTACGTCGATACAAGGGCCTTCTGCGTGATGTTTTGTCGCAATGTGGCCTGCTGCAATGTTGGAAATCATCGTCGGGATGAAGAGAGGGGAAACCCACTGTCCTGACGGGTCGTCAATCATCTTGGCAGTCTCTCTGTACTGGATTTCGAATCCGCCGATGCCTGAGCCTACATAGACTCCGAGTCTGAACGGATCAATGTTCTTGCCTTCGCCTTCTGTCACCAGACCTGCCTGCTGCATTGCCTGATAAGCTGCTGCCACGCCGAACTGTGTGAAGAGGTCCTGTTTTCTGATGAACGGCTTGTCCATACCGTATTCTTCCGGATGGAAATTCTTGATCTTGCCGGCGATTTTCACCGGAAGATTTTCAGTCGGGAATTCTTCTATGTAGTCGATTCCGCATACTCCGTTCACAAGGTTGTTCCAGAATGTGTTTACATCATTTCCGATCGGGGAAACGACGCCCATACCTGTTATTACTACTCTTTTTGTCATATCTGTTGTTTTATTTTACAAGCGACGGGGCGTTTTTCAGAAGCTTCTCAGCTCCGCCCATAATATCTTCCACGATATCCTTGGCGCTTTCTTTTTTATGAATCATTCCGGCAACTTCCCCGGCGAGGTAGCTGCCCATATTGTCTCCGTCAAATACTGCCTTGCGCATTGCTCCCTTGCCGAAATCGAGAACTTCCTCCTTCGGAACGGCAGGGTCGTACTCCATCTTGAAGAACTTCTTGGAGAACGGAGTCTTGAGGCAGCGCACAGCATCACCCATTGACTTTCCTGTAACCATTGTGCTCACGTCGGAAGCCTTCAGGAGCTTCTCCTTGTAGTTTTCATGGATGAGGCACTCGTCAGCGATGAGGAAACGGGTTCCGACCTGCACGCCCACAGCCCCGAGCATAAATGCCGCAGCCGCACCGCGTCCGTCGAAAATTCCGCCAGCCGCAAGTACAGGAATGTCAAGTGCGTCAATGACTTGAGGTACGAGGGCCATCGTGTGGTTGTCACCTACGTGTCCGCCAGATTCAGCACCTTCGGCCACGACAGCCGTAGCGCCGAGTTCCTGCATTTTCAATGCGTAGGCTACAGAAGCCACTACAGGAATGACCTTGATTCCTGCAGCCTTCCATTTTTCCATATATGCGGCAGGAGATCCTGCACCGGTAGTAAGGATTTTCACACCTTCTTCAATCACCATGTCGGCCACTTCCGCAGCGTTCGGCGCCGCAAGCATGATGTTTACTCCGAATGGTTTGTCTGTCAATGTTCTGCATTTTCTGATCTCTGCTCTGACAGCCTCAGTTCCGAAATTTATGGAAGAGATGAGACCGAGTCCACCTGCATTTGAAACTGCAGCGGCGAGATTTGCATCGGCAATCCATGCCATGCCTCCCTGGAATAATGGATATTTTATTCCGAGAATATCACAAATAGGACTTTTGATCATATTCTTGATAATTATAATGTTCTATCCTGCAAATATAGTAATTTTTACCATTCAAGTACCGCAACACCGGAGAGCAGGCCTGCACCAAACGCGCTGAAGACCAGAATATCTCCCTTTTGGAACATTCCGCGGCGGTTGCACTCGTCCAAAAGTATGGCGCAGGACGCGGAAGAAGAGTTTCCATGGTCCGAAATGTTTACCGGGAATTTCTCATCCGGCTCTTCCAGATATTTCTTGATGGCGTCGATAATCCTCTGGTTGGCCTGGTGCACCATATAGTAGTTCACCTGGCTCTTGCTCATTCCAAGTTCGGACAGCAGCGCTTCCACTTCTGTCGTGGAGGCATTGACTGCAAACTTGAACACTTCCTTGCCCTTCATCTGCAGAGGTGCGCAGGTTTCTTCCTTGGTGACATATGGTGTCGGTTCGAGAACCCGCTTTTCCCAAATCTTGTCAGGGGCAGGCTGGGAATGCAGTCTGATGCCCTTGAGATTGTCTCCTTTGGTGAATACGGCAGCTCCGGCACCGTCGCCGAACAGTACGCAGGTCGCCCTGTCTTTCCAGTCAGTCATCCTGGTCGGCTCTTCTGCGCAGACGATGAGCACGTTCTCCGCCTTTCCGGCTTCAAACCTGCATTCGGCAATGTCCATCGCATAGATGAATCCGGGACACGCGCAATTTATGTCAATGCAGGGGCAGGTCAATCCGATTTTCTCGGAAATGATGCAGCTGAGCCCCGGTGTCATATACTCGTTCACGACATTGGAGCAGATGAAATAATCTATATCCTCCGGTTTGAGGCCGGCCATTTTGAGAGCTTTGGAGGCCGCCTCGGCTCCGAGGTCCTCCAGGTTCTCATCACTGATCATGTGCCTGCTTCTGATGCCGGTACGCGGAATTATCCACTCATCACTTGTGTCGAGGAACTCCGACAACATCGCATTGGTCACTTTCTTTTTCGGAAGTGCGCTTCCTGTTCCGATAAGTTTCATACTGTCTAAAATATTTCAGATTCGCTAATTTTATACCGGTGCAAAGATATTCCTTATTATCCCAATGCTGAAATGAATGTGGTGAACTGCCTGCTATGCAGCAGGATTTTGGCGAGATTCCAAAATAAGTGGTGAAATCCATGCTGAATTTTGGTGAAAATGCTGGACTTTGGAGAAATCTGAGGAATTTTGTACCTTTACAAGACGCAATAGAAAATGAAGTATGACAGACAAATATAGATTGCCCGCTTATTTCAGGCAGAAATATCAGCTGATAGCTACAGTTACATTCACGGCCTTTTTCTCACTGGTCTTTATGCTGGTGAGTATTCCTTTTTCGCATAATGTGTGGTTTGAACTGGGTGCCTCGCAGGCTTTCCTGTTCACAGCCGCCTTTTTTGTAATCGGCCTTTTCGTCATAATTTTCAGCAAGCGCCTGATGTATGCGACAAGGATGCAGGATATGAATTATCTGGAGTATGTACTCTGGAATTTGGCGGAAGTCGTGGTGATATGTCTTTTGTATGCGCTTTTTTCCGTGAAGGGAGATGACCTCGGCATCATTGAACTGGCGGATGCGTCATTCGTGGACATTTTCCTGAACGCATTCCTGTACTGTTTCGTGTCATTGATCATACCTTATATTATAGCGGGAATGTATTTCGCCATCATTGACAAGAACAATACTATCAGGCTTATGAACTATGCCAATGTGGTGTCAGATGAGCCGATTCTTCCGAAAGACGAGCAGAAAATCACATTGTTCGACAACAGCGGAGTCCTGAAGCTGTCGCTCCGGCTTTCCAACCTCTACTATATAGAGTCGGATGACAATTACATCGTGGTATGGTACACCGACAGCAAGGGCGAAATGAAGAAATATATGCTCAGATGCCGCCTGAAGACGGTCGAGGAAAGCTTCAAGGGCAGCAGTCTCGTGCGTTGCCACAGGAAGTATATTGTCAATATGGACAAGGTCAAGGTCCTCCGTAAAGAGAAGGACGGCTATGAACTCGATCTGGACAATGATATGATTCCGCCGCTGACCATCACGAAAACGTATCTCGGCAATGTCCTGGGCCATATGAAAGTCCAGGAATCAGATGAATCCCAATCGTAAGTCATGAAGGAAGAGTCGTCAAGAGCGCTTCTTCCTGTTTTTCTTGTCGGTCCTGAGTCTGTATGTGCTTTCCACAAGCAGCTGGTCCGCAAGTATTCCACGTGCGGCGAGCACATCCAAGATGACGCATACGATAGGGAATACCACATTCAGCTTGTATATCATTCTCGCGCTGTCATCGCCTGAACTCAGGTTCACGAAGAATTCTATGCCGAGCCAGATCTGAAGTCCGAGTGTTATCAATGCCACGAGAACGGTGGTCCTGTACTGGAACACTCTGATCTTGTATGTAGTCAGAGCCAATACGTCAAGCAGCAGGATGATGATGATGAGTACCGCATACGGAATGTATGTAAGATATTTGTACGTTTCCATCACCGTGCCGTCGCCTGCGACGGTTACAGCCTTGACACTGAACAACATAAAGGCCATCAATATCGTTGATACAGCAAGGTATAATGTTTGTATTCTCTGCCACATAATCTTGGTAGTTTGTTTTATTGAACTTTCATTCTGAATTCAGCCGCTGCGATAGCGGACTGCGAAGATAGGAAAATCACAATTAAAAAACTAACTTTGGGCTATGGAAAATGAAAGGGGAGTGGACAGGTTGTCCCGATACATTATTTATAGTGCGGGCGCGGCATTGGCGCTTGCGGCCTGCTGGTATTTCAGGAGCGTATTGCTCTATATCGTGCTTGCTGCAGTGCTTTCTCTGCTGTCGAAACCGGTCATGAAGTTTCTGAGCGGCATCAGGATCAAAGGCAGGCAGCTTCCGCAATGGCTCGCGGCGGTCCTGTCTCTGTGTCTGATTATGCTGGTGTTCCTGTTCATCTTTGTCCAGGTCATACCTATCGTTGTCAGCATTGTGCAGAAAATCACAGTGAACCTTTCTGCTTCGGACTATTCGTTGCCGGTGGCGGCGTTCACTTCGTTCGTCGATGGGACAAATGCCTGGCTGATATCGCATCTCCCTCAGTTGGGACCGGATTTCAGAGTGGAGAATTCCATCGGGAAGTTCATCAGCAGCGTGTTTGACCTGAACTCCATCCCGGGCCTGATAGAATCGGTGGCCTCCGTATTCGTATCCATCGGCGTGGCCATTTTCTCTATCGTGTTCATTTCATTCTTTTTTACGAAAGATCCTATGTTGTTCAGAAAAATTGTCGGATCAATGGTGCCTGACAGCATCGAGTCCAAAGTGATAGATGCCATCGGTGATATCGAACATCTTCTGTCGAGATATTTCGTAGGGCTGCTGATAGAGGTGCTTGGCGTGGCTCTGCTTAACTTCCTGGGCCTCTGGGCATTTGCCCGTATCGGCTTCAATGCCGCAGTCAGCATCGCATTCATCACCGGCATAATGAACATAATTCCTTATGTGGGACCGCTCGTAGGTACTGTGCTCGGAACGATACTTGCCACGGTGCTGAAATTCAGCGCTGTCGGTGTGGAGGTGCATTTCTGGGCGTTCATAGCATTGCTCCTGGCGATCTTCATCGTGACTCAGCTGGTGGACAATTTCCTTTTCCAGCCGCTGATATATTCCACCAGCATCAAGGCGAGTCCTCTGGAGATTTTCATCGTGCTCCTTATTGCCGGCAATTTGGCCGGTGTCTTCGGAATGCTTGTGGCGATTCCGGCCTATACGGTAGCGAGGGTTATCGCCGTCCATTTCTTCTCCAACGTGAAGGCGATAAAACGGCTGGTCGGTGACAGTAGTAAGTAATTCAATAATACGTAATACGAAATATGAAAAAGTCGATTGTAAGAATAATCTTTATTGCATTGGTGCTTGTTTCAGTGTCAATGCCTCTTTCCGCAAGGTCAAACAAATGGACGGTTTCCGGAGTCGAGTTGGCTTCGCCTGCTGCCACATATAAATTCGCCGGCCGGGATACCTGTGATCTGTTCCTGGATTTCTATCCTGCTTCTAAAGGCAGTTATACGGAGATTGACGGCAAACAGAAGCCGGCCATCATCTTTGCTTTCGGTGGCGGATTCATAGGTGGCCATAGGGACAAGCCGCATTACCAGCAGTGGATCAAACTCCTGAATGACAATGGCTATCCGGTATTTTCCATTGATTACCGTCTCGGCCTGAAGGGTGTCAATGCCAAGGGTGTCAAGATGATAGGCGCTGTCAGAAGGGCAGTCGAGATAGGCGTTGAGGATATGTTCTCAGCTACATCCTTCATTGTGAAAAATGCTGACAAGTTCGGTGTCAGTCCCGACAACCTGGTGCTTTCCGGTTCTTCCGCAGGTGCGATAATCGCTCTCCAGACAGAGTACGAATTGTGCAACCATTCCTCTCTTGCCTCCGAAATGCCTGAAGGTTTCAAATATGCCGGAGTGATTTCATTTTCCGGAGCGATTTATTCCACACATGGCAAGGTGAAATATGCCGATGCTCCTGCCCCTCAGCTTCTTCTGCACGGAACCAAGGACAGGGTTGTGACCTACAAGTCTATCCAACTGTTCAATATCGGTCTCTTCGGTTCTTCCAAAATAGCCAAGAGGCTGGATGCCAAGGGTTATCCTTACACCATCGTGCGCTACAAGGACCACACCCACGACATCGCGGACCTGATGTATCACACTTTCCCAGAGCAGCTCATCTTCCTCGAGCAGTCAGTGATAAAGAAAACTGGCCGCAGCGCCGACATCCGCATGGATGACCCGTCAGTCCCGGTTGACAACACCCTCCGCACTCTCGGCGATTTGTACAAATGATCTACGCTCCGGTAAACGTCTCCGCGGTTGCGTAAGTAGTCAGGATAGCACGCGCACCGCATAACTCGCTGAATATCAACGATTAAGCCATTTTCAGAGTTGGGATTTTGGCAACTCTGAAAATGGCTATATCATTGATACTTAATGCTTTACAGGGTGCGCCAAATGTATCGCATAATGTTCGAATCAGGATTGATGCTGAAATTACTTATAAGATATTTCCATTTGAAGGTAAATCCCTGCAAGGTTCTTCCCGAATCGTCCAACTGCAACAGTTGAAACAGCCTCCATGGATAACTATGTCATTGGCATCCACCATTTCAATGCGTCCTGCATAATCGGGCATCAGGGATGAAATCTGCTTGAATGCCTGCTCATCCTCATCAATGCCGAATTTAGGAAGAATCAGCACCTGTTCCGTCTGAAGCCAGTTGATGTATGACCAGCTGTGTTTGTGTGGTTTGCGGGTGCTGAAGGACAGTTCTATGACCTTTTTGAAATTTGCCTTCAGTATCCGACGGAAACGCTTTGCCATGTCAGGATCAAATTCTTTATAGTTCGTCATCAGCACCTGGTCATTGCCAATGTAGCGGCAAATACCGTCTGTGTGTCCGAATTCCTCATTTACATCCCACGGCAAGATAACCAACCTCGCGCCCATTGCATTCTGGATCTGATGTATTGATGAGGCAAGTTCGATTCCCGGATTTTCCTCGAAAAGTTTGCTCGTCATAATCACACGACCGTCAGCCTTGACCACGTTGCCGCCATCGAGGGTAAGCCACCGAAGTGAGTCTTCGCAAGGAAGTCCAGCATTCTCACAAATGGTTTTTCCGTCAGTGATGGACGCCTTATCCTTTGCGCTGTGCTGGAGGTAGTCTGGGTTATAGTTGTAGGCGACAAATCTGTTCGGCCGCACCTGCAGCGGCATATAGTCCCTGCACCAGATGTCATTGGTCCCTTCGAGAAGCGACCACGGAACATCATATTTATCGAGGACTTCTGTCAGTCCCCGGAGCGTTATGGGGCAGCGCTCCCTAAGCAGGGCAGAAAAGAACACTCTGTTGCATTGGTCGTCTTGAATCATAATTAGGAAATTATTTCTTTGGAAAACCGCTATAGCCTTTATGGTTCCATAATTCAAACGGAATGGTGAAGCGGAACAATTTATCGTCATCTTTTATTCCCTGACGGGTAAAAGCATTAGACTTAATTTGCTCACGAACAGATGCCTCCTCGATTCTTGTTATACGTTCATTATGGGCGAAAGCATTCAAACCGTCAAATATATACCAAGAACATTTTCTTGGGTCGTTGATAAATTCTCCATCGACAGTATATGAGACAGACTTCTTGATAGACCGTATGAGAATACCTCCGTAAAATTGTTTGTTGCTTTCAAAAGCAATGTCAACGCCATTTTCATGGAGGAACCATTCGCCGGCACAGGTCTCTCGTTCATAAGCAATTTTTCTGGACTCGGATTCCGTTTTTCGAAGATAAAATTCTATTTCGACGAACCTATAAACATCCTCACCGTTTCTTATTTCAAAGTTCTCAAATAAAGATTCAGCAAGATATTTGAAATAGGTGTCATAGTCAGTAATTTTTGACAAGGATTCAATGCTGAATGCCTTTTCCAGTTCGATGATAGTAGTAATCTTTTCCATAATATAAAAAATAATGATGTTGTTTCGTCAGCGAGAGCAAAGATAAGGTTTTAATTATGAAACTGTCAAACTGACTTCCCCCACCAGCTAATGCTGTGGCTGGACTCTCCACCTCGAAGTTAGTGATGCGGTAACCGCGGAGACGCTTACCGATTATCGGGCGGAACGGGTGTAGAGTCTCTTGCCGTTTTTGTCCCAAGTATAGATCCAGTTGCCGTTGCGGGAGGTGAATGTATTGCCGGCAACACCAATGACATCTCCTACACTGTTTGCGCTGAGGGTCTGGTACTTTTTCCCTGATTCATTGTACATATATACCCATGATCCGTCGCATTCTACGCGAGAAATCTGGTGAGAGCCGACCAATATCGCAAGGCTCAGAACCGCAATTGTCAAATACTTCATCATAGCGTCAGAAAGTTATTATGCATTATTTCCCTGTCAAGTGAAGGAATTTCAGAACTTGTTTTCTCGGAGGATTCAGAATTCCATAGATACGTAAGGTGATGGTCTTGATATCTTCATCGGTCAGATTGTCAATCGTCTGGCAATCTGAGTTGTAGCCAAGTTGCTTCATGATATCAAGCATTTTTACGTATTTGGAATAATCCTCATAATCCTCGTTCAAATCATATTCGGAACCCTGAGTTGATTCGATGAGCGATAAGGCGCTTTCCCAATCACTGAAGCAGGATTTCATCGAATTATAGTTCAGGAAGTTGTATCTCGATACGATATAGTCGTGAATCTGCTGCAATTCGCTTTCTTCCAGATTGCCGAATAAGTTTTCCAGCATTGTGTAGTTCAAAGGCTGGTTGCAGGAATATCTATGCTCGATAAGGTCAATGCAATGCTTAAGTTTTTTACGACAGTGCCGCTTCATAATAACATCGGAGAATGGGTTTGGCCTGTCTTTATATGCCAATAGATTCCAGCGATATGTCAATGCGTTTCTGCACAATGATCCGGCTACCGGATTGTTGCAGATATATATGATGCAGCCGCGTAATTTTTTCAATGTGTCCTTCGCTGCCCACCCTGTCGGAGTGGTAAACAGTCTTCCGTTGCGACCATACCTCAAATTGTATTGACGAGTAAATTCTTTTTTGAATTCTGCTATTGCCTTCAGTGCATGACTGCAACTCTTCACTTTAACAAGCAGATGGAAATGATTGAACATCAGGCAGAATGAGATCACATCCAGCTCATACTTACTGACAATGCAGCTCAATGATGTCAGAAAAACAAGTTTGTCCTCTGTCCTATAAAAAATACCTTGTCCGTCAATGGCCTTGGAATAGAAATGAATCGGCACACCTGCCGGATAAACAGTCTTTGTCATGTGGTCTTCAATGTTTTAGTTTTCTTCGAATTTACAAAACTGCTCGCCATTGAGCAAATATTTTTTTGGGTTTACGGGGCTATTTGTGGATTCGGCGGCGTGGAGCGCCGATGGGTGGTGAATGTGGAGAGCCGGTGAACAGTGTGATTTGGAGAGCCGGTGAGTGGCGAGCGTGAAGATTTATCGTTTCTTTAGCAGTTTTCGCAAAGTTGATTCCTTGATTTATTCGGCCGCCTATTTCTCAGTCGTTCTCGTTTGCTTTTTTAGTATTGTTTGTCTGCTTCCCATTCTATAGCATGCACTGGACAGTTTGACAGTTTCTCATATATCAGAGAAGTCTGTGTTAAGTGATGTGATATATCTTGTGTTATGTAATGGGCTATGTCTTTTGTAATGGTCTATGTCTTTTGTTACGTAAAGAGTTTATGCTCAGTATTACGCAAAGGGTTTCCGTTTTTGTATTATGCAAAAGACCTACGTTCTGTGTTATGTGGAAGTTTACGTTCTGTGTTATGTGGAAATTTACGTCCTGTGTTATGTGGAAGGCTATGTGATGATTAATGTGGTAAAACGGGCGCACCGCTTAACTCCCTGAATATCAACGATTAAGCCATTTTCAGAGTTGCCAAAACTACAACTCTGAAAATGGCTATGTTGTTGATGCTTAATGCTTTACGGGGCGCACCAAATGTGTCGTCCTGATCTTGTTTTGCCAGAAGAGCTTCTTGTTGCGATATCCGTCCCGTGCTCCGACAAGTTCACTGTGCCCCAGCGCGCCCATAGACATGTTCATGCGCACTCCGAAGCCTCCCACGCTCTGACACGCCCATAGATATGTCCATGCACACCCAGAAGCATCCCACGCCCTGACACGTCCAGCACACTCTGCACGTCCAGCACGCTCTGACACGTTAAGCACGTCCCGATCGTTCACGCGCACCTCCAAGCAGCTCGCACAACAGGCGTGCGGGCTATTTGATGGCGGCCATCTTGCCTAAGGCGAGCTCAACCAGCTTTCTTACCTGTGGCTTGTAGTCAGGGTTGCTGTTCTTGAGGTATCTGTTGGCGATGGCGCAGCAGACAGTGCCGGCCTGATGACCAAGATGTGCGGCAAGACCTGCTACGGCAGAACTCTCCATCTCGAAGTTCGTGATGCGGTAATCGCCGAATCTGAACGACTCGAAAGTATCGAGCATGTCAGGCATTGCCAATGGCAGTCTCACCACTCTTCCTTGAGGACCGTAGAAACCTTGAGCTGAGATAGTTACGCCTCTGACAGTGCAGTCTTTGAATGCCTCGATAAGCTTGTCGCCGGCCTTTACGAAATATGGAGAGCCGAGATAGCTGTTCCAGTGTGTGTGCACCTTGAACGCATCCTCCATTTCAGAGATATTGATCTTGTCCCTGTCGGCGTACCAGTTCAGCAGGCCGTCGCAACCGACTGATATCTCGGAGAATATGAATGAGCCGATAGGAATGTCAGGCTGGATGGCTCCACTCGTGCCGATTCGCAACAGAGTAAGCGTCCTGTGCTCAGGCTTTACCTCACGGGTCTTGAAATCAACATTCGCCAATGCGTCAAGTTCCGTCAGGACAATGTCGATATTGTCAGTTCCGATACCGGTGGACAGCACCGTGATGCGCTCCCCGTGATATTTTCCTGTGATGGAAACAAACTCTCTGGACTCGTGCCTGAACTCCTTCTCCTCGAGGAATTCACCGACCATATCCACACGGCCGGGGTCGCCTACAAGAATCACCTTGTCGGCAAGTTCTTCAGGTTTCAGATGAATGTGAAACACTGAACCGTCATCATTGATTATAAGTTCTGATTCTGGTATTCTCATATCTTTATCGTTTTAATAGTTGAACAATGACCGCCCCTCGGCGGCGCTATAATCTGCTAATATACAAAAAAAGCCAGTTATCCAAAAATCCGCTGAGCCAGTTGTTGCAGAACGTAATCCGCTTGTTGCAGAATGCAATCGGCTTATTCCAGAATGTAATCGGCCAATTCTTCCGCCGACGACGCGATTTTCCACGGATGCCCGTTTTCCAGTTCCTCTCTCGAGCGGAAACCCCAAGTGACACCCACAGTACGCACGGCAGCATTGGCCCCGGTCTGCATATCCACATCAGAATCACCGACATACACCACCTGGTCGAGCCCGATGCCGGGAACCTCCGCCATTATCTGATGCACGATTGCCGGGTCCGGTTTTATTGGCTGTCCCTCTCTCTGGCCCAGCACCTTGACGAACCGGAACTCGCTGAAAAAGTGACGGATAAGCTTCTCCGCGCCCTCCTGATATTTGTTCGAGGCCAATGCGGGGATGACTCCTGCCTCCGTAATCTTCTTCAGCATCCCGACAATGCCAGGGTATGGCTTGGTGCAGTCGCACATGTGCGCGTCGTAGTACGAGAGAAAATATGAAGCCATCTTTCGGATGTTCTCCTCATTGTCCTGCCCCTGCGGCACCGCGCCCCTGAACAGATTGTAGATGCCTCTGCCACAGAGCGTATAATAGTCATTGACAGGCCTTTCCGCGAAACCGCACTCCTTCAGCGCGAAGTTCGTGGCATTGCCGAGGTCCTCTACGGTGTTCAGCAAAGTCCCGTCCAGATCGAAAATAACAAGTTTTGTCATAATTCTACTTTTTGTTAGGCTGGCGTTCAGCCGTAGTCCCGTCTTTTTTTGCATTGAGACTTACTCTGATGCCAGTCAGTCCGTTTTTCTTGACGCCAAGCGCCCTGTCCGCGATAATGAATTCGGAAACCGGGTCTTCGATATATTTCACCACAGCACGTTTGAGCGGACGGGCTCCATAATTCGGATCGAAACCCTCTTCGGCAATGAACTTCTTGGCAGAAGGAGTGACATTGATCCGGTAGCCCGCCTCCTCGGCCCTTTTCTTCAAATCATTCAGTTCAATGTCGATAATCCTGAAGATGTCCTCCTTCTCCAGCTCCCGGAAGAAAATCTTCTCGTCCACGCGGTTGAGAAACTCCGGCGGGAACGCCTTCTTCACGGCCTTCTCCAATACCAGCTGCCTGTTTACGGAAACATTCCGTCCTATCGTGCTGAATCCCACGCCCTTGCCATATTCCTGGATGTCACGGCTGCCGACATTGGAAGTCATTATCACTATGGTATTCTTGAAACTTACAGTCCTTCCCTCACTGTCGGTCAGGCGGCCGTCATCGAGCACCTGCAGCAGCAGATTGAATATGTCCGGGTGCGCTTTCTCGATTTCATCCAGCAACACCACGCAATAAGGCTTCCTGCGCACCTTTTCGCTCAACTGTCCGCCTTCCTCATAGCCCACATAGCCCGGAGGCGCGCCGATCAGTCTGGACACGGTGAACTTCTCCATATATTCACTCATGTCGATTCGCACCATATTGTCCTGAGAATCAAAAAGATACTCGGCGATGCACTTGGCAAGCTCCGTCTTTCCCACACCGGTAGGGCCGAAGAAGAGGAACGAACCGATAGGCCTGTCAGGGTCCTTAAGACCTGCACGGTTACGCTGGATGGCGCCGACAACCGTACCGATAGCCTCATCCTGTCCGATGATCCGGCTCTTCAGCCGTTCCTTCATTTTCAATATCCTGTGCCCCTCGGATTCAGCCACCTTATTTACAGGGATTCCAGTCATCTTGGACACCACAGTAGCGATATCCTCCTCATTGACAATGCCCTCGCTTCTCTTGGCGGACTTCTTCGCGGAACCGCAGCGCAGCCTTATCATTGACCCGGCCTCATCCATCGCATCAATAGCCTTGTCCGGCAGCTGCTGGTCCGGAATATATCTGTCAGTCAGCCTCACGCAAGCCTCAATCGCCTCATCGGTGTAGCGGATTCCGTGGTATTCCTCATAGTTCGGCTTCAAATGCTGGAGAATGGACACCGACTCTTTCAGGTCAGTAGGCTCCACGACGATTTTCTGGAAACGCCTGTCGAGCGCCCCGTCCTTCTCCACGATTTTGGTAAACTCGTCCATGGTCGTGGCACCGATACATTGGATTTCGCCCCTCGCCAGCGCAGGCTTGAGCATATTGGCCGCATCAAGACTGCCCTGGCCGCCTCCAGCACCGACAATCGTATGGAACTCGTCGATGAACAGGATAATGTCCGGGTCACTGCTTGCCGCCTTGATGATGGACTTCACACGCTGCTCGAAATCGCCGCGGTATTTGGTTCCCGCCACCACGGACGCGATATCCAATGAAATGATCCGCTTCTTCGCCAAAACACTTGATATAGAGCCTTCTGCAATCCTCAGGGCAATGCCTTCCACAATCGCGGACTTCCCGACGCCCGGCTCGCCGATGAGCATGGGGTTATTCTTCTTTCTCCTGCCGAGAATCTCGATCAGCCTCGAAATCTCACGGTCGCGCCCCACCACAGGATCCAGCTTGCCTTCGGCCGCCGCTTTGGTCAGGTCAATGCCGAATTCACAAATGTCGTTTACAGGCTCCTTCTTCGGGGCCTGCTCAGCATCATTGACCTCATCGCCGTCGTCACTGGTCTCGCTCTGTCTGTCCAGCATCCCGTTCTTCGACATATAGGTAAGGATGCGGCCATAGTCAATGCCGATATTCCTCAAGTAGGTCGAGCCGTAACAGCTTGTGGTCCTGCACAATGCGAGAAGCAGATGCTGAGGCGTGGCCTCTCTGCTCTTGAGTTTTGTGGACTCAAGTATGGTGATGCTCAGTATGTTCTGCGATGCCCTGGAGAACGTGATGTTCTCCATTTCCGAATAAGGAATCTGCTCATTGGTGAATATGCGGCTGTCAATGAACTTTTTCATCGAGTCAGTATCTGCCCCCAGACCTGTCAATGTCCTGCAGGCGTCATTGTCCGCATGCCTGATGATGCCCAGGAAAAGGTGGTCAGGGCCGATTCCGTAACTTCCGGTCCGGAGAGCCTCCTCTCTGGCGTACCCGATAATGGTGTTCAGTTCGTCCGATATTTTTATTTCCATCTGCATTTCTAAAATACTTCTTATGCAAAAATATATCCTTTATGCTGATAAACAAAAAAAAAGGCCCTAAAGGGATGTTAGTATAAATTCAAGTTTGTTTCGGTGATAAAAATTTTGTAATTTTGTACGTTTTATAGAGTACAATGCGGAGAGCGTGGCATTATGTTCAAGAAGCATTGACAAGTAAGATATTTTTGTAGAAAAAATGGATAATATGGAGGAGAATAAGAATTCTGTTGAACCGCAGGAAGAGGGAACAGGAATGAAGGGCATCATCGAAGAGGTGAACATTGATGAGGAGATGAGGTCTGCCTACATTGACTATTCAATGTCGGTAATTGTTTCCAGAGCGCTTCCTGATGCGAGAGACGGACTGAAGCCTGTGCAGCGTCGTGTGCTGTTCGGAATGGAAGGACTGGGACTGGACTACTCAGGACAGACCAAGAAATCTGCGAGAATCGTCGGTGAGGTGCTCGGTAAGTTCCATCCGCACGGAGACTCAAGTGTCTATGACGCCATGGCCCGTTTGGCTCAGGACTGGAACCAGAGATACCCGCTTGTATTCGGTCAGGGTAACTTCGGTTCAATGGACGGTGACCCTGTCGCTGCAATGCGATATACCGAGGCGAAGCTCGAAAAATTGGCGAACGATGTCCTCGGCGATATGGAGAAGGACACAGTCGATTTCCAGCTGAACTTCGATGATACGATTCTGGAGCCTACGGTTCTGCCTACCAAGGCGCCGCTTCTGCTTCTGAACGGTTCCGCAGGTATTGCGGTAGGTATGGCTACCAACATGGCCCCACATAACTTGGGCGAGTGCTGCGATGCCATCTGCGCATACATTGACAATCCTGACATTGACACTGACGGCCTGATGCACTACATCAAGGGGCCTGATTTCCCTACCGGAGGTATCATCCAGGGCATCCAGGGCATCAGGGAGGCTTATGAGACAGGCCGAGGAAGAGTGGTCATGCGCGCAAAGACGGAGATTGAAGTGGACAACAACGGCCGTGAGACCATCGTCGTCACCGAGATCCCTTACATGGTAAACAAGAAGGAGATGCTCGAGAGAATCGGCCAGATGGTCGATGACAAGAAGATCGAGGGCATTACCTATATGAATGACGAGACTTCCCGCGAAGGCGTGAGAGTGATTTTCAGAGTGAAACAGGGTGCCAATTCCAATGTCGTCCTGAACACGCTGTTCAAATACACTCCTCTCCAGTCAAGTTTCGCCATAAACAATGTGGCACTCGTCAAGGGCCGTCCAAGGACATTGAGCCTCAAGGACATAATAAAGGTGTTCGTGGACTTCAGGCATGAAGTCGTAGTCAGAAGGACCAAGTTCGACCTGGAAAAAGCCCAGAAGAGAGCCCATATCCTCGAAGGTCTCATCAAGGCAATCGACGTTATCGACGAGATCATCAGAATCATCAGGGCTTCCAAGACTGTCGAAGAGGCCAAATCTACATTGATCAGTACATTTGCATTCTCCGATGCACAGGCGACAGCTATCGTGGAGATGAAGCTCCGTCAGCTCACCGGACTCGAAAGAGAGAAACTCCAGGCAGAGTACGACGAACTGGAGAAATTCATTGCGTGGTGCAATGACGTACTTGCAAATCCTGCAATGCAGATGGACATCATCAAGAGCGAAACCCAGGAACTCAAAGCCAAATACGGAGACAAGAGAAGGTCTGAAATCGTACCTAACGCGGAAGAGTTCAATCCTGAGGACTTCTATGCCGATGATGATGAGGTGATTACGATTTCCCACTTCGGATATATAAAGAGGACCCCGCTTGCAGAGTACAAGACCCAGAACCGTGGAGGCGTAGGCATGAAGGGCAGCGCTACAAGGGATGAGGATTTCATCGAACACCTGTATGTGGCCAATATGCACAGCACGATGCTCTTCTTCACTGAGCAGGGCAGGTGCTTCTGGCTGAAGGTTTACGAAGTTCCAGAGGGCTCCCGTTCATCCAAGGGCCGCGCCATCCAGAACGTTCTCAGCATTCCGGATGACAAGATCAAGGCCATCATCAATGTACCGACATTGACGGACGAGGAATATATCAACAATCACTATATCATTCTCGCGACCAAGGAGGGCATCATCAAGAAGACCTCTCTCGAAGCTTACTCGAGACCGCGCCAGAAAGGTGTCAATGCCGTCAATATCCGAGAGGGAGACGAGTTGCTCGAGGCAATCCTCACCGACGGCAAGTCGGAAGTGCTTATCGCGAGCCGTAACGGACGATGCGTAAGATTTGATGAATCAGATGCGAGACCTCTCGGCAGGACCGCTACCGGAGTGCGTGGCATCAATCTTGATGAGGATGACTATGTTATCGGTATGGTATGCTATGAACCTGAGGCTGAGGATGCTTCAGCGCATACGCTTCTTGTGATTGGCGAGAAAGGTCTTGGAAAGCGTACGGACTTCGAAGAGTACCGCAAGACGAGCCGTGGCAGCAAGGGTGTACGCACGATGAACATCACCGACAAGACAGGCAAACTGGTGGCTCTGAAGAATGTGACGGAAGAGAATGACCTGCTGATCATCACTCAGAGCGCGCTCATCATAAGGATGGCGGTTTCCGATATCAAACTTGCAGGACGTAACACCCAGGGTGTGAAACTTATAAACATCAGGGACAATGACTCCATCGCTTCCGTGTCAGTAGTTGCGAAGAGCGATGAGGAAGATGTTCCGGAACAGAATGAAGGACAGACCGGGGAGGGAAATGCTCCGGAGGCTGCACCGGAATCTGCTGAATAGTTGAATACTAACATTGAAAAAATATCAGATATGAAAAAAATTCTTCTCGCATTGGCGATGTTCGCCGCTATTCAGGTGGCTGATGCACAAGTGAAATCTGCTGCTGACGTCAAGAAGTCTGTAGAAGCTGCAGAAGCTGCAACACAGAATGTCAAGAAGGCTGTGAAGACAGCTACCTGGCTGAAGCTCGGTCAGGAATATGTAAAGGCCTATGACGCTCCTACAGGAAACATCCTTCCTGGTTCAAACAAGACAGAGCTTACTCTTATGATGGGTTCAGAGAAACCGGTTTCATCAGAGGAGGTTACTGTCAATAACGAGAAATACACCAAGGACGTGTATGCTGACAAGAATCTTTATTTCAACCAGAACGGCCAGCTCGTCATCATCGAGGTGACCAAGCCGGTTTATGAAGATGCACTCGAAAGAGCTGTCAAAGCATATCAGAAAGCTTATGAGCTCGATGAGAAGCATGCCAAAGACAAGGACGTGGCTGCTGCATTTGACTACATCGGCCAGAAATATGTTACGGAGGCTTTCAACAAATACACATTCGGCGATGTTGCCACAGCCAGCAAACTCTTCGAGAAAGCTGCTGATGTAGAGGCACTTGCTCCGCTTTCAAAGATTGATACAAGCGTCATCTACAATGCCGGTTTCACCGCAATGGCAGCCAAGGACAACGAGAGAGCGCTCAAATTCTTCAAGAGATGCTATGACCTCGGTTACTACTACGAAGGTGGTGAGGTTTTCGCAAGACTCGCTGAGGTGGATACATTGAACACCAAGAAATACCTCGAGGAAGGTTTCAGCAAATTCCCTCAGAGCCAGAGCATTCTCATCGGTCTCATCAACTACTATCTGAAGAACAATGAGGATACTGAGACTCTCTTCGGCCTTCTCGACAAGGCTAAGGCAAACGAGCCGAACAATGCTTCTCTCTTCTATGTTGAGGGTAACATCCGTGCACAGCTCGGTCAGATCGACAAGGCTGTAGTAGCTTATGAAGAGTGCGCCAAGATCAATCCTGAATATGAATATGGCTTCATCGGCGAAGGCACAATGTTCTACAACCGGGCAATCGAGCTCCAGACCAAGGCTCAGGAGGAAATCGACGATGCCAAATATATGGCATTGGTAAAGGAATTCGAGGAAAGTCTGAAGTCTTGTATCGCTCCGTTCGAGAAAGCCTTCGAAATCACCAAGGATGCCAACATCAAGGCAGGTATCGCTTCTTACCTCAAGAATGCATTCTATCGTTTCCGTGAGGAATCTGCCGAGAATCAGACAAAGTACGAAAAGTACTCTGAGATTGCAAAATAAGTCTTGATTGACGTTTCTTATAGTGGATGGCTCGAGTCGCTTGACTTAAGCCATCCGTTTTTTTATGGCGGGACATCAATCCTGCCTGTTTTTTTACTATATTCGCAGTCTGTATGCAAAGCCTTGCGGACAGCAGTGTCGCAGGTCCATTGACAGGAATCCTGTCCGTGGGAGGGGAACACGGTGTGAATCCGTGGCAGTTCCCGCTACTGTAAGTCTTCCCGGAAGACAAGTCAGAATGCCTCTTTGCATATTGTTACATCGGTTCCGCCTGCGGAGGACGGGCGGCTGGTGCATCGGTGCGGAGTGTGTGAGCGGTCCGCATGTTGCTCTGTATGTCTGCTGCCTTTTCTGGCGCGGAATCGGTGATGTTTTGTAGAATAGTCAGGTCACCGATGAACAGAATCTCATCATGTCTTTCAGCCTTGTGCACGTTCTGTATTACAGTCGCGGCACAGGAGCCTGTCGTATCCCTGCCTGAAAAGGCAGATACGGTACGTCTCCTGAAGGAATCGGTGATTGTGGCAGCACCGGCCTTGCCGAAATATCGTGAGACTATACCCGCCCAGACATTGACAGGAGACGAACTGGAAAGGCTGAACAGCCTGTCTGTCGCTGACGCGGTGCGCTATTTTTCCGGTGTCCAGCTGAAGGATTATGGTGGAGTTGCAGGACTCAAGACCGTGAATGTCAGATCGTTGGGTGCGGCTCATACGGCTGTTTTCTATGACGGACTCCAGATCGGCAACGCGCAGAACGGTCAGGTGGACCTCGGCCGCTTCTCCCTCGACGAAATAGGCGAAATCTCGCTTTACAACGGCCAAAAAAGTGATATTTTCCAGCCCGCAAAGGATTTCGGCGCATCCTCGTCCATCTATCTCCAGTCTGCCCGTCCGGTATTTTCAGAAGGGCGCAAGGTCAATGTAAAGGCTACATTGAAAACAGGCTCCTTCGGCCTGCTGAATTCCTCCGCGTCAGTCGCATTCCGTCTTTCGGACAACATTTCGCTTACCGTTTCGTCCGGTCTGACCAATGCTTCCGGGCGTTATCGGTTCAGGTGCCGCGGATATGACCAGCTCGGCCGCCTATCTTATGATACTACGGCTGTCAGGCACAACGGGGACATCTTTTCTGTCCGCTCTGAAGCTGCTCTCTACGGCAAGACCAGGACCGGCAACTGGTCCGTCCGCACCTATAACTACCATTCGGACAGGGGAGTGCCCGGCGCCATCGTGAGCAATGTCTTCCGTAACGGAGAGCGTATGCGTGATGACAATTTCTTCGTGCAGGGCAGGGCAGTGAATGTCTGGAGCCGGAAATTCAGGTCAATGTTCAATGCAAAATATGCCTACGACTACACTTTCTACGAAGACAAGGACAGCCGTTCATTGCATGTCACCAACACATATCGCCAGAATGAACTGTATTTCTCGACTGCGAATATGTGGCAGGCGTTCAGCCGGATGGATGTTTCATTGTCCTATGATTTCCAGTGGAACAGCCTGGATGTCGCGAATTACATGTCCGGAAATGCTGTTTTTCCCCGCCCCTACAGGCTGACCAATATGGTTTCGCTCGCCGCCTCGTTCGACTTCGGAAGGCTGAAGATGCAGGGAAGCGCATTCGGCCAGTTCGTCAGCGACAAGTCCAGGGAATTTGATAATGTCAATGACAAGCGTTCGGAGCTGTCCCCGGCATTCTATGCGTCATATAAGCTCTTGAGGAACAAAGAGTTGTATATAAGGGCGTTCTCCAAACGCTCATTCCGGATGCCGACGTTCAATGACCTCTATTATACGAATTCCGCAAATGCTCTGCTTAAGCCGGAGAGCACATTCCAGACGAATCTGGGGACCGAGTACTCAGACAGGTTCTCTTTCTGCTCCGTCCACCTGTCTGCCGATGCATATTGGAACATGGTGAAGGACAAGATAATAGCTTATCCCAACGGGCAGCAGTTCCGCTGGACAATGCTGAATCTCGGAAAGGTGGATATCCGTGGGGTAGATGTGTCCGCTGACGTGGCCGTAGATATATCTAAGCTAAGATTGGCCGCAAGGCTGCAGTACTCGTTCCAGAAGGCGATAGACATTACGGACAAGACCACTTTCTACTACAAGAATCAGATTCCGTATGCTCCTGAGCACAGCGGTTCTGCGGTTTTGTCCGCGGAGTACTCGGGGTGGAGTCTGAACTACAGTTTCCTGTACACGGGAGGGCGGTACAGCCACAAGGAAAATACCCGGAAGAACTATCTTCAGCCGTGGTACACGAGTGACCTGTCGCTGCAGAAGAAGATGAAGTTGAAGGCCAATGTCCTGAAAATCACTGCGGAAGTGAACAATGTGTTCAATCAGGATTACGAGGTGGTGCTGAATTATCCCATGCCAGGGATAAATTTCAGATTGACAGTTGGTTATGAATTGTTTTAAACTTATTTATACGTATGAAGACTAAATTTGACTTTTTTGGCAAGGCAGCATTGGTGCTGACTTTTGCTGTTGCGGCTGCTACTGCCTGCCGCAAGGATGAGGTTCCGGTTTATCCTGGAACTGACATTACACCTTCTGATTATGAAATCGTGGATACTCCGGCGGAACCAGGAGCGAATCCTGTGGGACTTTATGTGCTCAATGAAGGCAACTTAGGCAGCAACAAGGCTCAGCTGGACTTTTTCAATTTCCGCACTTCGTCTTATATCAGGGATATATATACTGACTACAATCCGGATGTCGTGAAGGGTCTTGGTGATGCAGGAAATGATGTGCAGGTCTATGACGGCAAGCTGTTCGTTGTGGTGAACAATTCCCATAAAGTGGAAATCCTCGGAGCCAATTCGGTGAAGCGCATTGCTAAGGTGGATATTCCCAATTGCCGTTCGATCGCTTTTGACGGGGACTGTGCCTATGTGACTTCTTATGTTGCCTTGAAGCCTTTGGAGACGCCTGACCAGAAGGGCGCTGTCTATCGCATTGACCTGAATACTTACAAGATTACCGGGGAAGTGTCTGTGGGATACCAGCCTGAACAGCTTGTAATCAAGGGCGGAAAGGCTTATGTGGCCAATTCCGGCGGTTTTCGTGCTGGATATGACAATACGGTTTCTGTCGTGGATCTGGCGTCAATGTCTGTGGATTACACTATTGATGTGGTTCCGAATCTGCAGAAAATGCTGGAGGATGAGAACGGCAATCTCTGGGTGTCCTCTTTCAGCGGCAAGCTCAGTTGCCTGAAAGCGAAGGACGGCAAATATGCTCTTGCGTCGTCGATTGATTTTCCGGTTTCTTCTATGGCTTATTACAAGGGTGAGCTGTATCTCATTGGCACTGCATATGATGCGAACTATAAGGCTACTTATTCATATGCCAAGGTCAATGTGAATACGGGTGCGGTGTCATCTGACAAGATTATCACAGACGGTTCCGACGCTTCTGTCAAGGCTCCGTACGCGATATCAGTAAATCCGTCCAACGGCGACATCTACATAGCTGATTCACCGGACTTCACCGCCAGTGGCAAGCTCTTCTGCTATACCAATGCCGGCAAACTCAAATGGTCTGTCCGCACCGGCAACATCCCCGGCCACTTCGCCTTCCTTTATAAATAAGCAGCAATTGCACTGCTTGTAATCCAGGTAGAATAATTCTTATTGAATCGGCATTGGAACAGCGTGGCTACGCTCCAAAAAGAGTGCGCTCCGCCCCATCTGTTCCAATGCCTTTTTAATATATGCTGTTGTCAGGCTGATGTCTATACTGTTATACTGTTGTCAGGTGGACTATTTCTGCTGATAAAAGTATTTCCAGAGGGGAGCGGCCATGAGGGCCTGCTTGAGCTGGTCATTGATGAGGAGATCTCGGACGTCGGCTTCGTTCAGGAGCACGACTTCGAGGTCTTCTGTGCTGTCAAGGTGCTGGGCGCCGGTTTTCTTGACGCCTTTTGCCAGGAAACAATGCGAAAGGTTGTCGGTGGTGCTGGGGTTTGCGGAGATGGTCATGAACTCGGACCATTCACCTTCGCCATAGCCGGTTTCTTCCATCAGTTCGCGTTTTGCAGCCTCCATGGGGCTTTCGCCCGGTTCGATAACGCCGGCAGGAATCTCATAGCAGGTCTTGCCGAGGCCGTGGCGGTACTGCCTTTCGAAAATGAATTTGCCGTCATCGGTCAATGCGATTACATTGACCCAATCGGGATATTCAAGTACGTAGAACTCAGGGTTTTGCCTTCCGTCAGGGAGTTCCACGCAGTCCTTTCTGACTGTCAGCCACGGACGGCGGAACAGATATTCGCTCTTGAGGACCTTCCATTTTCCCTTTTCGGTTATCGCGTCGTTCATATCAATCATTGTTTCGTATCCTGACAAAGATAACTCATTTTTACGTACATTTGCACTCCCAAATACGCGGAATTATGGACAATGCTATAGAAATATTCACTCTGATAACAGGAATCCTTTTCATTATCCTCGAAATCAGACAGAGCAATTATATGTGGGGCGTGCAGATATTGACAGGAATCGCCTCAGTGGTGCTGTTCTGCCGTCAGGGACTTTATGCATCATCGGCATTGAACGTATATTACGTGGTTACCGCGGTCTGGGGCTTCATCAGCTGGCGCCGGGATTCGGATTCCATTGCCGGTGGCGCGCAGCAGATACATTTGCGTAAAATATCATTGAAAGTATTGGCTGTCAGCGTATTGCTGCAGGCGGTTGGCACGGCGGCGTTGATCTGTGTCCTCAGGGCTCTCGGTGATCCGATGTCATCCCTCGATGCTGCTATTACGGTCCTGAGCCTGATTGCGACCTGGTGGCTGATACGCTCTTACAAAGAACAATGGCTGCTGTGGATAGTGGCGGACCTGATGTATGTCGTGATGTGCGGCTGCCAGGGTCTCTACTGGATGGCTGCCCTGTATCTGTTCTATACGCTTTCTGCAGCCTATGGTTTCGTGCATTGGCGCAAGAGAGGCAAATACGTGGAAGTGAGCGGGTTATAATGCTCTGTCCATAATGTCGGCGGCCGGCTTTCCCGCTTCTAAAAGGCTGCGCATCTTTTTCATATAGGGGGCCGTGTGCTCATAGTACATCCTGAGCCCGGCGCATAGCGAATTCAGCCCTGCCTCTCCGGATTTTGTGGTGGACAGGCGATGTTTGGGGCATTCTCCATGACAGAGCCGGACCCATTCGCAGCGTCTGCATTGGGCAGGAAGAGAATTGCGCTTGTCAATGCCGAAGGCTACGGACTGCTGTGACCCTGCAAGGTCTTTCAATGATGACGTGGCGATGTTGCCCAAGCGGTATTCCGGATAGACGAAATGATCGCAGACATATACGTCTCCATTGTGTTCCACTACGAGATTTCCTCCGCAAGTCTCACAGAATGAGCAGGTTCCTGGTGAAAGACCGCACCATGAAGCCAATGTGGCATCGAATGCTCCCACGAAATAGCTGCCGACATCGTTCTTTACCCACCAGTCGAAGATCTCGCACAGGAATTTCCCGTAGCCGATATCGCTCACAGACCATAGTCCGAAGCCGTCACTGTCGGTGGCAGGAGGAACCATTGACGGACGCAAGTCCCTCATCTGACGACCATTGGCATTGACCTGAAACTTTATTTTTTCGACGACGGGAAGAAACTGCATGAAGCGGCTTCCTGTCGATTTGAGGAACTGGTAGATCTCCAGGGCATGTCCTTCCGAGGCTTTGGAAACGGCAGTCAGGGTGTTGAATTCAGCGCCCGAGCAGAGCAGGTTCCTCAAGCCGGCGATTACTTTCCTGAAGGATGGGGCGCCGGTCTTGCTGCTGCGATATGTGTCGTGTATGTGCTCCGGGCCGTCGATGGAGAGTCCGATGAGGAAATTCTCCGCAGCGAAAAAATCTCCCCATTCCGGGGTTATGAGTGTGCCGTTTGTCTGGAGAGTGTTGTGCACGATCTTGCCGTCAGCATATTTTTTCTCGAGGGCGACTGCTTTCCGGTAGAAATCCAGGCCTGCCATCAGCGGCTCGCCGCCGTGCCAGTTGAATGTGACTTCAGGGGTTTCGCAGGTGGAGAGATAATCGCGTATCGCAAGTTCCAGCAATTCCTCCGACATCACTGGCTCTTGTCCTCCGTAGAGGCGAGACTTGTCCAGATAGTAACAGTATCTGCAGTCAAGATTGCAGAGCGAACCGCATGGCTTTATCATCAGGTTGAATGATATGGGGCCGGTTATCCTTGCTGCATCTGCGAGAGTGATAGTGCTCTTGAACGTGTCGTCTCTTTCCATGGAGGTATATAAATGAAAAAAGGGAAAGCTTAGCACATCGCACCGCTACGACCTCCTACCCTTGCTGCCTTCCGGCCCTGGGGGAGTTTGGAGGGAGCTGGTCGTGTACGACTTTCCCACTGCAAATATACTGCTTTTTGTCAAATCTGCAAAGTCTGACAGGCCAATCTGGCTATTTTCTTAGTCCAGGTTGGTGAAGATGAAAGGAAGAATGTCATCTACCTGACTGAATTTCAGGATTTTGTCTTTTCCGTAGAAGAGGACGCTCATCTTTCCGCCGCTGACTTTCTGGTATTCGGCCATGACCTGGCGGCAGGCTCCGCATGGAGCAGTGATGCCGCTGTTCAGCAGGCCGTTCTGTGCCCCTGTTATGGCAATGCTCCTCATCTGGAGGTCCGGATGGTTCGCGTGAGCTGCAAACATAGCCGTCCTTTCCGCGCAAAGTCCTGACGGATAAGCCGAGTTCTCCTGATTCGCTCCGGTGACAATGCTTCCGTCGGACAGTCTCACGGCAGCCCCGACATTGAAGTTGGAATATGGCGCATATGAGCCTGCCAATGCCTTTTCGGCGGCTTCGCAAAGCTCTCTGTCCTGCGGTTCAAGTTCCTGTACGGAACCGAATTCCTGATAGTCTATTTCTATTTTCTTGTTTGTCATAATGTGTTGTAATTTGCGGCTAGTATCGGACAATGTTCCGAATCAATGACTGCCAAACGTTTCAAATATAGTAATTTTTCTCTGATTTAGGTATCTTTGCGGCTGTCAAGGCGCTATTGACCTGATTCTTTAGCCCCAAAAGAGGAGAAATTTATGAAAGTTTGTGTAGGATTATCCGGAGGTGTGGACTCCAGTGTGGCCGCTCTGTTGCTCAAACAGCAGGGTTACGATGTTTTTGCGATGTTCATGCAGAACTGGCACGACACGGAAGGGACATTGCACGGTGACTGCGAATGGGAGGAAGACAAATTCGTGGCCGAAATGGTCGCGAGGAAAATAGGTATCCCGTTCTATTTCATTGACTTGAGCAATGAATACCGTCAGCGTGTGGTGGACTATATGTTCGATGAATACTCCAAGGGAAGAACGCCGAACCCGGACGTGCTCTGCAACAGGGAGATAAAGTTCGACGCATTCCTGAAGGCCGCACAGAAAATGGGCGCGGATATGGTGGCCACCGGGCATTATTGCCGTAAGGAACCTGCGCTCGACGCTGAAGGGAACCAGATTGTCAATGACGGCAAGCCTGTGTGGCGCATCCTGGCTGGTTCGGATCCGAACAAGGACCAGAGCTATTTCCTGTGTCAGCTTACTGAAGACCAGCTTTCCAAGGCATTGTTCCCGATAGGTGACATCTGCAAGCCGGAAGTTCGACGACTCGCAGCGGAAGCGGATTTGCCTTCAGCAGAGAAAAAGGACTCTCAGGGTATCTGCTTCGTGGGAAAAGTGGACCTTCCGGTATTTCTCCAGCAGAAGCTCAAGTCTGTGGAAGGTGACGTGGTCGAAGTGTATGACGCCTTCTATGAAGATTCTCCGCAGTACTGTTTCCTCAGAGATACGATGTCTTCCATCCTGAAGAACCGCTTGGCGGGTGATGCGGAGATGATAACTGATTATATATCAGATGACAAGGCTGCACATTCTCAGGCCGGGGATTATGAGGGAGGCTGCCATGCGGAGTCTGTCTATTCTTATGACAGTATCGGTGCATTGTCAGATGAGGACCTTCTGCGCCTGTCCCGTCCGGTTACGTATGAGTCGATAAAATTTGAGACTGAGACATACCGCTCCGGTAAGCGTCATGTCAAGAAAACCCGTTATAAATCAAATCCTTACGGTGCTGTAGTAGGCCGTCACGAGGGAGCCCAGTTCTATACCATCGGTCAGCGCAAGGGCCTGAACATCGGAGGCCATAAAGACTCGCTTTTCGTGATTTCCACTGATATTGAAAACAATATAATATATGTAGGGGAGGGACACCGGCACAAGGGCCTTTCGCGCAGTTGCCTGATGGTCGCGCCTGAAGAGATCCATTGGATCCGGGAGGACTTGCGGATGAAGGATGGAGAAATACGCCGGTACAGAGTGCGTATCCGTTATCGCCAGCCGTTGCAGGATGCGTTGCTGGTCAAGAGGCCGTCTGGTCTGTTCATTCTCTTCGAAACACCGCAGAGGGGCATCACGCCGGGGCAGTTCGCCGTGTGGTATGACAGGGATGAGATGATTGGTTCAGGAGTAATATAAGAAATCTATCCTCGAAAATCCTCCACAAATTTTTACCGACGTGTTTTTTACGCATACATAACAAAAAAATCAGGCGGAAAATCTTCCGTCTGATTTTTTTTTGGAGCCACTCAAGGGGTTCGAACCCTCGACCTGCGCATTACGAATGCGCTGCTCTACCAACTGAGCTAAAGTGGCAATTCGCTCCTCTCCGAACGAAATGGATTGCAAATGTAATGCTAAAAGCTTATTTTTGCAAGGATTGACCATCGAAATATTTGATAGTTATGAAAAATATAGGAAAAATGTTGTTGACATTGGCATCAGTTGCTGCTGTGGCGTCCTGCGCGGACTGCAATAACAAGAAGAAAGGCGATTTCAAGTACCTCGTGGATGAGTTTGCTGATATCAAGATCATGCGGTATCAGATTCCAGGGTGGGAAAAATTGACATTGAAACAGAAAGAGTATGTCTATCACCTGAGCGAGGCCGCAAAATTCGGATGGGACATTTACTGGGACCAGAACTGCAAGGACAATCTCGCAGTGAGAAAGGTGCTGCAGAACATCATTGAAAATTACAAGGGCGACCGTACCTGCAAGGAATACAACCAGTTCCTCGTCTATGCGAAACGCGTATTCTTCAGCAGCGGCATCCATCATCATTATGCTGAGGACAAGTTCTTCCCGCAGTGCAGCCAGGAGTATTTCCGTGCATTGATGGAGTCAGTGGGCGATACGGACAAATGCGAGGCATTGCTTCCTGTCATTTATTCGCCTGAACTTTATGCACAGAGGCGTTCTTCCTCGGCTGATGGCGATATCGTGGCACTTTCTTCAGTGAATTTCTATGAGGGAGTCACCAGAGACGAAGTCGAAAAATATTATGCGGGCATCATTGACCCGAACGATCCTGAGCCGATTTCTTATGGCTTGAATACCAAGGTGGTAAAGGGCGCGGACGGTGTGATCCGTGAAGAGAAATGGAAAGTCGGCGGCATCTACGGTCCGGCAATCGAGAAGATCTGCGAGGAACTCGAGAAGGCCAAGGCTGTGGCTGAGAACGATACCCAGAAGAAGGAGATTTCCGAACTTCAGGAGTATTACAGGACCGGTGACCTCAAACTTTGGGACAAATACAACATCACTTGGGTAACTGATACGCTCGGCACAGTCGATTTCACGAACGGTTTCGTCGAGGATTACAATGACCCGCTCGGCCGCAAGGCTTATTGGGAGGCTTTGGTCAATGTGAAGGACTCCGCCGCTTCAGCGCGCACCGAACTGCTCAGTGCCAATGCCCAGTGGTTTGAGGACAATGCGCCGATTGATCCGCGTTTCAAGAAAAAGAGTGTCAAGGGCGTGAGTGCCAAGGTGATAGACGCTACCTGTCTCGGCGGCGGATGCTATCCTGCCACCCCTATCGGCATCAATCTTCCTAATGCGGACTGGATCCGCAAGGAATACGGCTCCAAGTCAGTGACCATTGCCAATATCACCCACGCCTATGATGCGGCGGCCAATGAGTCTCCGAAATCAGTGCTTGAAGAGTTCGCTTACTCCGAGGAGGAAAAGGCAATGCAGAAGAAATACGGTTCTTACGATGATGAAATCCACACTGACCTGCACGAATGCCTCGGACACGGCTCAGGACAGTTGCTTCCTGGCGTGTCAGGAACAGCGATGGGCGAGTATGCATCTGCATTGGAAGAGGCAAGGGCTGACCTGTTCGGACTTTACTACATTGCAGACCCTAAGCTGGTGGAACTCGGTATCCTTTCTGACCCTGAGGCTTATAAGGCTCAGTATTCCAACTACATACGCAACGGCCTGATGGTCCAGACGAACCGAATCGAACTTGGCCGCCAGATTACCGAGGCACATATGCAGAACAGACAGCTGATCGCAGCATGGTGCTATGAGCAGGGACTTCAGGACAATGTCATCGGGAAGAAAGTGAAGAACGGCAAGACCTATTTTGTGGTCAATGATTTCGAGGCTCTCCGTGCCCTCTTCGGAAAACTTCTCGCTGAAATACAGCGTATCAAGTCAGAGGGTGACTACCAGGCCGGCAAGGAACTGATTCAGAAATATGCGATGGACATTGACCCGGAACTTCACAAGGAGGTAAGGGACAGGTATGCGGCTCTCGGGCTCAAGCCTTACGGCGGTTTTGTCAATCCTGAGATTGTGCCGGTGGAAAAGGACGGCGTGATCGTGGATTACAAGGTGGAATACCCTGACGACTATCTCGGTCAGATGCTCCAGTACTGCCATAAGTACTCTACATTGTAACCATGCGTTACAGCACATCAGAAGAATATCTCAAAGGATTCAGGACATATCTCCGTGTCGAGCGGAATATGTCCTCGAATTCTTATGAGGCGTATTGCTCGGACGTCCGCGAAATGTTCTTGTCAATATGCAAGGTCAGGGAAGTGCAGGACTTGAGTCCGCTCAGCATAACGAAAGAGGAACTGACTGGCTATGTGGAAAGCCGCGCCAACAGTGACGAACCTGTCTCCAAGCGCACCCAGGCGAGGATGTTGAGCTCGTTGAGGTCATTTTTCGGCTGGCTGGTGATGGAAGGCGAGATCGAGGAAAATCCGTGTGACGGCATCAGTTCACCGAAAATAGGACGGTATCTTCCTTCTGTCCTGTCTGTCGAAGAGGTCGAGGCAATCATGGATTCGGTGGACCTTACCAAATGGAACGGGTTGAGGGACAGGGCGATACTGGAAATGCTGTACAGCTCCGGACTCCGTGTGTCTGAAGCGTCCGCGCTCAAGATTTCTGATGTGTTTCTGGAGGAAGGCTTCGTAAGGGTAGTGGGAAAGGGAAACAAGGAAAGGGTGGTCCCTATGGACGAGCCTGCCGTGATGGCCGTGAACAACTACCTGCTGGTGCGTCCCGAACCGTCTTCTCCGAAGTTTGCCGATACCCTGTTCCTGAACAAGTCAGGTGCGGCAATCAGCAGAATTTCGGTTTTCAATATGGTGAAGAAACAGGCTATGGCAGCCGGTATCCATAAGGAGATCTCTCCGCATACGTTCCGCCATTCGTTTGCGACCCACCTGATAGAAGGCGGTGCCGACCTGAGGGCAGTCCAGGAAATGTTGGGACATGAAAGCGTATTGACTACTGAGATATACACCCACATTGACAGTGAAACCTGGCAGAAGAACATCATCGAACATCATCCTATGAAATAGAAAAAAATACTTATCTTTGTAGGACTATGATTTACGCGAAAAACATAGTGGGAAAACTGCTCGGGACAATGCTTTTCATTGTCCTGGCTGTCGCTTCCTGTACCAAATATGACGAGCCGGTAATAAAAGATGCCGGCACCAGAAGAACAGAGGTTCCTGCCAAATGCAAGGTGCTGCTGCTTTATTCGGCCGGGTTCAACAGCCTGTGCAGCCAACTGGAGGCGGATGTGGACGACATGGCTTCAGGTTACTTGCCGCTCCGCAATTCCGCTGCCGCATCTGTTCTGGTCTATTCGCGCAGGCTTACCGAATCCAGACGATATACAGACCCCGCGCCTTCCTATCTGATCCGACTTTCGAGAGACGCTTATGGCAATGTTTTACGCGATACGCTGAAGACTTGGCCGAAGGAAATGGTTGCGGCTTCCGTAAAGGCTGTCAATGAAGTGCTTACGTCTGTCAAGGAACTTTATCCCAATGCTGATTACGGGATGATTTTCTCTTCGCATGGCACCGGCTGGCTGCCTTCCGGCTATTATTCTTCAGGTACGATCACCAATATCGCTACGGCATTGTCACCTTCAGAAGGTCTGAACTATGACTTGGTTCCAGTGCCCTATAGGGAGTTTCACGGCGATGACCAGATCAAGGTCAAGAGCATAGGTGCTGACAACATCAATTCCAGCGAAGCATATGAAATGAACATCGAGGACTTCGCTGCTGCGATACCGATGAAGTTGGACTATATGATTATCGATGCTTGCCTGATGGGCGGAGTGGAAGTTGCCTATGCGCTGAGAAACAAATGCAACAAGCTGGTATTCTCTCAGGCTGAGGTGCTTGCGGACGGACTCTGCGATTACAACACGGTGGCCAAGAGGCTGTTGCTCAGCAGTGAGCCTGACTTGCTGGGGGTCTGTTCTGATTCATGGGAGCTCTATTCTTCACAGTCGGTGGAATGGCGCCGCTCTCTGACCATTTCAATGGTTGACTGCACCAGATTGTCACCTCTCGCTGAAGCCTGCAGAAAACTGTTTTCAGAGCATCAGTCTGAAATCATGTCCGTGTGGCCGGATGACGTGCAGGGCTATTTCCGGTTCAGCAAACATTGGTTCTATGACCTCGAGGACATTTTTGTGAAGGCCCGTATTCCGGAAAGCGACCTGGAGGACTTCAGAAATGCAATGAACGGATGCATTCTCTATAAAAATGCATCCGTCAACTTCCTTCTGGATTTCACTATCAAAACTTTCTGCGGCTTGAGCATGTATCTTCCGTCAGACGGCAATGCCACTCTGAACGAATTCTACAAGACATTGTCCTGGAACGTGGATACCGGCCTGGTCAGATAGAAAAGCTGTTATTCGGCGTTGTTTTTTTCTTGTGCCAATGCTTCATTGAAACACTGACGGCAGAGAGGCTCATAGACGTCTTTCTCTCCGAGCACCACGAGTTTGTGGCTCTTGGTGAGCCTGTGTGAGTGGTTTGCCAGGTTTCCGCATTTTACGCAGATGGCATGGACTTTCTGCACGTCTTCAGCTATGGCCATAAGTCCAGGAATAGGGCCGAAAGGCTTGCCCATGTAGTCTGTGTCAAGACCTGCTATTATAACTCGTTTTCCCTTGTCGGCCAGCTCCTGAGCGACCTGTATGAGGCTTTCGTCGAAGAACTGCGCTTCGTCCACACCGATGACTTGGGTGTCTTCAGCGGCGTCCAGCATCTTTGAGGCCTCCTTGATCGGGGTGCACGGAATGCTGTGCAGGTCGTGGGAAACCACGTCAACATCAGAATAGCGCTTGTCAATCGCCGGTTTGAAGATTTCTATTTTCTGGTTTGCGAACTGAGCTCTTTTCAGTCGTCTTATGAGTTCTTCTGTCTTGCCGGAGAACATTGAGCCGCAGATGACTTCGATGCAGCCGGGCTTGTTTGGTGTTTCTGGATACATAATCATTGGTTGAAATGGATTGCGAATTTAGTAATTTAAATGTACATTTGTGCAATACTCAAATGAAAGAAGTTGTTTTCAAATGATAAAACGACTTCCAATAATCTTGAAACCTTATGGACAAGAGCCCGAAAGAAATATTGGCAGAACTTGACGCGGAGCTTTCCGCCATGAAAGCCAGAGTCGGTGAGATCGAAAAAAAAGTGGAGCTGCTCCGCAATGAACTGGATATGGAACCTGCTGAGCCGCTGGACTTGGGGACAGCTGACTATCTGTATGATATAGCGGATGCAGTTCCGGAGGATATTCCTGCTGAGAATGTGCCTGAGGCGGTTGCTGACGACATGCCTGCAGACGTGTTTGCTGAAAATGCCGGAGAGAATGTCGGGGAAAGCGTTCCGGACGACATCCCTGAGGCGGAGTCCGAAGCTGAGCCTGAGGCGGAACCGGAGACTGAACCGGAGACTGAACCGGAGACTGAACCGGAGACTGAAGACCTTCCGGAATCTGAGCCGGAGGTGGAACAGGAACCTGCACAAGAGGTGGAACAGGAGTCTGAAGACCTGCCGGAAGCTGTTCCCGGACAGGGAACACAAGCTGGACCTGAGACTGAGGCAGAGCCTGAACAGGTAGCAGGAACTGAGCCTGAACCGAAACCGGAAGACCTTCCGGAGGAGGACGGATTCTCATTATTCGGCGGAATGGCAGAAGAAGAGGAGCCTAAGGCAAGAAAGACTAAAGCGCCGTCAGAGCACAGACAGTATTCGGGGCATAAGGTGATAGCGGACCAGAAATACGGAAACGAAGCCTGGAGAAAAGATATGCCGGGCCAGGAAGTGAAGGACGTCCGCAGCGCCATTTCGCTCAATGACAGGGTGATGTTCATCAGCACGCTGTTCCGCGACGATTCGATGCTGTTCCAGGATGTCATCAATAAGATCAATGCCCTGGCAACGCTCGAAAAGGCTGTGCAGTATCTTAAGGAAAACTTCCCAGAGTGGGATATGGATTCGGAACTTGTTTACAGGTTCATGATGTCCGTAAGAAGAAAAATCAGGTAACCGATGGAAACCCAAGGCAAACTGTATATAGTCCCGACACCCGTCGGGAATCTTGAAGATATGACTTACAGGGCAGTGAAAGTCCTGAAAGAAGCCGACCTTATTCTCGCGGAGGACACGAGGACAAGTTCCGTGCTTCTGAAACACTATGACATCCACGGAAAACTGCAGTCCCATCACAAATTCAATGAGCACCAGACCGCTTCCGTAATCAAGGACAGGATATTGGCCGGGCTCAATGTCGCGCTGATAAGCGATGCGGGAACACCGGGAATATCAGACCCGGGCTTTCTGCTCGTGCGTACTTGTGCTGCGGAAGGTATTGAAATACAGACTCTTCCTGGGGCGACAGCCTGCATCCCGGCAGTCGTGTCATCCGGCCTGCCTTGCGACAGGTTCTGCTTCGAGGGCTTCCTGCCTGTGAAGAAAGGCCGTCAGACATTGCTGACGACATTGGCCACAGAGCCGAGGACAATGGTGTTCTACGAGTCTCCTTACCGGCTTGTGAAGACATTGGAGCAGTTTGCCGGTTATTTCGGCCCTGACAGGGAATGTTCCGTGGCCAGAGAGATTTCCAAACTGCATGAGGAACATCGCAGGGGTACTCTTGAGGAAGTTGCAGCCTGGTTCCGCGAACACGAACCGAAAGGTGAAATCGTGATAGTGGTGGCCGGGTGCCAGAAAACCAAGCGTAGAGAGGACGACGCTGAGGATTAGAAACATCGTGGCAGGTGGTTCTAAAATAGATGAATGATAATAAAAAGGGACGTAAACTCTCTCCCTCTTTCGTGACCGGCGCCATCGCGCTGGCATTTCTTGCTGTCGGCTATCAGACAGCGCTTTTCGTGCATAGAGCGGCTGCGCTCAAGATTCTGTCGGATGAAACTGTGCCTGATACTGTCTATGTGGCTGCAGATGAGTCTTTTGCTGCTTCAGGTCAGGCCGTCGTCAGTGACGTTCCGGTGTCAGGGAAATCCGATGTGCGGCGGCTGCCAGAGAAATCCGTATCGGCAGGAAACGCCCGGCAGCAGGTCCCTGGCAAAAAGACCGTCATAGCACGGAAGCAAGGTGTACGATCGGAAGCAGCTGCTGCAGTCGCCGCCGCCATTGTCCCACGCACTTATGAAAATTTCAGGTTCAATCCCAATGTTGTGTCTGTCAATGATTTGAGGCGTCTCGGCTTTTCTCTCAAGCAGGCGGAATCCATCGACAATTACAGGAAAAAAGGCGGCAAGTTCAGACGGAAAGAAGATTTTGCCAAATCCTATGTGGTGGCCGATTCCGTATATCGCAGACTGGAAAAATACATTGACATACCTCTTCTGGACATAAACAGGGCGGATTCGGCGGAATTCGACGCGCTTCCGGGAATCGGCGGATATTTCGCGGCGAAGATGGTGGAGTACAGGTCTCGGTTAGGCGGCTATTCCTGCAAGGAACAGCTGATGGAAATCTATCATCTGGACAATGAAAAATACAGTAGATTCAGCGACCTCATAACAGTAGGGGAGTCCAGGCCTTTCCGCCTGTGGACCATGCCGGCGGATTCATTGAAACTGCACCCTTATATTCGTAACTGGAAGACTGCCAATGCGATAGTGCTGTACAGGAACAATAATCCCCGCGAACTCTGGACCGTGGAAGGTCTTCGGAATGCGGGGATATTGGATGATGCAGCTGCAGCCAGACTGTCGCGCTGCCGTATTGAGCAAGTCCTCAAAAAAGTTGCTGGAAACTAGTCTGAAACGTGTTTCAGAGCTTCGCGGATCTTGCCCTCGATTTCTTCACTGAGCTCGGCATTGTCAGCGATAAGCTGCTTGGTGGCTTCACGTCCCTGAGCAAGTTTCTGGTCGCCGTAGCTGAACCATGAGCCGCTCTTTCCGATAATGCCGTATTCGACACCGAGGTCCACGATTTCGCCGGTATGGGAGATTCCCTCACCATAGACGATGTCGAACTCCGCTTTCTTGAAAGGTGGAGCCATCTTGTTCTTCACGACCTTTACTTTGGTGCGGTTTCCGAGAGCTTCCTCGCCGTCCTTGATCTGGGTGGTACGGCGCACGTCGATTCTGACAGATGCGTAGAACTTCAGTGCATTACCGCCGGTGGTGGTTTCAGGGTTACCGAACATGACGCCGATCTTCTCGCGGAGCTGGTTGATGAAAATGCAGCAAGTGTTTGTCTTGCTGATGTTTGCAGTCAGCTTTCTGAGCGCCTGGCTCATAAGTCTTGCCTGGAGGCCGACCTTGTTGTCACCCATCTCGCCCTCGATTTCCGCCTTAGGCGTAAGAGCTGCTACGGAGTCGATAACGATTATGTCGATGGCGCCTGACCTGATGAGGTTGTCGGCGATTTCGAGAGCCTGCTCGCCATTGTCCGGCTGTGAAATGAGAAGTGTCTCGAGGTCCACTCCCAGAGCCTTTGCGTATGAACGGTCGAATGCGTGCTCAGCATCGATCATCGCGGCGATACCGCCTGCTTTCTGTGCCTGGGCTATCGCGTGGATGGCCAATGTGGTCTTTCCGCTGGATTCTGGACCGTAGATTTCAATGATTCTGCCTTTCGGATAACCTCCGATTCCCAAGGCATGGTCAAGAGCGATGGAACCGCTCGGTATTACCTGATGTTCATCCCATTGTGGCTGCTCTCCCAACTTCATGATGGTGCCTTTCCCATAGTCTTTCTCAATCTTGTCGATTGTCGCCTGCAACGCTTTCAGTTTCCCGGAATCAACCTGAGCGCCTGCATCTTTTACTGCTTCTTTAGCCATAATGTATAAATTTTTGTTCTATAATGCGGATTCGCCCGCATTCTCTACAAAGATAGAAAAATCAACGCAAACGGAAATGAAAAATTAACTAAATTTGTAGATGCCCACATTGACTTGTGGAACAATGAATTTTATGATGAACGGGAAAGATATAAAATACAAGCTTTTAGGCAAGACTCCGGAGGAGTTGAAGGAAATTGCAGTCAAATGCGGTCTGCCGTCTTATGCGGGCGGACAGATAGCGCAGTGGCTTTACAAGAAGAAGGTGAAGAGCATTGACGAGATGACGAATCTCTCGAAGGCAGGCAGGGAACGTCTTGCGGAATCTTATGAAACAGGTGCTGTGGCATATTCAGAGTGCATGGAGTCGGTGGACGGCACCAAGAAGTACCTTTTCCCCGTAACCTGCTCCCTGCTCGGAGGATTGAACCGGATAGAGACTGAGAATGCGGGGACGGTAGAGTCCAGCAGCATTGAAGCGGTGATGATTCCGGAACTGGACAGGAGGACATTGTGCGTCTCCTCTCAGGCCGGCTGCAAGATGGGCTGCAAGTTCTGCATGACCGGCAGACAGGGCTTCCACGGGAACCTTTCCGCGGCCGACATACTCTCGCAGTTCGTATCGGTGGATGAGGCTGAGCAGCTTACCGGAACCGTGTTCATGGGAATGGGCGAACCGCTGGACAACTATGACAATGTTAAGAGGGCGATAGATGTGCTGACGGCAGACTGGGGCTTCGGATGGAGCCCAAAGCGTATAACTCTCTCATCTATAGGTGTTTTACCTACGCTTAAGCGCTATCTGGATGAGACACGCTGCCATCTTGCCATCAGTATGCACGATGCGTTTCCGGATGAGCGTGGGGAACTGATGCCGGTCCAGCGCTCGTATGACATAAAAGAAGTCATCGGCCTGATAAGACAGTATGACTTCACGGGACAGAGACGCGTAAGTTTCGAATACACGATGTTCGACGGGTTCAATGATGACAAACGTCATTGTGATGCCATCATAAGACTGTTGTCCGGACTCGAATGCCGGGTGAACCTCATCCGTTTCCACAAGATACCTGACTTTCCGTATCAGTCATCTTCGGACGGGGTGATGACAGTATTCCGTGACAGGCTGAACAAGGCCGGTATCACTGCCACTGTCAGGGCGTCAAGAGGAGAAGATATTTTCGCTGCCTGCGGAATGCTTGCAGGCCGTCACAAAACTTGATAAAAGCTGAAGATTATGAAGAACACTGCTACTGGATATCTGCTGATATTGGTCAGTATCCTGCTGTCAATCACGATGTTGGCACAGGAGGCTTATGCCCAGCCGGGCATCGGAGTGGATCCTGAAAAGGATTCCCTGTCAATGAAGGATCTGCAGGCGTACCTGTCGAAGATAAGGGAAAAGCGTCCGACTGTGGCGCTGGTCCTCAGCGGAGGCGGGGCCAAAGGTGTTTCTCATATCGGCGTGATAGAGTATCTGGACTCGCTGCAGATTCCTGTGGACGTGGTTTTGGGTACGAGTATGGGCGGACTTATAGGTTCGTTGTATTCGCTCGGCTACACACCAGAGCAGATGGATTCGCTCGTGCGCTCGTTTGACTGGGACGTGGCGCTTACCGACAGGATTCCACGAAAGTACATATCCTACAATACCACGAAATACAAGGAGAAGATTCTCCTGTCGTTCCCGTTCTATTTCTCGAAGAAAACGTATGCGAACAAGCTGGAACAGGATATCCAATATGCCGGCGCGGAAAAGAAATACAAGAAGATGCATTTCGGTGCCAACGACAATGAAGACGTGACAAGGCAGGTGAGGGACAATCTTCTGGGCAGTCTGCCGTCAGGATTTGCGTTCGGACAGAATGTGAACAATATATTCAGTTCATTGACAGTCGGTTACCAGGACAATATGGACTTCATGGACTTGCCGATTCCGTTCGTCTGTGTGGCGACCGAGATGGTGACAGCCAAGCCTAAGATCTGGTATGACGGCAAGTTGAACACGGCATTGCGTTCGACGATGTCCATTCCGGGAGTGTTCGCTCCGGTGAAAGTGGACGGAATGGTGCTCGTGGACGGAGGCATGAGGGACAACTATCCGACCGACATTGCCAAGGAAATGGGTGCGGACATCATCATCGGCGTGGACCTGTCTTCAGGCTTCAGGGACTATACCCAGTTGAACAACCTCGGTGACATCATCTCCCAGGGCGTGGACATGCTCGGCCGCCAGTCCTATGAAAGCAATGTCTCCATTCCGGATGTGACGATACGTCCGAGACTGGACGAGTTCAATATGATGAGCTTTGACGACAAGAGCGTTGCCACGATTATCCAGCGTGGAAGGGAAGCGGCTGATGCTCAGAAAGTTGCGTTGGACAGCCTTAAGCGGATTATCGGCCCGGGAAAGACAGAGCTGAGGAACCGCAGGGCCATAGATATAAATACTGAGCCGGTGAGGATTTCCAGAGTGGAGATTCATGGCGTCACCGACAAGGAGTCCAAGTATCTTCAGCGGAAAATAGGCATCAATCCTAATGTGGCCATCAGCAAAGACGCCATAGAGGACGCTGTGGCGACGATTTACGGAACCGACGGTTTCGACTATGTCACTTATGAACTGCTCGGAAGCGAAGAGCCTTATGATTTGATAATCAATTGTAAACGCGGTCCGATTCACCAGTTCGGTATCGGAGGGCGCTTCGATACAGAGGAAATCGTGTCCGTGTTGCTGAATTTCGGACTCAATGTCCATAAACTTCAAGGCCCTGCATTTGACTTTACTGCAAAGGTGGGCACGAACCCTTATGCCAAGGCGCATTTCTACTTGGCAGGTTCCAGAGGCCCTACCATCAATTTCGACGCATCACTTAAATGGACAGACCGAAATCAGTTCAAACTTGGCACGAGCGACTACAAGGTGGCGTATTTCAATATTCGGGAAGAACTGTATCTTTCCAATATCCGCTTGCGCAAGTTCGACGTGCGTGCCGGACTCAGGAACAACTATTTCAAGTTGAACTCCGCGATGACCGACAAGGTCAATGGTGATTACGACTTCGGAAACCTTACCAACAGTTTCCTCTCCATCTATGGAAATTTGCGTGCGGATACGTTCAATGACGGGTATTTCCCGACCAGCGGCTTTACTCTCGGCTTGGGATACGAGTATGTGTTCAAGGGCTTGAAACGGCACATCACTCCATTCCATGCTCTGACTCTTGATTTCAAGACTGTAGGCCAGACGCGCGGTTCGTTGGCTGTAATACCGTCATTTTCAGCACGATATGTGTTCGGTGGAAATCCGTCTCTGCCATATCTTAATGTTATGGGCGGAGCGATACCTGGCAGATATCTGGATCAGCAGATGACATTCGCCGGAATCAATTACGCTACTGCAATGTCCAATTTCCTGGCGATTGCCCGCACTGACTTCCGCTTCAAGCTGTTCAAGAACAACTATCTTACGGCCATACTGAACTACGCCGTGTCGGTGTCCGACCTTTCTGATTTCGGAGATGTGGACAAGACCTACGGTGTGGTAGGCGCCGGCCTCAAGTACTCGTACGATTCCATAATCGGTCCTGTCGAACTTGATCTGCATTGGGCATCAAGGCATTACAAGACAGGAATGTATCTGAATATCGGTCTGTATTTCTAAAATCTGCAAGGCGATGGATGAGGGGAAATATCTGAAGGTGTTGAATATGCTTCAGGCAAGGTGCTCGCGGAGTGAATGCTGCAGCCGGGATATGCGCACCAAGGCACTTAAAGCGCTGGATGGGGATGAGGAAGCGGCGGAAAGGATTGTTGCTTCGCTGGTGGCGGACAAGTTCGTGGACGATTTGCGTTACGCATCCGCGTTTGCACGTGAAAAGTCTTCACTGTCAGGCTGGGGAGTGCAGAAAATATCCTTTGCATTGACGGGCAAAGGCATTGACAGGCAGACGATTGCTGAAGCGCTGGAAGACATTGACACTGATGCGGCTGCAAATAAGCTGGATTCTGTTCTGGCCGCGAAACTGCGCACTCTTTTTTCAGATCCTCAGCGACGGGTGAAACTGCTCAGGTTTGCGCTCGGGCGCGGCTATGGCTATGATGAGGTGAAATCGGCCGTTGACAGATTGCTCTCGGAAGAGGACTAGACGTGCTTCTGTCTGTTGTGGACTTTCTTTATGATGTATGTGACGACTCCCCAGACCGTGAAGTCGTTGCTTTCCGTAACGTGAATCGGCTTGTATGACTTGTTTGCCGGAAGCAGCCACATCTCGCTGACCTGCTGGAGAATACGGTAGGAAACGCCGGGTTTCGGGGCATTGACGCTCTTGCCTTCGCCCACCTTCTCGGGATCGGAGAAAGATATGTATTTCAATGTGAATTCCCCGTCGATGAAGCAGACCGCCATGTCGCCTTCCTGCGCATTCAACGCCTTGTCTATCACGAGGATATCGCCTTCTTCCACTCCTGCGTCAATCATCGAATCACCCACCACGCGGCCGTAGAATGTCGCGGCCGGATGCCTTACGAGTTCGGCATTCAGGTCAATGCATTTGTTCATGTAGTCCTGTGCCGGGGAAGGAAAACCTGCGTGAATGCCGTCTTCCGCCATCGGGGGCAGACCATTTTTTTCTACGTCGATGTCCATTGGGTAAAATTCTTCTGCGAAGTTACTATTATTTTTCTAATTTTGCGGTATGGAATTAGTCGAGGAAGTCAATGCATTTCTGTCAGAATGGTCTGAGGTGGCCCGCTTGGAGACGCCTCAGGGGCTCACGGCATTGGCCTGCGGAAAAAAGGCATTGGTCCTGCCGGTTCCGGTGAGAAGCAGATCCGCCGAAGAGGCTTTCCGTGTCAATGCATTGGTGCGCCTGTCGCTTGATTTTCTGATGACGTCATTTCCCGAAACTAAGGTCGTGATACTTCCTGAGGATATGTGGCGGGCAAGGCCGGAGATGATGAGACCGCGTCTGCTCGCCCAGATAGGCCGGTTCAGGTCAATCTTTGCCAGAAACACTTCCGCTCGCAGGATTACCGGACCCGAGGCGGCTGAATTCCTGAAGAAATGGCATACGTATTCGGACGCTGCGTCACGATACAGATACGGACTCTTTCTCAGAGGAACTCTCCTTGTGGCTGTGGCCACGTTCTCGTCTGCCCGGACATGGCAGAAGCAGGAAGGCGTCGTAAGGTCCTATGAATGGGTGCGTTATGCATCACTGCCGGATGTCCGTGTCGTGGGCGGTATGGGAAAATTGCTCAAGGCTTTCGTGAGGGAAGTCGGGCCTGACGACGTCATGAGTTACGCGGACCTTGAGTGGACCGACGGAGAGGTCTATGACAGACTCGGTTTCAGGGAAGAGGGACTGCGCGGGAGTGTGCTGTTCTCGGTCAGTGAAAATACTTGGGAACGCAAGGCATTGGCCTCAGATATGTCGGGGCCGCAGGGCTCTCTGTATCACGTGAATCTCGGCAGCAGAAAGTACAGGCTGAAAGTGGAAGGCAAGGATGAAAAATAGGAAACATACATTCTGGGGGAGGTTATGGAGGTTTTTGTTCATAAAACTTCCTGTGGCCTTCGTCGTTATAACTGTGCTGTGGGTGCTTATGCTGAAATGGGTGCCTGTCTATGTCACACCGCTTATGATACAGCGCTCGGTGCAGTACCGGAATGACAAGTCGTTCCATACCCGCAAGACATGGGTGAGTTACGACAGGATCTCGCCTGAGCTGGCCAGGGCCGTGATAGCGAGTGAGGACAATCTTTTCGATACCCACAGCGGATTTGACTGGAAGCAGATAAACAAGGCGATAGACGACCATGAACGTGGAAAAAAATTGCGTGGGGCGAGCACGATTTCGCAGCAGACAGCCAAGAATGTGTTCCTGCTGCCTTCCCGCAACTTCGTCAGAAAAGGCCTGGAGGCATATTTTACTGTGCTCATAGAAAATATCTGGGGCAAGAAGCGTATAATGGAGGTCTATCTCAATGTGGCTGAAATGGGGCGGGGCATCTATGGGGCCCAGGCTGCAGCTGAATGTCACTTCCGCAAGAATGCCTCGAAACTTACCAGACAGGAGTCGTGTCTGATCGCCGCTTGTCTGCCCAATCCGCTCAGGCGCAATGCCGGAGCACCTTCCGGATATGTGCGAGGCAGGGCTGCGATGATCCAGAGTCTGGAAGCCAAGCTTTCTTATCCTGAATGGGTTGCATCTCGGAAATAATGACTAAATTTGGAGACTTAATAAAACACTTATATTGACAATGGACGCAATTGTAAAAACCGACTTCAGTTTTCCCGGCCAGGTCGGCAAGTATGTAGGGAAAGTACGCGACGTGTATGACATTGACGGCAAGTACCTTGTGATGGTGGTTTCAGACCGCATTTCAGCATTTGACGTGGTCCTTCCTGAGGGTATTCCCTATAAAGGACAGGTCTTGAACCAGATAGCCGCCAAGTTCCTTGACGCGACTTCTGACATTGTTCCGAACTGGAAGATCGCTTCCCCTGACCCTATGGTGACTGTCGGTTACAAGTGCGAGCCGTATCGAGTGGAGATGGTCATCCGCGGTTGTCTTGCCGGTCATGCCTGGAGAGAGTATCAGGCAGGGAAGAGAACGCTCTGCGGGGTTCAACTTCCTGACGGAATGGTAGAAGGCCAGGCTTTCCCGGAACCGATCATCACTCCTTCCGCAAAGGCTTCTGAGGGACATGATGAGGACATTACCCGCGAGGAAATCATCGCTCAGGGAATCGTGCCGGAGGAAGATTACATCCAGATAGAGAAATATACCAGGGCCATATTCAAGAGAGGTCAGGAAATCGCTGCCAAGATGGGTCTGGTTCTGGTGGACACCAAATATGAGTTCGGCAAGCTTGACGGAAAGATATATCTGATGGACGAGGTCCATACTCCGGATTCTTCACGTTATTACTATGCCGACGGCTACGAGGAGAGGCTCCGCAAGGGCGAGAAGCAGAAGCAGCTCTCCAAGGAGTTCGTGCGTGAGTGGCTGATGGCCAATGGCTTCCAGGGCCTTGAGGGACAGAAAGTTCCTGAAATGACTCCGGAGGTGGTGTCCCACATTGAGGAAAGATACATTGAACTTTACGAGAAGATAACCGGCACAAAGTTCGAAAGACGCGAGTATTCGGCTTCAGATATCGAGCGCAATGTGACGGCTTGTCTTGAGAAGCTATTGGGCGTTTAAGAATCGCTTTAGAAAGTTTTCCGGATTTGAGAACTTATGCATTAGTCGATTGCAACAATTTTTTCGTTTCGTGCGAAAGGGCTTTCCAACCGGAACTGGAAGGAAAGCCCGTTGTTGTTTTGTCCAACAATGACGGATGCGTGGTGGCCCGAAGCAATGAGAGCAAGGCGATGGGTATCAAGATGGGTACCCCGTTCTTCAAGATCCGGGACAAGGTCGAAAGCGGAAATCTCATTGTCCGCTCTTCCAATTACTCTCTTTACGGCGATTTGTCGTCGCGGGTGATGTCCATACTTGCTGCAACGGTCCCGAAAATCGAAATCTATTCCATCGACGAGGCCTACCTGTGTGTTGACGGCATTGACAAGAAAAAATTGGAAGTCCTGTGTCCGGAGCTTGTACGGCGTATCCGCAAGTGGGTGGGAATCCCTGTCAGCATCGGTATCGCGTCCACCAAGACATTGGCGAAGGTGGCGAATCATTTCGCCAAGAAATATCCGGGCTACAAGGGCGTTTGCAGGATAGTGACTGAGGAGCAGCGTGTCAAGGCGCTGAAACTCACGCCGATAGGGGATGTCTGGGGAATCGGCCGCAGGGTGGCGCCGAGGCTGCTGGCGATGGGACTGACCACGGCTTATGATTATGTGTCAATGCCGCAGGACTGGGTGTATAAGAATTTGGGCCTGGGCGGTCTGCGTGTCTGGAATGAACTCAATGGTAAGGAAAGCGTGGAGGAGGAACGTGATGAGGCCAGGCAGTCCATCTGCACTTCCCGTTCATTTGCTGAAACGATTACTGATATTCAGGAACTTAGTGCGCGTGTGTCCGATTTCGCTGCCAAATGTGCGGAGAAGCTTCGTCACGACGGTACTGCTGCCTACTGCATAAACACTTTTCTCTACACGAACCGTTTCCGGGAGGACAAGCCGCAGGATTTTCCTGATGCCACGATTCGTCTGGATATGCCGGCAAGCAGCACCCAGGAGGTGGTCTCGGCCGCACTCAAGGCATTGAAGCTTATCTGGAAACCCGGATTTGAATACAAGAAGGCCGGCGTGGTCGTCTTCGATATCGTGAACCGTGACGAGCGCCAGCTGACGCTCTTCGAAACGGACTCTGCCAAGAAGGAAAAGCAGGATGTCCTCTCCCAAGTCATGGACAATGTCAATGTCTCTTCCGGCCAGAACGTGCTCCGTGTGGCCACCCAGCGTCCCGGCCACTACGCCGACGGCATCCGCCGCGAGCACGCCTCACGCCTCTTCTCCACCGACTGGGACAGCATAATCGAAATACACTGATGTATTATTCTTCCATAAACATCTGCTGGCGGATATATTCAAGGCTGTCTTCTACATATTTGTAGCCGCCCGAGCCCGGTTTCCCGTACGAGAGATACATAAGACAGTATTCCTCAGCTTTCTTCCAGTTCTTGAGCCGCTCGTAGCAATAGGCGATGTTGCTCAGAACCGAATACTTGCTCTTGTCCGTTTCCCACGATTTCAGATAATAATCAAGAGCCATATCGAATTGATTGGACCTCATATACCCCAAGGCATATTCTCTCTGAATCTTGCCGAGCAGGTCCGGGGAGGGCGTAATGATTTTCAATGCCCGGTCAAACCAAGGCTTTGCTTTGTTTATTCCCTGGCCACATTCGCTCATGACTGAGCCGATGCTGTATGCAAGATTTACGTCACTGGAATCTAATTGCCAAGCTGCTTCCAACTCCTTTATTGCAGGTATATACTCTTTGTTGCGCCATTGGTTCTGTCCCAGGTACAGGTGAACGCTGTAACTGTCATTACCGTCGTCTTTCATTTTCTGGAATACATCTTCGGAACTGTTGAAATCCTCCATCAGAAAATAAGCAAGCCCTTTCAAGCCTCTTATACCCATATTCGTGGAATCAATCTGAAGATAGTCTTCAGCCATATCGAGTACCTTCACATATTCCTTCCGCTCAAGATGTATTTTGGCTGCCTTACTGACCACAGAAGGGTTCGCAGGGTTCATTCCAATATACATGTTATAGTAGATCAGTGCAGAATCAGGCATTGCCATCATGTTGAATGAATCTGCTGTGAGTGAAACTATTGCGGGAATCGTATCCCTTTTGATTATGGAGAGTCCAAGTTCAGAGCTTGATTTGTAATCTTTGGACCGGTAAGTCGTGAGCATCAGCTTGATTCTGTATAAAATGCTTTCCGGCTTCATCATCAGCAGTGTAGAATAGGTGCTGGCTGCTACATCAAGATCTCCTGCTTGGATGTAACAGTCTGCAAGTTCATTTTGTACTTCTTCGTCAATCTGTCCAGGACTTATAAGCCCTGATAACAATTCTATAGCATCCTCAGTCTTGTATATACTCTTTAGATACCTTGCTTCTTCAATGGTGGCGTTTCTGTCTTTCATTAACATGGGCGACTGTGCTGATGCGATGAGTTGACAGAAGCAATTGATAGTCAGGATAATGGAAAGTAACTTTTGCATAGGCATTTATTCGGTTTTTGTGTTTCTCTCGATTCTGAATATGGCAGTAATGCGTGTTTCTTTTGAGTTATATCAGCAAAGGTAGTCATTCCTTATGATAAAAAACATGGAATATTTTGGAACTGAAGAGGAAAATAATTACTTTGGTGCAAGGAAAATTATAATTGCTGACCATTTAATAACTTATGAAATAATGAGGTATTATTTTCTAAGCTTATTGTGCGTTATTGCGTTTTTGTTGCAGAACGCGAGAACCGTAGATGCACAAACGATCGTAACTACTTATCGCGAAAGCACCTTTGAACAAAGGAATCATGATATAAGGTTTTCTGTCATAGATAGTTTAACTATAGAACCGATAGAGTTCGCCTCAGCCTACCTTATTCCTCATGGTGATACGATAATTACTCATTTTACTATTTCGGCCAAAAACGGAGAAGTTCAGTTCTCTAATGTCATGAAGGGACGTTATCGGTTGAATGTCGAGATTCTTGGATATAACTCTTTCAGTCGGGAATACGCTATAAATTCAGATGACGCTGTGCCGAAAGTAATAAAACTGTCTGAGAGCAAAGGTTTTATTGATGCCGCTACAATAACGGGGTTGGCGGACCCGATTCGACAAGTTAAGGACACTATTATCTATAATGCCACTGCTTTTAGAGTCGGTAGTGATGCTATGTTGGAAGAACTGCTAAAGACGATGCCGGGAATTGAAATTAATAATGGTTCGGTCACGGTAAATGGAAAGCAGGTAACTGAGATCACTGTAAATGGCAGAACATTCTTTTTTGGCGATATGTCAGTAGCTCTTAAAAATTTGCCGGCAAAGATCATTGATAAAATCAAAGTGATAGATAGGGCTTCCAAGGAATCAGAGAGTAGTGGAATGAGAACTGCAACTACAGATGAGCGTGTTATGGATGTCGTATTGGATGCTGAATTTTCTAAAGGAGCATTCGGGAATATGAATCTTGGAGGTGGCGCGGCTTGGGATAAATCACCTGAGGGTGAAGATTCTGCTGTGAAAAGTATTTATTTGGCAAAAGTATTCTCGAGCATATATGGCAAGAAGGATCAGATGACGGTGCTTGCTGATGCCAATAATATGACTGTGGGTAATGGCTACGGTACAAAGGCCGGTGTAAGCTGGTCAACGGACCGATTGAAAATGATAGATGCAAATGTTTCTGTAATAGGCTCTTACGGTAGAATGCGGTCGGATAACAGTTCTAATTTATCCTACTATAATGTCGGTTCTTCTTTAGATAAATTGTCAAAGACATCTTCAAAGTCAAATCAAGGCAAGATTGCGGCATTTATAGATGTCCATAATAAGAATTCGGACATTATTGACTTTGAGTTGAAACCGGAGTTTTCCGTTTCGAAAAGCAAGTTGGGTCACTTGAGTTCAGGAAAGACAGATTATTACTCAATGAGTGACGATCGGTCTGGAACTTCAGATGATCTTAAGACAAATGGCAGACTGTCTTTTGATGTAAAAAAACTGGGCAAAGCAGGTCGTGCGATAAACATTTATTCTAAATATGATTTATCAGAGTCAAGAGAATTTCTGGACCGCATCTCGGATATGCATTATGCGAAGTCTGATGTCTTGGAAAGGTTGAAATACGATATGCGTTATCGCGCATATAAGGTATCTGCCAGATTTGCATATACGGAACCGATTGCAACAAAATGGTCATTGTATTTCTCTGAAACGTTCAGATATGATTTTTCAGGAAACAAAACGTTAGCTAGAGAAAAGCTTACGGAAATCGTTCGTGACGACTTGTCTTCTGATAGCAATATAAATAACTATAGACTGACGGAGAATTTGCTTATAAAGTATCGAAATAAGATTTCCATCCATGTGGGTGCTTCAGTGGAGCACCTGAAAACTACAAATTCTCTTTGGCAGGTTATTTCAAGCCAAAGAATGGAGAATCGTTTTGTTACCAATGTGTCGCCATATATACATATTCAATCTCAATACATGCAATTCTATGTCGGAGCTGATGCAATACCTATATCCAGTATGGAAGTGTTTCCGGCAGTTGTGAAATTGACCCCGTCAGATATGCAGACCGGGAATATATTTCTTCATCAGCCTTATGCTAATGAATTTAATTTTTCTTATACACGTGCAGGTAAGATAACATGTGATTTTACTTTATTGTCATCGATACAAAAAAATCCAGTTGTCTATGCGAACTGGTTTGACAAGTCCGGTGTGCGAAATTCGTTTCCTGTCAATTCCAAGAAACCATCTGCAAACATTTATCTCAATTATACAATATGGTCATATCTGGACAAGAAAAAGCAATTGTTCTTCCAGACTTCCGGTACTGGGCAGTATAAACTGCAGAGTGGATATCAGTCGCTTATGGAACTTGACGGGTTAGGTGATACGAGTTTTGACTATGCATTGTTCTTGTCAAAAATCTATGGTGGTGCGTCCGGAGAGAAATTTTATAACGGAGAAAGCGGATTCACAGAAAGCAGAACAAACATTATAGATGCAAATGCTTATGTTTATGCTCTCTATAGGACAGGGGCCTTGTCTGTAAATCTTAAAATCGGGGCGAACTATTATGGTTCGAGATACTCTCTTGTGAAAAAAGCAAATAAAGACGTTTTTGTCCTGTACGCTACTCCGGCTTTCTCGTATGAATTTCCGTACGGCTTTTCGATCGATACGGAGTGTGAATATAAGATTTACCGTGGCTACGGAGATAATTATGACCGCGAACTATATGACTGGTCTGTTGCTGTCGGTAAAAGATTTAAAATGGTTTCTATTGCATTGACAGTAAATGATTTGCTGAATCAGAGCGTAAATTTTACGCATTCTGCAAGTGCAGAATATTATCAGACTGTGTTGTCGAGGTCATTGGGACGGAGGATTACACTTACATTGTCTTATAATTTCGGAAAGGGCAGTAACAAACAAAAACGTGCAGCAGACAGGTTTGCACGTGATTCCGAGCAGTATTAGCAGGAAAAACAGTAATTGTTGTCGTGCATCGGCTAATCCGTGAGCAGATTTGAAAAAGATGTCCTATATTTGAAGATGTTTTGATGATAATCAAGTGAAACCATAATATGGCAAAATATTGAAACTTATGATAATCAAACGTTTGTTCGCGGTTTTGTTCGCGGTTGCTGCTGTCTGCAGTTGTGCTTCAAGTTCTAGGGATTCGAGATGGAGTGAGGAGAAAGCCTGGAAATGGTATTCTGAACGGGATTGGCCTGTGGGATGTGATTACATTCCGGCATATGCAGGCAACCAGCTGGAAATGTGGCAGGAGGATACTTTCTCTCCGGACTCCATTGACAGGGAACTCGGCTGGGCTCAGGAGTTGGGCTTCAATACTTTACGTGTGTTCCTCCATCATGTGCTCTGGCAGAGTGACAAGGAAGGCTTCAAGTCCCGGATTTCCAAGTTCCTGGACATTGCCTCGTCCCACGGGATATCCACGATGTTCGTGTTCCTGGATGACTGCTGGTGTGAGAGTTACGCACCAGGGACACAGCCGGAGCCTGTTCCGGGGCAGCATAATTCTGTATGGTGCAAAGACCCCGGCATCGAGTATTTCGGACCATGCGGCAGCGGCTGCCTCTATGCGCAGGATACGACGGCGATTGTCAATGTGCTGGAGGCTTATGTCACAGACATTGTCTCGACATTCAAGGATGACAGCAGGATTTTTGCCTGGGATCTCTACAATGAGCCGGGCGGCGGACAGGATCCGGACCGTTACTGGGAGCGCTCTTTCCCTCTGCTCAAGGATGTGTTCAGCTGGGCACGTAAGGTGAATCCGTCACAGCCGCTTACTGCCGGTGTCTGGAACAGCCGTCTGCACGAAATGAATGCATGGCAGCTGGCGAACTCGGATATAATCACGTATCACACTTATGCTCCTCTGGAGAGCCACAAGGAGATGGTCGATACGCTGAGCCGTTATTCGAGACCGATGGTCTGCACTGAATATATGGCCAGGACTGAGGGCAGTACGTTCCAGACCATCTTGCCGATGCTGAAGGAAGCCGGAGTGGGTGCGATCAACTGGGGCTTCGTCTCAGGCAAATCAAACACCATCTTCTCATGGGAAATCATTACGCATCCTTGTGAAACACCTGAGCCGGAGCTCTGGTTCCACGACATTCTCAGAAAAGACGGTACGCCATATTCTTCAGACGAAACCGACCTCATCAAGCGTCTGGCCTTGTCCCGGCAGTAACGCGCACGGGATGTCCGGACAATGCGTGTCAGCGTCTTTCCCTGCAGACCCGTGCTGCGGTGAGCCAGATCAGTAGCTGTCCGGAGTAGTAGGTGGTCATTATCAGGATGTTGCTGTATGGCACTGGCGAGACGAACTTGTTCCATGACAGAATCATATCCGAGAACAGGAACAGCGCCGCACCAGCCGCGAACGTCCATTGCCGCTGCAGTGCCGACATGGCCAGCATTGAACTGATCAGAACTGCGTAGATGGCGCATCCGATGCGGGTGACGCCGGCCGGCGCGTGCGGAATGATGCTTGTCAATGCGAAGATCACCAATGCCGCGGCTATCGTCACTGCGCAGATTACTGTCAATGCTTTTGCGCGTACTCCCTTTCCGGCTTCTGCCCCGTCCGGTACACATTCCTGGTATCTGCATGTCCGCAGGTCTGCAGGCAGGGAGAGAAACCTCTTGACGAAAAATGTGATCAGCATCACGTGGGCCGCAGCGAAGAAAGACATCTGCCCGATGAAATTGCCGGCAGCGCCCATATAGTCTCCGCACATCGAGAAGATCATGGCCAATGTTATCTGACGCGGAGCGAGAAAAATTCCTGCCAATGACAATGTCAGCAGCGGGCCTATGATTCTGTATTTCACCACAAGTTCCGGCAATACCGAGCGCAGGACCGGTTTCGGAATGAAATAGACCACCGCCAGCAGTAGGAATATCGCTACGGTGATACACACGTTTCTGTCAAACTTTTTCATTTATCAGCTGTTTTGCGATTCTGTAATACACAAATGTAGCGTTTTTTGTGAAAAGACGAATGATGGACGTCTGCTGTCAAAAGAGGAATATGACTTGACCCACCAGTTGAATCCCGACAGTCTGGCAGTCACGGCGGAACTCACTCCGCGTTGCTCCGTTCGGCCCTCCTACCGTCTCCTGCGTTCTCGCAGCCGCGAGAACTTGTATCCGGCAGGCACCTCCCACTTCCCGAGGCCGTGGGCTGGCCACGTCCGCCGTGACTGCCTGACTGTCGGCGTGACACAGGTCAGAAGAGCACATCGAAGCCGGCAATGATGCTCTTTATGCGTCAAACCACGGGGGCAGAACCAGCCCTTTTGCCCCCGTCGCCCTTCACATTGCTCTTCACGGGTGCAAATCGCGGGTTTCTGCCCCCGTCGCTGAACTCACGTGTGCAAATCGTGGGTTTCTGCCCCCGTCGCGCAATCATTGATGTTGTTCCTCGCGTGTTACTCAGCCGGAGTTGTGCAATTTGGGAGTATCAATGTTCTAAAAGTGGTATTGTTGAGGCAACATCAATTGTTTCAGGGAAGAAGATTATAATTTTGCACCCCGGAATTGTTCGCATTCCTTGTGGGGGACGGCGATAATAATAGAGAACATGCATATAAAAGGAACTAACGTGCTGATCACCGGCGGGGCGTCGGGAATCGGCAGAATTATGGGACGTATCTGCCTGGCGAAAGGGGCATCTAACCTTATTGTCTGGGATATAAATCAGGCGAACATTGACAAGACTGAGGCGGAACTTTCTGACGTCAAACCTGCGGAAGCCGGTGTCAGTAAAGGCCAGATTCACAGCTATATAGTGAACGTGTCGGACACTCAGGCCATCAAGTCGGCATATGAAAAAGTGAAAAGCGAAGTCGGGGAGGTGGACATCCTTGTCAACTGTGCCGGAATCGTGCGCGGAAACAATACCTTCGACAAACAGACTGTACAGGACATTGACCTGACTATGGATATCAATGCCAATGCGCCGATGTATGTGGCGCTGGCTGTGCTTCCGGACATGCTCCGCAGGGACAGAGGGCATATCTGCAATATCGCCTCGGCGGCAGGAATGCTCGGCGTGCCGAAACTCTCAGTCTATTGCGCCAGCAAATGGGCAGTGATCGGCTGGACCGAATCCATGAGAGTGGAACTGAAACAGGCCCGCAGCCACGTGAGAGTGACATCTGTCGCACCTTACTTCATCAATACAGGAATGTTCGACGGAGTGAACTCCAAGGTGTTCCCGATACTTGATCCTGAAAAGACAGCCGCGAAAATCATCCGTGCAGTGGAAGTCGGCAAGTCATTCAGAGGCATTCCGTTCGCATATCATTTCATCCGCATATGGCAGGGCCTGCTGCCCAATTTCCTCTTTGATTTCATCTTTGGAAAAGTTTTCGGCGTGTATTCGGTGATGGACCATTTCACAGGTCGCAGAAAATAAGTTATATTTGGGGAAAATGACATTGACAATGGAATCTACATCAGCAGAGAGGATTGTTGAAATCCGTGAAAAACAACGCAAATATTTCCATAGCGGGGCGACCCTGGACGTGAAAGCCCGCAAGGCGGCATTGAAAAAGTTCGAGCAGGCAGTGCTCAAATGGGAAAAACCGCTGTGCGATGCGCTCTGGGCTGACCTGCACAAGTCTTACGAAGAAGCGTATCTTACGGAAATCAGCATTCTGCTCGGCGAAATCCGCACACATATCCGCAAGATAGGGAAGTGGACCAGACCTCAGCGCAAATGTACGCCGCTGAAGCTGTTCCCGTCGTCAAGCAGAATCGTGAGCGAACCTTTGGGAACGGCACTGATAATCTCACCGTGGAACTATCCCGTGCAGCTCCTGCTTACCCCGCTCGTGGGCGCGATATCCGCAGGCTGTACCGCAGTGCTGAAGCCTTCACCATATGTTCCTACAGTCTCGAAAGTAATCGAAGATATGATCTGTGATACTTTCCCTGAAGAGTATGTGGCTGTGACACAGGGACATAGGGATGTGAACGGATTGCTGCTGGAACAGCGCTGGGATATGATATTCTTTACCGGAAGCCCGTCTCTGGGACGTCTGGTGATGGCATCTGCAGCCAAGAATCTGACGCCGGTCGTACTCGAACTCGGAGGCAAGAGCCCTTGTATCATTGACAAAAATGCTGACATCAGTACTGCTGCGAAAAGGGTGGCATGGGGCAAGAGCCTCAATGCCGGACAGACCTGCATTGCCCCGGACTATCTTATGCTTCATAAAGATATTAAAGACAGCTTCCTCTCTGCACTCAAGACTGAGTTCAAAGCTCTTCTGGGAGAGGATCCGCAGAAGTCCGGGCATTTCGTGAGAATAGTGAATGACAAGGCTTTTGAGCGCATCGAGAGTTATCTGAAAGATGGCGACATCGTATTCGGCGGCCGCAGGGACAGGGCTGAAAGATATTTCGATCCGACTGTTCTGGACAATGTCAGTGCGGATTCTCCGGTGATGCAGGAAGAGATCTTCGGTCCGATATTCCCTGTGCAGACATTCTCGGATATCGATGAGGTGACGGAATTCGTGAGCTCGCGGGAGAAGCCTCTGGCGCTCTATTATTTCGGAAAACAGGGTGACAAGGTGATCCGCGCCACATCTGCCGGCGGAACTTGCATCAATGACACGATCATGCATATTGCCAATGAGAATGTTCCTTTCGGAGGTGTCGGGATGTCCGGTATTGGCAGCTATCACAACAAGCTCAGTTTCGATGCTTTCACCCATTACAGGGCCGTGATTTCCACGCCGACGTGCATGGACCTGCCGTTCAGGTATATGCCTTATTCCTGGTTCAATGTCGTGAAAAAGTTATTGTAAGGTAACGAAGTTATTGCTATATTTGACAGTGGTGGGAGTGGATTCCGCCGCTGTTTTTTATTTAGTAAAATGTGAAGAAGATGGAAAAGAAATTGTCAAATGTGGTGAAGCCGGAGTCAATGACTGCTGAGGAATGGCAGAAGGAATTGCGGAGACAATTTGTGGAGAGGGAGCCGCTGTCTATAACGCCTGACACTGATGAGGCTGCCTATGGCGTATTTGATGTCAGAAATCCCAAGACCAAAAACTGCTACAAGGTCGTGTACAGGGGCATTGACAGCAAATGGAACTACTGCTCCTGCATGGATTTCAAGACCAACCGGCTCGGCACCTGCAAGCATGTGGAGGCCGTGCGCAAGTGGCTTGAGTCGCATCATAAGAATGCTGCGGTGGTCAATCCTCCATATTCATCTCTGTATGTCTCCTACAAGGACGGCAGGGAAGTGTGCCTGCGGATAGGAAGCTCGCATTGGGCGGAAATGAAAGTGCTTGCGGCAGAATGGTTTACGGAAGACGGCAAGGCGCTGCCAGGGACATTGACCCGAATGCCTGTCTTTATCGCGAAAGCGAAGGAGATAGAGCCGGAATTCCGCTGTTATCCGGATGTGACTGATTATCTCTCAGAGATCAAGGATGCCCAATATCGTGAGCGGTATCTCTCATCGATGGCGGACAAGAATATGGATTCGCTGCTTAAGACGACATTATATCCTTACCAGAAAGAGGGCATCCGTTTCGCATTCTCGAAGGGCAAGTCCATCATAGCAGACGAAATGGGACTCGGCAAGACGGTCCAGGCCATCGGCTGTGCTGAACTTATGCGTAAGGCGGGACTGATTTCATCCGTGTTGGTGCTGTGTCCGGCGTCATTGAAATACCAGTGGAAAAAGGAAATCGAGAAGTTCACGGATTCGGTGGCGGTAATCGTCGAAGGACCGCAGGACAAGCGCAGGGAACTGTATCGGAGCCAGTCGTTCTACAGGATTGTCTCTTACAATACGATGAGCAATGATATCCGCACTTTCGGCAATGCTTATGCGGAATGTCTGATCATGGATGAGGTGCAGCGACTGAAAAACTGGAACACGCAGATTTCGAGGGCAGCGCGCAAGATAAAATCGGACTATACCATAGTGCTGTCCGGAACTCCGTTGGAAAACAAGCTTGTGGAGCTTTACTCGGTGATGGAGTTCGTGGACCAGTATTGCCTGGGGCCGTATTACAAGTTCATTGACGAGACTACTGTGAAGGACGAAGGCGGCAAGATATTGTCCTACAAGAATTTGAATCTTGTGGGTGAGAGGCTCGCAAACAGGCTGGTACGGCGCAGGAAGGCGGATATAGAACTTCAGCTTCCGGAGCGGACTCAGCAGAATCTGTTCGTGCCGATGACTTCCAGACAGCGTGAAATTCACGATGAACTCAAGGCAGGAGTGGCTCAGATAGTGTCCAAATGGCGCAGAAGTCATTTCCTGAGCGATGTGGACAGAAAACGTCTGATGCTGCTTCTCTCGCAGATGCGCATGGTCTGCGATTCCACATATATTCTCGACCAGGAGACCAGATTCGATACCAAGGTTGAGGAGACTATGAATATAGTGCAGGAAGTGGTGGAGAGCGGGGAAGACAAGATCGTGATATTCAGCCAGTGGGAGAGAATGACAAGGCTGATTGCCACGGAGCTGGAAAAGTTGGGCGTGGGTTACGCGTCATTGAACGGCAAAGTGCCTTCCGAGAAAAGAAACGCTCTGGTGGAGAAGTTCTGGAACGAGCCGTCCTGCAGGGTGTTCATATCCACGGATACTGGAAGTACGGGACTGAATCTGCAGATTGCATCGAGGGTGATAAATCTGGATCTGCCGTGGAATCCTTCGGTTCTGGAGCAGCGCATAGGACGTGTACACCGTATCGGACAGCGCCGTAATATCCAGGTACTCAATATGATATCTCAAGATTCGTTCGAGGAGAGGATGCTGGCGACATTGGAAGTCAAGGCTTCGCTGTTCGAGGGAATTCTCGACAATGGGGATGATACCGTGGTGCTGGACGACAGCAGGATGAACAATATCCTGAAGGCCGTGGCGGATTATGTGGGTGAAGGGACGGATTCTCCGGACAACCTTTCCGCTGTCATGCCTGTCGGGCCGGAAGATACTGACAATGAAATGGCAAATGTCCAGGAGGAGAGACCTGCTGCGGAAGATCGTGAAACGGACTGCCGGGAGTTGCTGAAGCGTGGTTCCGATCTGCTTTCGGACCTTTCGGCGGTGTTGAAATCTCCGGAAAAGACGGCTGAACTTCTTGATGCGATTGTCCATACGGATGCGGAAACCGGAAAGTCGGAACTCAGAATCCCTGTTCCGGACAAGGATGCGGTGGCGACTATCCTGTCAAGCCTGCTCGGTCTGCTGCGCTGATCTACTTGGTCTTCAGTGACTTGCTCGGATGCAAGCACCGCACTTGGGCTTCCGCGATGTGCTACTTGGGCTTGATGATATAGAAGCAGGAGGTGGTGAACCAGTTGCGCACATACGGAATATGCGCCAGCAGGGAGCAGAGCCGTCTCGGGCGCAGTCCGAACTTCGCCTTGTAATGAGGGGAGATGAACCAGAAAATCCTGTCATTGACCACATATCCGGTCTTGTTGCATAACTTTTCGAAAAGCTCCGGCGTCATACGTGAACGCTTGATGCTCAGGAGTTCATCTATCTTGGCAGGCTCTTCGCCGAACATCTTCAGCCATGCCTTGTAAACCGGGGCGGGCAGCACGTGCATGAACGGAACCGTGGAGCAGACTCTGCTTCTGCAAATCTGCTGGTGGCCTCCGAACGGCATCTGCCAGGCCGGGAAGCCGAAAAATACTATTCCGTCCGGTTTCAGGTAATTCTTGCACCTGAGGAAAAACGCTTCCTTTCCATCCGGTTCGATATGCTCGATGACATCGTGGATCAGTATGATGTCGAACCCGCCCTCCTCGGCGAATGGGTTGTCTGTCAGGAAATTGGCACAGGCAAACTCGCCCTTCACATTGCGCGAAGCGAAAAATTTTCCCGCATTTTCGATTTTTCCCGAAGCCAGGTCCAGTCCGGCCACCGTGCAGCCCGATTCCGCGAAAGGAAGCAGGTTCCCGCCTTCGCCGCAGCCTATTTCCAGAATCCTGGTGTTGCTGTCAATGTTTTTGAACCTCTTGAGATAGTCGATATAGAACTCGCGGGAAGTGCTTGCAAGTTCATTGAAATATCGTTCTCTGTCTATATGTCTTGTCTGCATTGTGCTGAGAATTATTCGTCTCTCATGAACTCTCCCGGGGTCTTGCCTGTGGACAGTCTGAAAAACCTTGTGAAGAATGAATGGTTCTGGAAACCGAGAGTGTCGGACACTTCCTTTATGGAGTATTTTCCGGAAAGCAGGAGACTCTTGGCATCCAGCAGTACATATTCGCGGATCAGGTCAAGCGGTTTTTTGCCGCTCGCTTTCTTTACCAGTCTTGAGAAATGCTTTTCGGAAATGAACTGCCGTCTTGCATAGAAGCCTACAGTCCTGTCTTTTCTTGAAAAATTATGGATGTCCTCCTGGAATCTGTACAGGACCTCTTTTTCTCTGGAGTAGCCGAGCGCATGGCTGTCCGTGGCCTCTGCATTGACCTTGTCTGAATCTGTCCCTCCGGCCGCGACCGAACGCTTGCGCCACTTCAGCAGCAGGCTCGCGAAAATGTAGGTGAAGCCGGAAAGAATGCCGTCGGAAGTGCTTTCGTCCGAGTTCTTTACAATGAATTTGAGGGACTGGCAGAGTTTCTCGTAATTCTCTGCCTCCTCCTCGTCAATGCTCGCCAGCGCCGGTTCCTGATTATGGAGTACCCACTGCCTCAGGCTCCGACCGTGCGTGCTCCTCATTTCGGTCATAATATATTCAGAGTCAATGCCTACGATGATCACGCGGCACGCTTCGATAATGTTTACCTGTTCCAGAATCTGACCGCCGAAGATGACCAGGATACTGCCGCTCTCCAGCAGGTAGTCTTTCTGCTGGATGCGTACGGAAATTTTTCCGGATTTGCAGAAGACGCAGACTGTCAATGATGTTTTGAGAGGAAAGCGGAGGCGTGACGAGCCCTCGTATTCGCCGGTGGAGTCGTATTCCATATTGTCCAGGATGCAGAACTTGCTGTCCACCCAGATCCGGGATATCTGGCCGTCAAGGTAATTCGCGCCTATGGCGCCCAGTATTTCCTCACTTCTCATAATTAGTCAGTTTCTGAACTCGCAAATATACGTATTTTCTGAATAATGTATCCAAAAGGCTCTCTGACAATGTGTCAGTGTTTCTGTTTGGACTGTTTTTTGAAGCCTGATGCCGCGGAATGTCCAGAGGACAGGACATCCGATATAAATCAATTCTTGAAATGAACAATAAGGAGATGCCTATCCTGCTTCTTACAGGATATCTTGGAAGCGGAAAAACCACATTGGTAAACCGCATTCTTTCTAACAAAAAGGGAATCCGTTTCGCTGTTATCGTAAACGATATCGGAGAGGTCAATATAGATGCTACATTGATCCAGCAGGGCGGTGTGGTCGGACAGAGCGACGACAGTCTCGTGGCGTTGCAGAACGGCTGCATCTGCTGTACGCTCAAGACTGACCTGATGAACCAGATAGTCGAGATCATGAAAATGGACAAGTTCGACTACATTGTCATAGAGGCGAGCGGAATCTGCGAACCTGAGCCTATCGCACAGACTATCTGTTCAATGAAATCTATCGGCGGAGTCTATACTGAGTTCGGAACTCCGAGACTGGACTGCCTGGTTACCGTGGTGGACGCGCTAAGGATGGCTGACGAGTTCGGCTGCGGAGAGAGCCTTGAACGCAAGAATCTGGAGGAGGACGATATCGAAAACCTTATCATTCAGCAGATTGAGTTCTGTAATGTCATTCTTCTGAACAAGGCGTCTGAAGTGAGCCCTGAGGCATTGGACAAGATCAAGCACATTATCCGTGAGATCCAGACTAAGGCGCAGATAATCGAGTGCGACTATGCGGATGTGGATCTGGAGAAACTGCTCGATACCAATATGTTCGACTACCGTCAGACAGAGTCGGGAGCGGGCTGGATCCGCGGTCTGGAAAGCGATGTCCATGACGAGGATCATCACCACGAGGAGCACGAAGATGAGCATGATCATCATCACGAAGATCACGAGGAACATGAGGAACACCATCACGACCATGATGAAGAGCACGAAGACCACGAACATCACGAGGAACATCACCACCATCACCATGATCACGACCACGAAGGCGGTGAAGTCGAAGAATATGGAATCGGAACATTTGTCTATTTCAGAAGGCCGGCATTTGACCTGAACAAATTCGACTGGTTCGTCAACAAGAAACTTCCTAAGAGCGTGATCCGTGCCAAGGGACTCTGCTATTTCTCCGACAATACCGATATGTCATGCCTTTTCGAGCAGGCAGGAAAACAGATAATGCTCAGGGAGGCAGGCCAATGGTATGCCACGGCACCGGAGGAGGACCTTATCCGTATGATGAGACAGGATCCTACCATAATGAAGGACTGGGATGCTCACTACGGCGACCGCATGCAGAAGATAGTCTTCATCGGCCAGCACATGAACAAGGAGCAGATCTGCAAAGACCTGGACGAGTGCCTTGTAAAGGAATAAATACAGTATTGATAAATAATGGTGTGCAGGTTATCGGGATAGCTTTTCCGATAACCTGTATGCGTATGAGAAGTAACGTCTGAGCGGCTTGAATATGTTCCAGAAAGAAAGCCGGCGCATCATCTTCTTGGAATACGGGTCTATCGGGACTGAGCCGTTGCGGTTTATGGTAATGACCTTTCCGCATATGTCCTGATAACGGCATGTTTCCTCGTTTTTGGTTACGCCGTCACCCTGGATTCTGTAGATGCCGTCAGGACGCACTTCGAGGATACGGTGCATGATGAACCTGCCATGGTACCGGAACAGGACAATGTCTCCTGCGGCCGGTGAAACCTCCTTTTTTTCTTCAGGAGTATATGATGCTGCTCCACAGAGAGTTACGGTGTCCTTTTCCGGTCTTATGAAAGGCAGCATGCTCCATCCCTTTACAGGAATGGTCACCGTGTGCCCCTCCTTGAGCAGACCGGTCACATTGTTGAAAAACAAGTCGTTTTCTATTACAAATCTATCCATTTTACGAACTTCTGCAGAACAATTCCGCGAATTTAATGAAAATTAACTAATTTTGTGAAGATACTGATACTAATACGAAATGAAGATAAAGAATGGTTTTGTCCTTCGCGAAATCTGCGGAGAGAATGTGATTTCAGAAGAAGGTTTGTCCAATGTCAATATGGGGCGGATCATTTGCCTCAATGAATCTGCCGCGTTCCTGCTGAAATCAGTGTGGAACGAAGAATTCACCCCGGAGTCGCTCGCAGATATGCTCCAGAAGGAGTATGAAATCTCGGACACTCAGGCGCTTGAAGATTCGAAAGCGCTCTGCAAAAGCTTGAAGGATAACGGTATAGCAGAATGATTATGACCAGAAAGTTCAGCGTTGCAGGCATCCCGTTCGAGGTCAGTCTCGAGTCTCCGTGGAAATTCATGCCGTATTCCGCTCCAGTTCAGCAGCGCATCAGAAAGGCGGCTCAGGGAGCGGTAATGGACATCCTGCCTACGCGGGCCGGGGATGATGTGCCGTCCAGGACCTATGTCACCTGCCGCGAGGATCTACCGGAAAACTTCGACCGGTCAATGCTGGATTTCTCTCAGTATGAGCCGTTTGCGACAGAGGAAGATGTGGAGCCGGTTTTCATGGTCAATGTAAAAGGCACGTGGCCGGACCTGGTTTCTGACCCGTCAAATGAACTGCTCTTCAGCATTGACGATATGGAGCCGTATTACAAGGCGTTCAGGACCAGCGGCGGGACACTTTTCGTGTTCAGGACTGCTGAAGACGTGCCTGTCTCCGCGATAATGGTTTCGCAGGACGCCAAGGTCGGTGATTTTTATGTCAATGGCCTGAAACGCCCGTCATCGGTGGTCTTCTATCTCTGCATGTGCCTCAGGATAATGTTCTCGTACAATGCGGCTGCACATGATGCTCTTCTGCTTCACGCCTCAGTCATCAGCCACAATTCGGCTTCGACACTTTTCCTGGGCGCCAGCGGAACGGGCAAGAGCACTCACAGCAGACTGTGGCTGGACCATATAGCAGGAGCGGAACTTGTCAATGACGATAATCCCGTCGTGCGGCTTGAAGATGGACATTGGTCCGTTTACGGCACACCCTGGAGCGGAAAGACACCTTGCTACCGTAATGTTAAAGAGCCTGTCAGGGCTTTTGTGCGGCTGTCCCAAGCTCCTGAAAACCATATTGAAAGAGTGAAGGGCATTGCTGCCTATGCGGCATTTGTCGGCTCCGTCTCCACCGTCAGGTGGGACAAGTCCGTGATGGACAGCATGACAGCGCTTGCATCCGACATTGCACAGAATGTTCCTACATATAAGATGGGCTGTCTCCCGAATGCGGAAGCTGCTGAAATCTGCTGCAGTGAAGTGGAAAAACAATAGATAACATTGAGCCTATGGATACACATACGCATATTGTGATAATGGCCGGCGGCATCGGAAGCCGCCTGTGGCCCGCGAGCACACCGGCAGTGCCGAAACAGTTCATTGACCTTCTCGGAGTGGGCAAGTCATTGATCCAGCTTACGGTCGAGCGCTTCCTTCCGGTCTGCGACTACAGCAGGATGTGGGTGGTGACATCGGTCAAATATGCGGAAATGGTGAAGGCTCAGCTGCCGATGATTCCGGAATCACATATCCTGTCGGAGCCGGAGCCGAGAAATACAGCTCCCTGCATCGCCTATGCCTGCTGGAAAATCAAGGCAGAGGACCCTGATGCCAATGTGGTGGTGACTCCGTCCGACGCAGTGGTCCTGCGCAAGGAAAAGTTCGCGGACTGCATCAGAAAGGCATTGGACTTCACCGCTGAGCGCGACTGCATAGTCACTGTGGGTATTCATCCGGACAGGCCGGAAACAGGCTACGGCTATATCTGCTCGTCTTCTGTCGAGGAGGATAAAGTACTTAAGGTCAATGCCTTCAAGGAAAAGCCTGACCGGCAGACTGCTGAGAAATATCTGGCGGCAGGGAATTATTTCTGGAATGCCGGCATTTTCGTGTGGTCTGTAAACACGATAGTCTCCCAGCTTCGACTTTTCGTCCCGGGAATCGCCGGGATAATGGACAGGATCGCTTCTTCGTTCGGCAAGCCTGAGGAAAATGATGTCCTGAATGAACTGTTCCCGCAATGCGAGAAAATCTCCATTGACTATGCCGTGATGGAGCGGTCGGAGTCGATCTATGTGATCGCCTCTGATGTGGAGTGGTCTGATTTGGGAAGCTGGAGTTCTGTAGGCGGCAAGATTTCCGGTGACAATGCTGGAAACAAGGTAGTGGGCGACGGTGTCCGGCTTTTCGGCTGTGAGGATTGTGTGGTCAATGCGGCTGATGGCGGGACAGTGGTCGTGTCAGGGTTGAAAAATTACGTCGTGGCAGTAAAGGACGGCAATATTCTTGTATGTCCATTGACGGAAGACCAGAAGATCAAGGATTTTCTGGCATAGGTTTTTATTGTTCTTATTATGCTTGAAAGACCTCATTATCGGACCGTTGTGATTTCTGATGTTCACATCGGAGCACCCCATTCCAAAGTGAAGGAGGCTGCTGAGTTTTTGAGTTCCGTCGATTGCGACAGGCTCATAATGAACGGCGACATTATAGACGGCTGGCAGTTGAAAAACTCCAGTGACAAGTGGACCGTGGTCCATTCCGCGTTCTTTTACGTCATAATGAAGATGATGGAGAAGCATTCTACGGAAGTGATTTATGTGACGGGCAACCATGACGACTTCCTCGACCCGCTTGTCCCGTCCAAGATGGCGAACATCACTCTTGTCAATGAATATATAATAAAGGAGAAGAATCACTCCTATGTGGTCATCCACGGGCATGCCTTCGACAGCATCACCGCCCGGCTCACGTTTCTTGCGAAACTCGGTGATGTCGCCTACAATCTGCTCCTGAAATTCAACAATGTATGGAACAGGGCACGTCTGAAAAGGGGCAAGGAGTATTATTCATTGTCAAAAGTCATAAAGCATAAGGTAAAGCAGGCTGTGTCTGCGATTTCCGGCTTCGAATCAGACCTCGATTCGTTTGCCAGGGCGAAAGGCTGTGACGGCATCATCTGCGGCCATATCCACACGCCGGAAGACAAATACCTGAAAAGCGGGGTGCATTACCTCAATTCCGGCGATTGGGTGGAGTCATTGACCGCATTGACAGAAGATTACGATGGAAACTGGTCTGTAGTAAAGTTTTCAGATTTCATTAATCGCAAATAAAGTTTGGCTATGAAGTACTTGTTCATAATCCAGGGCGAGGGGAGAGGCCACCTCACTCAGGCGATGACAATGGAAAAATTGCTGCGCTCCCGCGGGCACGAAGTGGTGGAAATGCTTGTGGGTAAGAGCGAAAGCAGAAAGTTGCCTTCATTTTTTCTCGACGGGGTCAATGCTCCTGTAACCTGTTTTGAGTCGATCAATTTCGTCTCTGCGGCTGCGGACAAGCGTCCGGATGCCGTAAAATCGGTTCTCTACAATATAGCAGTATCCCCGAAATTCATTCCGTCAGTGTCATTGATCCGCTCGAAAATCAAGGAAAGCGGCGCGGATGTGATACTGAATTTTTATGAACTGCTCGGTACGATTGCGCATGGACTCACAGGCAGAAGAGTTCCGATGGCGTGCATAGGGCACCAGTTCCTTTTTCTGCACGAGGATATGCATATTCCGGAATTCGGTTATGAGGGTCATCATGCCCTGAACCTGTTTTCCAAGGCGATAGCGGCCGGCGCTTCCAAACTTCTGGCTCTTTCTTTCAGGCCGATGCCGGATGACGGCAAGATAAAGGTGGTTCCGCCGCTCCTGCGTCCGGAAGTGCTCTCTTACAGGCAAAGTCCGGAATTCCGTGACGGCGACTATATCCTCGGCTATATGCTCAATGCCGGTTTCGCAGAAGAGGTGAAGGCCTGGCATGCCAAGAATCCTTCGGTTCCGCTCCGCTTCTTCTGGGACAATGCCGCTGAGGCCCCCGTGAAGGTGGTGGATGACACGCTGAGTTTCTATTATCTGGACGACAAGGAATTCCTCAGGCAGATGGCAGGCTGCATGGCATATGCTTCCACGGCCGGTTTCGAGTCCATCTGCGAGGCGATGTACCTGGGCAAGCCGCTGATGATGGTGCCGTCCCACATTGAACAGAAATGCAATGCGTATGATGCCACCCGTTTCGATGCGGCCGTCGAATCCGAAACGTTCGACCTGGATGTGCTTCTGAGTTTCGCACGTGACGGAAAGTTCCGCCGGGACGAGGGTTTTACGGCTTGGGCCCTGTCCGCTGCCGAGGTCTTCGCGAAGGAACTGGAGTCAATGTGACGGCTGAAATTGATGAAAAATATCCAAAGTCTTGGAAAATCGGATAATTGTGCGTAGATTTGCGTTCCAATTTTGGACAAACTAAATTTTTAAGAGAAATGAAAAAAGGAATTCATCCCGAAAACTACCGCCTTGTAGCTTTCAAGGATATGTCAAACGACACTGTATTCGTTACACGTTCATGTGCAACCACTAAAGAGACTCTGATGGTCGACGGAGTTGAGTACCCTGTAGTAAAGCTTGAGATTTCAAACACATCTCATCCGTTCTACACCGGTAAAGTCAAGCTTGTGGATACCGCAGGTCGTGTTGATAAATTCTACCAGAGATACAAGAGCAGACAGAAATAATTTCTTCTGTTTTGAGATTCAGGAGCTGTTCCCACACGGGAACGGCTCTTTTTTTAAGCTCTTTTCTATTGTGATGCTGTTTCATTGTCTGATGTCTGCTTCAAGGATGGCGGATAAAATGCCCAAAAATGAATAAAACTGAACCAGAAATACCTAAAATGCTTAATTATTAGCGAAATTTTAGCGAAATTTTTGTAAATATGATTTATAAGTGTAACTTCGCGACCAAGTGGTTACACAGACCACGAATTATAAACATCACATAATTATGTTCAAACATTTGAAGCAAACGTTTATCCGGGTATGCTTGGCTTTCGTTGCCATCGCAGCCCTGAATGTCGCTGCTCCTTCCCTGACATTTGCCCAGGAGGCCTCGGGGGGGGTAGTTGAAGGTATTATAGCCGATTCAAACGGACCTGTTCCGGGAGCAGCCGTCATGATTCGGGACAAAGCCGGAGCTGTCATATCCGGTATGGACGGCGAGTACACCCTCTCCGGCCTTTCCAAGAACGACGTCATCGTAGTGTCCATTCTCGGATACAAAGACGCAGAGGCAGTCTGGACAGGACAGAAGACATTGAACTTCACACTTGTAGAGGCTACCGAATTCCTTGACGAAGTCGTAGTTACCGCACTCGGTATCAAGCGCGAAGAGAAGACACTTTCCTACAATGTGCAGAAAGTGAACGCTGACAAACTTACCACCGTAAAGGATGCGAACTTCGTGAATTCACTCGTCGGTAAGGTAGCCGGAGTGCAGATCAACTCAGGTGCCAGCGGCCCTGGAAGTACTACCCGTGTCGTAATGCGTGGTATGAAGTCTATCGAGAAGAACAACACTGTTCTTTATGTGATCGACGGTGTGCCTATGTACAACAAGAGCTTCGGCGGCTCCGGCGGTACCATGTCTTCAATGGTCAGCTCCGAGTCAGCTGCCGATATCAACCCTGAGGACATCGAGTCGGTGAACATGCTTACAGGCCCTTCGGCAGCAGCACTTTACGGTTCTGAGGCTGCCAACGGTGTAATAATCATAAACACCAAGAAAGGTGCAGAGGGCAAGACCAAGGTCACCATCAGCAACAGTACCACTTTCTCAAGGGCATACATGATGCCTGATATGCAGGACCGTTACGGCAAGAGCAGCGGTTACAGCTGTTGGGGTGCGCAGCTTCCTGATTCATACAGCTATGACCCTCGCAAGTTCTTCAACACAGGTACGGATGTCATCAACTCTGTTTCCCTTTCTACAGGCAATGCCAAGAACCAGACATACATCTCCGCTACCACCACCAACACCACCGGTATCGTTCCTGAAAGCAGTTACGACAGATACAACTTCACTGCACGCAACACCACCAAGTTCGCCAATGACAAACTCATCCTCGACTTAGGTGCAAGCTTTATTATCCAGAAAGACCACAACCTCGTTTCGCAGGGTACATATTTCAACCCGCTCCCTGGTCTTTACCTCTTCCCGAGAGGAGACGATTTCAATGAGGTGCGTCTCTATGAAAGATGGAACCCTGTTACAGGTGTCAAGACTCAGTACTGGCCATATTCTGAGGGCTCTCACAATATGCAGAACCCTTACTGGGTACAGAATCGCAACAACCGCGACATGAACAAGCGCCGTTATATGTACAATGCTTCTTTGCAGTACATTCCTTTCAAATGGCTGAATATCACAGGTCGTGCTCGTCTCGATGAGTCAACATATCGCCAGACTACTAAGTACTATGCTACAACATTGACAACATTCGCCGGTGAAAACGGTGGTTACATGTTGGACAACATGACTGACAGATCTTTCTACGGTGATATCATCGCAAACGTAGATAAGACATGGGGTGACTGGAGATTGATCGTCAATGCCGGTGCTTCCATCAACGATCAGAGATATGAGATGAACCGCGCTGCTGGTGACCTTATCCTGCCTAACCACTTTTCTACCAACAACCTGAATACAGCTGTAAACTACAAGGGTAATCAGGAAGGATGGCACGATCAGACACAGGCTGTATTCGCATCAGTAGAAACAGGATGGAAGAACATGCTCTTCCTCACTCTCACCGGAAGAAATGACTGGGCTTCTCAGCTCGCCTATACTGACAACAAGTCATACTTCTACTGGTCAGCCGGTCTTTCTGCTGTTATTTCAAATATGGTAGAGATGCCTTCATGGCTTACTTTCATGAAGATGCGCGGATCTTACTCTCAGGTGGCTTCTCCATTTGACAGATTCCTCTCTAATCCTAGCTACAAGTACAACGACCAGACCCACAACTGGAGCAAGAGCGATACGTATCCTGCACATGACCTCAAACCTGAGGATACCAGATCTTGGGAACTCGGTCTCAACGTACGTTTCCTCGAGAGCCTCTCTTTGGATGTGACTTACTATAGGTCAAATACCTATAACCAGACCATCTATGCTCCTCTTTCTGCATCTTCAGGATACAAGAACTTCGTGGCACAGACCGGTAACATCCAGAACCAGGGTGTTGAGCTCGCTCTCGGATATGACAACAAGTGGGGTGACTTCAGCTGGAGCAGCAACTTTACATATACATTCAACCAGAACAAGATCAAGGAACTCGCACATGGTATTCCTGACCCTATCACAGGCATTCCTGTTGACGTGACACAGATCGAGAAGGACTGGTTAGGCGCATCTAACGTTGCTCCTCAGGTTATTCTCCGTGAAGGCGGTTCACTTTCTGACATCTATATCAAACATAGAGTAGCCCGAGACCTTAACGGTAGTGTGGCTGTTGACAACAACGGTAATATCAAGGTTGAGGAAGTTGAGGCTTACAAAGCCGGTCAGCTCGCTCCTAAGGGTAACTTCGGATGGAGCAACACCTTCGGATTCAAGGGTATTTCTCTCGGCGTAGTGCTTACTGCACGTGTAGGCGGTCTCGTTTACTCAGCTACCCAGGGTATCCTCGACTACTATGGAGTTTCAGAGGCTTCCGCTTCAATGCGTGATGCAGGCGGTATTCCTGTAAACTATGGTATGCTCGGAGCAAAAGACTACTATACCACAATCAGTACCGCACAGGGAGGTTATGATGCATTCTACCTCTACAGCGCTACCAACGTCCGTCTCCAGGAACTCGCATTGAACTATACCTTCCCTAAGAAGTGGTTCAATGACAAACTGAACCTTACTTTGGGTATTGTAGGACGTAACCTCGCCATGATTTACTGCAAGGCTCCGTTTGATCCGGAACTTTCAGCTGCTACAGGCAACAACTACTATCAGGGAGTTGACTATTTCATGCTTCCAAGCACAAGAAATTTCGGTTTCAATGTTAAACTCCAGTTCTAAAAACGAAGACAATTATGAACAAAATAACCAAAATTCTCGCTTTTTGCGCTATCCTCGGCGTACTTGGAGGATGTACAAAGAACTTCGAGAAATATAATACGGACCCGTATGCAATCAAGAGTTCTGATCCGTCGATTCTTATTCCGACGATGATGGAATCTCTTATGTACGTGCAGCAGAATGACTCTCAGATGATCGACCAGATGGTCGGCTCACTCGGTGGCTACTACACATTGTCCAACCGTTGGGGTGGTCAGAACTTCGATACTTTCAATGCATCTGATTCTTGGAATGCAATTCCTTATGAGACAATGTTCCTCGATATCTATGCCAACTATTTCGAGATTGAAAAATTCACAGGTGCTTCAGGTCACTATTATGCAATGGCCAACCTTCTCCGCGCAGCAGCTATGATGCGTGTCGCTGATATGTATGGTCCGATTCCTTACAGCAAGGTAACTGACGGTCAGATGTATGTGGCATACGATTCTAATGAGGATGTTTACAAGAGCATCATCGAGGATCTTAACAGTGCTGCATCCGTACTTGCCGGCTATGCATCTGCATATCCTGACAAGAAGCCTTTGGCTGCCCAGGATCCTGTATTTGCCGGTGACTATGCAAAGTGGGCAAAGCTTGCAAACTCTTACATCATGCGTGCAGCAATGCGTTCTGGCAATCAGGCGGCTTTTGTAGCTGCTTATGAATCTCCATTCGGATTCATCAATGCCAATGCGGACAACGCCATGATGGACCCTGCAGCTCAGCCGAACCCTTATCAGCTCGCAAGTGCATCCTGGGGTGACCTCAGAAGCGGTGCGTCTATCGTTGACTACATGAATGGTTATGAGGATCCGAGATGTCCGGCTTACTTCACCAAATCTATTGGCGGAAAATATATCGGAATGCGTTCAGGAAAGGGCGCTTTCGAGAAATCAGCAGTTCAGAGTTATTCTTTGCCTGCTTTCTCTGCAACCGACAAACTTCCTGTATTCGTAGCGGCTGAGTCACAGTTCCTTCTTGCAGAGGCTGTCCTCAAAGGCTGGATTTCAGGTAATGCCGGAGACTTCTATGAGCGTGGTATCAATCTTTCAATGGAACAGTGGGGCGTGGATAGCTATAATGCCTCTAACTACATAGGGGATGACACCAGCGTGCCTGATTCATATGAGAATGACCCTGTTGCAAGATTCCCTGACTACAGCAGAAAGACAAAGGTTACTGTCGCTTGGGACGAATCGGCATCGGCTGATATGAAACTCGAGAAGATCATCACCCAGAAGTGGATTGCCAACTATCCTATGGGTATCGAGGCTTGGACAGAGTACAGAAGAACAGGTTATCCTGAGCTTGCTCCTGTAATCGACAACCTCTCAAATGGTGTAATTACAGATAATGCACGTGGACTCCGCAGACTTCGTTACTCTTTCAACGAGAAAACATTGAATAAGGAAAATTATCCTGCAGCTGTCAGCATGCTCGGAGGCAAGGATGATGAGTCTGTAGATCTTTTCTGGGCTAAGAAGAACTAACATATAAAATTCGATAAACATGAAATTCAATATATTGAAAGCTGTCATTCCGGCACTCGCAGTATTTGCAGTTACCGGTTGTGATGACTGGACTACACCGGAACCTAAAGATTTCGATAGTCCGTTGACTGAAATCCTTAAGGATGATGCTTACTATGAGGCTCTCAGAGCTTATAAGGCAAGTGATCATTCTGTTTCATTCGGATGGTTCAGTGAATGGGGCGAGGGCGGTGTCGCTACTAACAACATGCTTCAGGCAGTTCCGGACTCAATGGATATCATTTCATTGTGGAACAATTCCCATCTTACTCCTACCAAGAAGGCAGACCTTGATTTCGTTACCAAGGTTAAGGGTACCAAGGTGCTTATCTGCTCTTTCGTACCGGAAGTAGGTTGCTTCTATTCTCCAGGTGAACTTACAACTGTTCAGGAGCGTAGAGATTACTGGGGATGGAAAGACGGTGACGAAGAGGCTATCCATAACTCCATCATCAAATGGACAAAGACTATCGCTGACTCCCTGAACATCTATGGCTTCAGCGGTATCGACATCGACTATGAGCCGGGTGAGTATGGCGGAGCCCTCTGCCGTAATTCCCAGTACTTTACATGGTTCGTGGAGGAAATGGGCAAGTATATCGGACCTCAGTCAGGAACAGACAAGGTTTTCATCGTTGACGGATATTATACATCGATGCCTAATGCGGCTGAACTTATCAAATATTTCGACTACTTCGTAAATCAGGCTTATGCTACAACCAGCTTTGTGAGCCCTAATACTTCCAATAGCGCGAATGGTCTGGAGTCTCGTCTGAGAAGCACTATCTATGCTTTCTCCGGAGTGATGAGTGAGGAGGAGATTACCAAGAAACTTATTGTTACAGAGAACCTTGAAAGTGCTATTGACTGCTTGAACGGCGGTTTCTGGTGGTATGACATTGATGGTTACAGATGGGACAAGAAGATTATGCCTTCTCTCGTCGGTTTTGCTGACTGGAAACCTTCAAACGGCTTCAGAAAGGGTGGATTCGGTGCATACCGTTTCAGTAACGAGAAGGTCAACAACCCTCCTTACAAATGGATGCGCAAGGCTATTCAGCAGCAGAATCCTGCTCCTGGCAAGCAAATTATCGAGAAACCGGCTGAATAGTATTGAAAATTTAAATTAGAATAACATGAAAAATATTTATAAATACGTTGCTCTTGCACTTATGGCCATGGCTGCGTGCAGCTGCAACGATGCGGAATATGGTGCAGCCGGAACTATGGGTGACAAGCTCGGAGTTCACGCATACCTCGTAGAGAGCAACTCTACTCCGGGTATTGCCAACAGTGTAGTAACCCTCGGTTCTACCGTTACCAATCTTGCCCTTACACCATCATTGACAGACAAGGAAGATGCTGATGCAGAGTATCGTCTGGTAATCGACAAGGATGTACTGAACCAGTTCAATGAATCAGAAGGTACCGGCTATGCGATCCTTCCTGAAGAGTTGGTAAAATTCGAGTCAACAGTGAAGATTCCTGCGGGAAAGTGTTCTTCTGATCCGTTCATCATTTCAGTGGATCCGCTTCCACTGGCTATTCTTGGAACACCATATGCCCTTCCTCTCCGAATGGAAAAGGTTGCCGGCAATGCTGATGTTACAGGACGTACATCTTCTTATGTGTATGTGATTTCTTCTGCAATCGTAGATGATCTCCCTATGTTCAACGGCGCTTCAGGTCTTAGAACCGATGAAGCATTCAATATTCCTCAGTTCACTATCGAGATGCGTCTGCAGGTATCCAATACAGGAAACCGTAACAGAGACCTGTTCTTCTGCAATCCTGGCAGTGGTGAGTTCATGGCACGTTTCGAGGACCCTCAGAATGATCAGGATGGCGTGAAAGCTCACTCTTGGGCTCAGTTCCAGGGTATCGGCGACTACCTTAACCCTACAATCGCTATCGAGTCCAACAAGTGGCAGCACTATGCGGTTACCTTCGACGGAACTTATGTTTCAATCTATGTGAATGGATCTTTCGCAGGAAGAAAGGAAATTGCGACAAAGGTTGTCAATGAAGGCCAGTTCCCTTATATGTCATTTATGGGAGTCGGCGGCAGCAATGGTACCTGGGCTCCTGGTGACAGATGGTGGTTGGGCTGTAAAGTCATGACCAATGAAATCCGTGTTTGGGATGTGGCCAGAACTGCAGATCAGATTGCAAACAGCATCAAGTCTGTTGCTCCTGACAGCAAGGGTCTCGTAGGTTACTGGAGAATCAGCAGATCCAACTATGATGAGAGCACAAAACTCTTCAAGAACCTTGCAGGCGATCATCATCACTTGCATACGAACAAGACCTTTGAGTGGATTGAGAACGTATCAAGTGAGGACCTCGCAACTCCTTGGAAGTAAACTGACAATATAGTTATACATATAACATTCATATTCATAAGAGAAAGCCGGCGGAGTTTCCGTCGGCTTTTTCGTTCATCCAAATCAGGAATCTGATCTGAGATATTGTCCTGCAGGTTCTTAGAACTTGTCCATTACGGAGAAGATGGTCTCGCGGACAGCATCGATACTGCCAGTGCCGTCAATCTCCTCGTACTTTCCGGCCTTCTTGTAGAAATCCACGAGAGGCTCGGTCTTTTCGTGATAGGTCTTGATCCTGTTGTTGATGGTCTCTTCCTTTGCATCATCTGCACGGCCTTCGATAGAAGCTCTGTGGCGGATTCTCTCCTTGATCATCTCGTCAGGAATCATGATGGAGATGACAGATGTTACGGCCTCATTGCCGGCAGCAAGCATCTTGTCCAGCACTTCGGCCTGTGCGATAGTACGCGGGAAACCGTCAAGAAGGAAACCGTTCACGCCCTTGACAGTCTTGAAAGCATTGTCTATCATGCCTTCCACTACTTCATCAGGAACCAGTGAGCCGGCATCGATGAGTGATTTGGCTTTCTTGCCGAGTTCTGTGCCCTCTGCTATTTCCTTGCGGAGGAGTTCGCCGGTTGAAAGGTGGCAAAGATTGTATTTCTCCACCATTGCGCTTGCCTGGGTGCCTTTTCCTGCTCCCGGAGGCCCGAAAAGAATGTAATATTTCATTGTATTCTCAATTGTTAGATATTCTACTCATCCAGGATATAGATGTCCCTGTAATTTCTTCCGAGTTCGTTGTAGTCAAGTCCGAATCCGACGATGAACCTGTTCGGAATCTCCATTGCCACATAGTCCAGCTTGACAGCCTTCTTGTAAACCTCAGGCTTGAGCAGCATCGTGCATATCTTGCAGTCAGTCGCGCCTTTTTCCTTGACAATGCGGTTCAAATCCACTATCGTGTTGCCTGTGTCCACGATATCTTCCACCACGATTACTCGTTTTCCCTTCACGCTGCCTGTCATGCCCAAGACTTCGCGCACGTTGCCGGTGGACTGTGTGCCGTCGTATGAAGACAATTTCATGGAAATCAGCTCGCAGTCGAAATTCAGCCGCTTCATAAGCTCGGCCGTGAACATGATCGAGCCGTTAAGTATGCACAGGAGCACAGGTGGCTCGGTAAAACTGCTGTAGTCGGCATTGATCTTCTCTGCAACCTTGTCAATGGCTTTTTCGATTTCATCATTTGAAATGAACGGCCTGAAGGTCTTGTCAAATAGGGTTATTCTTTCCATACCAGGTTTTTATGAATCAGGTGCAAAAATAGCACATTTTTATCTTTTATGCTCGTTAATCTGAAAATAATTCCTATATTGCGTGTCACAAGCAAGGACTACGGACACGACGGCCGTCAAGTATGACTGTAAAATTCAGTGCGTATGAGACGAGGAGTGACCGTTGTTTTTTTTATGTCCCTGCTGTTGTTCAGTTTCCCGGCTTCAGGCTGTGCGGAAACCGGGCCGGCGGACCGGGCTGCAGATGAGAGAGTTATCCGGGCGATACTGTTCCTGACAGGAGCGCCGGACATCGAAACATTGTCAGAAGAAGAACTCGAAAAATGGTGGGACCTTGCCGAATCCCCGTTGCAGATAAATCTTGTCCCGCCCTCCGTCATCGAAAAATCAGGACTCATGTCAATGTACCAGGCGGCATCGTTTGCTCACTATCGTGCGCACAGCGGTGACGTGCTCTCCTGTTCGGAACTCGCCTCCATAGACGGATTCGGAGAGAGTGTGGCCGAAGCTCTCGCTCCCTTCATCTCGCTGGAATCATCTGCCCTTCCCGGCCAGAGCTCGGGGCGCTGGAGCTGTCCGCGTAATTCATTGTCAGTCAATGTCTCAGAAAAGGCTTCACTGGCCGATGGGAAGGCGGATGCAGTATGGGGATGGAACAGCCGTTACCGTATAGAGGCGAGCGGACGCTATGATGCAGGCATGGCTGTCAGGCGCGGATATGATGATAGTGGGGTGTGGCCTACGTCCGTAGCCGGATATTATATGGTATATGGCAGGAAGTCTCCGTGGAAGATGGCGATAGGGGATTACGCCCTGCGGTTCGGACAGGGACTGGCGCTGTGGAACGGATTCAGCATGACCGGAGTGCAGAATGTCCAGTCATTCTGGAAACGTCCTGCCGGACTGTCCCCGTCGAGAGCATTGTCACCCTCCTCGAGGCTGAGGGGCATAGCCGCGGAAGTGGATATCGGCAAGTTTGTCGTGACCGTTTTTTCAGCGTCCGGGTGGCTGGCGGAACAGGATTTTTCAGGTGCTTCTGGGAAGAACCGGGGCTGGGATGTGCTTTCAGGAGGCAATGTGGCCTGGCGTACCCATCACGGCCAGGTCTCAGCTACTGCTTTCTGCAAGATCGGAAAAATGCCGGCCAAGACCACTGGGAACGGGTTCGCCATAGGAAAATCAGCTTTTCTGTCTCTTTCCAAAGTCTCTGTCGATGCACGGTTCTGTCTGAAGGGAACTGAACTGTTCGCGGAGGCCGCATATGATATATGTGCAGTGAAACCTGCATTGACAGGAGGCGCGATGATTCCCGTCGTTGACAATTGGAATTTGGCGTTTTCCGGTAGATATGTCCCTGATGGCTACGATATGGCATTCTGTGCGCCTGTGAGGACATGGTTAGGCAAAAAAGGTGAAGTCGGGGCATCCTCGGGAGTGAGTTTCAGGGAAATGGGGCTGACTGTGGATTTCGGGATGCGCCCGGACGGAGGCGACAGGCAGTGGAAGGCTCTGCTGTATGTGCCGTGCAAGGCGGGTGATAACGTCTCTATGGTGTTCAGGCTACAGGAACGTCTGAGAAATTACGGGCTGAAAAACAGGACAGATTTCAGAGGTGACCTGAACTGGAAATACGGCTTGTTCGGTACCGCGTTCCGGCTTAATGTGCTGAAAGGCAGGAAGATGGCGGGACTGCTGTATGTGGAGGAAGCGTATTATGGAAGAATCGGTGCGGTGTTCTTGCGTGGCACTGCGTTCATTGCGGACAACTGGGATGACCGGATATATTGCTACGAGAGAGATGCGCCAGGCTCGTTCAATGTCCCTGCGTATTACGGCAGGGGCTATGCGCTGTCGCTTGTGGCGCGGATGAAATGGCGTTTCCGCAGATCGGCTTTCAAGTCATATCTGCGGACAGGATGGTCTTCCACACCGTGGAGTGATCCGGGCATGAAAAATTTCCGCCAGTCGAAGGCAGAAGTGAGAGTGCAGCTGATGTATGATTTCTAGTACTCTTTCAGGTAGCGCTGATGGGTAGGCAGAATCTGTCTGTACATTTCCAGCATGCCGGCAGGAACGAATATCTTTTTCAGCTTTCTGCAGCCGAAGAAAGCATCTTCTCCGATGGCAACCAGACCTGCTGGCAGGGTGATTTCCTTGAGTGATTCGCAGAAGCTGAAAGCCTCGGAACCGATGACTTTAAGTCCCTTGTTCAGACGTACTTTTTCAAGTGAAAAACATTCGAAGAAGGCACGTTCTCCGATACTTGTCAGGTTTGCCGGAAATGCGGCGCTACGGAGCTCCCAGCAGCCGTAGAAGGCATTGTCACGGATGGAGAGCAGTGATTTCGGGAACTTTATGCTCGTGATCCACCCGCATTCCTTGAATGCGCCTGCTCCGATATGCTCGACGCTTGGCGGAAGGGTTATCTTGTCCAAAAACGAAACGCGGTCTTCTTCCGGGATGTCGCTGCCCAAGTGGTAGTCCTCAGCCATGTAGTCCTGAAATGAAAAGACATTGTCGCAGATGATCTGCACCCCGTCTCTGACTGTCACTTCGTCCGGGAAGTTCTCCGCGTCCAGAAGTTTGCGGCCGTCAGCGCTGTAACTGCAGTTGAATTCACTGTCCCAGTCATCTGTGGCGAGGTCCTCCGCAGTCGCTTCCGTGCTGACTGCCAATGCTTTCAGAACCTCTTCCGGAAATATGTTTCTTTCGTCTTCTGTCATATGTTTGGGCGGCATACTTTTTAAAAGAAGCTGTTGGCAGCTTTTATCGTTTGCCAATCGCAAATGTAGTGAAATAAATTGCTAAATTCGCACTGCAATGCCAGATTTGGATAAAATATATGTCTCGGTCATACTTCCTCTCCGGTTGGAGTGGGAGCCCGTCTATCGTGTCCCTGAAGAGATTGCCGGAAGCGGTTCTGTCAATGTCGGGGACAGGGTGACAGTGCGTTTTGCGGCACGTCTGTATTCCGGCGTGGTCAGCGCTGTGAATGTGACTCCGGCCGCTCATATAAAGATAGTGTTTCCGATAGTGTCTCTTGACAAGAATCTGGACCCCGTTTCTGTCAATGAACTGAAACTCTGGAGGTTTGTCGCTGATTATTATCTCTGCTCGGTCGGTGAGGTTTTCAAGGCGGCCTATCCTGCATTGAAAATCAACTTGGAAGAGTCCAGGGCAAGGGCTGCAGAGCGACGTCAGAGAAGCATTGACAAGAAAAAAGAAGCGCTGAAAGCACGCAGGGCGAAGCTGGAGGCGAGTCTGGAGCAGCGTCTTGCGAGGGCTGAGGCTGAAACCGGGCCGAAGGCGAAAGAGCGTCTGGAGGCTTCGGTGCAACAGCTGCGGGAGAGGATAGCGGCATTGACAGAGGCTGTTTCTTCATTGGAAAGCGTCTGGACTCAGGCTGAAGCTGATGTTGAGGCTCCCGCTTCATCCGGCTTTTCGCTGAGCGCGGCACAGAAAGAGGCGTTGACGAGTATCTGGGACGGTTTTTCTTCCGGAAAGCCTGTGCTGCTGGATGGAGTCACGGGGTCCGGCAAGACGGAAATCTACATTTCACTTGCCCTGGATGCGATTTCGAAGGGCAGGAATGTGCTGTATATGGTGCCGGAAATCGCAGTGAGCCGACAGCTGGAAGAGCGTCTGAAACGCATTTTCGGAGATATGCTCCTGACGTTTCACTCCAAGGAGAGCTCCGCGTCTCGCGTGAATGTGGCCGAGGCGATGAAAAGCCGGCAATATGTGGTGCTCGGAACCCGCTCGTCGATATTTCTGCCGCACCATGATCTTGGAGTTGTGATAGTGGATGAGGAACACGATTCGTCTTATAAACAGGACGCGCCTGCTCCGCGTTACAATGGACGTGACACTGCATTGATGCTGGCCCAGCTGAACCGCGCTGACGTGGTCTTGGGCTCGGCGACGCCTTCGTTGGAGTCTCTCTATAACTGCAAAACAGGGAAAATGGCATATGTGAGGCTGTCTGAACGGTATTTCGGGGCGGAAGATTCTGATGTGGAAATCATTGATACGATTGCTGAACGCCGGAAACGGGGCATGAAAGGCAGTTTTTCCTACAAGCTCATAGAGCGGATAAATGAGGTGCTTTCTGATGGCGGCCAGATTCTGCTGCTGAGGGCGCGCAGGGCATATTCGCCTGCTGTCCAATGTGTCAGCTGTGGTGATATTCCGAGATGTCCGCATTGCAATGTGCCGCTCAGCTACCATCGTCAGGAGGGGGTGCTGATGTGTCATTATTGCGGGTGGAGGACTCCGTTTGATGCCAAGTGCGGGAAGTGTGGCGGGGCATTGGAGCCGGTCGGCGCAGGAACTCAGAAAATAGAAGAGGAGGCGGCTGCATTGTTCCCGTCTGCAAGGATTGCCAGGCTGGACAGTGATACTGCATCTGCTGCAGGTCGGGAAAATGAGATTATCAGGGAGTTCTCCCGGAAGAAGATAGATATTCTTGTCGGCACTCAGATTATTGCCAAGGGGTTTGATTTCGACGGGTTGTCCATGGTGGCGGTCATCGGTGCGGATTCGCTTGTGGGACAGCAGGATTTCAGGGCGGACGAGCGTTCCGTGCAGCTTCTGGAACAGTTCAGAGGACGTTGCGGAAGGCGTGGAGAGAAGGGCCTTTTCGTGATACAGACTGCCCAGCCTTCCCATCCTGTCTATAGGGTCTTTGCCCGGTCAGATGAGAATGGCGTCGATGTCAAGTCGCTGATGGACAATATGCTGAGTGAGCGTTTCCAGTTCGGTTATCCGCCATTTTCGAGAATTGTGAAGATTATTGTCAAGGATACGGACGAGGGAAGACTGGACAGGATGTCGCTCGCATTGGCAGTAGCCTTGCGTTCCCGCTTCGGCGTCCCTGTGGCAGGATTTGTGCAGGGGAGCAATGCCGGTATTACGGTTACCGGACCGTTTGCTCCGCCTGTGGACAAGCAGTCGGATTCCTTTATCCGTGATATCAGAGTGAGTTTGAGGAAGGACAAGTCATTGGCTTCCAACAAGTCGGCATTGGCTTCGACGGTTTCCTCTTTCGAGGCGCAGTATTCGTATGCCGGTCATGTTGCGCTGGACGTCGATCCGCTGTAGACGGGAAAAAGTTATCAACAGGTCGGCAGAGGAATGGAATAATTTACTAATTTTGTGAATTGTAGAACAATAACTCGATTTTCAATGGGAAAAGTCATTGCGATAGCTAATCAGAAAGGCGGCGTGGGAAAGACCACGACAGCGATCAACCTTGCCGCTTCATTGGCGGTTCTGGAGAAGAAGGTCCTCGTCATCGACGCGGATCCTCAGGCCAACACTACATCAGGACTGAATTTTTCTCCGGAGGATGACCGCAAAAGGACATTGTACGAAGTGCTGATCGGCAAGATCGGTATTTCTGATGCGTTGATACAGACGGAGATAGCAAATCTTCAGATGGTTCCTTCCCATATTAACCTCGTCGGTGTGGAAATCGAGCTTCTTGAGGCTGATGACCGCGAGTCCATCATGAAGAAGGCGATAGCGCCGGTCAAGAATGACTATGACTACATAATCATTGACTGTTCACCTTCATTGGGCCTTATTACGGTTAATTCCCTGACTGCCGCTGATTCTGTGATTATTCCTGTGCAGCCGGAGTTCTTCGCATTGGAGGGTCTGGGCAAGCTGCTCCAGACTATCAGGCTTGTGCAGAACGGGGTGAATCCGAAATTGACTATCGAAGGCTTCGTGGTGACGATGTTCGACGGCAGGACCAAGGTCCATACGCAGGTGCTGAATCAGTTGAAGGAACATTTTACGGATATGGTGTTCGATACCATAATCCAGAGAAATATACGTCTGAGCGAGGCTCCGTCGCATGGAAAGCCGATTATCCTGTATGATGTGATGAGCAACGGCACGTCGAACTATTTGAATCTTGCGAAGGAAGTATTGGAGAAAAACGAAAAATCTATAGGCGATGAGCAGTAAACAGAGAGGTTTGGGAAAAGGCCTGAGCGCATTGCTCGGGGATGCCGGGAATCTGGATTCTCTCAGGAGTCCGGTAGGCTATGTGAACAAGGATGTCGTAGGGACTAAAGACCCGCAAGATACAGCGGACGTGTTGCGTATTCCGGTCAATATGATCGAACCGAATCCGTTCCAGCCTCGTATGTCTTTCGATCAGGATTCCCTTCAGGAACTTGCGGCTTCCATCAGGACTTTCGGTCTGATACAGCCGATAACGGTCAGGAAGAAATCCGCGGACAGATACCAGATCATAAGTGGTGAAAGGCGTTTCAAGGCCTGCCAGATTGCCGGTATGGACATGGTTCCTGCCTATATCCGCGATGCCAATGACCAGGGAATGCTGGAAATGGCGATTGTGGAGAATATCCAGAGGGAGAATCTCGATCCGATAGAGGTGGCGATGAGCTACCAGAGGCTTATAGACGAGTGCAGTCTTACTCAGGAGCAGATGGCTGACCGTGTCGGAAAGAAACGCGCGTCGGTGACCAACTATCTGAGGTTGCTCAAGCTGCCTGCAAAGGTGCAGCACGACCTGAAGGTGGGGCTGTTGAGTGTCGGTCATGCCAAGGTGCTTCTCGGTCTGGATGATGTGGTTCTGCAGGAGAAGTTGTGCGATTTCGTGATCAAGAACAGCCTTTCAGTGCGTCAGCTTGAGGATAAGATCAAGGAGCTGCAGGCTCAGCAGCAGAATGAGGTCAAGCCTAAGAAGGAAGTGAACCTGCCTGATGAGTATTATCGGGTGCTTGAACATATCGGTAAGTTTTTCGACAAGAGCATCAGTCTGAAGAGGGCTGATTCGGGGAAAGGTACCATGACCATTCATTTCGATTCGGATGACGAAATCCGTCGTTTCCTCAAGGCTCTGGAAGATTCCAATATCTGATTCTGAACGGCCGATGTCAAGACGCATATTCCAGATATCATTATTGCTTGCAATTCTTTTCATTGCATTTCCTGACGGCGCCATGGCTCAGTTCCGTGAAGAGGCGTTCACTCAGAACTACAATGACCAGAATGATACGACCGCACGTGATTCTACGGATGCCGCCTTTACCTTCAAGGAGTTTTTCGGGGGTGTCTCCCATAAGCGTGACTGCCGTATAGGTGTGCTGTTTGCCGGTTCCACTGTCTTTGTGGGAACGCAGCAGATGTACAACAAGCAGTACTGGAAGTTGCCGGTCATCTACGGAGGCATGGCTGCGACTGCCGGTGCCGGCATATATTATCGCCATAAGTTCAACAAGGAGGGCGGCAATACGAACCGTACCGTCAGCAATTTGTGCTTTCTCGGCACGGGGCTGATATATTGGGGCGCGTTGCTCGACGGTGTGTATAACTATAAGAAAGATACTTATCCTCAGGCCGGGAAGGCTACCCTGTATTCGGCGCTTCTTCCGGGACTCGGCCAGGCGTACAACGGGGAATACTGGAAGATTCCGATTTACTATACGGGCTTGATGTGCTCGGCGCATTTCCTGGTTACGAACAATACCAATTACCTGAGATACAAGAGGATATATAATCAGGCTACTGCGGTGAATTCCACGTATGACGGACCTGTCTCCGCTTCTACGGCGAAGTATTACCGCGATGTGTTCAGGCGCTACAGGGACTATTCCGTGGTGGCGCTGTTGGGCTTCTATCTTCTGCAGATCATTGATGCCAATGTCTTTGCATATATGCAGGACTTTGAGCTGAGTGATGATATTTCCATGAATGTGTCGCCTACGGTCATTTCTCCGGACATGGGTTATGCCATAAATACAGGAGGAGGTTCCGGTGGTATCGGTTCTTATTACGGTGGAGGCCCGAATGCATTCGGTTTGAGTGTGGGATTCAGGTTCTGATGTGGTTGATGTCTTTTATTCTTTAGATGAAAATGAAAATATATAAAGTTCTGATTGCCGCGTTGGCAGTATTTTCGGTGTGTCTTGATGGGGATTTGAATGCTCAGGAGAGGTCCGGGCGAAAATTGTTCGGAAGGAAGAATCCCACGAAAAAGGAGCTGGTTCAGGAGAATCAGAGGATGAGGTCAATGATAGATTCTCTTATGCTGGAGCTGCAGGCGCTGGAGGATACGGCTTACGTGGAAGAGGAATATGTGGAAGAGGGCAAGTCCTATTCGTTGCTTGACGGCGTGGCTCCTGAGACTTATTCTCAAGAAGTTACGGACAGTCTCCTGAATATCTGGTATCTTCATAGGCAGGCCAAGAACTGTGTGGAAGGCGTCTTCGATATGGATTCTGTCCATTTTACTTCCAAGGTCCCGGACAAGGTGCTGCTGGAGCGTCTCTCCAAGATGAATTCGTATATCACATTGCCTTTCAATGAGACTGTGAAGAACTACATGCTTCTCTATGCGGAGAAGATGCCGACCAAGATGGCCCACATGCTGGCTCTGGCAAGTTACTATTTCCCGATATTTGAGGAGACATTGTCAAGGTACGGGATGCCGATTGAACTGAAATATATGGCGGTAATTGAGTCTGCGCTCAATCCTGTTGCGGTTTCAAGGGCCGGTGCGAAGGGTATGTGGCAGTTTATGTACACGACGGCAAGAAACTATGGCCTGGAGATAAATTCGTATGTGGACGAGCGTCTGGACCCGTTCAAGGCGGTGGATGCGGCTGCGAGGTATATGTATGATTCCTACAGGATATTCGGTGACTGGAATTTGGCCATTTCATCGTACAACTGCGGCGCGGGCAATGTGAACAAGGCGATAAAGCGTTGTGGCGGCAACAAGGATTTCTGGTCGGTGTATGAGTATCTTCCTCGTGAGACAAGGGGATATGTTCCGGCGTTCGTTGGCGCCATGTATGCGTTTACATATTACAAGGAGCATGGCATTACGCCTGACCCGGTGCAGATGCCGGCACATCTGGATACTTTCCAGATCAGCAGGATGCTTCATTTCCAGCAGATTCAGGACCTGACCGGCATTTCTGTCCAGGAACTCCGAGACCTGAATCCGCAATATGTGCACGACATCATTCCGGGAAATCTGAAGACCTACATTCTCCGTCTGCCTTTCAAGTATTCGGGGAAGTTCATCGAGGTTGAGGATTCTGTATATACCCACAGGGCCAAGGAACTGTTCAATCCTACTACGCTTCAGAATATCGCTTCTTCAAGTAACGGCAACCGTATTACATACAGGGTGAAGAGCGGTGACTATTTGGGCAGGATTGCTTCAAGATATCACGTTTCCGTAGCCCAGCTGAAGAGGTGGAACCATCTGAGGAGCAATAACCTGCGCGTCGGACAGATTCTGGTGATCTACGGCAGGGGAGGCGGTCCTGTCTCAAATGCAGGTTCAGCGGCTGCGAAGTCGTCTGCCAGAACATCATCGAAATCCGGTGTAGCCGGCACTGCGGCGAAGTCAGGCTCGGCTGCTGGTTCGGCGGCAGGCTCAGCGAAGTCCGGCTCTGCGAGGACCAAGGCCGCATCATCCGCTGCCGCTGCGGGCTCCTACACCATCTACACGGTGAAGGCCGGTGATACGCTCTACAGCATCGCCAAAGCGTATCCTGGAGTGAGTGCGAACGACATTATGAAGTTCAATGGTATTTCGACCAATATCAGGCCTGGAATGAAGATAAAAATTCCTAAACTGTAGCGTCTGCGTATCTTCTTGCAGTTCAATGTTTTCGGTCTTGGATGTGAAAATATTGATGAAAAATAGGCCAAAAAGTGCAAAATAAATTTGCAGTGTAAGGAAAAATACCTATCTTTGTGATCCCAAATGAAACAAGCAGCGCTTCAGTTGCCGATTTCAGAAAGGAAAAATAATGGTGCCATAGCTCAGTTGGTAGAGCAAAGGACTGAAAATCCTTGTGTCCCTAGTTCGATTCTCGGTGGCACCACACGAAAAACAGGGAGTTACAGAAATGTAGCTCCCTGAATTATTTGTCCGTCAAGCGTATGCTTTCTCTAAGAACCGCGGGTCAGGGGGAAAACCATGTGTTTAGGATAACTAAAAAGTATGTGGCTTTTACGGAATAAGGATGCAAGGGTCAGCCTGCGGTCCCGTATGCAAAAGGCGTTTTTTTGCTTACAAGATTTCAATCACGGGGGCAAAAAGGCCTGATTTGCCCCCGTGGCCGTTCAAAAATAGCTTGACGTGTGCAGAAAGGCCGTATTTGCACACGTGAATTCAATGACGTGAACAAAAGCGGCGATTTTGCCCCCGTGGCTTGACGCATGAGAAGTATCATTGCTGGCTTGTCACAATTGGTACTATTGCGAGCTTCGATGTGCTCTTCTGACCTGTGTCACGCCGACAGGCAGTCTGTCTCGGCGGAACTCACTCCGCGTTGCTCCGTTCGGCCCTCCTACCGTCTCCTGCGTCCTCGCTATCGCGAGAACTTGTATCCG
>ERZ857965.125-NODE-125-length-114072-cov-23.903418_pt1 | contig 114072 bp, 206 predicted proteins | sample MGYA00519758_ERZ857965 | MGnify/ENA primary metagenome ERZ857965 (study PRJEB31778, sample SAMEA3449381) | human gut metagenome | biome: human gut; feature: human-associated habitat; material: faeces | place: United Kingdom | collected 2010/2012 ...
TTTTGAGGATCAACTGGATTGCCCTTTTGAGGATCAACTGGATTGCCCTTTGACATAGAGAAAACCTTGTTGGGGATATTATAACTTCAGATTTTCTCCATGTCAACTATCCTACTACTCTAACTTCTGCATAATACATGCCAGAGTTAAGAGCTTCTGAATGGCTGTCAACATAAATATCAACGCATCCACTTGGTACTCCTCTGTCTTCTACTGTATAAATCTGCCCATTGATTTCTACTTTAGTTCCAAAAGGTAAATCTGCCATGGCAACAGTTCTTCCTGATACTGGATACGCGCCAGATGCCGTTGGACTGCCAGTCCAAGAACCATTGCAGCTTGCGCATCCACAATAGTGAGTAATTCGATATGTACCGAGACTATATCCAGAATACGATGTTGCTACTGGTGATGACTCAATTGGTTGGGATTGCAGAATGGGTTCAGAAACTAGAGGTACATCAGAAAGATATTCGTTAGACATATAGAACATCTGATCATTAATTTTTACTTTTGCCCAGTTGTTATCTGTGATTTCTAAAACCTCTACAGAAGATCCATATGGTAAAGCTCCGATTTTCTTTGTGTTGGTGGAATTTCCAACACGATAATTAAGACCGATGGTAGGTTCAACATATTTAGTCTCTGCATTAGCCAATGTTGGAGTGAGTAATACGGTTAGTAGAGTTACAGTAGTTGCTAGTTTTTTCTTAAAATTATTCAATGGTTTAGACCTCCTGACTTTCATATACTTGTACTTCTTTAGCAAGCTCTGCTGCCATTTCACCCTCATAAGAGAATGCTACTGGCTTATTCAAGGCAAGGCTAAAGATACCCATAATGGATTTGGCGTCAACAACATATCTTCCAGATACAAGTGTTGCATCTCCAGGATATTTGCTGACAGTTACGACAAACGCTTTTACTTTATCAACGTTGTCAAGAATGATTTGTTTTTGTAGTTTCATTGTTTTGTTCTCCTTTGCATAATTTATATTTTGCAACAATAGCCACATGTGCCATTGGTACATTCGAAATATTCTTCCCATGTAATCATATTTTTGGAACTGAGGAAGCATGATTGATCCGCAGCGTGGACAAGTTAACATTCTCTCGTCCACTGCTGCACATTGAGCATCCCATGCCCAGATTTCTTCTCTGTATCGTAGATCATCATCCATTAGTTTCTACCTGTACTGCCAAATCCGCCACGACTCTTGCCTTCTAGTTCTTTGACAGTTTCGAAGTGAATTTCAGGCTGTTTCTTCATGATACGGAATTGGCAGATACGATCATTTTTATGAATAACTGTATCTTCCATAGCAATTGCTGGATATTTCCAAATATCGTTTGCTCCGCAATAGGAGTTGTCTACAATTCCAATTGAATTACATTGCATAATTTTAAAGTTCTTATATGTACTACTTCTAGGTGCAATATGAGCTTCATACCCGTCAGGAAGCTTCATTCCTACACCAAGAGAAATAAGTCTAAATTCACCTTTTTTGAGATGTACGTCTTCTGCAGCTCTTAGATCGATCCAATCACCATTCTGAATAGGTGCAATTGGTTCAATATCTGCAAAGTATTTAATTTTAATTGTTTCTGTATCCATAGAATTATTCTCCTCTTCTTTTGTTTTCTTTAAGACTTTTTGGTTCACCATGGTTTTCATGATACGATTGATTTTTCTATCAATCTCTTTGACAATCTTGTTATTACCATATTCTCTATTGTAATAAGGAATATAGAGCTGATTATGATCTGAGTCGAACACTTGATAGAATACGTCCTGTTCCTCAAGATCAATATATAGACGAAACTCAATCGTATCTTTATATACGCTCCTTCGATAACAACCAAAGGAGAATCCATTCTTTCTGAGCTTATTATTGGAGAGATCTGTTACTAATTCATAATTGTTTAAGTCAAGCATATAGATACCTCCTTACTTAGATATTTGAGAAAATCATCCCATTGTTCCTCAGAATGGATAAATTCTTTACCCTTAAGCATCTTTTTACGCATCAGTTTTTTAATTGGATCAGGCTTATATTGTTTCATTTTCTGCATACGCTCAAAGATATAATTGGATGTAGCACGAGATATGATAAGAAATTTATCTTTTGGGACATCTTTTACAACCTGTTTATACTGTTCAAGATCCGATTCTGGGATTTCATATTTTTGTTTTGGGAGATTTCTGGTTGAGAATGGTGAAATATCTGCTCCATATGTGGATGCCTTAAGAAGTGTTGCAATATAAGAAAGGTCTTTTGGATGAAAATGAAATTCAATTTCTTCATCATTTTCCATGATATGTTTTACTGTTCCTTCGGATAATAGTTGAGAAAAAAGTTCTTCGTATGGTATTTTATCTTCAATTTGAATTTTATCTAACGCAATTGTTCTGAGAATGTTATGACCTCTTCCAATTGACGGAATGTATGCAACAAGGTCATTTCTGCCATAGTAATATATTTGATTACCATATTGACACTTGATATAGATATCATCTGTATCAAGATTTCCTTTATCGTCTCGTGGAAAATCATTTGTATCATGATCCAGATTAGCCATTAGACGATATGTACCTTTGTATTTCATTAGTGGACTTGGCGTAATATCACCTCCTAATATTCTTCGTACAGTGTTTCGCTGCTAACTGGGATTTTATTCTTTTCAGCTTGTTTAACTGCTTTAAGAGCTTCTTTTCGATCAAAGAAAATCGTCTCGCCAATATTATCATAGCTGAAAAGATATGCTATTTTAGTACGTTTTTCCATGCCACAGAACCATCTATTTTCTTCATCAATAGTACGAATTTTAAGCTCGTATACATCGTATAAGCCTAATGTTGGCATAATTCTGGCGTAGTATAAAATGTCGTTTTTATGTAGTTGTTGTGTCATTTGTTATAGGAATTCCTCCGTTCTATCTTGCCATGTTCCATCATTTTGTTTTTCCCAGATTTTTTGATTTTTGCTTCCGCGAAACGCGATAGAAAGATCTTTTTGATCTTTAAGAAATTTTCCATCGATTATGTAATCGAGATATTTTAAGATTGGATAATTAGAAACGTCCTTAAACGAATATCCTGTCCATAGCCAAATTTGCTTATCAGGATATGCTTCTTTACATTTTTTTGCAAGTGTCATAATATCATTCACATTTTGTTGACAAAGTGGTTCACCGCCAAGAATACTGATACGTTTAATATATTCTCTTCCTGCCAATGAAAGAAAATGTTCGATTTGTTTTTCACCAAACTCTTTTCCGCCAGAAAAATCCCAAGCTATAGAATTAAAGCATCCTTCGCAATGGGGTGATGGACACCCCTGTGCGAAAAATGAAATTCCAACTTGTTTACCATTTACAACATCACAATCTAAAACTTCTGCATAATTCATAAGTTAAAGCTCCTTTTTTGTACCTGAATGTTTAGTTCTTAACTCTACTTCTTGCTGTTTCCCGATATTGAATGCAGTCTTGTAGTCTCCTGTGAGATAGCCTGTTACTCTTCTTAATCTTCGAATATTTGTACAACCGCATACAGGGCATTCATTTCCAATTTCTCCTGTATGCCCGCAGTTTGTACACATATCATTTGGAACATTAACTGCAAAATACGGAATATCATGATCCATTGCGTAATTTACGATATCTTCCAATGCTTCAAGATTATGGTCTACTGTAGATTCGAGTTCGACATATGTAATACAACCTGCAGAGCTGTATCCTGTTAATTGAGATTCAATATCAATTTTCTCAAATGGATTTACTTTTTCCCATACTGGAACATGCATTGAATTTGTAAAGAACTCTTTATCAGAAACATTTTTAATAACACCATATTTGTCCTTGAATTTCTTCAGTGCGGTGTGACATAAATTTTCTGATGGGGAGAAATATACGCCAAAATTAAGCTTATATTGCTGTTTAAATTCATTGCATCTCGTTTTAAATAGCGATTCAATTCTTTTCGCAAGTTCCATGCCTCTACTTGTAGTCTGATTGCGACCGATTAAAATTTGAAGTGCTTCAGCAAGTCCTAATTGTCCGACTGCTAAAGTTCCATGTTTTAATGCTGATCGAATACCTTCTTCTGGAATATAACCTTCCATTACGCCATTTTCGTACATAAATTTAGCAGAATCTGGTGATTGTGAACAAATCCATTCAAATCTTTCAAGTAGCATATCTTTTGCTTCATGAATTTTTCTATCAAGAATACTCATAAATTCTTCTACTACAATTTCATTTTTACACCAATCATATTTTGATACAGTAATAAAATTTTTAGATTCTTCTGGAATCTTATCCCATACTAAATCAATTGCTTCCATTGCTAGTGTTGGCAAAATAATTGTTACAGGACAAATATTTCCTCTTCCATCTTTAGTTTGCCCCATTCCATTAATGTCCCATCCATTAGCAGTACGACATCCCATTGTTGAAAAATATGTTTTTGGATCATTTACATCATATCCAGCGTTACCAGACCAATCAACATTAGCATAGTTTGGATATAAACGCTTTGCTGTCGATTTAAGTGCAAGTTGGAATAAATCATAATTAGGATCGCCTGGTTTACGGTTTACACCTTTCATACATTGAAAAATCCCACATGGGAAAATAGACGTCTTATGTAACTTACCAATTCCTTTGATAGACACATCGAGAATAGCTTTTGTCACCATACGTCCTTCAGGCTCAGTACATGTTCCGTAATTAATTGACGTAAATGGTAACTGATTTCCTGATCTACTTTGTAATGTATTTAAATTATGATACATACCTTCTGCTGCCTGATAAACTTCTTTCTTGGTCATGTCAAGAGCGTATGTATATGCTTTATTATTTTCTTTCCACCAGCTTGAATCAATAGATTGTTCTTCTGTAAAGCATTCAGGGTCATTAATAATATCATAGACATATTGTTGAATATACTGCTCATCTTTTGCTTCAACGTATCTAAGGCCATCTACATAATGTTTATAAAAACTTTTCCTTACGTATGGAACCATTGTCCAATCTAAATGAGTAGATGATACTCCTCCAAACTCTTGTAGACTTTGTAGCTGAAAAATAACAGCCAAAAGTTGAAATGCCGTATTAATTGATTGCGCTGGTCTTACATCTGTTTGGCGAGTATTAAATCCATTTTTTAATAATTTATCAAACGGAATACTTAAACAGTTGTGCATTCCAGTTGCATAAGAATTTAAATCGTGGATATAAACCTCATTATTTAAATGATTTTCTCGTGCCATCTTGGACATACAATTGTCTAGTGCATATTTCTTTAACACAACATCGCTGGCTTCCCCAACTCTTCCACCAAAAGATTTTTCGTCGATATTGGCATTTTGGTTTTGGACGTTTGTTGCCATAAGTTTTTCCGTGATATCTTTCATTAATTGTGTTTTATTCTCACGGATTCTTGTACGGTCATTTCGATATAAAATGAAAGCTTTTGCTACATCTTTTCGACGACTCTGCATAAGTTTTTCTTCAACCATATCCTGAATTTCTTCTACAGAAAGTTCTTCTTTTTCTTGATTGGCAATATACGAAGCGATATCAGAAGATTTGTTTTTGGATTCTTGTGTAATTTCACCATCAACTTCTTCAAATGCTTTTAATACTGCATTTTTGATCTTATCTCTATCAAAAACAACACTTCGCCCATCACGTTTTACTACCTTCATTCCTTAGACTCCTCCTCTTCTTTCGCGTATCTACAATGAATACCATCACAGTCTTGTGCTGATTGTTCATCCGCCATTTTTGATACTATGCATAATGATGTGACAAAAATTCCAACACCACTGCCTATCACCATTCCGATAAGAAAACTTAATACATTCATAACAAATTTCTCCTTTAGCGCTTGATATATCCTTGACCACCATCTCTGCATTTAATACAGATATGGCTACAAGGCGATTCACTGTAATTTGATTGTCTTGTTACAGCTTCAATGATATATTCTCTGTCTTGTCCTTCGATTTCTACAGTAATAAAATCATCTCCCATTTGTTTTAGTGTACGGCATAGCTCGCCGCTTGTTCCAATATACAATGTCTAATTTTCTTCCTTTCATAATAATAAATGTGCAATATCCGTCCAATTCATTAACCTCTTTCCAGTCCAATCTTTGTTCCAACTATAAATATCTCCGAAACAATATTTTTCTTGAGCATTGCTTGTTTCTAACATGTGTATTGAATCATCAATAAGAATGCCATCGCTCATATCTATATGTGATTTATCTTTGTATTTTTTCATATTTACACCAATAAATTCTGGATAGAAAAGATACTGATTAATCCACTTTTCTTTTTGTTTTAAGTTTGGAGAGTAACCCATGCTAACAATTTTTACCTGATATACTTTTCCAAGTTCATCAATAATTTCATGTGCATCTGGCATAAATTCCAGCTCATGAAAGAATCGTGGTGTGTTAAAGTATGTATTAATGTATTCTTTAGATGTACAGGCTAATTCCTTAAAATCATATGAATCAATCTCCCACCAATTAACATGATGGAATTTCTTATAATATTCAAAGTCTTCGTTGTATATGGACACAATCGTTTTGATCGTGTCCACTAGCGTATTATCGAAGTCAATATAGATCGTTTTAATATCTGGTCTATACATTGTTTTTATTCCAATCCTTTCGAATAATGTTTATCATTTTTTCTACAGAAGTTTCCAATGACCTGTCATTGAGAACACGATAATCAATTAGATTAGATTTTTCAAAATTGCTAAACGAATCATTTTCCGCAGCATAGTTCTGTTTCCATGAATCATAGTCGCCACGTTTCTTTGCACGTTCTTCTGCAGTTGTATATGGGGTTGTAATATAGATAGATACTAGACGGACATCTATATCTCTTGTTTTGAGTTTAAGTGTATATAATCCGACTGGATCAATGATATAGAAATTAGAATTTAAGATTTGCTCTTTTGTTGCAAAACTGCAATATCCAACTCGATCTGTATATGCCACCATGTTTGGTTTATATTTTTCAACGTCATCAGATGAAATAAAAATATGATCTGAATTATCAACTGTTTCGCCTGGTCGCATCGATCTGGTTGTATAAGACTTAAGAACCGTCATATTTAATTTCTTAGCAGCTTCTTTGGTAATAGAGGATTTGCCAGAAGAAGTTCTACCAAGGATACAATATAGTGTGTGCAAAAGGAATCACTCCTCTCGTTTTGGTTTTCTTCCACATGATTTTGTTTCATCGCAATATCCCATCACTTCACATTTTGGCTTAAATAGTTCATCCACAATCCATACCCATTGTTCAGAATAATCTTTTAATGCATTCTCAATAGCAGGAAATAGTTCTTGTCTAAATTCCCAATATGCACGACTACATTTTCTTACATGGCTCATATCCATCAGATTTCTGAGATTACGTTTTTCTACACATTTTGTCGTCATACCAAGTGGAAGAAGATTTGCTGCATCCTCATTTGGTACCCCCATATTTTGAAGCTTGACGAGTGAATCTCTAAGCTGACGAGTAGTTGCGTTAAATTCAACCAAAGCATCTGTATCTTTTTTGACTGATTTTGGTACAATAATATCAAAGTCTTTATAATTGATATATCTAGTAGATGCCTGTAAATATGGTGTCATACCGCCGACATGACGATAATATTCGCGCATAACCCTCGCAGAAAATCCATCAATAATCATATGAACATCTACAAATTCAAGTGTTCTTCCATGTCCTGATTTAATACAGTCAATGCCTCGTTTGATATTTTTTTCTTCATTGATAATATCAGCGTTCCAGCAGATTCCAGCCCTTCTGCCAATTAGTGCAAGTGGATCTTTTGGTGTTTCTGGTAAAATTGTAATTGTTCCCATTTTTATACCTCCCATAATGTCATATCATTTTTAAAATTATCAAGAACTTTTTCATCATCTGTTAAAATCTCTACATACGCAGGTGCGTCAATCGCAACGCTTAGTACACCCATCAGAGATTTGGCATCAAGAACAAGTCTTCCGTGAATATAATTGATGTCCCAATCTTTATATTCTCCACATTTAGCTACGAATAAACTTGCATTGTTTACTGTTTTAAGACAGATTTTAATTTTGTGATCATTCATATTTTTCACCTTCTTTCTTAGCTGATGTATTCTAGGAATTCATCTTCACTCATAATTTTTACACCAATGCTCTTTGCTTTTGTATTTTTACTTGACGTAGAATTAACATCATTATTGATCAATGCAGTAACCTTCTTCGATATTGAACCAGATACCTTCCCACCCAATGATTCAATTTTCTCTTTAAATGCATCTCGATTTTCGAAATGTTTCAAACTGCCGGTAATTACAAACGTTTGCCCCGTCAAATCTTTTCCACTGTTTATACTGAGAAATACTTTCTTTGGTGTTTCAAAGGTGAATTCCTTGCCAAGCTCCCATACATTACTACATTCTCTATTAAAATACTCATCGAGTGAGTTAATAATAGAATCGCCAATGCCAGGAATATGAGAGAAGAATTTTGCTCCTGGATGCGTCATATCACGCATAAAAGATTCGAATTGATAATCTTCCGCCTCGGCAATAGCTTTGCTTGCTGTTTTGCCAACAAGTGGAATTGAGAGCGCATAAAGGAACCGATCTAACGTTGTATTTCTACTTTTTTCAATTGATTGGAATAATTTAGAAACTGATTTCGAACCAAACCCATCAAGAGTTTTCATTTGTTTTTCATGTGTATTTAGATAATAGATATCTTGGATAGAATTTAACCATCCTAAAGAAATGAATTTTTGAATTGTTGCTTCAGATAAACCATCAATATTTAGAGCGTTTCTACTTACCGCATGAGTTAGTTTGCCAAGTAATTTACCTTTACATTCAGGGCTTGTACACCATAGAACTTCTGAATCGTTTTCTTTAATGATTTTAGTTGGTTCGCCGCATACTGGACATTTATCAGGAATATCAAAATTACCACTCTTGTCAATACTGTCGTGTACTTTTGGAATAACCATATTAGAACGATATACTCTAATACGATCTCCGATTCCAAGCATCATATCTTTAATATATGTAATATTATGAAGTGTTGCTCTGGTTGTAACTGCTCCATTCATATCTACAGGATCAAAAATTGCTACAGGATTAATCAGGCCTGTTTTGGAAGTATTCCATTCAATGTCTCTTAACACTGTTTCAAATAGCTCGTCTTCATACTTATAAGCCATAGAATGTCGAAAGAATTTGTCTGTTCTTCCCATTGCCTCTGCAGCGTTATAATCATCGACTGCCATAACTGCTCCATCATATGGAATATTGTGTTCATCTGCCATTGTACGAAGTTGTTCGAGCTGCTTTGATAGATTATTTTCGGTATTATTTGAATATGTAATCATCGGAACTACTTCAAAACCATTTCGTTCAGCTTCTTTTAAGTCCAAAGATACCGATTTATGATAAAATCCTTTAATAACACGCCATGCAATAAATCTCATATTACGTTTAGACGCTTCATAACTATCTAGCAGCTGCAATGATCCAGAAACTAAATTCCTTGGATGTTTATATTTTTTATCTGCAGGAAGTTCTTCATTAATTTGTCGAAATGTTTCCCATCCAATGATAGTTTCACCATCAATAATCAATTCATCTTTGTATGGGATCGTCTGTGGAATGTTTCGAATTGTTAGTGCATTCTCTAATACAGATATACCATTTTCGCCGTCACCTCTGGTTTCTGCTACAATTAATTTACCGTTTTTATAGTATAATGATAGAGTTAAGCCATCACATTTGACAGACAGAAAACAATTTTTATTTCCTGCAAATTGTTTTAGCTCATTTACATTTTTTGTTTTATCAAGAGAAAGCATAGAATGATTATGACGTACTTCTTTTAATTCTTTGGATACTTTATATCCAACATGCAGAGTAGGACTATCATTCAAAACAATATCTAATTCTTTTTCTAACTGAGATAGTTCTTCATATTTCCGATCCCAATCATAATCTGACATAATAGGTTCTCCAGTATAATATGCTTTTGACGCCTTATTCAAATCATGAATTAGCTCTTTCATTCGTTTGATCTTATCCATTTCTCACTCTCCTCTTTACAAAATTCTTCCATATATTCTAAAATTTGATCATCTTCTACATAGAATAAATCTGGTTCCTTAAGGCTGCACCACATTTTGAAATTCCACCAAAATTCACCTACTCGCATATGTGGGAGATATTCCATATGTAATCTAATTGCTTCATCATAAACATGACTTAAATTATACTCATCGTTTTTCATAGATTTCACCCTTTTTCAAAACTGCTTTTTAACATATCTTTTTTAATTAATTCATAAACAATATCAAGATAATCTCTTTTATCGCTATATCTGCAATTGGCATTTTTGTGGATTCTTGGATCGTCCTTTATCCAATCATTTGCTCCAAAATATATATTACTAACAAATAGCATCTTAGACCCTCGTGCTACACAAAGATAATAACACTCTGTATCTTTTGGCATTCCTTTACATTTTTTAAATCCGAATTTTTCAAATTCTTTTGCTGGTACTGTCGGAATTAGCATCATCTATTACCTTTCTTGTAAATTTATATTCTTCACCAAATTGATCAGTTGATTTACAATTCCATCGTCCTAAATTGAATAACTGCTCTTTATACCCATAACGTTTAAGCCATTTTTTATTAATTCTCTTCTTATGATGTTTTCTTGCTTGGATTTTCTTGACATACAAAATATTAACTTGATCTGGCGTCTTAGAAAAATCAGCACCAAGAATTGTTGGATTAATCTTTGATGTATTTGCTGAAAACGAAAGAATTCTTTCATCTTTTGTAATGATTGGTTTATATCTTATATAATCATGACATTGTTCGATCGTATTTCGTGTCATATTGATCTCTTGTATGTCATCAAAGAAACCTATTTTTTTCTTTGATTTTGGGTCTATCATGGTAATCCCACCACATACACGCTCATTCATGCAACAATTAATATTCATTATTCTCTCCGTCATCTTCTGGTGGAGCAAGCTCCAAACCTAAGATTTGTCCTACTTCATATGCAGCATACGATGTGCCACAAGATTCTCCATCAAAGAAACAATCATAATAATTTCCTTCTGAACGCTGTGGTGTAAATCCACATGCATATGGATCATAGTTTTTATTGACCCATTCTTTTAATTTTTCAATAATTTCTTCCATAGTCGATTCCTCAGTGTATTACCTTATTTTGATTATAATAGTAAAGATAAATGAAACCAAAATTTCATATATTTATTTATCATCTACTTCCATTTCATGTCCATATACTTTTGGAACTCAGGAAATTCTTTTTCAAATTCTGTAATATATCTATTTCTTGCTTTTTGTTCTTTTAAACTTTCAATACCAAATTCTCTCAAACTTTTCTTTTTGAAGAAACTTGGTTGATTGCACCAAGCTGCAACAGTTTTATATACTCCTTGGTATGGGGATTTTACATATCTATTGAATCGCATTATATAAGGAAGACAATGATACTGCATTAATAATTCAATACGTTTAAACATATCGAAAATATCCTGTTTCCAAAACTCATCATCCCATTTGTTATTTCTGTCAAAACCACAGAATACATAAAATTTGGGATATTTATCTGTATACTTCCTTAATAGTTGTAGTTTTTTATGTATAATGTCATAATCTTCTACATTATCAAATGCGAATATATAATCTCCATCATATTTGCTGTTAAATAACACTTCGCATTTTTCATCTGTAAGCAATCTCTCGTCCATACCTTGTTTGTATTGAAACGGTTTTTTAGTCGCTTGAAGTTCTGTAAATATTTCTTTCCAACACGGACTCCCAAGAATATTGTCATCCAATAGACAAATCTTCTTTCTTGTTGGATCAACAAATTCTGATAATGGACTATGACATTCTACTTTTTTATAATTTTTATTTACACAAAATTCACATTGTCTAAAGCATCCTCTTGTTGTAAAACCAATACTATAATCTGTATAATATTTTAGGTTTGTCTTAGATACACCATTCTCCAACTGTTCATTTACCCAACCATCATATAAATGATAATCAGGCATATGATGTTCTATTTCTTCTGAAAGTCTTGGGGCTTTGTCATAATAAAAACCAGTTCCACCATACTCAACGTTTTCTAACTTTAAAATACTTTCATCTATTGGTGTGTCTGTAAAAACTTTTGATATGTAAACTTTGTCATAATACTCAAGATTTTCATAATCCATCTTTAATTCAACATTAGCATCTTTATCCTTCCAATAACCGGAGATCTTCATACATGCTAAGTTAGGAAATCTGTGATTTTTCTTACCAATTAAATCAGCATCTATTATTGCAATCTTATATGGTTCTTCATGCAATAAATGCATATCACACATGTTATGTACCACAAGTGCTGCGCAGCTTACTCATGAGACTATGTTTTATCCTTTCCTATTTAATTTAATTTTTCATTGATTTTCAAGTGAATTTTGAAAACAAAATAAAAAATTAATTTCATAATTAGAAGCACGTTCATTTCCGTACTTCATGAGAGCATCCTTATCCCTGACTTCATGAGGGTTGCGGTTTGTTCCAGAGTATTATATTCTGAATGCACAGGTTCAACTCATACGCTCATCGGTTGACTGAAATATTGCTAACAGCCTTCACCTTTACCTTTTCATCATCTCAGATTTTCAGTTCTTTTCACCGCATTAGTGATTCATTAGTTTGATCAAGATTAATGAATCTAATTACTTATTCTCTTATCTCTTTAATTTTATGTTGCACTTGATAAACTCTTTTTTGACCAATCTTATATTCTATCATCTTGTTATCTCCTTATTTAAATCCAAGTTTTTTAATGCTATAAAATCAATCTCTTTATGTGGACAAGCTTTAATTAGTTTTTCATTAACATGTTTGCAGCCATCACATTTCCATTTCCAGACAAGATCTTTCTCAGGATGTCCAAAACTGACATAAATATCTTTATATTCTTTACCACAGCGATCACACTTTAAATATGTAATAATCTGACTCACACGCTTATTCCCCTTTTGCTTTAGTCATATTATGAATCATTTCTAATGCACTTCTAGAATCTTCACCAATATCATTTTGATAAGCAGCATTCTCAATTAATGTTTCAACACATTGTTTTGTAACATAGACAAGATTATAATTATTAATCCTACGCACTGTATCTACGTCTTTATCTCCGCATGGCATCGTATAACCAATCAGACGAGATAATACTTCGCAAATAACTTCTTTATCCATTTATTTCTCCTACAAACATATTTTTATCTCCCAAATGAAGATCTTTACAATCAACAAAATTTTTAGAAGGATCGATCAATCCTGCCAGTGTATACTGCTCCCAAGCCTTTTCCATAGTTTTGTATACGATATCGAAAAATACCGGATTGCAAATAATACGTTTTTTCCTCTGCATTTTTCTTTTCTTGCCACATCGCTTAAGAGGAAACCCAAGTCTTTTTAATGTATTATTATTGAAAATATATAAGAGCTGATCATCCGAAAATTCTTCGCTGTCATATAGTTCTTTTGTTAATTTATTTTGATAAAAATGCCGTTTGATATAATCATGCTTGGAGAGATTATCGCGTGGAAGAATCTTTAGTTGTTGAAATTCTGTAAATTTATTTATAGCTATTTACCTCCAGTTGAAAAACATATTTCATTTCATTTCATGCTATTTGCTCATATACAAACTACCATCAGCCTTTAATCTTGGAGTTATTGCAGTACCAATCCCTTTCTGATAAAGTTCACCAGACACGACAATATAATTTACTCCTGTCTCTTCGTCTACAAGCTGATAAGTTTCCATCTTTCCATTTTGATTCTCAAACCATATTTTTAATGGTTTATCTTGTTTTGCTTCGACAGAAGTTCCACATGCTCCAATAACAAATCCGCACAATACAAAACCTGTTGCAAATATTAAACCTTTAATTTTCTTCATCTTTTACACCGCATTTCTTTTACAGTACTTAATAATATTATCTTTACATTTGCCACAAATTCTTACTTTATAATTTCTTTCTGCTCTTATAGGCACTCCTGCAGGATAGTCCCATCCATTCCAATCGGAACAATCTAGTGTAATTCCATTACTTTTAGATATTTCTTTTCTGCAAATATCACACACTTCAATTACTGCCATTTACTACAATTCCTCCACCTCTTCATCAGAAATCTCTTTATATTCTACTTCATATCCTAGATATTTCAGGAGATCAATCCAATCATAATAATCAATTCTATGCCCCTCTCTAATGAAATCTTCATAACGAAGAACTGCATAACCATCTGCTGTTATAAGTTTAATTTTATTTTTTTTGAATGACATACATTCTGTCAAATAACAATATTTTAAAAAATATTCTTGTCCAAAAGAATCTTCAACAAAAATTGTTGCTGGCGTAGAATTACAATCTACTTTAAAGTTATAAACCATTTCACCTAATGTTCTATCTTTGTTTCTTTTGTAAATTTTTATACTGTCTAAATCGATATCATGATTTATTGGAACTGTATACTTATCAATAAAACCTGTTATATACGGTGTTTTATAATGCATAATTCTCACCTCATTTCTACATCTCCAAATTGCATTGTATCATCACAAAAGGTTTTCATTCCACAATATGTTCCGCGCAAACCATTTAACAGAACGCCTGTTAATTCGTCACAAGAAAGTCCAATTATGTTTACTAATTCGTCAATTGTATCTTCATTCATAAACAAATATGGTTTATATCCGTTCTCAAGTTCATAAGTGTGGATCTTTTTATTCAGTTTCATAAAATCTAATTCTTTTGTTGTAATTGTAAATTTATCATGTTTCATAGTTTTACTCACCTCGTTTCTTTCTTTCGATTGCACGTTGCTCCTTTAATAATTTACAGTTACCACAATTGTTTCTGTTTTTACAAAACCAACAGTTATCATTGTCTAATGTCCACCACCAAGGAGGCTGAGGACGCATTTTTCTTTTTGCTTTACCCATTTATTCTCCTATAAAAAATAAACGAATGATACCAAATAATGCAAAACTTGATCGGTTACATATGATATTTTTTGGTATCTTGCTTTTAGCGGATCAATAATACAGTGCGTCAAAAATACAACTCCAAGCTGCCATGTTAATCCAAAAACAAGGTAAAATGGTAAACAATACAACGCACAATGTACGAACAAATGATACCAATTACTTCCTTTAGTTTTTGCAATAAAGTCGCTTTGTAAAACATAATCACCAACCAAATGACAAAACACTAATAAAATTACCTTATTCATATATCCCATCCTTTACTTTAACAGGACAGTTATATGCATCATAATAATTAACAATCTTATTCTCTTTCATGTCAATTTTTACATAAGCACTTGCATGTGGAAATCCACCATCAAATCCTTTTACATACATATAATCATCTACAATTTTAGTTCCAACAATCTGAAGATAGTTTTCTTTAAACCATTTTCCCGAAATATTTTCTGCATATTCTTTGAAAATATCGTGATAATTATAATCTTCGTGCATACTAATCATATTATTATCTCCTTAAATTTTCCAAATGAAAGAGTGATTTCAACGCTTTCTAATATCTGCCGACGGAGTTCTCTTAGTAATATTTTTTGCAACACGTTCCTCAAGAACATAATCTGTAATTGGTTTCAACAGGTCACACATGTCTACATTGCACTCAGATCTATATTTACTACAAAACCAATCGCTACCACATTCCGTTCTTGACAAAGGACATTCACTTACACATCTAGACATTTCATCTATAATAAGTTTCATGATTCATCACCTCTAATCTTTCTCTCCAAAATATATCCATACTCATTAATCACTTCTTTTAATAGTCTTTCACTCTCTTTTCGTGCTTTAATACTATTAATAACTGATAATTTATTCTCCAACCCATACAGGTTCTTCATTTCTATTTCTGTGTCATTAAAATCAAGTTGGAGATTTAAGATTTTATTTGCGATAGATTTCAGATTGTCATTATATTTGTTGATAGCAATTGTTAGTTCTTTTGAATATTCCATTATTAATACCTCACAAAATCTGGGTCGTACTCAAATGCAAAGCAACATCCATCACTTATATTTACAAGTTCACCAATATCTAAAGAACATATTGCTTTTCCTGTAGTTTCTTCATTACATTCGCAATACCAACACCATTTACAAGTATATCTGTCCTCTGGCATATTCTCCATTACTTCCAAATCCTTTCATATTCATCAATCCAATTCTGTGAAGAAAAAGTATTATGTCTGCGAATTTCACTTTGTATTTCTTTCCACAGAATACAATAATCTTTCATAATTTTATTTCTTACAAAAGCAGCATATCTATTACTTTCTGAACGTATATCGTTACAATACAAAAATGCTTCTGTTGGATCATATCTGCTTCTCACATCAGTTAATGATCTATCATATTTTTCCGTCATTCCCATATATAGACAAGCTAATCTGTATTGTAAATTAAAACTAGGCATTACTTAACTTTCTTCCACATATAGGACAATAATTTATTTTTAATGATTTACTTCTCCATTTTTTTGGGATAAAGCCGTCAGGTCTTTCAATATCAAGTCTGTATTCAAATTCCCCATTTGAAGAACTACCCTCGTACATATTTATTTCTTTTAGCTTTGGTTCTGCCATAAAGTCACTACAGAATTCACATGTACCAATATCAAATTGGTACGTACTATCTACAGAACTTCCATACATAAACTCATCACATTGTTCACCTGGTCTTGGACAGTTTGTATTTTCCGCATTCATTTTCTTCCCTTCTTTAAAATTATTTTCAAAAATTATATTTATATAATCTGTAATAAAATCAATTATTCGCATTAATAGATAAACTTCCCAACATATACAGTCGTTCATGATAACATCTGCTGGCGTTGAAAATCTTACCCTGTCACCATGTTTACTTGCCCACTCCAGAGTCCCATTCTTATAATGAAATTCAATCGTTGCTATTGTACCAATTACATGTATTACAAAAAATATAATTAATAGTTTGTCCAATTTATTCTCCTTATGAAACTCACAATTCTTCTATTAGTTCTTCTAAGATACTCCTTAACTCCGGATTATTTACTACAACAACATCAAAATTGAATGGAAAAATTCTTTGTATTCCAATTTCTCCACTGTCTTTACAGTAGATAACACCTGCCACTCCCACCATACCTTGTTCCATATATTTCTGTGATAATTCTTTATCAGAGATTTTGTCGGTTTTAAACCAATAATCTTTAAATTTGTTTGGACTATTTAATCTAATAAATTTAAAATTTGTTTTATCCATACTATACTCTCTTTCTATTGTGCCATTAATTCATAAATGATCGTATTTATCAAATATTACAACTCTTACTTTTTCGCCATCGTCCGTATCGATTATTTGCAACATTGAATCAAATGCACCAAGATATTCAGTTAATATCTCCTCTATTTCATATTCGTTTAATATCTCTCTAACTTTTACTGCCATATATTCACCTCACGAAACGGACGTTTCATTAACTTTTTACTCTACAAATACGCTCATATTTGGCGTAAATTTTTCCGTTTTGTTCGTTAGAATACTTTTTTACAAACTCTTTCATTTTCTCGTTAATATCTTCCTTATTTACGTCAATTTCATAAGCATATATACATGTTTCGTCATCGCACACTTCTTTCATAATCTTAATAAGATCTACAATTTCAGTCTCTATTTCTTTCTTCTTGTAGTCTTTGAGAACTTCAATTACTTTGTCAGGATGTTCTCTCATGAATTTTCTGCAAGCAAATCCTGTTTCATTGTTTTCTTCGTCCAATTTACACTTCTCGCAAACCAGAGATCCGCACATCTTACTATACAAAATGATTGCTTCTTCTGCTGTCAATTCATCCTCTGCCAATCCTTCAAACATTTCATCTGTCCAGCAGAAAGCATCTTCTTTAATTTCATAGTAATCATCATGAACGAATGTAATTGTTGCAATATTTTTCTTTATCATTTCATCAAGTACGCTGTAGCCGTCATACAGTTCCGATAATGTTAAGTCACTTCTGATTTTCACTCTATCTCCAATTTTATATTTCATCATTCTTTTTCTCCTCCTTTGTTATCTCACGTTTTTTCATTTTCATCTTCCAACAGTTCAGGATTGTCATAAATATTGCCAATGACTTCCCAATCCTCACTTACCCAGCATTCCATCAACTCTGTGTTCCCATCAGATATTCCTACAACATAAGACAATGGATTTTTATGCGTGTAAGTCATAAAAGAACAATTCGCAAAAATAATCTCTGCATAATAGTTATATTCCCCATCATAGCAGAATGGATATTGAAATCCTCTTAATATATCTCCCTCGAAGATTTTCTTACCATTCTTATCTGTTAATCCTGTGTACTGGCAAACTGTATTCGGGTCAACATCATAAAACCCAATGCCTTCAATATCCCATTCGTCACAAGCCATTCCATTATACTCGGCAATCACCAAATCACCGACAAAAACGTGCCTAGGTTTTTGATAACCATCGTCAAACAAATATCCATCTACCCATTCACCATTATCGACACGTTTCCCTCTAAAAAGTATTTCTCTATTCATAATCTTCTACTGTCTCCATTTTTTCAGATCCTCAATAAATCAAGATTCCTTAATTATCTTTCATGAATTTCTCTAGATGTGAACACACTTAATTAAGATACTTTATACTTCCCTATAATTAAATTTGACGATATCCATAGAATCATCCATCCCTTTTTGACTAAGTAGATCGAGAAGATTAGTTCCAAAATGATCATCTTGAATGAAAATCTGTTTTACACCATATCTGGAACACATTTCTATAATAATCTCTGCTGCAGCGTCTGTTTTAGAACACCATTTTGAATATACGATTTCAGCTTGTGGTGCAGAAACTGCAATTTGAATATCATTTTTATTCATATTAACATAAAGTGTATTATCCATATTTGTGCCAAGCTTTTTACGATTTTCAATGCGTTTCAATCTTTCGCGCTCTTTTGGCGAAAATACATCATCAATAATTGTATCTTCTAAATCTTCCAGACACTGTTTAAACCATCTTGGATCGTCACCTGCTACAGGATTATATGTTCGCAATTTCTGAATAATCTCTAATGCTTTATTTTCTAATTTTTTATTCATCTTTTAGTTTCTTCCTTTCAATTTTTCTATAATATGTGGGTATGGATTTTCACCATACATAGCTACTCACTCCCTTCTGCCTAATCAGACCCAGTATCATCAGCTATTTCACTGTTTCAGATACCGACGGAATTGAACCGTTAGAGCAACCTATCTGTCATTAGCGTCTACGTATTCCGCCACCACACATTATTTATTTTAATTCATAACATGAACAAAATATTCTTGGTAAATACTCGACAAACCAATCTTCTATAATTTTATCTTTCGCTTTACATACATAGTAGTCTGGTGTATACATATCCTTTGGTATTACAAGCACACTATATTTACAGTATTTACATCGTCTATGTTTTTTTCTATAGTCAATAATTTTCTTTTCCATAACGATATCTCATTCTTTCGTCAGTTTTCTTCCACACCATGGGCAATAATTGATATCCAAATAGTATTCATTAGTCAGTGGATCGATAAAAATTCGATTATCATCAGATTCATAGTTACAATATCTGCACATTAAATAATCGCTCCCTTATAATAGTCTAACAATTTGTTCGTATAAGCAAATATCTTTGTCATTAATAGCTTTATTCATATGCATATGTCCAAATAAATGCCTTTTATATTTTGTCGTAACTTTTATATCTTCTAGATAATTTGTAAGGACATCTGGTTCATATAAATTATTACCACGCATAAGATATAATTCTGACGTCGAAGGACTGTGGGTGATAATAAAATCGACCATATTGTTATTCTCTTTTAATACATTAATTCCATGCTGCATTTCCTCATCAGTTGGCAATTCCTCTTCCCACCAAGATAAATCCTTAACACGATACATATATTTACCTTGTTTATCAAGTTTCTTTGCTTCTTCCTGCCAATTAGAATCATTGCAATCAAGAATGCCATCTTGAATATCATGGCTGCTTGCCCCACCAAAAGCGAAGAACTTTGTTTCATCAATTGTAAATACTTCTCCTCGTATAAGATGTAATACATGGGTTCTTATCTCATGTACTTTGCCACCATGCCATTCTTTTATAGGATAAGTTGAAAGTCTTTTGTGATTTTCATGATTCCCATCTACAAATATTGTTGTAAACGGTTTTTTGTTAAGCCAATCTAACCAGTACTTTTCTTGTTTACTTTCCTTATCTCTATTCCAAACAAGACCGAAATCTCCAAGAATAATAACTACATTTTCATCTTTGTTATTAGAAAAATTCTTTTGTTCGTAGAAACTATTTTTACTTAACCTGGTAGGATCTCCATGTATATCACCAGTCACATATACTGCCATAGCTCATCAGCCTTCCATCTTTTATTATCATGACAAATTATTCTTCATCTTCTCGTGTTCTCCATGCTTCCAAAACTGTCAATAATCTTTGTCCTTTTTTAGTTAACCAGCATCCACCAATACCACTCCCGTGTGTTGTAAAATCTTTGTCATCAAGAATATACATCATGAATTGTAACAGACCATATTGAATGTCTTTATTATAATCAATCAAAAGATCATTTTTGTATCTACCAATAACCTCATGATAATCAATTTTTGATATTGTAAATTCGTTTCGTATACTTAGATATCTTCTTATCGTCTCATATGTAAATTCTGGATTTCCACATCCGCATAGACCTAATTCTTCGTGCATGTAAAAATCTAGCAGTGGATCGATAAGACTTTCTTCGTACCACTCTTCTCTGCATCCCTTTATGACATCGTTGTTATATGCGATATTAGATTCTGGACAATTGTCTGCAATGTATTCAGCCATTTCACTTAACTTCATATTTTTATTCTCCTACCACGCAATCTTATATTCTGTTTCATTATACTGTGTTGAAGATGTAATTTTATATCCCAGTTCTTTCAGGTAAGCAATTGTGGCTGATGAAATGTTAGTTTCATCAATCCAACAACTGTATTCACCCTTGCGCATTGCTGCCTCGATTTCAGGCATAATAGACGCTAATTCGGCATCTATTTGCTCTTTGTATGCTTTGTTCGAGATATTTCTTGCTTCTTGTGCTGTAAACATATATTCTCCTCCTATTTAAATAAATTCTTTAAGTAATATTCAAAGTATCCTCTGATAAATAATCCAGAATATTTATTGTCTGGCATAAAGAAGATTGGAATATTGTACTTAAACCATATAGAATGCAGCGAAGCCCAAAATGATTTCTTATTATATTGAGTATCATAATTCCCAGATGCAATATCGGCATAAGAACCATTTTCAATCAACAGTACTTTATTCTCTGGTGCCAAACATAGTTCCTTCTCAAATCTATCTCTGCCATTTGTCAAATTACCACTAATTTCCTCCAGACTGCCCTTGCGCTCCACAACAATCTTTTTATCAAAATATAATGGTCTTGGAATAGAAAGCTTTTCATTCTGTTCAAGCATAAAACTATAATCACCATATGCCAGTGCTTTCTTTTTATATTTGATATCTTTTCTATCGAAATAATCAGTGATGTGAGAGAACGATTTTTCCCTCGTATCGATCAGAATAACGATGGAGGAGATTAGTTCCTCCATCTCTTTATCTGTATATTTGTAATTGCTAAATATCTTGAACCACCTCCTCTACATTATTTTTTACTGTGAATTTTCCAAGCCAAAATTCGAATTTATCCGGAACTTCCCTATATATTTTCTTTCCTGTTTTGGGATCGACCTCGCCCGTTGGTTCTTTTTTATTTTTCTTTTCCAGGGAAATTATGTATAGAATTGAACCAAGTTCGAATGGATTACGATTATATTGACTTGTCCACATTTTGACTGTTCGTGTTTTACCGCTATAGATTTCGTAAAGAGATGCCGTTGTAAGATATTTCGTAGAATTGATAACGGATACATAATATAAACGTTTGTTGGCATCTGGTTGAACATATGAAACATATCCATATAATTCTTGCTGATAATTCAAAATGTCTATAATAGATGTTTTTTGATATTCCACATTAGAAATTATATCTTTAAGCAATTCAACGGAATCAAAATCTTTCCAGATTTTTTCAGTCTGTTTTTTACAATGTTTTTGTACGATGTTTTTTGGGATATTTAGTTCATCTAGTTTATCAATTTTGAATTGTTTTTTGCCGTAAATCTTATCAAAATATTCAACTTGCGCAAGGAGAGTATTGATCTTACCGAATTCTGAAAAGAAATTTAATTTAATAAGAATTTCTAATTGTTTCGAATTAACAGATGTGTTTTTAATATCAATCAACAAATCAATAAAAGTTTCATATTGATTATCTTTTAATAAATATAAATCATCTCCGACATTATCTCCGATATATTTAATTGAAGACATTCCTTTATAAATCGTATTCTCTTTTTTATTATAAGAATATTTAGATGTCGAATGTCTAAATTTAATATCGCTCAATTTAATGCCAAAATATTCAAGTTCTTTTTTTAATTTATTAGTTCTAACCTGATCATCTGCATAATTATTGAAACATACACTATAATATTCCAATGGATAATTTACTTTCAAATATGCTCCATAACACATGTCAAGAGACACCGCTGCGGCATGAGCACTACAAAATCCATACGCCATGCAGCTTTGAATCATTCCCCATGTCTCATCAAACATATCCTCGGCGCCAGTATTAATAATCCATTGTTTCTTCAGACGTTCTTCTAAGTTGGCAAAATCCTGTGGTTTGATTTTTTTCTTTGAAATTTTCTTAATTAAACCAATGGATTCCGCCGGTGTAACCCCAAGCCAATTAAAATATTGCATTAAAGACTCTTGAAACAGAATATATCCATGTGTATCTTTCAAAACCTGATCAAGTTGTCGTGATCCAGTAGAATATTTCTCTCTATTTAAGAATGATTCTCTCCATGAATCAAAAGATGGACGGATGGCAGCTGCGATATGTGCGCCATCTTCAAAAGATGAAATTTTATATCTTTTCGCCTGTTGTGATCCATTATCACTATCGACTTGATTTAATGTACAAGTAATACCATTTTTAAATAAATCCCATATTTTTTGATCGTTTTTGATTTCATTCAAAAGTTGATTGGCAGGAATAATTGGCTTCCCAATTTCTTTAAATGTTTCATCAATTAACTTCCATACTTTAACGATCAGATAATCGTTCTTTAATACTTTATATTCATCGGCTTCTGATGACGTAATAAGAACACAAAGATTTTCGCCCAAACGAGTAACGCCATATTCATATAATAAATTTTTATCACTAAGAATATGAGCACAGGGATGCACTGAGCCAGACACAATGGTTCCAACATATTTATTCGCTTCTTCGATGATCGGTTTCCATTTTTCATCGTTTTCATATGATTCCAGGTTCTTGGCAACATCATTAAATTCATCAAAATCCATACCTTTGGAACGACATACATTTCTAAATGCTTCAGACATTTGCATCGTTCCTGGTGCATACATAGGATAACAACCGTGTTCGCCTAATAATTCTCTCGACGCCTTAACAAACGGTTCCTGCTCTTTAACATTGAAGTCAATATCTGGTAAACTACGGTTTTCAAGTAATCTTGCCGTAGAAGCAAATCTATCAGGGAACAAAGGAAGATTAATCTTAAATCTATCTAACTGAGTCATGCCTAAAATTCTGTTAATATAGAAAGATCCGCAACTTCCTCTTCCGCCTCTTGTTAATACACCACCATATTTATTTACCGCTAAATCGACATTTTTTTCATTAAAAAGAAAATAGTCTGCAGTATGTACTTCATCATTAGTATCTTCAATGATTTTCATTTCATATCTAATACCTTTTTTATATACTTTGTAATCTTCATCTGAAATATGTTCTTCTTTTCTGATTACTTTAAAGCGTTTATTTACCTCTGATTTTAGCAAATTTACACGTTGTTTTGGTGTGAGATCGGGATAAATAGTTGGCATCTTAATAGAATAATCAAGCTGTATTTCTTCGCAATTATCAAAAATTAATGTATTATTAATAGCTGAATCGATTTGTTGTTCCGATAAAACACCTTGTTTTTTAAAGCGATGTATCATTGTCTCCGCAGTAGGATAATCTAATATAAAATCATCTTCGCTGCCATAATTAATATGTTTTCCTTTTAATAACTCTAATCTTTCTTGCTTTCCTCCCTCGTCAATATAATGTGAATCATTAGCCGCAATTAAAGATAGCCCGTATTCATCGGAATAATATATAGCTTTTTTATTGATCTCAACTTGAATGGGATCAAGATGATCTTGAACCTCCAATAATACGTTATTCCCAAAATGCTCAAATAACGGCATAAAAATTTTATTAATCGAATCATCATCCCTCAACAAACCAGCGACACAGGCTGTGGTAATATAAACATCATCTTTGTCTAGGGTCAATAAATCCTTCATAAAGAATCTCGGTTTATAATAAAATCCATTGATATTTGCCATGCTAGAAACATAGTTCATCTTTTTACGAGCAAGATCTGTTTTAGGAATAACAATTATATGATAGTTCCGTTTATCTTTTTCTGAAGCATCTGGAACAATATATCCTTCAATTCCTGCAATACATCGGATTCCGTATTTATTACATAAAGTTCTTGCTTCAAATATATCTCCAAAACTACCATGATTCGTTGTGAAATAATTCATATGCCCGTATTCAATCGCCTTTTTTATATATTCTTCCTGTTTAGTGTTTGTGTCCGGCGAAAAAATATTGGAAATATGATCATGTTTATGATAATTATTATATCTCAAGATATTTCCTCTTCCTGAATCATTTGTAATAATTCATCTTCTTTAATTTCTGATAAATCATATTTGTCAATTATCTTCTTAGTTTTTACATAGGGAATTTGATGGCTACGACAATAATTATTTAAACCAATTTTATTGCCATCATTTAAAACGATGTACACATACCGAACAGGTGGTGTAACATTAGAGTTGTTTATTATCTTTTTTTGGATAATATCAAAATTTTCAGGGAAAATATTCAAAATCATTTTATCGATTTTTCTACTTGATGGTGCGTCAAAAGTTAGATATCTTTCATCTTTTTGTCGCCAACATATTAGATTTAATCGTTCTTTGCATAATCGAATATATAAATCAATTTCTTCTTGAGAATATTCTGCTAAACATAAATACCAAGTATTTCCTCTGCTTCCATCGTCAAGAACATGTAAACATAATCCAAGTTCATTGAGTTTTTGAATTTTTTGAATGCGTGGCATATCCCGAATTTCTTTTAATTGATTAATAATTCTTGTTTCAAATCTATAATATGGTTTGCATAGATATTGTTTATTCGTTCCAAAACTTGTATAAGTTGCTTCATAATATTTTGGTGGCGCACTACATAAATCCTTTAATTTATCATACTTCCAAAACACATAGTCCGTTTCGTCGATAGCATGACTTTCAATGTAAAGAGGTTGATCCTCCCTCTTATCTATATGTCCATCTCCTAATGTTCCAAATAGAATTATTTGATATTGTAAGTCTGATAATTGCTTATACTCTTTAAAACTCCATTTATTCAATCTATGTATTTGAGAGCACCATTTTTGAATTACTCTTAACGATGCTCCACATTCATTCGCCATTTCCTGATGTGTCATACCTTGTACTATGTATCTTTGATAGCACCAATCATAATCCTGATAAACTGCTTTAAATTTCACATTATTACTTCGCATGTATTTATCGCCAAGTTTTAAACTACAGCTTTTAGCTCTTACGGATTTTACCGACAATCCCATCTCCTTACCAATGTCGCACATGGACAATCCAATAGCATATAGAGATTTTAATTGTTCTTCTTCTTCCTTCGTCCATTTATGTCGTTTCTGATGAGTTGATTGTTCTTTATCCAATAAATATCCATGTCGAATAAGCTGATTATAATGTTTGTTACATAATTCTTTAAGATAAAATTCGCCTTGTCGTTGCCAAATATAATATGCAATACTTTCCGTGTCTCCACACACAGAACAACGTTTTTGTTTACTGGACTTACTCATCGGAATTCACCTCCGAAAGTACATCGCATACTGCTTTTAGTACAAATTTTCTACCTAAAAATCCACTATCTAGACTACATACGGCTTCGAATTCATCATTCATAGTGCTATGATCCTCCATATCATCAAATGAACCGTCGAAGTTCCATTTGATAATTTGCAAGTAATCATTCGGTTTTAGAACTAAATGTTTATAATCACTCATCTGACCAATTTCGTAATCACAAATATTATCCATATAAGCTCTTACTGGTTTAAAATTTGTGCCAGAAATACGATCAATCTTTTTGATATTCTCTACTAATCGTCTGGTAATATCTTCGACATCAATTTGAATATCAATGTCAATTGTTGGTTCTTTAAACTCTGGAAGGTTTGTCTCAATATAAGACAAGAAATTGTTAAGATCTGATTTTTTGATTTGAATACCTGATGCAAGTTCATGTCCATCTGCTTTTGCATAACCACTATCATTGCAGATTTTTCGGAAATCATCAACACCTACGGCTCTCATAGAACCTGCATATTTTGATCCGATATCTTTCAACACTAAGATCGGCTTTTGATACTTTTCTAGTAGCTTATTTCCTAATAAACCAGCAATACCATATTGTGTATCAATATATACAGCGATTACCTTTTGATCCTTTTGTTTCTCACATTGTTCATAAACATTCGGCAGTAAACGCTCCACTTCTTGATTTTGTTCTTCCTTACATTTCTTTAATGCTTTTACATAGGCAAGCACTTGTTTGTTATTATCTTCTAGAAATGCATTCATAGCAGTTTCATTTTCACCCATACGGTTCGCTGCATTTACAATTGGAGCAATACTAAACGCAATTGCCGTACTGTTGAATTCAAATCCGCCGACAATCTTCTTAACTGCTGGATTATAAATCTTCTCAAGCCCTTTCGATACGATATAACGGTTTTCCATAACTGTCATATCCATCATATCTCCAACTAGACCACATGCCGCAAGATCTACTAATTCATCTGCATAATCTGTAAGAAATTGTTCATCCAAATATTTACAGAATTTCCATACCACCCCTGCTCCAGATAATTGCGAATTATCATAATCTCTTTGCGAAGAAATAAGAATTGTATATGTATCATATGGAATTTCCCGTTTAATTGCATGATGGTCTAAAATAAGTACATCAATTCCTGCTTCTGACAATTCTTTATACTGAATTTCGTCTTCGTCTAAACTATCTACAACAATCAATAAATCTAAAGATGCAAACTGCTGTAAATTTTGTCCTTTTAGTCCATGCTGCTTACCATCATCAATATATGTAAAAATGTCGTCGGTGAAATGTCTCAAATATCGCGTCATAATCGTTCCTGCAGTGATTCCATCCGTATCTGTATCAAACAAAATACCAATGTTTTCGTTTTCTTCAATTGCCCGATTAATACGCATATATGCTTCATCAATCCTATATAAAGAATCCAGTGGAAGCAAATCTTCTTCTGTCGGATTTAGAAAATGTTTCGCATCTTGAATTCCTCTTTGTTTAAGAATCGTATCAAATACTTCATCCTCATACATTCCTCTACAATCGTTTAAAATATTATAATTCTTCTTCGTCCTTATCATCTCCTAATATTAAAATTTCGTTGTTTATGATATACTCAAATTTTTCTTTACCCATATCGGTTGCAGAAACCTTTGGAGCATAATATGATTTTGTCCAGTCCCAATATCCAATTTCAAATTCTGCAAACTTAGAATAATGACGTAAAACTTCTACGTTTCTCTTTATATTGTCTAATTCATATCCTTGGTCATGAAGAAAAATCACCTTTGTTGGATGTAATTCCACAAGCAACCGTGCTTGCTGTACACTTAAACTTCCACTCATAAGCGCAACAGCGTTTCTATATCCGTATGAATAACATTGCATGACAAATTTTTCTGCTTCTCCTACAAAAACAGTATTTTCAACAAGATATTGATAATTTTGAGCATAACCAAATAATGTAGTGCTGCAACGCCCAGGATAAGAATAAAAATATTTCAGCGCACCATCTGAAATCTCATAATTAAAACGTTCCTTAACCCCAATAAGCTGTCCATATTCATTTCTGATGGGAATAACAATTCCTTGTGATTCGACGTCATATCTTATTCCAAAATACTGCTGTGCATCTAATGATATATGATCTTTCAAAAATCGAATATTGGGATAGAATTGAAATTCATCTAATATTTTTTCGTCATATATTTTCGATTGAATAGTGTTTCTTTGTCTAATCTTTTCATAAAATCCTCCAAAGATTCCTTTTTTCTGAAAGTGTCCAATATAATCTTGTATATGTAACACATTTTTTATTTCATTTAAGACATCTACAAATTCTACTTTTCTTTGATTGGTGATATATGAAAAGATATCAGTTTGAATATTTCGAGCATAATCATGTACGTACAGCCAATTATTATTTTCAAGCTTAATTACAATACTTTTTTTCGAAGATTCTTCATCTCGCCCAAATTGCATGTATGTAGACCGAATGACTATATTACAGTATCCAAAATGTTCCAATACCTCTTTTAGTTTTTCTGGATTATTTAATAGCTCTTTTTTAATATCTTCTAACATATATCACCACCAAGTTATTTTTTATCTTATTTCTCCATGTTTTGGACGGCATTGTGCCACTTCTCTGAAGATAGAATGATCGCCTGAAAACTTCAAAAGATACGCAATACCAGTATCACTGGAGTTATTACCATTCCGAGTTTTTTCTACAAATAACATTCTCCATACTGCATTTGGATCTGCTCTATATTCCTCTTCAATCCATTTATCGTTAATCTTTTTCAGTCTAAATGGATGGCAATAATATTTACTTTTTTCATCAAGTTCTTCAGCATAAACAGTTCGCATAAGGAACAAATTCTCAAGAATTTCTTTCGTCTGCTTGGCATTACTAAGGCAACTGGCATCCAGGAATAATTTTCCTTTCATATATTCTGCCAACTGAACTGATGCCAACATGATTAAATTATATTTTTTTGCCAACTTATCTAACTCTCTACTGTCTCTAACTAAAGACAAATCTTGTCTGGAGGATGAAAAATCGCTCTCTTGGATTTTAAACGTATCGTATAGAACTGTATCATATCCAAATTTAAGAACATTCTCGCGTACTTTCTTCTTAACAACAGCCATGTCTGCATCGTTCATAGCAATGAACTTTACGCGACCCTTATAATTCTTTCTCCAGAATGCTTGCACATCTTTTAATTGCTCACGACTTTCCTTGTTTATATCACCCACAGACATTTTCTTTTTCGTAAGTTTAAAATATCTGTTCCTCTTGCCAAGGAGCCAAACCATAAATTTGATTTTAAATTTTTTAATATTTTCTTCGTTGGAAATAATAAGAATTTTCCGATCATAATATAGAAGAGCCATAAGAACTGTAATCCACCAAGTGGATTTTCCTGCGCTACTGAATCCTCCCATCATTGTGAGAGTTCCTTCTAACAATCCCATTATTTGCCTAGATAAAAAAGGAAAACAATTGATTTCTTCTCCGTTTTTATCATATCCTGCTATATCAAAAGGTACACCATTTTCTTCACCTTCTGCACATGATTCAATAAATTCGTCATCGAAATCTATTTCTTCTTCTTCCAGGATCTTGCTCGAATATCCGGTACCATAAGTGCTTATTCTTGCCTCGTACCAATCCGTTACCTCTTCAGCAGTCATCTTTCGAAATAATTTAAGAGGAATAACTTTCTTATCCTTGATATTAATCTCTTTTAAAAGATTAAATCCATCATCGCACATGCGAAGCATAACATTTTCTCGATACAAGATATCAATGTATGTATCAAAATTCTGTGTATTGATAATGTCCATCTGATGCTGAATCGAATCCCATCCACCACAATCCTCATATCGATCAATGACTTCTTGTTTTGAATTTGACAGAATAGTTATTTCATCAAGAGAATAGAATCCTTTTTTTCGTAAATCTTTCAGTAGTGAAAAATAAAACCGACCATCAACAGTGATAAAATCGTCCTTCTCAAATGTCGTGTCATCCAAAAGAAGCATATCCTTAAAGAAACAGCTTACAACATTTCCCTCATATTCAATTCGTCCTTTCAATAGCTGCGCAGGATACTTTTCTTTGACACCTGTAATAAATTCAGCTATATTACTCACCTACCTGTTCTTCAATATCAGATAAACTTCTTTTCTTCTGTCGTCGTTTATAATGACCATCCGATATATCAACTTCCACCTGTTTAGGTACTTCTTTTTCTTTTACTTTAAAATCTGCGATACCATTTTTGATCATTGCAGAAAAATATCTGATTTTAGCGTATTCACTCGAATAATCTCTTTGCTGAATGACAGATGTCATGTAATCTTTATTCTCTTCTAAATATGCTAAAATCCGATCATAAGAATAAGATCCAATTATAAAACTTAACTCTTTGAATAATGCAGTATTAATTACTTTATAACCAAAAATCTCATTAATACACTCGTATGTATCGTCTCTTATTTTTCTGTCATGCAATACAGTTAGATATTCTGCTTCATTGCAGTAGTAGATGTTTTTACCATCCACTACCACTTTGAAAGCATCTTTTCTATCTACCTTGTTATTGCAATATCTGCATTTAACAAGCATACATGATACTCCTTAGTTCATCATATCGTAAATTCGTTTCAGTCCATCTTCATCTACATCATTAAGTTTGCCATATTCTGCAATGACTTTTCTGACGCTTGCTTTCTTATCTTTATCAGTACACTCTTTGAACATTGTACGAATTACTGCAGCGAGATCATCCGGATAATCAGAAGTTTCTGTCGTGGTTTCTTCTTGTGCTACTGTCTCCTCTACTGGAATATCATCAATATCCTCATCTTCTTCAATCGGTTCCAGATCAGGTTCTACTTTTTTCTTCTCCACAACTGGTTTAGATTTTTTACCAAGAGTAGATTTAGATTTCTCCATACCTTCCTCGACAACTCGAATAAAATCTGCCGCCATATTAGGTTTATCAAATACCAGATATTCTGGCACAGCGCCATCTGCAAAACGACCACCTGCGTCAATGAGTGTTGTTCCTCTGAAATAAAGTTTGCGAATAGTATCTGTCGCATATTTTTTGGTTTTATCTCCGACTTTTTTCTCCTCAAGATCACGGTCAATGACACCAGTAAGAGTTACATCAAAAATGTCTCCGAATGCTGCTTCATAATCCGATCCCATATTTGAAGAAAGCTGCATGTAACCATCTTCTTCCAGTCCACCCTTTTCTTTAATTGTTTTGAATTTTGTATGAGCAATAACCCACACGCCAAACCCAGCATCTTCAAGACGAGTCATATACGGTTTAATGATGTCATTTGCGGAGAATTTTTCACCTGCTGTATATCCTCCAAATGCAGCCTTAATTGATTTACATTTTTTGGTTGGATTCTCTACATTACTCTGACGAATTGTTTCCGCATCTGCAATTAGAGCAAGTTCATCACCGGTATCAAATGCCACCATTTCGATATCATGCTCTTTACCCTTTTCTTTAATAAGCCAGTCTGCTAACTCCTGAAGATCTTTATATGTCTTGACCTGTGTGGTATTTAAATTGTCAAGCATTTTATAACCTTTCTCGTTTCCACATCCGACAAGCAGACCTTTTGCCGGATCTCCATATTTTTCCAGAATTACATCACGGAAAAGTGTCGTCTTACCAAATTTCTTAGTACTTCTAAGGTAAATAGAAAGATTTTTGATGTCTGGTTTAATTACATTGATTGTTGGTTTCTGAAATGCCATAAATATATATCTCCTTTATATATGTAGTTTATTATTGAAGAATAAGGAGGACATAGCCCTCTTAATTCTTATAGTTCATCATCCTCGTCGAAAAGATCTTCTGTTCCTTCCGGAAGTTCTTGCTCGATACTATGAATCACCATGTCGTCTGCAGCGTACACCGTGTCCTGGCGGCCTTTCGTGAACCCTCTGGCTGGTTTTACAAACTGATACTCCTTGATTCTGTCACCATAAACTCCTTTGCTATATTCAGCACGGATATCATCCATAGTGATAAGTCCACAATCAAGGTCATTTTTCTGCTCATCGGTCAGCATATCTTCTGTAATTTCAATTCTCTGTGCGCCATTCAGCATATTAACGATTACGCCATATTCCTTAAAACCATCATCCTCGACGATAAATTTATGTTTAATTGCTTCGATTCTTTTCTTAGCTTTTTCATCTGCATCTTCTGCTGCTACTGGAATTGCGACCGTAACCGGCACTGGAATATTGGCTTTTCTATTGTTGTCATACTCCATCATGTAACCATTAACATAATATTTGCCCTTTTCTTCAACGCTCATATCATCAAAGCTTTCGGAATTGAATAGAATATTAAATGTTGCCGTCGAAGATTCTTCTGCATCTTCTGCTGCTAGATAAATTCTATTTGGCATATAAGATTCATAAACAGTTCCTTTATTGTCGGAATACTGATATTCTCCATTTCCTCGAATAAAGAATTTTTTATCAGCATATTTTCCACTGTCAATTACTTTCTTAATGAAATCGATATAATCCCATTCAGAAATAAACTCATGACGTTTTTTAATACTCTTCTCAAGCGCGTCGGATACCTCATCTGGAGATGTCAGTCCAACTTCTTTTAGTTCTTCATCCGTTAGCTCACTACCCTCATGAAGCTTATCTGCCATATTCTGAAGTTTGTATCTTCGTCCAGGTTTTTCAAGATCAAAGATGAATTTTTTAAATTCAGCAACTTCTGCTAGTTTCGGAGAAGTCAGACGTTCTTTAAACGGAATCTGAATACTTTCTCCTTTAGTTTTTTTACCATTTTCATCTGTACCACCTTTACTGAAGGTATATACAAATCCGTGTTCATCACCGAAAGCTCCCGCATTGACGGTAAGCATATGACGATTGTCCCCGCATGTCGCATTGAAAAGAAGTTGTTTTCTCACCCAACCAGATTCATACTTATTTTCAGAATATGGATGAAATTTTTCTGTATCTTTTCCAATACTTAGTTTTCCTGTCATTTCAAAATTCATTAATTTTTGTCCTCCTAAAATTAAAATTTATATTATTGTTAAATAAAACAATCTATTTTAACGCCCAATACATGGACGGAACACAGAATTAAATCTATGTTTAACTATGTAAACAGTGATTCAGGGCGCACAAACCCAAGGTATGCTGTTAGCCACCTCAAAATTTATCTATCCTGTTTTCACAAATATTTGAAAATTTGGAATTTATTGGCTGAATAGCCGAGATTAATTATTTAAGAAATTTCTGATATCATCCATCATTTTGTCTGCTTCATTAAGACAATATCTATATGTATTTTCCCCATCGTAATACTCAAAGTATGGGATTGGTTTTTCTTCTTCATCATACACATAACCTAATTCTGAATATCCATCAAAATATACAGATACATGCTTATTCTTATAATCAATGGTAAATCGAATAACTGCTCCAGCAAATGGAGGAATGATTTTTACATTCCATTCTTTGTCAAAATGAAATACTGGTAATTTTTCGATCCATCCTCTAAAATCATGAATCTGTTCTGCTTTTGACAGAATTAATACCTTATTTAGATACTCTTCCATGTTTATTTCTCTCTCTTTCTTCATCTAATTCTTGCGCTGCATCCAATTTGTATGCAAAGCGCTTAGTAACAAAATGATCGCGATGATGAATATCACATGACAAATGGTACTCATCGAACTGCAAATTTGTTATTTTTGCATCTGATGAAATATCTGCTCCAGGCATACTGCTCGCAGTACCATAATGAACACGAAGTCCACTATAATTTTGATATTTTTTACAGTAATCTTTCCAATCGTTAATTAATATCCATCTTGCTTGATGATCTTTAATATTATTCTCTCCATCGACTGAAAGATTTGTTTCGATAATTTTTACCATTTTTAATTACCTGCCGTCATAAGTTTTGGAACCGCATCAAAATCTCTTTTCGTTGTTGTTGTTATCCAACTTGGCTGTCTTAATTCTTTCTGTCCATCCTGATAACCAGCTTCATATGTTTTGTTCAAAAGCTCTTCGAGATCAGTTTTCTTAATAACGATCTTATTATTCGGATCATCCTTATCTGGTTTGAAATCGTAAAATACAATTGGTTTCATTTTTCTTATTCTCCTTTAACTCTTGAAATATTTTAGTTTTCTGCTATAATACCCATACAGGTCATAGCAGCCAAGTTTACCGCATACTGACTCAATAGCACGGCTATACCTGGGCTATATCAAATAACTCATGCGGTAGCACAATTGTAAGTTGTGCGACAAGAATAAGTGAAAAACATATCTAGCCCGTTCTGGGCAAATACTTTTCCTGTTTTGAAAATATCTTACAGGAAGGAGGGTAGAATTTAGATTGTACGATTTTGTAATTTTATGTGCAATCATTGGTATTGTGCTTTGCTATGTAGCAAAAATCATCACAGTATATTGGATCTGCAAGCATCCAAAACTGTCTGATGAAAAAGTTAAATACTTAACCAGCATGATCTCCAAACCACACGATTTATCATTTCTAAAAGATCTGATTAAGCGTTCATAATTTCATATCCACCTATTGTATTCATACTAGACTTGTTTGTATATTCATTTATTCTCCTTTTAATTCAATATTCTTTATCGTGGTCGAGTCTTGTGTATCCACTCACAGGATTCGACCTTTTTGCACTTCCACATGAGGTTATTTTCTTAATCTAAAATCACATCTCCTGCAGAGATAAGTCCATATGCTTTTTTGATTGAGTTTTCGTCTAATACATATCTTTCACCTGCCATTTTCATTTCTTCATTAATACTATTAACAGAAAGTATTAGTTTTTCTTTTGCTACTTCCTTATTCTCTGCACAAACAACGATTTTTTTAATTAACGGACTTTTCTTCCATCTACCGTCAAGGTCATGCCATTCCATGTTTGCAATTCCAGTATAAAAGTCTATTGCCGCCGAATCTTCTTCCTCTTCATCGTATTCTCCATATTCACATGTATCGCAAGTAGAAAAATATTTGTCATGGACTTTGCAGCATTCTGGTCTATTATCTTCAAAATCATCAAAATCAATTTTGGGAACATGCTTCTTTCTTTCAGTTACAACAATTGTATCCACAATAGGCTGGCACAAAATCACTCGATCAAATCTTGTTCTATCCTTTTCAGATAAATTATTCCACTTCTCTAAAAGCGAATCTGCATCTATTAATCTCATATTGCTGCTCCTTTTATATAAAATAAGTTTTATTTAATGACAATGTTTGGATAAACACCAACGCCACTATCATAAATTCTGTTTAATTCGTAAACTTCAACAATCCTGTACCATAAAAACGGTGAACCAATTTCTTTTTCTTGAAACAAATCCGGTAATCGTTCTTGTAATTCATCTGTTACAAATCCGCCAATTCCTAAAGTGTTGCCAATTTCAATTAACTCATCTAATGATACTGTTTCAATATTTTTTAACTCATCTGAAGGATCAGGATCATAACAAAAATCTATTCGATCTTTCTCTAGCTCAACTACTCCAAATCGATTATGTTCAGTTCTTACTATCATCCCAGTTTTTAAGTCTGATTTTTTCAATGACGTCTCTCCTTTCATAAATTTGTGAAGCAATTTCAAATTTGCATCAATTAATTCACATATAACAAGGCTTAATTTCTCACTTTTATATGTGTAATATTTTTTAATTTACGGATGAAATTAACTTTTCATTAAGTCAAATGACACAATCGTCCATTATATTCCTTCAGAAAAGTAAAGTGGATCATACTGGACTTGAACCAGTGACTTCCCAGTTATGAGCTGGGCGTTCTAACCTACTGAACTAATGATCCTGGTTGCACCATAAAGCGAAGCTATGCACGACCTCCAATGGATTAGCCTTTCATAATACCTTTTCGCTGCATTTAGTTACACAAAACATACGATTTTTGTGTTGCGATATTCTTTTACTTCCAACTAAACAAAGTTGCATACTTTATGGTGCTAAATACTGACGGTGGGACTCGAACCCACATATCTGTGATCCTGGTATTTGAAGCCAGTGCGTATACCAATTCCGCCACGCCAGCATGTGTGCGATAGTTGCTTCATCCGTTTAGGACATTTCCTAACGAGGATGCTGATCCCAACCCATCGCTTAAGTGATCAGTTTATTACAAGTGGAGGCTTGTGTTGCGATACATGATAAGTTTTATGTCTTTCATGCTTGGACAATTATCGATTTTCTAACAAAAAATTACAGCTAACGTGATAAACAAGAAAATCAAAATGATTCCGCATGATACTCCAAAACTTACATCCTCTCCCCATCGTTTTTCAACATAAGCAATAATTTTATCATATGATTTTGCGATAAATGTCATCCCAAATACAGACACAACTGCAATCGCAACAATTTCTAATACTAAAGTTAAAAATAACATTAACCAATATTCATTCATATATGTACATTCTCCTTAATCAATACTGCCTAAAAGTAAAACTCTCGCCACACTCGGTGCAAACAACCGATCCAACTGATACTTCGGCAAAATCCTGAAATTCATACTTAAATCGACCATTTACGATTAGTTTATGTCTTTTTGTAAGATGTTTTTCAATCCACTCTCTGATCTTAGTATCTTCATCTTCCGTAATCGGAAATCCTCGATTCAGTTCTTCCTGCATTGCTTGCATTTTTCTTTTCATCATCTGCAATTTAGAATCTTTATAAGCTTCATCCCTTAATCTTTTATTCTCTTCTCTCAATCGAGTAATTTCTTCATCACGCTTTTTTAATCCATCTTCAACATTTTTGATAATGTACGGTGTCTGATCTTCTTTATTAGCGATTTGACAAAGGATCTCATTAATATTTTTATCCATTGTTTTATTCTCCAATCTCTTCATTTAGCCACTGGATACAATCTTCAATTGCCTCATCTCTATACTTAAACTGTTTTTTAGACGGTGATTGCCAAACAAGTTTTTCATCCAGACACAAATTTTCATCTAAAATATCAGCTGTCGATTTGATATCTAATCGAACCAAATATTCGGCTAGTTCACTAACTGGCATAACTCTCAATATGTCTAGATTTCGCATCATTACACCTCCATATTCTCTCTTGTTGTATAATGTTATTTCACTTAGTACTCCGTGCAGCTATTACACCGCACAGAGTAAAATACATTATTTCTTTTGAGCTGCTTTTAGTGCATCCAATTTCTTCTGGAGTTCTTCATCTTTCATCTTTTTATCCAGACGCTTCATCTGAACGTCAATGGAATTCTTGTAAGCGATTCTTGTACCGTCAGCCTGTTCTTTTGTTTTCTGAACGCCTTCACGAACCTTTTCAAGCATTCTATCTTCTTCTTGACTTGAAGTGCTTGTGGCAGATTGTAAAGATTTTACGGTTTCTGCAGCCTCGAGTGTGAATACTGCTTTATCCTTTTCTGCTTTTAAAGATTTAATTTCTTCCTGCAGAGCTGTTAAATTTTCTTTCTGTACATCTCTATTCTCTTTTAATTCTTTCAGAGTTGTCTTAATCGTTTCAATTTTGTCCGTGATTTCCTGCTGTCTCGCAAGATATACTTTTGCACCTTCGTCATCATTTCTATCAATACAGGATGCAACACTAAGATCCATCTGCATATTCTCTTTCTGCAACTGTCTTAATTGTGTTTCATAATTCTGGATTTTACCCTCGACCTGGGTATATAAAGAGTTTATTTTGGTGTAAGTATCTCCCTTCTTCCAAATAATAGAATTATAGTAGGCTTTTGCTCCATCTGGCGTAGATGCATCATTGCCAATGATTTCATCTGCTGTTCCTGATGCTCTCATTTTTAGTCTCTTACCCGTTTTAGTTGTTGTAAAAAATACAACTGCCGCAATCACAAGAATTACGATAATCAATACTGTCATAGTTAATCCCTTCCTTCGTCAATATCAAGTCCAAAGTTTTTGAATAGTTCTGTCATACCACCCATATAACCAGATCCAAGAGCCTGGAATTTGAATCCATCACCATATTTATAAAGCCTACCCATCTCAACGGCATTGAGCTTTTCAAAATTCTCATTTTCAGAAAGATCATATTCCCATTTTGTTGTCGGATTGTCATAATCACAGATCATCATAGTTGCGTTATTAACCATTCCAAAATTCTGTAGTCTCTGTACAGCTCTGAAAATAGTAAGGCAAATTGTGAAGTCTGTTCTATCTGATGGAAATGTATCTGCATGAATAATAAAATATTCATCATAATGGTGTCCGTCAAAAGTAATTCCCTGAGAATCGTCGCCAGTAAGATTGTCTCCAGAATATTCTACCCACGGATATCCACTACCATCACCATATGTATTATAGTTTACAATATCTTTTGGATAAGCTACTTTTCGATCTGAATTTGTAAGAAATCCATTAATATCAAAATCAATATCTGATTCACCTGCATAACGATTCTGATCCCAATTCACACCAATAAAAAAGTTTTTGATTGCAGTTCCATCTTCTTTTGTCATACTAATTTTCTGATTTTTGCTCATATTAATTACGTTTGCCATAATTATGTATTCTCCTTTTCTTACTATTTATTATTGAGCCAATCTTTATATTGTCTTAGAAGTTCTGTATATAATTCTTCATCTGTCATTTTGTCCATGTCTTCTACTGCAATAAATCCGGTATTATCGCATTTTCTACTCTTCATATCATCCAGAGACTTTAAATAACTAAAGCTTTCATTTCCAATTCCAACAAACTGTACAAACATATTGTAATTAGAAAGCTCTCTCACAATTTTATTTGTTTCTCCCGTATCCCAGTTTTCACCATCTGTAATAAAAATGATAAATGCTGGAATTGTACTTGGTTCAATGTCCTTATAATAAGAAACAATGTCTTTCAAGACTGGAGCGTAATTAGTTCCACCCATGCTCATATGAGAATTCATCATAATTTTTCGAACATAGTTTTTATAATTATCAATTGTGATTGGTTTTAGAGAATCAAAATCATTTGAAAATAGCCAAGATTCCAACTCTCTATTGTCATCAAATTTAAGAGCGATTGGCAGAAGTCTTGTAATTACATTCTGTACAGATCCATTTCTAAAAAGATTACCCATACTTCCAGAATAATCCATAGCGAGCGCAACCCTTGCTTGATGCTTAGTCATATCAATTTTGCTTGATTTCGACATATTAATTAGCACATTATTTAGATTTTCTGCTGACTTAGACATGTCAATTACAACTGGCTGCGCTGCATTTTCTTCATGTACCACAGCGGATGTATTATCCGCCATAGTATTTGTTGTTGAAGTCTTTTTTCCAAAAAGTTTGTCAAATAGTCCCATGATTTTTATCCTCTCCTTTGATAAATAATTTTCGAATAACATCAACCACGATTACCGTGAGTGATAGTCCAATGATTGCGATCCACTGACTCATATTCATTGCTGTTACCTGGATAAGTCCACCGAGTACATTACATAAGGCAATAGTTCCAAGTACAATACCTGCTGCAATATATACAAATGTTTTATTGTTTTTCAGTCCATTGAGCAAATTAATATGTTCTGTACGAATACCAAATCCATTGCATACAGACATGATGCAAAGCATTGCAAATCTTGCAGTCATAGCCTCGACATCTGTTGTAAATAATTTTGATACTGGTGAAAACATAAGAACTCCATATAGTACAATAAATGTTACTGTGCTAATAGCAATTCGTTTCTTTGCACCTCGAATAAACAATCCAGAACCCTTCTTAATTGGATTCTCTGTCATATATTCAGCTTTCGGAGGTTCACCGCCAAATGATAATGAATTAAGTGAGTCCATGATAATATTGATAATCAGAATCTGAACGGAAGCTAGTAATACTCCGCCAGATAAAATAGGAAATAGAATACTTAAAATAAGAAGTGAAAAGTTAATTGGCAACTGAAACTCCAAAAACATCATGATATCGTGCATAAATGTTCTGCCAAGTTCCACACCTCTAATAATACTTGCGAAGTTATTGTCTGTTAGAATAATATCGGATGCTTCTTTTGCTACATCAGATCCAGCATTCATACCGAAACCTACATCAGCTCGTTTTAATGCTGGACTATCATTAACCCCGTCACCTGTCATAGCTACTGATCTACCAAGCTCTTGTGCTAATGTTACAAGTCTCAGTTTTGTATTAGGTGAGCATCTGGAAATTACTCGAAGTACAGGAATAATTTTCTTGACTTCATCGTCAGACATCGCTTCAAACTGTGCGTTTGTAAGGGCAAGATCACCTTCTTTATAAATGCCAGCTTCCGTAGCAACGGCTACTGCAGTTTCATGACAATCACCGGTAATCTCGATAACCTGAATGCCAGCTTCATGAGCGACCTGCACAGCCTTTGGAACCTCTTTTCTTACTGGGTCAATGACACCGATAATTCCTAGAAATACCATATCATCTGGTAATGTATTCTCCACCAGCGGTGAATTAGAAAATGTAAGAGCGATACAACGCATAGACTTTTCAGTTAAAGCCTTAATTTTGTCATACAGCTTTTTCTTGCCATCCCCACCAAATGGAATGGCTTCTAAATCTAGCCAATGCGTACAATGCTCGATCAGTTTTTCAGGTGCTCCTTTATAATATGTAAACGATTCGCCCCAGCTATATTTGCTCTCAAAAGCAGAATATTTATTTTCACTACTAAAAGTTTGCTTCTGAACTAATGGATACTTTCCAAAAATATCTTCACATTCTTTTGGATTAACAAGACTTAAAACTGCTCTGTCAATGGAATTTCCACCTGTGATATTATTCTCTGAATCATATGTGGCACTGTTGTTTAAGCAAATATTATTTACAATATTTTTCCAAAGATCAGAACCATGATCTACTTCATTACCTTCTCCATCAATAATAGTTACAGGCGTCATAACACCAGTCGTAAGCGTCCCTGTTTTATCAGTACAAATAAGATCAACGTATGCTAACTCAGGAATCTTATTAGGATTTTTAGCAAGAATATTGAATCGTTCCATTGTCTTGACATTCTGTTTTGTAACAAGCTTGATAATTAATGGAAGTCCTTCTGGAACAGCAGCTACAATGATTGTTAGAGCAACCGAAATGTTCTGTGCAATCTTTTGGATAACTTCTAGCACACCACCATTGATATATTCTCTGAATCCAATATACGCAATATCCGTTACCATCAGTGCAATAAACGTGACGACTGCAGCAATCGTTCCATATCTCGAAATTGTATCACAAAGTTTATCGATCGCAATCTGAAGTGCTGTTTTAGGTGGCTCAAGTGTCTGCATTTTTACAAGTGTGTCACCATTTATGGTGTTTACGCCAACTTCGCCTACGATCATCTTTCCTTCGCCAGACAGAATCGTTGTTCCAGCAAATAAGCTATTTTGATTCGTAAAATCATCGGTGGATGTTGATTTTTTGTATACATAACCATTAATTGGAATTTTCTTACATTCTTTACTTTCTCCGTTGATAGCAGCATTGCTTACAGAAATTTTACCCTCAATAATATATCCATCCGCGTAAATTTCCTGTCCAGTTCCAATACAAACCACATCACCAACAACTAAATTATCTTTGTTGATTGTCTGAACTTGCCCATCTCTGATAACATCACAATACCTAGTTGATGTCTTTGCTCTTAGTTCTTGTGTTGATTTTTGAATACCAAGCGCCATTTTTACACCAATATATGTACATAATGAAATAACTAAAATCACCATGATTGGTTCTGAAAATGATGCCAATCCAAATACTGCAGCGAAAATCTCATATGCAGATAATGCTAATAACAGCATCAGCGTTTTATCACCAAAGATATTTTCAATCGCAAATTCATACCACTTTTTAAGTTTTGGTTCTGGTAGTTTGTTTGAGCCATATTTTTCCCGACTCATTTTTACTTGTTCGTTTGTTAGTCCTTTCAATTTTACACTCCTTTTCTATTTGTTTTAGAATATCTATAACAAAGATAGTCCAAAAATAATAATGACCATCTTAGTCATCTTAATTTTTATTCTCTATCGAGCAATGTCACATTCATGGAAGTCTAATAACATCTGATATTTATATTCTCCAAAACGTTCTTTCCATCTGTGTTTTGCTTTCTCTGTATTCCAACCAAATGGCATCATGTGGTAATTAACTAGAAAACACATATCCAGAAATTCGTCGCTAGATAAATCATAAAATGTATCATGTAGCTCTGATAAGATTAAATACGCAGAATATTCAGCATGACCAAAGTAATGAGCAACCCCATTTTCATCAAAGCTTTGTGTATATAATTTTCCAACGTCATGGTAAAAGGCAGCTAATCCAAAATATTCTGGATAATTATATTTTTTAAATAACCGCATAGTATAATCGCAATGTCCGCCTAATGTTTTATTATGATATGGTGTCTTTTGATCAAATTCATTCATAAAATTAATTACGTTGATCATATTTGCCCTATAATGAAGATTTTCAATTATAATTTTATCGAGTCCTTCTCCTTTGAACGGAATTTGAAATCTTCTAATTTGATTATCTAATACAAATTCCGGAACAGGATGTTCTCTATTCTTATTATCTTGTCTACATACCAAGATATGTTTTGGAATAATATAACAAATCTTCTCAACATCCAAGTTTCCTACATTCTGCAAAATTGCTCTACGGCTTTTCATCGTAAGATTGGTTGCGTCTGCTATTACATTTTTATTATTCTCCAGGTTCTCACGAATTCTTTTGTGAAATACCTTGAATACTTCATCATTTCGATCCTGATTTTCATAATCACCAGTTAATTCTTCTCTAATTTGATCGGAAGAAACAATAACTGTATTTTCATGCTCTTGTGCTAATTTCTGAGCGATTGTAGACTTTCCAGATCCACTCAGCCCGCACATAATCCAAAGTGTAGGTTTATTCATTCGTCCTCCTGTGTAAAAATGTCGGCATAATTTGATACACCCATATCATTTAATTTTAAATATTTGGGATTACCGCCCTCATGACTCTTAATAACATTGATTGATTTTCCAAAATACAAACTTTTACAATATTGTCTGTATTTTTTCGGTATATTTCGATCGATCCAAATCATAAAATCTTTCTTACTATCTTTCGGTGCCTGATTATAATATTCTCTAATTGTCTTTTCGGTTTTCTCGATATAATCAAACACAATAAATGCGATTCTTTTTACATTATCATGGTAAGCAATAGGAAGTTTTGAAAGAAGATCATCGTATGTATCATCTGCGATACAACGAATAATAAGATTAATAGAAGACAACTTAGACAATGCTTTATGAATGTGAACATAGTCATTGTATTTTAGCTTTACTTTATAATCATCAATATTGATTACAAATCCTTCCGCTTCATCAGATGATTTATCATCTAATTCACTCATAACTGTATCTAGTGTTTTGTCAAATACTTCAGTCGTAAGAATGTCATACTGTTTAGCAACAGCTAGTACTGTTTTGTAATCCGCTTCTATGCCAAGTGCATTGCTTCTTATTCCAATAAGGTATAATCCCTCTTGCTCTTTGGTATATTTAACAACATGTGCATCTTTTAATGAAATATATTCAAAAATAAAAGTATGGTGTTCGAAATCTTTTAACATCTTTTCATATCCTGGTAATGCTCGAATCATTCTATACCCATCCTGCAATCTCCAAGAATTTTCAGGATTAATAGTCTGACTACCAGCCATAACAATTTCTCCGTTATACCACGTAGCAGACTGCATCGATCCATCCAATTTATTTGAGAATTCAACAGTATGAGCCATACTGATTCTTTTTTGAATATTCTTCAAGCTCGTTTCTGCGATCTCGTTAATATTAAAAAACTTTCGGAACGGGCATAGAACAATACAATCATTCACTACATCAATAACAATGCTCCTACATTCACGATAAAATCCATTATATCTTTCCCAAATATCTTCACCTGAATTTTCAATTTCTCCATCGTAAATATTGCTATATCTTCCATATCTCAAAAGAAGAAAATTGTTATGCTGATTTAATTCTAAACAAGAAAGTAAGTCTGTATATTCTGAGTATTGATTACATTGTTTTATGCTATTTAATTCATCGATCCATCTTTCCAGACATGTTTTTGATTCATCTGTATATCCTTCTGTATAGTCATATGCGATATTGCTGAATCGTTTTTTTATACTCATTTTTGATTTCAACAAATTTATTTAATACTGGATTCCAACTCACTCGTAATCTTCCTCCTCGAACGGAATATTTGTCTCATACCAATCTCTTGTTACAACTACACGATATTCTTCATCTCCAGAATATCTAAAAACGCAGATATGAAAATCTCCGAATCCAAGTTCAATAGCGAATTCGTCTTTATTTTCTCTAAAATACTTAATTGCTCTTCTAATCTCACGTAAAATAACTTCGGCGCCTACTTCTTTACAGCCATGATATTTACTTTCATGCGCAAAATATTGCGGATATTTTAGATTATCTTTTGTCAAAGTAATACCTTCAAATTCATCAACCGTAGTTTCTTTCCCACAACAAGGACATGTTGTAAACCTAGCTCCAAGCCAACCAATATATGTATCATTCATTGATACTTCCAATTCTGAATCGCAACTATCGCAGAATGTTGTTACTACATCCGTATTTTCTTTTTTATAATTATTCCTAATAACTTTTATATTCTCACCACCTTTGCAAAATTACCAGAATTAATCTCTCATCCAAGATCCAATAATCGCAAGCCCATTACCAGACTCAACAATTAATTCGCTAGCTCCTCATTAACATAATTCCCACCAGAAATCATATAATTTATGAGCCATATTACCTTTATGTAATTCGCCCTTATATCTACGAATCTTTCTATTTGATTGCTGCTTAAAATACTTACTACGTTTTCCACGATACCATCTTTTATAATATGGTTTAGTGTACTGAACATAGCCATGTCCTTTAATCCAAATTTCATCCATATATCCAACTGGCGCAGGATAATAACCACCAGCAATTTCATATAGGTGCTTAAGATTATTTTGATGTTTCAAATATCTCGCACGTTTATTTCTTCTCTTTTTGTTTGATTGAGTTTTAACAACATTTCCTATTTGAGAAGATTTTTCGCAGTATCCCATATATCCTACTTTTCCACCAACCTTGTCGCACCAAATAGATTGTTCGATTTCTTCTTGAGACAAATCAGTAAAGTTTTCAGATAATCTCACATAATCTTCATATCCATAAGGACAATCAAAGCACAACATTTTATTCTCCATCATACTTTTCAGGCAATGACATCCATGCAACAACTTTATTTCTTACAGCCATTCTTCGTCCACCTGTCCCATAGGAATACCAAATATATTCATCAGGCCATTTGAACGCTTCTTCTTTCCAACGCTCAGCAATGAAATAATTACCATTTTTTGTATAAACCAATACTTTATCAGACCTATAATGTCTTGAATATGCTGAATATGAAATCTCTGTCATGTCAGGATATCTTTCTTTTAACGAAATCCAACAATTTTTATCCACAATAATCACCACCTATCAAATTTCATCCTTTACAACTCTTTCATTTACACTCATCACAAATTCATTGATTTTGTCATAGTTAGGTCTTTCTGGCAAAGAAGTATTTTTCTTATCGTACTCAAGCCTTTTATCCAGCACATCAACCATCTCAAAGAATTCTGGGATTGGTTGATTACTGCTATCTAAGTATTCTCCATTACGAATATTCATTAACAGGTCATGTTCTTTTTCTCGATAGGTAACTACTTTTTCATTCTCCAGAATGTCAAAACACATATAATATAACCGCACTAAATGCATCATGTGTTTATTCAATTTATTCGAAGGTACAGCCTGCCTATTCGTTATACTAAGCTTCGCATAGTCTTTTACGATACTATGCATTTCAGCCCACATCGCCTGGTAATCTCGTAATGGATAATGTTTCAGGTTGACATCCATGAAAATTTCCTTATCCATATCTTCTTGGGTAGCGTCATCGAGATATAGTTTGATGCTATTTTCTGAATATCTAAAATATTTTTCTGGGAATGATGTCATTGCATTATAGATACTATTTAAGACATGATTTTCTCGATGTTCCTGATCGACTGTACGAACTGCTTTGTTGTCGATTCTTCGCGCTTGTGATCGAATAAATCCTTGGAAGCTATATGCTGCTTTTTTAGAAAGAAATAAATGTGAATTATCTAATAGCTCGTATCCAATCGAGCTGACATATAAATAATGTTCTAGATTTAAACCCAGCAGCTCGATAGTGTTTGGGTTACAATTTGATAACAGCTTGATAATCTTATTAAACCCGTAGATTGTCGTATCTGTCTGCTTATTTTCAAACTGTTCAAATCGCTCGTTCGTCAAAATTTCTGCTTTAGTATTTAGTGCAATTCCGCGCACGTCTAGGTCGCTGGTTTCTACATTAGTGCCATATGAATAGCTACCACCTAATCCAAGAAGAATAATTCTATTTTCTAAATGTTTGTCCGTCCTCAGAAAATCATACTCTTCTCCAGCAATCTTCTTTTTGATTTCTTCAATCGTCATTTATATCACCTACTTTAATAGCTCGGCAATGGAATCCAGCTCCAACTCCGTTTTTTTATCTTCGGATAAAAGCTTGTCCAATTTTGTTTCCATTGCTTTGAGATTATTCTCTTCCCTCTTAGTTGCAATAACCTCTAATCTTGCTTTCACATCTGTAATCCAATCGTTCAGATCATATCCAGAAATTTCAAATTTATCTAAACCAAGATCTGCTGCAGACATACGATAAGAGTTTAATCTTACCATCAAGAAAAACAATGCACTTTCTGACAGAACATTAAGATTTAATGTTAATCCATCCATCTCAAGAATACAATTTGTCATTGGCGCAAATCGTGTCTTCTTACTTGCGATTTCTTTCTTTTTATCTTCTACCTGTTTTTTTAATTCTAAAATTCTATCATCATTTTTACTCATATAGTGTACCTCTCGTTTCATATTCTCTTCCATTTTTTAAATACATTTTGATATATTCTGGATGCATCTTTTCATAAATTTCTTCCAAAGTAACAGGAATCATTCGTTTCTCATAATAAGACGTCTCTTCACATGGAAATAAATCTGATCTCTTGAAATATGTGTTTTTTTCATCAATATATCCTTCTGTAATAGTATATTTCCCTGGCCCCTCATGATGAAGTTCAAAAGTGTTATATTCACCTTTACATTTGCTTATGAATTTAAACCAACATTGTGTTTCTACTTCATGTTTAAAATCATCAATATCCCATGATTTGTATTCATCCTTTGATGGATCATAAGGAGAGTATCTGTGATCCCCTTCCATCTCATAAAATAAGTCAGCATATTTTTCGCTACATGTATCATCACTGCAGCAAACAATTTTATTCTTAGGAAATGATTTTTGATGCATAAATTGACGATAATGTGAATCACCAGTATAAAACCAAAATTGTTTTCCAACATATCCAGTTGTGTATTTATATTCATACTCACGGTATGAATAATTAGAATCATATGTTATCCCCTGTTTTTGACACCATTCACGAAGCGCTTTGTATGTAGTGAAGGTTTCTTCGATATCATCTCTTGTATAACAATAGTTATCATACGTATCGTATTTACCCATATAGATCCATTCTTCATTATCTTTTGTCAAATATGTAGCACCAACAACCAAATCTTTTGCTTTAATGTCTTGTTTATCATTTATCTTATCACTAAACGCAGAAATTTCTTTATAGTCAGGTGAATCAACCGGCATAAGAATCAGTTCTTTCCCGTCCCAACCATATACAAATTTTCCTTCAAGTCCTTTTCCTTTAACGCATGAACAATTAGCCAGAATATATAGTAAATTCTCGATCGTAATCTCAAACTCAAAATCTCTAGGATCATAAACTCTGCAGTACGATTTACGAACATCCCATTCATTGGAATATTCTCTACCGCCAGCAGGTTTATTGAGTACAAACCCTTCTGTCGGAACATTATCAAATTCTGTATTAGCGATTTCCTCATCTCGCCAATTATTCCAGGATGTTTCTTTTCTTAGTTTTCCTTTTTCATCATAATAAATAACATACGCAATTTTCCCTGTATATGTGTCTTCTCTGTTCTGGTATCCGACATTAAGTCGTTTTGGAATATAAATATTACTTTTCATTAGTCACCTTCTTACTCTAATAAATCAAGTGTCACAACTGTAGGAAGCGCAAACGCCCACAAACATTTCATATCATGCATTGTCACAATTCCAGCAATTACTGCTGCGGATATGGCAATCCACATTAAACCAATTGTTATATTTTTCAAACTTATTCTTCTCCGTTATGTTGTTTCATAATTTCAGCAATCATTTCTAAATAAGACGTCATATCTGTGAAATCTCCACTCATCATGGCACCAGTTGTTTTAATTTGATACCTATAATTCTCTGGTTTAATTGTAGGTTCTATTGGATAACCATGATACAGAACTGTACCTTTAGGAATTGTTACTGTTGCGTATGTATCAAGATAATCTCTTTTTAACTCTTTCAGACAAGACCGACATCCTTTATTGTATGTTTTACAATTGTCTCTTCCTGTATTATTGACTTCCACAATACGATTTGTTTTCTTAGAATAATCCTTGTATAAGAATTTATTTACAATAAGCAGCACACCATCTGTGATTCTATAAACATCTTGATATTCTGTGTTTGCTAATATTTCCATCTACTCATCACCATCTTTCCATGCATAATACTTATTCTCCATCTTCAAAAAATTTCAACATCAATACACAACAAATCATGCAGATTCTTAATCTGTTCTTCGGTCGGTTTCTTCCATGACGTATACTCTGTAATATCAAAAGTCATTGCTCCGCCACATAATTTAATTCTTGCAATTGTTTTTGGTAAGCTACATTCTACGACTTTCGGCATCGGAATATCACAACTTGTTTTTGGTAATTGTGATTTCTGTGAATATTCAAACGCTCTTAATTCATCTTTTCCAAGCCATTTTATCCATGCTCCACAAACATCACAATATAACCCTGTGTTATTACCTTTTACTTCCGTATGCAAAGATGTACTTCCACACTTTTTACAACAATTTTGATACATAATCTTCACATCGCGTCAAATCAATTTATTCTCTACCAATTCGCCAATGTAATAATATCTGTCAATTGATTCTTTATCTCCAAGAACCCACCTGTTGCATTCAACTTCTTCCATCTCATCAATCCAATTATCCCAATTATCTGCAATGAGCTGACAGAATTTTTCACCACTTCCACGCAAGAAACATCTTCCAATCCACTCTGCTTTCATACTTCTATCTGGATAAACCAATGTGAAATAGATTCCATTTTCAATCAGAGCATCTCTTACTTCTTTGTGGCTGCTTACGAAAATATAATCAGCTTTTCCAATATTCTCTTTAATGTGCTGAATATAATTACTTGGAAATTCTGGATTACGAACCTTTATATACCTTTCTTTGTAATTCTTTTTCCCACGATTCTTCATTTCATATATTTTATCAACAACATCCATCCAACTAAATTTACTACTGTCGCTATCGAGAATTTCATACCCATTCTCATTAAGTTTTTCAAAAGCATATGTTTTCCCACAAGCAGGGAACGCACTAATAATTTTTGTTTTCTTCATAATATTCTCCTTCCTAAGAAATCATTTCAGGATAGAAATCATATAAATAATCTCTAAAGTCTCCGCCAGTATCAGAACCAATTATCTTCTGCCAATGATTTATCCATTCCTTACCCTCTTTTGTTAGTATGAATTTTTCGTATTCCTCTTTAAGTTCTTTTTCTTTTGTAGTCATTATTTATTTTTTATCCTCCAAACGAAACAAAACTTTTATATATTAATTGTTATTATTAAACACAATTTCATTTTCGCATTGTGGGCAAACAATAATTCCATAAGATTTCTTACGTACTTCCATTCCGCATATACCAATTCCAGTACGAATATTCACATCTTCATCGTCAAAAGAAAATAAACATCCGCAATCATTACAACGTATTTTATGATTTGTTCCTTTTTCAATAATTTTGATCATAGCTTATCTCCTATATTTGTATTATCGACAATAATCCATCTTGTTAATTACTTTCTGCAAAGTATCACAACATTTCTTGTCAATTTCAAATGACTCTAAAATGTTGATACCGGCTTCTTCAATCCCAAGATCCATGCCACAAGCTCCTCTAAAATAACTCTTTGCTGTAATTTTCATATTTAATTTTCCTATTCTGTGAAATTATTTGAGCGAACACTCATGAATTATTTATTTCTATCTAAGACTTGTTTAATATCATAACATATTAACGAATTTATATCCCAAGCACAATTTGTACACAAATCTACTTCCGTTGGTTTTACCACATCAAAACACAAGATTGTATTGCAGCCAGATTTATCATTCGCTTTTTCTTTGTAATGAAAAGGTAGTACGTACTTCGTGGTTTTCGCTTTTTTACCGCAAATATCACAATATTCTTTGATCATTTTTCCCCCTAATTGTTTTTTTATTAGCTGTGATCAACCTAAACTATGAGATGGAGACCAATGATATGCAATAGCCTTATATGGTTTTAAATCAGGATATTTCTCTTTTAAAATTCTCTACATTGATGTTCCGTGATTATATTTTCTTCTAACCAAATAATGTCTGCATCTTCATGTTTTTTATAATACTTTTTTTTATTAAGTTTATCGATCCAATAAAACCATCTATCTTGGTAATGCATATAGTGTAAACATTTATTTTCTTCCATCGTCTCCATTGTTACTCCATCTCATCAATTACTCTCTGCAAAGCATCACAATATTTCTGTGCAGCTTCTTTATCCAAAACTTTTACATTACATGGTACAATAGCTGCACCACACCTATCAAAAATCCCAGCACCTTCCCATGCCTTATAGAATTCAAGAACAGTACCAATATTTATATATTCATTTCCTGGATCAAATTGAAGAACAACTACATCACCTTTATCTGGATGAATCTTTCTCAGCTTAATCATGTTCTTCTTAATAAACTTCTTTTTCTGTCGTTTGTTCATATCTATCTTCCTTATCTTTGTAATAATCTGACATTTATTTGCACCTCACATAAATTCTAAATAATACGCAGCAACATATTTTCTTCTCTTCCAAAACTTCCACCACGGAAATTTTACATATTTTATTTCAATAACTCGAAACATTTTATCTCTATTTTTACCTAAAGCAGGTGATCCAAACATTACTTCAGCTAATTCGTCAACAGAAATATATTTTCCAATCTTATATTTTTGTTTGTGTGGTTGTGGAGGTCTGTAAGAAATTATGTCATGTTGGCGCAATTCGTATACTGCCATCTATTTATTCTCCTATATTTTTACTGTAACAATACGATTCTTTACCTCAGACCAATCTTCAAATTCAATACGACCATCATCAAATTTAATCAATCTAGGCATAATAATAGGATGTATAATACAATCTTTTACATCTTGTCTTATATCTGCATCTACAATACAACCATTGAATTTGTATCCTGTACAATTTTCTGATGGTTGAAAGATTTTCATATAACTACCGTTCGAAAACTCTACAAACATTTCTCTTTCTGTGAACCGGCATTTTATAATTTGTAACTGTAAATTCGCTTCATTTTCTTTCTTCAAAATTTCCTTTATCTTGCCAATCTTTAACGTATCTGAAACAAAAATTGCTGCTTTATATCCGTCAAAATTTATGCAATATTCGATTTGTTTCTTGATTTCTCGTCTTAAACTATCCATGGCATTTATTCTCCATAAACCAATACTATATATAGTGTATGGTCGTTCTTATATCTACTATATATAGTTTTATTTTTCGGATGAAATATCGCTTTCGTTGCTTTACCTATTTCCCCTAAAAGATGAAATATCTTTAATCTCTTCCCAGGTTCTAGGACAATAATCAATCCAATCCATCATTGCACCAACATTATAAGCATATGGAAGGTTTCTGAATTTTTTCATTTCTTTATTCTCTGTATTTAATTCTCTTACTTTATATCTGAGTTTTTTCAGGGATCCCTGATAGATAATATCGTCGAAGTTGCCATGTGTATGACCATAGAGAAGGACTGTATCTTTATAACAACCATTCCATGAAAAGATAGGATAATGCGAAAGCACGATTTTTTGATTAATTCCGTTATGATTATCAGTAAGTTCGAAATAATCTACGACTGATTCAAATAGCTGTTTTACTCTGTAATCTTGTAAACATTTTTCGTCATGATTCCCAACCACTAAAATTTTTTTAGATTTAAGTCTTGATATAACAGAACACAAATATTCATTGTCTTTGTTAGTTCCACATCTTCCAATATCACCTAGAATGAATGTTATATCATTATTATTAACAACAGAATTCCAGTTCTTAATAAGAATCTCATCATGCTCTAAAGCACGATGTTCAAAAGAATTCATGCATCCTATGTGTAAATCTGCAATATATCTATACATTACTTTTCTCCATTAATTCTTCGCAGACATGTATTAAAACCTGCTGTCCAACCACGATCGAAACTACATAGATCTTCATTTCCGTTTTCTTCTTTTGGTAGCTCCTTTAATGGACACCCTTTCATTAACTCATCCCACGAATCACCGGCATTGAAATTTGCATCATCATCTTGTACTATGCATTTATCTTCACTATTTAATAATAGACAATGTATGCATTTCTCTGGTGTGTCCATGACTAATACTGATTTATTCATATTATATTCTCCCTCAATTCAATAACCCTTTGTCAATAATCTGGAAATTAGCTCTGTGAATATACAGCGCCTTTCCGTCAATCATTAATTTTGTCGTTTTCGGCAGATCTTCGCATACCTCATAATACACACTATCACCAGAATAAGCACAAATCGGATCACCAAGCTGAGACTGGATGACGACTACACGAGCCTTACCAAAATAATTCTTAAATCTATTGACAACGCTTGCAATAATAACATTCTCTCCAAGACTACCATCAGTTTTGCTATTGATTACTTCTGGACTCTGAAAATCCACATCAGGATTTAATCCTTTTTCAGCAAAAATCATTGTAGTTCCACAGTTCTCCACTTCCTTACCATCGATTGTAACCGTAACTACGCTGGACAATTTTTTCGTATAACCCCAACTTCCGTCTGAATACGTTTCTTCTTCTACAATATTGGAATCCAGGTCAATTTTCTGTCCACTCATATCCATGAACTTTTCACCTTCATTCGTATAAAATGAAGCATTATATGTATTACCCGTAATAGATCCATTTAGATCGTTTACTTCGCTATTCAACCCTTCGCATCCCGTAAGACATGATACCGCAAGTGCTGCCATTAGAATTCCTGCTACTAATTTTTTCTTCATATGTATTTTCTCCTTTATTTTTTTATAAATGTCACCCGTAGCTATGACACCACGGATGACAAAATATTATTCTCCAATACTTACGATAGGAGTATTACTTCCCTGTACCTGCGGAACATCGCCGCTCCACTTTTCAATCTTCTGCTTTTCGATAAGCTCTGGAGTAAGAGATTCTGCAATCTTTTTATTCGCTTCAGCTTCCGCCTCTGCTTTGATTCTTGTAGCTTCCGCTTCACCTTCAGCCTGGATCTTCTTCTGCTCTGCTTCGATTGTAGCCTTTTCTTTTTCCTGTTCTGCAGCAATAAGAGCCACTTCTTTATCTTTATCGGCCTGTACCTTAGCTGTCTTTGCTTCGATATTTGCCAGCTCAAGTTCCTGCTGTGCAGTTACTTTTCTCTGGATCGCTGCAGACGTCTCCGAATCCGTTACAATATTGGTAAAATTAACAGTGTCAATAACAATACCATATGGCTCAAATTTTTGTTTCAGATATACATCAAGAGCTTCATTTAATTCCTGACGTTTGTCCCCAAATACATCAGTAACAGGGAATTTTGCTGTAACTTCCTGTGTCCAAGCTCTCATTTTAGGCTTGATAAATGTATTCTTCACTGTCTCACCAGACTGACCTTTAAACATTGTAAAAGTTTTAGTAATTCTATCTGGATCAAATTTGTAAGAGAACTCAAGATCTACAGTAAGAGATTTTCCGTCAGATGTTGGTGTAGAAAAACTTTCATCTTTTGGAGAATCACCCTTATCTTCGGATGTAAGGTATGACTGCTCAATACCAACCGAATATGTAGTTACTTTTTTCGTAGGAGATACAAAATGCCATCCCTGTGTTAGCACCTGATCGGAAATTCCGCTTGAGAAGTTATACACAACTCCTACATATCCTGCTGGAACTCTTTCCATACATTTGATACCAACGATCAAACCTGCTGCAAGAACTACTCCTAAAACAATTCCGCCTAATTTACCATTTTTCATTTTTCTTTCTTCTCCTTTTCTTTATGTTTTTCATCGTCTTCCATTGTTTCTATCGTATCGTCTATGATACGAAGTAGGAATTTTCCTAATGGCTGGAACAGAAAAGTCAACAGAAACCATAAAATTACTGTAACTAATACTGCTCCAAGGATCAAAATTGGATTCACATCATCACCTCCTCATCTTAGATGTTTCCAAAAATTTCATTCTTGACTTTATACTCTCTATGGTCTTTTTTTTCAATATTTCCTATAAAATTTTCTTTGTTAGTGAACGAGTTATAGCAAACTTCATGCAGAAGCATATTTGGAATATATTTATGATTATTAATCATCAAAATAACATTTTCGTCAGATCCTATATTTTCATTACAACAATAGCATTTTCTTGGATTCAAATACATTTGTAATTTTTTAAGATGATATACTTTAACAAATGAATCTTTATAATTTATTGTTTCCACTATTAAATCACCTCCATCATGAAAGACGCATTTTATTCTATGTTTGTAACAACAGGATGTGTCTCCTTGTATCTATCTTGTTCTTTTAAACATTTTCTATAGTAATCCGTCGATTTTAAACTTTGATCTTTACTGTTTTTCAAATCATTACAATACAAACATCTGTAACGTTCATGTTCTTCAAGATCTCCTGCATCATACAATTCTACTACCATATCTTTTGTGCATAATCTATTGCAATCACAGCACGTAACAATATCTTCATATGTAATACCAAGTTGTTGTTCGATGATGTCAATAAAATACCCTAAAATAAAATGCCTATCAATAAGCATATCCGTAATTTCGCCATCAAATAAATCGGCATCATACCATGGTAACGTTCTACTATAATTATAAAGTTCCTCAGATCCTGTTAGCATACAAGCCTTAAAGAATGCTGCTGAATAACCACCTGTTCCTGTATTCACTGGAACACTATATTCTGCAAATGCATCAAGTTTATAGTATCCATGAATTCTAAAAAGTTGATCACGAAATTCTTTTAAAAATTCATCTGTAACAAGCTTTTTGATGTTTTCTGGCATGTGATATTCTACATGGACATCTTTTCCTTCTCCTACTATGGGCATAATCATTTCCTCCTCTTCATCCAACTGCTCCGAACACAGTCATATCTATATATACCGGTTCTTCAGGATGATAACCCTTAGATACGTCATCCTCATATTTTTCTTTTAATCTTGTATTTTTCTTTTCTGCGTACTCACGCATTTCTGAAATCGTAGCATCATCATATTCTACATGATTGTAGATATAATTATTTAGCTTTCGTTCCAAAATATATTCTCTCTTAAAAATATTATCTATTCTTTTTAATCCATTCATTAAAGCTTAAATCATACATATTATTCATCCTGTATCCATTTTTAAGATAATCCAATAAATCTTTAATGAATTGTGTTATTCCTCCAAGAGTACTAACCTTGTATTTATAGTTTCCTACACAGAATCCAATATATTCTAATGCTTTGTCGTACCCATATTTTCTCTGGTTATAAATTAGTTCGTGATATTCGTCTTCTGTAAAAGTATAAGTCTTGACTGTTTGAGTAACTTTTTCTTCTTTAATTTCCACGCTGCATCCTTCCTCAATTTAATACGCATAGTCATAAGATAAATAATATCCTTGATCAGATAGCTTTTTAAACCATTCAATGCGAGATCTCATATTAACCTTATCTATCTCTCTTCCGTCTAAAATTCTCTGGCAAATCTCAGTCATTTCTTTTGGATCAATCAGATGTAAATCTTGATCTTCTGAATCGAGCCATTCTCCTTGTATAGCAGGTATTCTCTTTCCACTATATTTTTCGATCAAATCTTGCACCAAGCCAATATTATATTCAGAATGTGATGTGCTGCCTCCGCCAATATATTCGATGTCTGAATCATCATAGTCATACATCGTGGTTCCTTTATGGATGTGTATTTTGTATGATTTGAACCAATTGAATCCTACTGACACATCATTCTCCTTTCACATATTTTGCAATGAAAACAACATTTCATTAGTTTTTGTCAACCGTTATCATAAATATATTTTTATCGCCATCTTCGTTTTCTCTCATCCAGCGTACTCTAAATCCTTGATTTTTAAGGCTTTTTAGATCATCATCTGTTAAATATGTTGGATTTAAGGCAATTTCTTCGATTTTGTAACCATTTATAACTTTTTCCATAATTTTTCACCAGATGAAATTTCGATTTCATTTATTCATTCTCTGTCACAATTCGCCTAAACATCTCATCTGTAGAATCTATCAGATCATATCTTTTATCCATTGGCGCTGTTGAACTTTTTGCAAATTTTCTTTCTACCATGTCAATATAGTAAGTAAAATTGCCATCATCGCCCATGTAAAATTCTTCCCATTCTTTGTCCGTAAAGAAACGTCGCATATTAAGCTGTTCGATGGCTAGATTGTCAAATGACACAACTTTGAATTTGTCGTAAATGTTACAGATGTTCTCTTTCAACCACATCTGTCTTACTACAATATTTTCATGATCTTCTGTATACCAATCAGTCCCTCTACGGAGCTGCTTATAGCCCAGGATCAGCATCTTCAGATTATTATTCTGTAATGCTTCAATATCTGATGGTTTTAAAATTCCATTAATAACATGGAGTACTACATTTGGATACTGCTTTATCATGGAGATGAATTTTTCCGTTGGATTGACAAGTGATACACCAAGACCGTAGATCAGTTTTTCATTAACTAATCTTTTTATCAGATCCTGTTTTTGTTCAAAATGAATCTGATTTACAGTAATATTCGCAATTACTTTTCGTTCTTTAAGTTTTTGTAGGAATGGAATTACATCAGGATGTGTAGTGATATCACCGCCACCGATTGCTACCTCCTGATATGGATGTAAAGTATCAATAAACTTTTCGTTCATAATATCTCCATGTCTGCCATTTTCCGTACTTCCTTCATGACACATAGGACAATTTCGATCGCAACAATTTGTTATTTTGATATCCATATTTTCTGCAAAATCCGGAATAAACTCATCATCATTTGTTTTTCTGATCTTTGTCCCATCGCTCAATATAAGAGTACGATAATTGCCATTTTTATAAGCTCCTAATAATTCCATTCCTATAATCCTCCTAAATTTTATCAGCAGTCATACCCATTATAGCCGAACGTAATAACAGTGTCCCCATTCTCTGTTGTGAATGATTCTTCAAAAGTTTCCCAATCTTCGCACCATTCATTCCAAAAATAATCATAATCATACCATTCATTTTCATGAAGAAAATCCAAAAGATCTCCTTCTGTGTCGTATGTAAAATTTGGATGATACTTGCTAGATTTTTCAAAGGTGATTGCTTCTTCTTTTGTATAAAAATGATTTACTTGAGGTTTGTTGCCATCTGGATAAGCATAGCCACTTCCTCTAAATAGAAATACTTTTCCTTGCTCCCATTTATCATAATCGCTTTTATTACACATTACGAGCGAGTGAACCGAGCTACTATTTGTTTCAAATGTTCCTTTTCTAATTTGTGTTTTCATCTTTCCCACCATTCCCCTTCTGGATATTCATGATCAATTGCATCCATATTGATTAAACCTGCTTCTTTCATTCCAGAAAAATAGCATGTTTCATCTCCATCCTGAATTACTACATATTTTTTGTTAGAAATAAACTCTTCTAATGTGATATTCTCTTTTTTTAAAAATCCACTAAGGATATCTTCATCCACAGAACCAGTATCTGGAATATTGAATCTCCAGAATTCATTTTCTGAATCAGTCCAATAATTAATTTCAATTCCATATTGTTCTTCTTTGTCAGAAAGAAACTTGTTTAACTTTTCTTCCGTCATTCCTTCCTGGTAATAATTGTCTGCATTATATTCTTCGTTATCTTTATTCGGAATATATTTACATTTTTTTGGAAGTTCAATTTTCTTTAATGTCGGCACATATTTCTTAACAATTCGTAATAATTCTTTATATGTATCATCATTATATTCTTCAACCAACGAAGCACAAGCATATAGCCATTTATCAGAAAAACTTGCTAATGCCCTAAATGGAGATCTTCCAAAATATAAATCTCCCTCATATGGTATCCAAATACAATTTTTCTCTCCTGTTTTTGAATCATTCCATAACCACATATCATGAGTAATTTCTTGTGGAGTATATTTACCTTCATTTTTCATCACGCAAAGCGAATGCATACTTGATGAATTTGATTCAAACACACCCATTCTAATTTGAGTTTTCATATTTCCTTTTCTTCTATTCAAAAATACAAATCATACCATTATTATCGACACCTGCAGTCTCATCAAAATAAATATAGGGCCATGTAATCCCTGAAATAACGTCAAAATTCATATCATGTGTAGCAATTTCTTTATCACCATATTTCTCCATCGCTTTCTGTAGTAGTTCGATAAAGTCCGAAATTTTATATACATTGTCTTTATCGAATGTCAATGCTTTTGTTATATGCTTATCAAGACATTCAAAATCTTCCTCGATGATCTTATTCATCCATATCTCCTCTACAAATTTTATTAGCATTTTCTTTGCCGTACACAACTTCATCTGCCAGTTTTCGAGAAATACGGCTAACCTGCTTTAATCCCTCTCTGATAATTGTTCCGCTCGGCTGCTGATGATCTTCGATAAATTCGATCCACTGATCTTCGTTTAGAATGTTTCTTTCACTTTCATATACTACTGCATAGTTCAGTTCCCGTTTCACAAGGTGAAGTGTTTTGATCATGCAGTCAATATCATCTAATACATCTTTAATCGGCACTGGTTTTTTGTCCTCTCTTTATGTAAATAGTTATATGTTTCTATGTAAGATTATTCTCTTAGAATCCATTTTCAAAAAGCGTTCTACAATTTATATACCTAGTAAATTAGAATTGATTGTAGAACGCTCATGATATCAAATTATTAAAGTTATTTTGGATTGTTGATTCTACGGCATTGTTTCGTGCTTTGTACTCCCAAATAAAACCTCGACATGATTTTTGTCTATGTGCACAACATGCTTGTATATTTGTATGTGCTATCATAAAAAAATTTGCTGCTTCGGTTATGCTGCTCCATTCTTTAATAATATTTCCATTTTTATCTTTTTGATAAACTGCTTTTGCTGATGTTTTATTTGGAGAAGATGCCCATTTAATTGCATCTTCTATGTTCAAATTATCATCGTCATGTGCCCATGCATATCCACCAGCTGTTTTACAATGTCTTTTACAGCAGTCTGAAATTTGACCATATGAAATTCCTGTCCTTCTATGTGCTTCTTTCAAGCTTTCATATCTAGCAACAATAGTCCTCGTATTGATATCAATTTGAACAACTTTTCTTTTTGGTACAAGTTTATGTTTGATCTGATATTCGTTCTTTATATCTTGTGATGTAAAAATAAAATTTTTATTTGTGATATTATTTTCAAAAATTTCTTGATAAAATTTTTCAAATATTTGTTCCTTTACATTAAAATTTGTATATTTAATTAATAAAAGTGGTATTTGGTTTTTATTACAATATGATGTCTTTATCTCATCCTTATGTTTTCTATCTTGAAAATTTTCTTCTTTTACTAAATCAGATTCTCCACAAAACGTAAATGGAGTATAATGTTGTTGGCCTTGTAATTCAATTAAAAACATTAGCTCTTTATTGACTGGATGGAATATAGCAAAATCAAAAGGAAGACGTTCTTTATCTTTACAATCTTCAAATTTATACTGGGATATATACTGTATGTTCTTCTGCTGAATATATTTTTCTAGTTCATATTCTGCTGCAGATATAAGACATCCACATGATTTTTTATGCCCAGAACATAGTTCAGATGTACATGCAATACAAGTATTTTCACATTCACATTTACAATACCAATACTGTTTCCCGTCTTTTATAAACGCTCTTTTATATGGCGTTAATTTTCCAAAATGCTGATTTGTTATATCTTTTGCTAAAATTTTTCTCATTTTTTCAGTTCTAACACAACCACAACTTGTTGTATGTCCCGATCTTAAATGTGTATCTGTGACATTTACAATATTTCCACAATCACATATACATTCCCATATAACTTTTGTTGAACCATTTGGTTGCATTTTATTCTCTAAACGACTTAATACTACTAATCTTCCAAATCTTTGTCCGACTTTTGTACCAGTCTCTTGTTGATTTGGTTTGCAGTTTTCACAATATTGATAATTATTATTACGAACTTTATATGCATTAAGTTCTTTAATATTTCCACAATTTATACATTCGCATACATAGTATGGTTTTGATTGTCCACTTGGTGTTATTCTGCTCTCTGCCATTCCTATAATTCTATAACACCCATATATCATTCCAATTTTATCTTTTGATTTGTTTCTAATATTTAGCACCTCTTTTTATTTTAATTATTTTTTCTTTCATGTTCCATTCTCCAATCGATACATCTCTGCAGATAATCAACGTATTCTGGATTTTTACACATGCATTTACCCATATCATCACTGATCTTAGCTACATCCTGTCCATTTGCAACAGTTACTTTCATAACAATGTTAAGTGGTGATACTTCTGTATCATTGGATAAGTATGTTCCGATGCCAAATGCAACATTTGTTCTTCCATTAAACACTCTAAAAATCTCATCGGCTTTTTCAAAATTTAAAGAATCAGAAAACAGCAGAGTTTTTGTTCTTGGATCAATACCAAGACTCTGATAATGATCAATCATCTTCTGCCCTCATTCAATCGGATCTCCAGAATCATGACGTACACCAGAAAATAATGTGGCGTATGTGAGCTGGAAATCTTTAAGAAAACAATCTGTTGTAATTGTATCAGTTAATGCGATGCCGTTAAGAACTCCATATTCTTTGATCCAGGCATTCAATGCATACCAATTTGAATATGCTGGATTATGTTTATGATTTCCCTGACCTACACACATAATCCATTCGTGTGCCATTGTTCCAACCGGTGTTACACCGTATTTTTTGGCCAGATACACATTGGACGTTCCAATGAATTTTGAAGCAGAATGCATTGTATCATTTAGGTGAGAAAACTTTTCCACAACCATTTCCTGGGCTTCTGCAGATAATCTTCTACGAAGACCAAACTCCGAAAATGTTCCTGCATACCAATTTCCATATTTCAGTTTGTTGAATTTCTCATCAAGACGTTTTTCAAAGCTTTCAAGAAGCTCGTCATAGTTGTACTTCATACGGAAATATACTTCATTTACAATTGCAAGAACAGGAATCTCATACATAGAAGTATTGAGCCATGTACCTGCTGTTTCAATACTAAGTCCGCATTCTGCATCATTTGAAATCGTAAAATCTTCAAAACGTGGCTGCCAAAGTCTTAAGAAGTCAACGTAGGAACCTTTGATCCATTTGATACTATTGAGACAAATCAGCTCCTCTTCTGTAAACCGAAGATTGCAGTATGCTTTAACCTGTTCTGTAATTTCGTCTACCATATCTGTAGTAAAATATACATCTTTGTTTCGACATTTGAATGTCCAAGTCGTTTTATAATCCGAGAACTGATGATAAATTGCCTGACCCATACTGTACTTATATAAATCATTAGACAGTAGACTTGTAATAATCTGATCTAATTTCATATCTCTATTCTCCAATCACATTAATCTGGCAACTTCTCATAACTTCGAGTGCTGCTTTATGTTTCTCAGGTGTCGATCCAGCACAGCAGCTGGCATCTACTGTAATTTCTGTTTTTGGAAACACTGCTCTTAAAATCAATGCATTTGAAATCACACAGATATTCGTCGTTAAACCGACTAACTCAATATCACCTCTAACCCATCCCAATGTAATCCATTGCAAAGTTCCAAAACAATCTTTATTTACATACATGCAGTTAGGAACTTCAAGTCCATCTACAATCTTCCAGCCTTTTGAACCGTAAATACAATGTTTTACTGGAAGTTTTCTTCCTTCCTGAGTATTCAAATAATCGTCATAATGCGTATCTCTTGTAAAGATAATTTGATCTCCACGATTGTAATACTCCTCAATTTTCTTTTTTACATTCGGAATGATCGCCTGTGCTTCTTCCGATCCAAGGCTCCCATTTACGAAATCATTCTGCACATCTACTACAATTAAAGTTCTCATTGTTTATTCTCCTCTCTTACTTCGTCAAATCTCTTTACCCAGTCCTCAAATGACACATCGTCTCCCACTGTGCCATCGTATTTACACATCCAATATAGAGTTTTCTTTCTCTCGTATTCCAAGTCATCTCTTAAATTATGAATAATTGACTGAGCAAAATCTTTCATGTGATTGTATTCGCTTTTTAAGACTAATCCAAACATTAAATTTCCTCTTTATCTTCTGCAAGTTTATTCCAGACACTTGCAATTTCTGACATCACTTCTTCTACGGTTTTGCCATCCGTTGAAATTCCTAATCTATCAAGATATTCCTTTAATTCAGACATCGTGTTTTCTATTATTTTTTCCTCACTTTCCAAAATTTTAGTAATCGTTACTAATTTCTAATTTCGATTTTTTTTCGAATCTATCTACATATTCTCTGACACGTTCGTATGCTGCAGGAACACTAATATGTTCTTTCAGTAAAAGTTCTTCTACAGCTGCTCGTTCAATAAGAATTTTTCGATCGTGTTCTTCTTGCGTCATAATAATCACCTTATAAGTTTGGCTGACCAGTTTTATACCAGCCAGCCATTTTTTTAGTCTAATTCATCAAGCATTTTCTGCAGATCTTCAACGGACGCATTTCGAAGTGCTTCATCCTGTTTTGTAGCAATAATCTGCATAATCTTCTGTTTCTTCTCTTTACGTTCTGCAGCTTCCTGCCGATTCTTTTTCTCTTCCAGTTTCTCATTAAAGATATATTTTACAATCTCAATCTTAGTCGCAAGAATATCATCTTCCTCGGATTTAGTCTGAAGCAGACTTTCTTCATCCGTCTTCTTTACTTCTGCATTCAGCGTCTTAAACACTGTATCCAGCGATCCAAGCGGAAGATCATATAAATCTTCTACTGCAATCTGTCCCTTATACGGGAAACGATATTTACCTTTTACTGCTTTTTCAAACATATTACTCATAATTTTATTCTCCTTTATTAAAATTTGATTTTCATAATTCTTTCTGTAGCACCTTTAACTTTTACAACAAGCTCATTGCGCTGCGTCAGACTAAAACCAACACCAGAGAGCTGATCATCGACGTCTGTTACACTACACTTTGCACCAAGTGCTTCAAATACTTTACGATGTGGAACTAATTCATTCTTAAGATATTCCACAAAGAAACCATTCGGCTGTTCTGGATTTACACATCCATTCAGGAAGAAGAAAAGATGTTTATTCCCGATCCCATTCTGCTCATCAAAATAGTTCGGGCTGTAACTGATTACAGATACAGGTGTAAACTGATTTGTCTGTACTCCCCATACTTCTCTACTAGAAGTAACCGAGTGACCAAAAAGTTTTTCTTTGATGGTAAAGTTTCCGTTCGTATCCATAATTACTTCTGCGACGTCTACGTCTCCACGCACTGGGTTATTGTATTCAAACGAATAGATCTCGCCATCGAATTCAATTTCTGCTTTAAATCCTTTACTTCCTCGGTTGGTATACTGATTTACAAAGAATCTGTATGCGCCAGGAATCATTCTCGATTTGTCCTGCCATGTAATATTTTCCACTGCTGGCTTCCCTGGCATACTGCTATATGGCTCAATCACATCAATATCAAGCTGACCACCAAGTTTCGACATAGATGGTTTTCTATCACTACCAAAATAGATTTCATGACCATTTGGTTCAATACAGTGAGCATCAAGATCACTGTTGTCATTCTGATCCTCGTTCCACATAATAGAGAATCTAAGCACTCCATCTACATTTCCACCAGCATTCTTTACATTCTGTTTGATATCAGAATCGGTAATGTTTCCTGTATATGCCCAGCTCAGACCATTGTTCCATTTGAACATTGTGTTGGCATTCGAATTTTCTGGGGCAATTAAAGAAACAAAGTTTTTCTCATGTTTATTCTCTACAAATACTTCAACCTCTTTCGCGGTCGGAAGAACCTTTTCTACGAAATCCTGTGCTGTCACTTCTTCTACTCTAGAAAATTTCTTTGGATTAACTGCTACAGATTTTGACATCTCTGTAAAAATGTCTCCTCTACCAGAAATTCTCTTCGCTGCATCTTTATTAGAAAATAGAATATTATTTACTGAGATATCATCCAGATTTGCAAAGCGACGCTTCAGAGAATCCATATACCCAAGTTCTGTAAGAGTTTTCTTTGCATCGTCCAGCATTCTCTGAGTATAAATTGGCTTACTTCTTTTATAGTTGCTGGGTGCTACAATCTGCTCATATTTTTTAACTGCAGTATCAAGATCCATTCCTTCACTTACATTTACAAGTAGTGTTCCAATAGAATGGTTTCTGATTTTACCAATAACAGCTCCTGCTTTCAGAGATTTCTCCCAAACATACAAATCTTTTTCTTCTTCTGGAAGTTTGTCGTATTCCTTTTTGTATTTCTTGAATTCAACCAGCGGAACCCTCCACTCTGCTCCACGATACAGCGTATTGGAATTAATCAGCTCAAGAATTGTTTCCACAGAATCCATAGTGATCTCATCCAGAGAACGTTTAAATACGTTTTTAATATCTCTGTATTCACCATGGATATTACCTGCAGATCTACGAGAGTCAAATACAAACTTATTAGGAAGTCTCATATAAAAGTGATCCCACTGATGAGATTTTCCGTTGATCATTTCAAAGTTCTTATCTGTGCCAATATTTTTAAGCTGACTTACAAAAACATCGACTACCTCTTCGTTATGGATAAGTTTGGAAAGTGCCTTGACTACCGGCTCATAAATAGTTCCAGACATATCTACATCCCAAATACTTTCCATTTTATTATCCTTGATTACAACCACAGCGCCGATTGTACGAATGAACTGGCGGCAGCAGGTACAGTCATGTTCTCTTCTCTCTCTAAAAATATTGTTCGTTCCTGGCGCAAAGCTATCGAGATATGTATCCCACAGCAGTTCCTTGTCTACGTCCACTTCGAATAACTTATCTGCATTTGCGGACATTTTATCGAAATGTTTCTGAAGCTTCTCCTTAAAAATTACGAACTGATCTAACATGATATTTTCTCCTTCTTTATGTTTTTCTTCTATTTTGTTATCTTTTACTCTACTTTGCTCTCTGTTTCCTCCATCTTATTGGTTGTTTCTTCTTTTACATTATTCTCCGGACTTTCTTCTTTATTATTTTCACCAACTACATTTGCTTTTTCTGGTTCTTTATTTTCCTTTGTATCTTCTGTAGTATTCTCTGCATCAGAAAGCAGTTTTTCAACCTTTTTTACGATTTCTTTTGTTGATTCGGTCTGTTTTTCTTCCTCTTCTTTTTTAGATTCGAGTTTCTTTTTCTCTTCTTCAAACTCCATCATTGCCTGAAGATATGCTTCTTTCTGAATTGCAATCTGTTCATTTCTTCTCTCTTCTTCTTTTTTAGTTGCTTCTTCTGCTCTTCTTGCACGACGTCGTTCATTTCTCTCATGACGTTTCTGTTTCTGACGAAGTTTAATTTCTTCCTCTTCTTTGTCTAATGCGGCGAGCTTCTGCTGACATTCATATACTTTCAGAGCATTCTTGACTTTGGATACATAAGATTTTGCATATTTAAACTCATAAGCTTTCTTCTCAATACCTTCTGACGTATACACGTCATTATATTGTCGTTTTGCATATGCGATGTATAATGCTCTTTCAAGAGAGAATGTATCATTTTTGTCGCATACTGTTTTTACTTTTGCTTTCGTCCAAAGATCATCATTGAAAGTCACTTCCACCACTCGATTTGGTACAATAATATTGACAGAGCATACACCCGACTTATAGATATACTCTTCCATTTTGTTTTCAATACGTTCCCTCTGTGTTAATCCTACTTCCTGTTTTCTCATTTCTTTGTTCTCCTTTTTAGCATTGAATGTAAATGTATCATTTTTATTTCCTGAGTCAGAGTTTGCAACAACTTTTTCAAGACACTTTTCTTCAAATATAAAATCAGCACCGCAATTTAACCTATATGCACTACAATCAGAATACAATGTTATTTCAGTTATGATATATTTATGCCCACAGTAACATTTCATACTTGGCACAAAAGTAGAACAATCAATGTCTTTATAATCCTTAACTCTTACAATATCTCCTACTTTGAAACTCATATTTCATCACGCCTCCACTTCTTTTGATAATTCTTTATACTCTTCCAGAAGCTTTGCAAATTTTGAATTCGTTTCTGCAAAAATCTCATATTTTTTATCATCTTTTGTTGACTGAATAATATCATCCATCATTTGTCTTAACTGATGTTTTTTATATTGTATTTTTGCTAATTCCTTTCGTCTTTTCTCTCGATCTTCGTAAGCTGTCATGTCAATAGCACCTGGGTCGATTTTACAAACAATTTCCTGCGTGATTTTTTCGTTTTCATGAAAATGTTTCATATCATCCAATGTAAGAATATTTTGAATTGTTAAAATTTGACCTCTACGATAACCAGTAACTAATACCTTATCTCCCTTTTCGTATTTATAGCCGTCGTTATAAATTGCAAAATATTCTTCCTTCCCCATAAGATTAATTCCTGCTACGGCTATATAGCCTGTTAATTCTTTTGCCATGTTTTATTCCTTCTTATGTTTATATATTTTCTAAAGAAATGTGCCTTTCATCTCGTTTTATATTTCAGTCATGCGATTTGAAATGCCTAAAAATGGATGGACGGCGTATCCATCATCTCAGGTACTCTTTGCAGAGTGCGTCGGGAACCATTTCCAACCTCATTTTTAGACATGTTAAATCGCATGACCTACTATTCTCCGTTAATATATTCCGAAAAAGCTATACACTAGCTCAACCACAGTAGTTACAATAATAGTGATCCATAAAGCCTTTTCACTTTTTCGTTCTGGCTTCTCTTCAATTAGATTTAACCAGGCGAAGATAATTAGAATGATTCTTAGGATTGTAAGTAGCATGTTTTTCACCTCTTTTCTTTTATTTATACAGCCATTCCTTCTTGATCCGTATGGGTCGCTTCGTACTCTAGACGATTATATTTTCTCCAAATCATTCCACGCCTTGTTCTTACAATTTTTACTTTGTCTAATAAATTACTCTTTAGTAATTCATATTCTTCTTGTTTTATATTTATAGAAGGGTATTTGACTGTTTGTGCTTTATATGTAAATCGTATTTTGAAATTACCATTAGGTAGTTTTTGCATGGATTCTACTTCTGCGATATTTCCTTTATGCTTTCCACTATTTATGTAAATTAAATCTCCACATTTCAAACAATATGAATTACAAACAAAAGTGCGTTTACCAGGTTTAATTTTCTTACCACGAAATTGTCTCATATTGTTTATATATTCTTTTTGCGTGACTCGTTTAGACGGAGCATTTGGAAGCCTTTCCTTATATAATGTATTACCACTTTTTTCTTTTCCATCACGTACATCTATGTATTTTGCATCACTAAATGTCTCCATGCTCCTGTCATTGCATCGTTTTTGATCTACAATATAGATATTCTCCGTTAATGTCACATCCTTGTAATCATTAATACAAACAGCATCCGTATAATGAAATTTTCTTAAACCGGTATTCCTTCTATTAATTTTTGTTTGATATCCATACCCAACTTTGACGTCATATTTGCCAGAAAGCCTTTCAAAAAGTTCCCAACGAACCATATTCATATAAGTACTGTCTTTGTATGTATCCGATAACTTCATACTCTTGACTTTCTCAAAATATTTATTGTCGTTATTATTGGAATGCACCTTCCGATGACAACTATGACATAAAGATATTAGATTACTTGGTTTATCGGTTCCTCCCTTTGAACGCGGTTGGATATGATGAACTTCAATCACAACATTTTTATTTGCGCCACACAACCGACATGTATGTTTATCTCTATCTCTAACATAAGCTGCTGCATTTTCATATCCTTTCATTTCTCCATTTTGATAATCTTTTCCTGATATTTCTTTCCCGTCAGCTAAAGCTTTTATCATCTGGATATCAAATTTAGCAACTTCTACAATTACCTTATCTACTGGAATCCATGACGCAATTTTATCTATTAAACGAATATGTGAATCAATTTTATGTTGTATTGATGGAGCAAACCATCCTTCTTCATTTCCATTTTTATATGTTGGATTATGTATAGTTTTGTAGTCAATGTTCTTATTTTTTCTATACCTAATTCTGGATCTTCTCGTTCTTCTATATCCATTTCGATTTGTTAATCTATCCGACATTCCTTTTAATAATTCGACTTGTCCAGCTAAATACTCATGATAATTATCACTGACAGAAAATCCTATGTTCAAATATCCACTATCAATTTTTAATTCGAAAATATCTCTATTTTCAAAATCGCTTTGATAATCGTCTATTCGTTTTATTACTAATGGATCATGATTAATGATTTTTGCTTTATTATTTCTAAGCAAATAACCAGCTCTACCGTTTGAAATCGGTACACACGGTTTATCATTTTTATCTACTACTAAAGTAAAATCTAAATATTCCATAATTCATTTCCTTTAATTAATAACTCGACTTATAGTCGGTAATACTCTTTGACAATGTTATTACAAGTTTTTATGCTTAAATCACTTGCGACAAGAAAGTTAGACGTAACGCATGTTTAAATCTAAACGATATAATTTGATACTAGAGTTACATATCAATATATTTTGTTGTAATAACGTAGATTAAATCTAAGTCTATTTTTATTTAACGTCTTAATTTTATAGAGTTATTTTATTTTGAGGATTTGCAACCCTATAAAATTACATTCCTCTAAAACAGCATCGGAAAGAGGAAAAACCGCGCAAGGATTTACAACCCTATAAAATTACATTCCTCTAAAACAAGCAGACTACAATCGGATTTCAGTAGTGGGATTTGCAACCCTATAAAATTACATTCATCTAAAACAGCATCCTCGTAATCAATCAAAAGAACGGTGATTTGCAACTCTATAAAATTACATTCATCTAAAACCTTAACATAGACGTTTTGGAAAGCAGATGGATTTGTAACCCTACAAAATTACATCCCTCTAAAACTTACTATGTAATTTATAATAGGTTTGTGGATTTTCAGCTTGAATCAGCCATTCAGATGTGATATCCTAAGACTGAGGATAAATTCCTTCAACCTATTAATTTCTCTTTTTGAAGATCATCGTGATCTGGTCGCCAAACTTTCTCACAATGGTCTTCTATGTATACTATATATAGTGGTTTTATTTTCGCTAGACCACTATATATAGTATTTATTTTCCTATGAAATCAGTCTTTCATTCAGAAGAAGCTCTTTGATGTCGGACAACCAAGACATAACATACATTGTGTTAAATCGCACATATGATGTGCCTTAATAAAATCCTTATCAGCAGCCTGTTCATCTGTGATTACGGTTCCACATTCGTCCATATTCTGGATCTCGTTTTCTTCATAAACCTTTCCTGAATATTTTCCTAACCTTTTCATTTGTCTCACCTCCTTTTTATTTCGTTTTAATTTCGATCTTTTTGTTGATCAGCACCTTACTGTATTCTCTCCCGTCAATAATATTCTCTCTTTGAATTTCTGTAACTTTGACTGGTTTTACACCTTTTTTCGTAACACATAATACTGCGTCACCAATCTGCAGATTATTGATGAATTTTCTCCATCCTTTAACTCTTGGCACTCGCCAAATGTATTCTTTCGTACCAATACCATCGTAATTGATATGAACACCTTTGATCAGCGCACCTGGCTGACCTTTATATACTGTCCGAATTGTTTTGGCACCATTTCTTTTCATGATAAGATATCGGATATATCCATCTACGAGATAACCATTCTTATCCAAAATAATTGGCTTGTCTTGATGATTTGTACGAAGCCAATATTTTTCAAATCGTTCCATCTTTTCTTGAGATGGATGAGAATCAAGAAACTGATCTGAAATTTTGATGTCATCAATATTCATCTGCATTATTTTATTCTCCTTTCTTTACACTGCGTTTCCTTTCCCAACAAGAAAGTTTTCGAAATCTCGTTTCATGAATCTGAAATTAATACCCTGATTGGAACTATATTCATCATCTGCATTCTGATATTCTCCAATCCACTGTTCAAATTCCTGATCCTGATTATTCTGCGCTGCATAAACCATCAATGCAATTAACGCTGTTTTACACTGCTGATAAACATTTGCAGACACTTTTGTATCCTGAAGACACTCGTTGTAAAATTCGATGTCGTCTGGATCTACTTTCTCATTTACATGAGTATGTACAAAATCAATATCATTCTGATCAATACGATCATCAACACCAATGATTGCAGATTCTTCACCCTCTGAATTTTCTGATGAGTCTTTGATACTTTCGCTCTCTGCATCTTCATTTGGTTTATTCTCTTTAATATGTAAAAAATCCACTAATAAAGTATGTAAATAATCAATCTTCTGCTGAATTACTTTTTTTGTCCTTCGTGTGTTTATCCTGTTCTATTTCAATCCAATCAGTATCATTGACTTTGATTTCTTTCATGTCATTAAATGCAATCAGGAATTTTCCAAAATTTTCTGGTGAAACTCCTTCATCTAAGGCTCTTTTCATAAGAGTCATCCATGCCATAAAATCTTTTGACACAAATAATTCAGCTACTTCTGTATGATCGAGTTTATCTGCGTAAGGAATTAACATATTAAAGTATTTGTTCAGTGTATCAAATTCTTCTTCTGTTCCGTTCTCATTAAGATACTTGCAGATATCCCTTGGCGCCTTTTTCCATTCTTCTAAATGAAACATCGCCATAACGCATTCGATGATCACTCTTTCCCAGATGCCTTTTTTCTTGTCTAACTCATTCAGCATCGTACAATCTTTAAGAAAACGATTATTATCTTTAATCCGTTTAATTTTATCCGCAAATGTACCAATGTAAGTAAACGCCTTCTGGCTTACATTCATTGGAATAGTAGAGTTATATAACATGACAAGATCGCAGGTATCTTCTGGAGTACATTCCTGATAAATTGCAGCAGACAACTGACATGATCTCATTCTCTTTTTCAGTTCTGGTGGGAAATCATTATAAGTTTTATTAACCAGATCAAATGTTTTGATTTCTTTGATCAGTTTTCCATTTTCATCTCTCATAGGTTTTCCATTTTTATCCAGTTTGTTTCCTTGATAAGTCACATATCTATTCCGGATTGATTTAGAGATCTTATGCCCATCAAACACAAAACGTCTGAGCGCTTCTGTTCTCTGACCACCATCCACTACGTATGTAGTAGTAAGCCCATCTTCTCTTTTTTCTTCTGCAAGAATAATGTTGGGAATGTAAATCCGTTTTGGAGATACAGTACTATAAATCAAATTATTGATCATTTCATTTGACCAACAAAACGCTCTCTGGACTGCCTGATCAACAGTAATAACTTCCTCATCAATACTATCAACATAAGCTCCTACGCCCATCTGTTCGATTCTGTATTCATCTAACATTAATAATCCCTCCTAAGTATTCTTGTATTTGAGTTGTTCCGGATAGCTTTTAAGCTATCGTTATAGAGTGACTTAGAAATATGTAAATTTTGAAGAATTTCTTCTTCATTAAATCCATCTGCAAGCATATGTAAAATTACACTCTGTACTCGTGATAATTTACTTGTATATTCTCTCATTAATGAAGACATTTCTTGATCATTTTGAAAGACGACATCTTCCACGGTTTTCCCAGATACAAATGTCTCCCAGAGCTGCATTCCATCTTCGTCAATTTGAGAATAAATGGAAATATCAAATACAGGTTTCTCTTTAGGATTACCATCTTTATCGAATTTCTGCTTTCCAGTCTCTTCGTCAATATCTGGAACAAAAACACAGCGTTTTTTACGTTCGATATCTCTTGTATATGTCCAATATTTTCTCCAAATATTTCCATATAAATACGTTTTAAAAGTGCATTTGACATCCGAATTGTATTTAAGTAAACTCGACAGAAAAACTTCTACTGCTAAACTTTCAAGTTCTGCATCATGAAGTGTCGGTAAATCTTGAGATGACTTTTTCTTTTTGTAAATCAAAGTTTTGCAGATTTTTTTAAGCTCGCGCATGTCGTTGTCTAAATACGTTTGCTGGATCTCATCTGCTTCTTCTGGTGTAAGAAATTCTAATTTTTCTCTTTGAGTCTCTGTCAAATATTTGTATCTCATTTTTGCTCACCCTACCCTTCCAATATTTTCATCGCTTCGTCAAATTTTGCAGTTCTTGGTTTATAGTTTTCATATTCTCCATTGCCAGTTTTATTTAATTCAGTTTGCAGTTTTCCAAGAGAGTAATGGTACGTCAATGCATTTTTCATTGCCTGAAGTTTATAGATACATGCTTTCACATGTGCTCGATCAATAAGAATCCGTAAGAACAGATATCCGATTTTAGCAATTCTATGTGCTTGTGGTAATTTTCCATCATGTTTATATGTATAAATAACGAGTGCATGTTTAATATCACTCTCTTCTGAATCAAGCTTAGACAAATATGTACTAAGAGATTCCAACATGTTGCTCAATTCAGATTCATCCCATGCAGCCAAACTTAAAAACTTTGTACACTCATCTTCAATCTGATCGAGTAAGTTCAGATCAACTACAATGTCATTTTCATTTAAAAATACACCTCCATTCCCTTTTGCTTTAGGAGAAACTGTTGGCTTGTTTCCATCCTCTCCAACCATGGAATATCCATTCCGAATCCAACCTAGTTTTTTGCTACGTGCATTCAACAGATTTTTAGCCTGTTTGAATGTAAACTGTTTTGCATTGGATGATTTTGTGGATTCCATGTACTCGCCAGGACGTATTGGATTTTCAATCACCCAATATTTTCCATTTGTGATAATGTAGTACATTTTCTGATCACTCCTTCTTTATTTAATTTTAAAAATAGGTAAACTTAATATAGGTTCTTATCGTTCATCAAATGAATAAGTACCTTTACGTATTGGTTATTCTCCTATTCTGTTTGTGTAAAATTGTGAAATAATAGCGAACTGCTCAAGATAGACTTGCAGAATTGCAAATTAATATGTATAATGATCTTAAGCAGGACATTGCTATTATTCGTTTAAGATGCTCCAACACCTTAAACACATATGAATATTGCTTGTTTTGCTTGTTATGTATAGGAAGGGATTCATACCGTATGCGCTCCAACGCAGGTATGGCTCCCTTCTTTTATTTTTGTTCGACAAAATTATAATACATCGAACTAATGTTCTTGTCAATATATTTTCGAACATTTGTTTGTGTTGTTATAATTTTATCTTTCCTTATATTTCCATTTTATACCTCTTAACTTGCATATTCTAGCGGTAAATATTTCCATTTTATTCTTTTAAATGTGGTAAAATAATGTCATGCATAATACCTTCTCGATTGATGTGTTCGATATCTTGTATCGTAGAATATAATTGCATATGTTCGATGATTTCATCTCTGTTAAGGAAAATAGTTTTTGCTTTTTTAATTAATTTACATCCTTCAGCAGGTGTAGTTATTTTTTTACTTTCTTCATTTTGATCATAATCAATTGTATAAATAAGAATTTTGTACTTCTTATTCTTTTTTTCAAGTTCTTTCATTTTCTGCATCGCTTGGTTATAATCAGAGTATTCATATGCTTCTATCATCTTGTCATTCCTCCATTAATAATGTCTGCAAACTAATCTGCATTGCTCTGTTCACTTCTTTTTGCTTTTTGGGACTAATCTCTCCGATCTTATCCAACAATCTAGCTTTATCTATTGTTTTAATTTGTTCACATGTTACTAACGAATCGGAACTTAATCCATTCAACGCATCTTTTTCCAAAATGACATGAGTAGGAAGATTGGGCTTCCTTTTTGATGTGATTGTCACGACTATGGTTGTTGGAGAATGTTTATTCCCAATGTTATTTTGGACAACAAGTGCTGGGCGTTTTCCGCCTTGTTCAGATCCTTTCGTTTTCCCGAAATCTACCCAATAGATTTCACCACGTTTAATTTCGCCACAATGTACATCCATACCCGGTTCCTCCTTTCTCTCTTGTTTTTCTTACGTTGAACTCATTATATCAACATATCTTTAATATGTCAATACTTATTATAAATATATCTTTATTATTTTCGCTATTATATCACAATTTATCTTTATTTATATAAACATGTCTTTATGGATTTTCTTATTCAATTATGTTATAATCATTGACACGGAGGTGCAATATGATTAAATTAGATATTCAACATTTAATATTGAGCAAATATAAAAACCAAGCTGCATTCGCAGAAGCTACTGATCTCTCTTTGCCATCAGTATCAAAAATTTGTTCTGGTAATATGGCAAGCATTCGCTTTGAAACTCTTGAAAAAATTTGTGAAGCATTAGAATGCACCCCGAACGATCTACTTACTTCCGATAAAAACGAATGGGATACAAAAATTCCATCACATGTTACAGAATATATCGATCGAATGGAACATATCTCGCAAGAAATTCAGGATGCGAATTTCCGTTATAGAGCTGCAGCATATCATAAAGAAAGCGATGACTAAACCAGCCATCGCTTTCTTACTGCTCATATTCAGATCCGCTCAAATCCATTCGAAAATTGATTTCTTGTATACACCACCAATACAGTCTTTCTGCATCCTCATTATCTTTTCGATCTCGATCTGTGAAAATCATTAATTCTATTACATTCTCTTCTGACATATTTCTTAGATCTGCAGGTGTTACTGTATAGTCCAAATATTTTGGAATCATTTTTCATTCAAACCGTTCCGTTTTAAGATTTCTGTTACTTGAGATACAGGAATACAAAATCTTCTGGATACAGCTTTCTTATCTTTGTATTTCTCGAAATCTTTTAAAATATCTTTATCTGTCCACTCTAACTGAATAGGAGCATTCATATGGTTTTCCATTGTTCTCTCCTTTTGAAATGTCTGATTCATTAATTGAAAACAAATTGAAAATCTTTATCGTTTATTTCACATGTCATGAGTTCTTTGTTGTTGTCAAGAATATCTACAACAGCACTTTCATATCTTGAATAAGCTGCTGTACATTCATATTCTTTACCTTCTGTAAAATGTTCATCGGTTTTTCTACAAATAGCCTTATTGTTCATCTTATCCCTCCGTTTAAAACCATTCCAACATAGTCTTTAAATTCTCCAAAGCTCATTGTAATTGCTTTTACATTTTTCATATCGATCACTTTACCTTTCTAAATATTTTGTTGGTACTTCTTTAGTTAACCAAACATTATTCACAGACAAATAAAATTTATATCCATCTCTATGCATCTGACCAGATGCCACCTGATACACAATTTCTTTTCCGTGTCTTTGTCCGACTTTTTCTGCAGTATCAACGTCACTTGAAAGATGAACATATAACCGGCTTTTTGGAATTAACCCAATCTGATCGATTGACACTACGTATTTTTCGCCAGTTCCATGATATAAAAATTCTGGTGGCTGTTTCTCTTCTAATTCTACATCTACAGGAATCGAATGTCCTTGGTTGCATCTGATCAGTGTTTTATCTTCATTAAAAGAGTATCTTCCCTTCGAATCTGTTTCTACTATCTCGTACAGATGATCCAGATCGAATCCAGGATTGTCTTTCCTAATCCCGTCAATCAGTTCGACGACATTAGCCCACCCATGTTCATCCAAAGTAATGCCAATTGCTTCTGGTTTATGTCTGAGAATTAAACACATGTATTTACTAATATTTTCTAAGTTCATGCTTTTACTTCCTTTTATTTAATTTTATTTTTCAGATGCCAAACAAAATCTTTTGAATCAAGTAATGAACCTTCAAACAATTTTTCACCTTCAGCTTCATAAATTCTCAACGATCCATCAAAACCAACCACAACATATTTTCCGTTATATTTTTCCATGTCAATCAGTTTCCATTCAAGTGCTTGATACTGAGTTCCATCTTCCATCACATCTGCATATCCATCATATGTAAATAACGGAATGTCAAACATATAAATTATATTATCCATATTTTGTTTCTTCCTTTTGTTGTCTATATTAATTATTATACGGTTTCTATATTTATTACTTCTAATAAATTATCTTCCATCCATTCGCAAATATCTTGTACTACTGCATAAGTATCTTCGTATCCATAGGAGGCATTGCTCCAGGTATAACAATCATTATATTCGTCAAACCAGATTTCTACAGATTCTCCATTTGACAAATCAAGCCTAATGGAAATTTTATCTTCTTGTTCTTCTGCATATCCCATTTCTTCGACAACATATTTGTTAATATCTGCTTCAGTCACAACATTTCACCTGCCTTCTGAAAACAATCTTTCATCATCTCTCTATAATTGCAAAGATTAGCCAAACATTTTTAATTCTGGCATATGCTTTTGAATAGCGTTACTTCCAATATTTTCCCAATCAATTTTATTTTCTGGATTAAATAAAATTTCTCTTAATACAGAAGCTCCTCCTTGGTCATTCATTTTATCTAAAATCTCCACAGCTATAATATTTTTCACCTCTGATTCTCTCATAATCTGCACCTCCTTAGTGAAGTCTTTCATCTACTCTCTAATTGTTTTATAATAACTTCCGAACCAGACATGTACAGGAGGATTTTTCGCCCATGGCATTAAAGAACCACTTACCATTTCCCTAACCTGACCAGAATCATTCCATCCATTTGATTCCATTTCTTTTTTATGTTCCATTCTTTCTTCTTCTGAGTCGTAATAATACTGTTCTATAAGCTCTGTGTACTTATCTACGCAGTTATCTCCATCCCACACAAATTTTGTTGTATTATCTTTCATTTTAATTCTTTTCATATAATCATCCCACTTTTCCATTGAAAGCAATCATTAATTAATTCCAATTATTGCAATAGAAATCATCATCTACAACTTTTCCATTCTGCTCCATACAATGAAGAGTATCTCCATCGAGATCCCCTTCTTCTGGAAAACTATTACTGCAAGATAAACAATCTCTTATCACAGATAAATTTTCAAATTGACCACAAGCCACAAAATTTCCGTCAAGACCTAATTGTTTATTAACACTTGCAAATTCACAATCATCTTTGAAATATTTACAATCCTTACATTTATTCACGTAAACATCTCCATTCTTCCATTTAAGACAATCTTTCATTGCTCACATATTCTCAACACATTTCATAAATGTTTTAGTTTCCATATCAAATGGATTGCAATCATAGTAAAAAAGACATTTTGTAAAGTTCTCTGTACACTGTAATATAAGCGTATCAATATCTGTTGTATTTGAGTCAAATAATTCAATGTCAGCTCCAAATACTTTACAAATATGTTCTTTCTTATTTTCGTCCTCTGTTATAACCAGCTCCCAGAATTTTCCTTCTGGATAAGTATTTAAAATAAATCCTTTTCTTTTTAACAAGTCATTATAATTCAAATTTTCACCTCTATTTAAAAAACGTCTGGCACATTTAAATATTTTTCTACTACTTCATTATCAAAGAAACATTCATGTTCCATATCATCATTAGAATAAATTGTCACACCAAATGTTTCTTGAATAAAACAATACCAAAAACCTTTTCTGAAAAGATAATTTTCTCCATCATTAGAATATTTATCCTGTTTCATTTGAGTCATATGTTTTTTCAATTCATTTCTTAATATTTCAATATCTGTAATATTATCTAAGTCCATTTGTTCACCTCATCACCTAACGAAAGCAATTTTTCATTATGTCACATTGCAGCAACTTCTTCATAAAACGAGGAAAAACTATTCTTATATTTTTCTTTAAAATCTTCTTTAAATGTTTTGTCAACAAATTCCATCATCTGATTTTTATCCGCCCTAAATATAGCGTTAAATATAGGATACAGTTCTAACCAGTCAGTCATTAAAGCATAGTATTCACCATTTCTTTCAAAGGCGCATTTATATCCTACTTTATTGAACAATGTCAGAATAGAATTTGCAGATAAGCTTTGACTAAAATTTTCTTTGATCCAACTTAAATCTTTTTGTTGTTCTTTTACTCGATTGCATTTTATTTTTAACTGATTTATCAGTTCAACACTTCCTTCTTCAACAAATTTTAAACAATCTTCATTCCACCAAGAAGAACTACCACCCGTTTCCATATCCATAATTGAGTATCCACCGTAACAAGTTCCGTCACCATATTTTTCTCCATATGAATACTCTATTACATACAACTTTCCTATATCATTTCGTGATTCATTTAAACTACCATGCCAATAAGTATCAATTTTTCTAACAATATTACCTGACTTAAAACTCATACGATCATCTCCCATTTTCTCTTGAAATCGTCATTTCTTCTGCTCGTCAATTAAATCCAATACTTCGCATAAAGCCTTATATCTGCCTTCTTCTAAGTCATTCATATTGCGATTTTTTGTTTCATTTTCTAAATCCTCAATAAGCTGCTCGATTTTAATTCTTAATTCGTCCACTGTTATACCTCCAATTCTCTTTCTAATCTCTTCGTTACTTGAACACTTCTGCAACTGATTTATTGAAACATGTCGCTGTTCAATATAACCATCTTCCATTTCAAAATCAACATCTGCTTCCTCGTTTGGATTTTCCCATGCATAATCTACAAATATTCCAAACAATTTTAAATTTTTGTGAAACACTTTATCACCTTTTTTAAATTTCATTTATTTCACCTCATCTAACAAATCCAATATATCTCTATATCCATCATATTTTCCTTGCTCTAAATCATTCATATTACGATTTCCAATACTATTTTCAAAATCTTCTACAAGTTGTTCAATCTTAACTCGAAGATCCCTCATAGTATTATCTACTGACACATCAATAACATTTAATCCAGCGTCTTCAAGATCCTGCTCAACACAATATCTAACAGTTTCTTCACTGCTTTCATCATCATAGAATTCAGCTTCAACTTCTACTGTTAGTTTTGCTTTTATTTTATTGGGCTTATCTATTATTCTTGCCACCTATATCACCTCTTCCAAGTAAATCATGCATTCCTAGTATTCTAACATCTCTTCCAGATCTCTTTCTTTGTATTCAATATTTCCCATTTCCAATCTAATTCTTTCTAACTCATGGTTATAAAATTTTTTTTTCTTTACCACTTTTTGCTGACTTAAACATATCATAAGCAAATTTTTCTTGTATACATAATGCGTTTAAACGTGATTTTTCACAATTCTTAATTTTATTTTTCATTTTTATTACCTCCACTTGAAATTTAACTTTCATTGCCAAATTTCATCGTTGTCTGCAAGCGAAGCTTCCCATTTCCAGTTATGACCTGTTTTTCTTTTTACTATTTCTATTGCCTCATCATAACTTACAGCTTTAACTACATAACAATAATTAGATACATCTTCTGAATATCACGGAACATCTTTTACAACATATAATTCATTTTTCATAATATTTTCCTTCCATAGAAAAAGTTAAATTTACTTACCAAATACTACTTTTATCTTGAGGTTTGCCAGTTTTGATTTCTAGTTTTCTGGTTTTACAACATTTTTCTACGCTTGCTTTGATATTCTCTTTAACGCATAAACAACTGTTTTCATTATCACATGTCATAAAAATATCGTTAAGTATAACATGAATACCCTCGATTGAATTAATATCTATTTTGTTTCCAAATTCATCTGTATATATAATTTTCTTCGACATATTTTTCTCCTTAATTTGTAAGTAAACTTAGATTTCCTCGTATCCTAAAACTTTTAGACAATGTATAAATCCGTCAATTTCATTTTCTTGAACCATTTCTTTTCGTTCATATCCATCATCATTTATATAAACTGTATAATAATCGCAAATTTTCATTCTAATATAAAAAGTTTGTTCCATATCAACTACTCCTTCCGTAGTAAACCTAGATTTCCTCTTGTTTTTTACAAATTTTATCCAACGATTCATATATTTTTCCATTAATATATATGTTTTCAGTAATCATTTTCAAGATTTGTTTTGCTTCGTCTAAAGTATTTATTTTGTCAATTGCATCTGGCTTATTTTTTATTATCTGTTTGTATAAACCATATATATTGTTTTTATTATTCCAATCGGCAGAATATCCACCTAAAATATTTATATTTCGTATTCCAATTTGTTCATTAACTCTTACTTGTTCTTTTCTTTCGATATTCCATATAGAATACCCTTTTTCTCTAAACATTTCTATTACCTTAACAATATCATCCGATACACAAGTACCGCTAAATAATGAGCCGTCCATTTGAAAAACTCCATATACGCTATATTTATGCTTTGTCATTTTTAATTATCCTTTCCGTCCAAAGAAAACTTGGTTTCATTTTATTATTCTTCAAATTTTCTGTTATTTATAATGTCATATTTTCCATAATTTTGTTCAATTCCATTCCATAAAAATGTAAGTTTTCCATCTGGATATAGACTTATACAAGTATTCGTAACTAGATCTGGATTTTCTTTTGAATGATAATACATTCCACCTTTTTCATGTTCGTACATTTGTACATATGTATAACCGTCCAAATATATTTCTTTTGGATATTTCATATAATCACCTCAATATTATATTCTCCATTATGACGAAAACGGGACTGTCTTTGTAACAATCCCATTTCTCTTTTAAAACTATCGTTTGCATTCCATACAAACGTCTTTTCCATCATAATCATCAGGTCGCTCATAATGTCCAGGAAAACAATGCATACAACTATAACATGATTGATCCCATCCCATTGGACATTTCTTTGTCTCTTTTGCTTCATGCGTATAAATATGTTTTTCTTCATAATAACCCATAGTTTTTAACATATTATACTTCCTATTTTTTCGCTAAATCGTAATCTGAACCATTCACAAATTCTCCATCTGTATTTGTGTCACAATATTCAAGTGCATATTCTTCTACATCAACGCAATCAGGATGCTCGTCATATGTACATTTATATTTTGCCAATTCTGCTTTTGCTTCATTGAGCTGATCGTATGTCCATCGTTTTAATTCTTCTGGATCAGTATTGGGTCCATAAATACAATCTCCTTCAGAGTAATTTTTGAACTGTTTTTTCGTATAAGATCCTTCAGCATGTCTTAAAATAATTGTATTATAATATTCTCCCATTCTATTTTCCTCCAACTTTTATATAATTATTTATATTATATCATATTCCTCAGCAATAACATAGTTTTTCTATGCAGTTTCACCCAACAAAATTTTTCTAAACAGGCTTTCAAAAATCGGAACACAAATACTATTGCCAGCCTGTTTATATAATGCCATTCTATATCTTCCTCGTTTCTGTTGGACAGATGCAGCTGCTTCATAATCCTGATCCGTATATCCCATAAGTCGCCAGCATTCTCTTTCTGTAAGATATCTGTATTTTCCATTATGTAAGTCAATTACCTGTGCAGGTGTCCGATCCTGGCGAGTCGTGATTGTATAAGCATATTGGTCAATTACGGTTGCTCTTCTAATTCCGGATGCTCCAATACATTCCAGAATGCTCGGTTGTGTTACCTCATATACTGGATCAACTTTCTGTTCCAAAAACTCATGAATGTTTCTCATTGGCGTTCTAATCAGATCAGAAAAATCAAATTCCTTTCCTTTTAAACAACTTACAGTGAAATAGCGTTCTCTTGCTTGCGGGATACCAAACTCTCTTGCGTCTAATAGTTCATATGTACTTGTATATCCAAGTTTACTTAATTCTTCCATATATCTGTCGTGATTATGCACCATATATTTACTTCTGACATTTTTGACATTTTCCCAAATCACATATTTTGGTTTCCATTCTCCCATCTGTTTAATAATATTAATTGTTTCCCACATAAGACTCGATCTTGTCCCAGACCCTTCTTCTGCGCCAGCTCCATGATTTGTTCTTCCATTTCCAGTAGCTGTGCCTTGATGTCCAGCAATAGACATATCCTGGCAATTATGCACTATACATCCATTTGCCGTATAAGAATGAGCCTCTTCCACTTCTATATCATAAACAGTTTCTTTGTTTTCTGTATGTTCAATTTTTGTTATTGGAGACCATAAATATCCATCTTCAATAATTGACATTCTTCTATTGCACTTTAAAGTCCATCGTATTGTATATGTGTCTTTTTGATGAATCTTTCTTCCTTCTATACATCCAAATTCTTGACGTTTAAATTTACTTATTTGAAACGGTATATTATATGCTTTCACAATCAACTGCCCAATTCCATATAATAGTTTCCTATTAACTGAAGTTATAGAATATGTATATTTTTTACATGATCCATCACTATCAACATAACCCTCTATTAATTTCCTCACGAGATTAATTGGCATATCAAATACAAATCCAGGTAAATATTTACCTTCAGCACCTTTTCCAAATAGATTGCAAAAAGTAGCTAATTCTTTATTTGTAAATTGATATTTATATGTCGTATTGTCTTCGACTTTTACGTAATGTGCCCATTCTGGTATTTTTTCTTCAAATAGTTTATCTTCGCCATTTATTTTTGATGTACATATAATCATGCTAGAAACATTATTGTTTCTGTCTTTCCTCGTTCTTGTCCATCCGTCACCTAAAAATCTTCCTATCAAATACCATAATCCTTCGTCTTTCATGTTCAGATTATTTTTAATATATTTAGATCTTCCCCTTGTACACTCAACACCATCCCATTTGGGGACAATTGAATTTTGATTTATTGGGGTTCCGACCAAATAATTTTTATTTAGATCTTTAGCTTCGACCCATTTTGGTTCCGAAAATTTTCTTTTCATCGTCTTCTTCCCATCAATAAATGGGTGAATATATGTCTTTTCTCTTACATAAAATTTATGATTGCTAGTAGTTTTTATTTCATGACAATTAGATGCTTTTAGTTTTATAATATTTTTTTCGCCATTGTTGAATACATTAATTACTTTGTGAAATAAACCATCATGAGAAACAACTTCTTCATTAACGGAAACATCTTTTATTTCTCTAAAACCATTTTTAGTCAATACTAATGTATCTCCTGTAAAACATGGACTTCCATGTATCAAAATATCTGGACGAAGATTGTATCCGACCACTGTTTGTGTTTTATAGTGAAGATCTTTTGCGAACATTGCATTGTATGATCTAACCGCTGCTTCGTCAATCTCGACATAATCAATTGATTTAACAGGAATACCGATATTCCGTAATGCACACCGTGGGCTTCCAATTCCACCGAATAATTCTAAAATTTGTACCATAATAATTTCCTTTCTTATATGAGGCGATAAACAGGAAGTCTACCGCCTCGTTGATGTTTAGATAATATTTTTCATGATTTCTACAGATTCTTTTTGTGCTTTTTCTTCCATTCCTCTTACATATAACAGCGTTGTATTAATTGATGCATGATGTAAATTTTTCTGTACAAGCACAATATCACCCGTTGCGTTGTACAATGTGGTACCATATGTTGCCCTTAGTTTATGTGGACTAATTGTTTTTCCTTTTATGTTACAAGCATATTTTTTTGTAATATCTGAAATTGCACTTGTTGACAATCTCTTTCCGGTTTTCCCAAGAAACAGAGCTGGCGTATCGCGTGCTGTTACAAGTTGATCTCTGTATGCTAACCATTTCTGCAATTCATCTAAAACTTTTGGAATTAAAATGAATGTATGAACTTTCTTTCCCTTATCTGTTACAATCAAAGTTCCTTTATCCATATTTAAGTTTTCTATATCCATATTGGATAACGCTGCACAACGTACACCTGTAGAAAGGAAAAGTTTTATAACTGCAATATCCCTTTGTGACCAAATAGCTGATGGCTTTCTTGTTTTTCCTGTTAGCTTATGATCAACATTATAAAGATACGTTTGTGTTTCTTCTGGTGTCAAATAACTCTTTTCTCTTCTTTCTATTGTTCTCTGTTGCTCTCTCTTTTTTGGCTTCGCAATTTCTTCCATATAATTTTTCGAAAAAATTTTATATGCAAACATACATTTTGAAAAAAGTTTTAACGCAGAATAAACTGCGATTTGATAAGAAGAAACTGTTTCTAATCCATTGTCTTTATCTTGTATTTTTGCCATATAGGATACAAAATCTCTCAGTTCGAGATCTTCTTCTTTTTCTTTTCCGGTGAACTTTAGAAATTTTAATACATCACACATATAAACATATTTTGTCTTTTCTGATAAATCATGCATATATAAAAGGAAGTCTTGTAGATTCTTAGACTTCCCTTTCATAGTGTTTTCGATTTTTCGTTTATATTTAAGTTTTTCTTCCTCTAAACCTGTCTGGACTCTTTCATTCATTTTATTCCTCCAATCATAAATCGGCAATTGCAGCAATAATTATAATAATAATGACCCCAATTGCGACAAAGGTTCCATAGTATCCAACGGCATATTCAAGTGACATAATATCTTCCTCCTAAAATTCACTATTCAAAAATGTATGACGGAAACATCAGCTCTAATTCATCTTTTGAAATTTCCATATTTTTGTTTTGGCTTTTAAATTCTTCATCGAACTGATGATTTAATTTCAAAACATTGTAAGCACTTTCAATCACCCACTCCCTGATGAACTCCATATCTGATTCCGACAAATCATATCCATATAGTTCTACATACCTAATCAACTTTTTTCTTATACTTGTTTGTGTTAGGTTCCATTTCTTTTCTAAATTCTCGAACTTACGCACATCTGTTTGACAATATTCTTTGAACGTTTTTCTTTTCATATATTCTCCTTTCTTTGCAACAAAAAACCGGCACATTTCTGTACCGGTTAATAACGTTCCTCCTTTCTGATTTTATTCAATTTTTCTTTCTTTTGATTGATGTGTCGTACTTTTGCTCGTGGCCTATATTTATCACAATGTTGACAATAATGATTGTGATCTGCTTCTCTCCCTTTACTACATTGTCCTGCGCAAATATAGTATAAGCATGGTGTTTCTCTTGTCTTACTCATCTTTTATCCACTCCTATCGGCATGATAATATAACCAGAAATACGGAACCCTCTGGACGCAAGTTCTTTTAAATCTGTTGCAATTCTACCTTCTTTCAATAATTTATGCATATTACAATGGATAGTGCCTTTGCTTTTAATTCCAACACCTTTTCCAATCTCGTCATAAGACGGAGCATAACCATGCTCAAAAATGTAGTCTTTGCAAAATTCATAGATTTTATCTGTTGTGTCCTGTATGTTATCATATTTATTTACCATAATCATTCTCCCTTCTCTTTAAAAACATCACTGACCTGCCACGAAATCATCTCATTTCCAAGCTCAATAATTCTATCCTTGAAATTTTGAACAAAATCCGCTGTAATAACTTTTGTAATATTTACATTGGTTGGTTCTATGCCATCTTCGACCAATACATTTATAATATCATCTTTTGTCCAAGTAGTGTTCATATCTTTGCATTTTTCTAGTTCAGATATCGAAATTGTTTCTTCAATAGTGTCAAAATCAACACATCCATAACCAATTCTCTCTCCGTTTTCAGCTAAATATAACATATAAAACATTCCTTCATTTTCACCGTTACCACGTAACTCATCAATGTTGTTGCCATACACAATATCAATTAAATTCCCTTCCCATGGATGATCTGCATAAAAATCACAATCATAACCATCTTCTGCATCGTATCTATCATCTTCTTCTGTCACAATCATCATGTACTTTTTATCTGTTCTCATATTCTTTACCTCCATTTGATGAATATTTTTCGGCATATCGTTGGACAAACCTTTTACACCATCCTCCATTTCGAATGCCTTCTTGGATTACATAATCAGATTCTAAATTTTCTTTTGATGATTTACTGGCTTCATACTCCATATTATATAAAGTTTCTTCTAAACTATTGGCTGCAATTTCACTATCTGTGAATGCATATGCTCGTCCATAAGAATCAATACCAGATCCGCAAAAATTATCACCTAAATGCGTTAAAATATATTTCAATATTTTTGTTTTTCATCCATTTATATTCTCCATTTGCTCAAAAATCAAATTCTTTTAATCCGCCTGAATCGCGTATATATTCTGCCATATCAGGAATGCTTACTATATGTTTCTCTAATGCTTCTTTATCCTCTATTGCATAATAGCCATTTTTTTTAACTTCCTCGCTGGATTCGTAGTATAAGAAAATCGTATCAATTAAATTTTCCATTTCAGTTCTAGGTTCATACCCCTGTTCTCTAATCCATGCTGCCATGTAATCATAATCGCACCATTTTTCTTTCGGATATTGTGAGTAATCTTTTTCTTCTGTCCATCGTCCAAACCAATCAACCATATTTATACCGCCTTTCTTATAATTATTTTTCAACTTTTTTCATAGCAATTTCAATCCGTGAACCGTCTGGAAGATTCCACATTCTTTTCATATTATTCACCCCCTAACAAATTCCGTTTTCTCTAAATTCTACAAGCAGCCCATACATCCTTCCTTTCTTTTCAAAGAAATCGTTCCAATTAGATAATTCTTCGATCGAATAATTCTGATTGTACATATCTGCTTGCCATTCAATTGCTTTATCTCTCCACTTTGCTTTTTGTTTTACATAACTTTCATGTCGTGATAACGCTCTATGTTTTGTATAATCTGACTGTCTCATAATCTATTCTCCTTTTCTGCAATCAAAAAGCAAATAACATATCGCTATCTGCTTCTACACATCAAAATTATATTCTGGATAAAGATATTCCAAATTCAAATCTTCCTCTAACCAGCAATGATCTGAAATATCCGGAATATCTACAATCACATGATCTGGGTGTGTTTCTTTTATTTCTCCATTATGCCATTTACCTGTGTCTGGATCATGATACTTAACTTTTTGTTTTACCTTGAATAAGTGTGTTAAATTTGCCATAATTTTTCATCTCCGTTTCTTGGGTCAATATAATCAGTTCCATTTTCATCATAACAAAATTAATATGTATACATACATTTAGACCTCCGTTTTTATATATTGTCTTTGCTTTATATCTACTTCCTCCATATCTTCAACTCGTTCGCACAACAAATTTAGCACCAGTTTCAACATTTCCATATCATTATACTCAAATGCTAACACAAGATCTTGAACAGTTTCCTCTCTATGCTCTTCATCATCATATCCATCTGATAGACATGAACAAATTTTTTCTGCTAACTTTTCGTTATCTGCTTCTTTTTCCCAGTCATATGCCGGAATATCATCAATAATATCTGCGTCTCTATCCATTCGGATCAAGTCAATTTCATTTATCCATGCATACTGAAGTAAGATCCGTAAATCTTTTGGCATATCACTGATATTGGTTTCGTTTTGAGCTGGTACACTGATAAAAACACCTTCTTCATATTCATAAGTATATGGTGGTTCCATGGCATTGAGTCCTTTAATAGTTTTCTGTTTTAAATGTGCTGTACTAATTTCTAGATATTTTCTTTCATTTGTTTTCATATTTTGATTCTCCCTTCTGAAATCCTTGTTTCATTTTTCTATTATTCTCCAACAAAAAAAGGAACCATACACTATTCTGTATGATTCCTTCGTTTCGCATATTCATTTACATTTTTACATAAAGCTTGTTACTAAATCTCTAGCTTCTTTCCATATGTCTTCTGGGCATTTTTCTTTGAATTTTCCATTACGTGCTCCAATATCAAGCATTTTTGCCTGGTCACATAATACCACGCCCGTTGTCTGCGTTCTGGCGTCCAGCTCGATATGAAACGGATGATGTTTATTTGTATTTGTAATTGGACACACCATTGCCATGGCACTATGATAATTTAAAATATCATTGCTTATTACAAGCGCTGGTCTTCTTCCTGACTGTTCATGTCCTTGCTGCGGATTGAAATCCATTGTAATAATATCACCTTGAGTATAATTTACCAAACTTCGTTCCCTACATGAGTACCTACATCAACCTCTTGACTACTTTCTACATAAATATCATCAATCGGTTTGTTGTAAAATGCTTCAAGCCTTTCTTTCAAGTTTAAATATTTTGGTTTTGCCTTTTTAATGGTAATAATGCCATCGTCTACGCTAATTTCTACGTTATCGTTTTCTTTTAATCCAGCACTACTAATGATTTCTTTTGATAAGCGAATACCTTGGCTATTCCCCCATTTTTTTATGGCTGTTTGTGAAATGAATATGCTTTCCTTTCTGTTCGCAATTGTCATTCTTTTAGCCTCCCTGTCAAGTATACACAACGGATATACCTTAATAATAGTATATACAAAGTATATCCTTTTGTCAATAATTTTATTCTTGCAATATTTTACAAATTAATAGGCTCATCGTTCTCATTATATTCAATCGGTTTACACTCCCCACAGCTAAAGCAAGGGGTTTTACGACGCATTGGATAAAATAGCACCTCCTTGAAATGCGGTTTTCATTTACTTAATACTTTCCATTTATCAATATTTTCAGTATCAAAAAACGAATGTAATTCCTCTTCTGATAATGGTGTAATTCCATAAACACCATCATATCCAAATCTTTTCAAATCATCTTTTATAAACTCTTCTGCCTCTTCAAAAGTTGGATAATGGTCTGCTTTGATTGCTATACTATACTCCGTATCTATAAGACCTCTACTAATTTCACATCCATTTTCTGTACCATTTTTGATTTCTTCTTCTGTTGCCTTTACTCCGCAATTTAATTCGTAATATTTAATCTTCATAATATTCCTCCCAGTCCTCTTCGCTTAACAATTTCCATAATTCATAAACCATCTTTTTACACGCTTCCATATCTTCATAAACATCTTTCATATCATATGGCGCGCCATTAAGTCCATGTCACGTATTATCTAGCCACAAATATGCCTCATAGCTGCAATCATAATTATCATAATATTCTTCAATATCATTTAGTAATGTATGTACATTGTTATCTTTCATTTCCGCTTCAAAACTAAAATCTTGATCTGCCGGACTGTACTTTGAAAATTCATAAGAAAAATCGTCACCATCATTTGATTCAATATCAACTTTCCATCCGTTCTCTTCTGCAATCTCTATAATTCTATCTCTCATGGTTTGTAATTTGTTCATATCATCAACCTCCGATCAAATATATTGTTATTCACATTCTATACAATTATTTTCAATTTCTTCTTCTGTTTTCCATTCTTCAAGTCCAACGCATCTGCATTCACAACTATCCTTTTCATCACAGTAAAAGCAACATTTAGAGCATTTACTATCTTCTGGAACAGAAACATCAATTAAACATTTCAACATATTATCACCTCACCAAAATAATTAATCTTCATAATTAACTCTGTACATTTCCTCATATTCTTCTGATAAACTTCTCAATACATCTTTATAGATGTAAAGCTGATTATTTTCTAAATAATTACGCAATCCTATTTCCGTATCAAAGAATTCCTCAACGGCTGTCGAATTTGCCCATCTGTCAAAAGATGCTAATGCAGCTGCTCGCAATAACCATTTTCCATTTGTATCACTATGTGGTTCTACAACCAGGAATAAAATTGTATCTGTTTTCGCTTGTAGTGTTGTTTCATATTCATCAACTTCATAGCCGTTATCCTCAAACCAATTCTTTATAATATCCATAAGATACATCTCCTAAAAATGTATTTTTCATTTAATTCCATGCTCTTTTTCAAAATCCAATAAATTCTGAATTGCATCATCGAATGCTTTATCTGTTGCTTCATTTTTTGTATGTGATACAACAGAACCCATATAATTTGCAAAAGACTTCAAAGCTCTATATTGTTCCATTTCTTTAACTGTAAGACCTAGATGATCTGCTTCATGTTGCATAATTTCTTTAGCATCTTTGCTCTCATATCCGCATGTCTCACAAACATATATTGTATACTGTTTCACTTAATCACCTCATTTACATTTCTGTAAATACTGCTCTCCAGCATCCATCTATAACTATATTGTCTCTTCTATAATCTGGCCTCTTTGAGTTCAGTTCATGGAATTCTTCACACCCAAGATCATAAAGAATTTCTGTTAATGCATCAGCTGCAATTTCACTATCTGTCCAAGCGTAAGCTTTTTCATCTCCGTCTACACCAGAGCAACACCAGTTCTCAGTAAGACTACTCATAATAATGTGCAGTAATTTCTTTTTGTTCACACTAACACCTCAACCTGAATACTTTATTCACCATCGTTTCCGTCAGAATCTCTAAGTACTGCGTTTTCAATGTAAATATCAATTCCAGCAGAAGCGCATTTACTTAGAAATTCATCCATTGCTTCATCATATGTGTTTTCGCTTGTTTTAAAATAAATACTACTGTCGCTTATATATAATTCATTCATAACTCTACCTCCTAATAAAATGTGCTTTTCATCCGTTTTCAAATCTTTATCTTCATCTATGTTTCAACAAAATATCTATTGATAATACTTTCAGGAATTGCTAATATTCTTCCGTCACTTTTTAATTTATATAAGTTATCTCTAATCAGTCTCTTACGAATTAGAATAACTGTAGCTTTTGGTGAAATTTCATATAATGAGCCATCCCATTGATACCCATTTTGACTACAACCATTCAAAATATATTGTTTTTCCATTTTTTCTGTTCTCCCAAATTATAATTACCATTCCATTGATGCATCTATTTCCAATAATTTTCTATCTTCCTACATAACACCATAATTAGGACGGTTGTATCTGTACCCGTGTTCATCCTTATACTTTTCAAGTGCTGCAAACATATCTCGTTCTAACTGGGAAGCCCAGTTATCCGAATTCCAATTTACGTTCACATTCCAATCTGCATATCCATCTGATTCCCATTCAATGTTTTTAATACAAACAAAATAATCAATAACGGGTGTTTTATTACCAGAACACGGAATACGAGATACCTGTTCTTCGGTTAGAATATTTAATTCTATATCTATATATCCAAATTCTAAAACCGCAACCCCTATGTACCTTTCTCCATCTTCTTCCATATTCTCCATCCAATTTTTACGAAGATCGTCAATTAGATTTTCAATTCCGTTTAAAAAGAATTTATATTCTTTAAATTTCTTTGCCTCTTCAATAGTCATATATTCACAATCCTCCTTTTGAAATTTCCGTTTCAATTATATTCCAAACGCCATAAATACAATCGCACACAGCAACATACCAAATGCTGTAAGCGCTAAAGCTCCTTTAATTGTCAAGTTAGATCTTGACATATGGCTTCCCATGTACCAACATGTCAAACTAATTAATGTACATGTAATTCCTCTCATTTTTTTATCTCCTTTGTTCTCAAACATTTCTCTTTATAAGCATATTCTCTGTCATAAACTTCTTTATAGAATTGAATATCCTGTGCTGTTGCTCTTTTTACTTTCTCTATACAATTTTGTAAAAAAGCCAAACTTTCTTCCTTATTCAAATGTTTTCCTCCTATACTTTCCGTTTCACTGTTATTTCCACCCAATATCTTTCGGTGTAATTTCAATATAACAATGTGGTATGCACGATTTACCGAAGTTTACACCAATAAAAATACTTGTGTCTCTTAAAGATATTTCTGTACTTGTAATTTTACAAAATTTTATAATATACCACGGTAATTTATTCTTGATCCATGTCATTCTCATTGAATCACTATCTGAAATTTTCTCATAAAGCGAATACATTTCATTTTTCTTTGTCTCATATTCTCTTCTATCATTAATAATTTCATCCCTACATTCCTGATACATCTTACAATACTGTTCATCAAGGCTATTTGATAATTCAATCAAGGATGTCTGTATACTCTTCAATCTTTCGTAACTATTTCTCATATAAAATCACTCCTCATTTATAATTTAACTCCATCAGTAGGGAGTTCGAATTCTTTTACCAGTTCATCAAATACATCATCTGGCATCTGACTTAGATTATCTTCAATATCCTCTTTACTGAAATCATGGTTTGCATATCCGAAAAACTGTTCAATCTGTTCATTGTTTGCCTTATGTAATATAAAGTCCATCATCATTTCTTCAATATCCATATTATTTTCCTCCTAATACTTTCCATTTCATTACTACTCATAATCTCTACATAAATCCAATACTGTATCAATAATATTCTGTACGGAATTAATTCCATACCCACTCAACATATCAAACGAAGAATTGTCAGATACATATACTAAATCACAATAATGACACCATCCATCTTCTTCGTTATTAACAAATGTAATTTCAAGATTAATTTCGTTTGTTAATGGATATTGCCAAGCTCTGTTATCAAACGATGTTGGTTTATTTCCATTTCCGCTCCACATTTCAGGATTCATTTCTTTTAAAAACTCTGATACTATTTCAGTTGCTTTTTCTCTTGTCATATTATCCACTCGCTTTCTTATTATTTATGTATTGTGATAACCAATCGGTTCTTCACCTCTTAACTTGAGTTCCATTCTTAAAGCTTCAACAGAAACACATCCTGCAATAGGTTGGTTACAATCAACTGACATCCAAATTCTGTTTTTAATCTCTTCTGTTGTCCAATCTTTTACTTTTTCTAATTCCCATTCATACACCATGTTATTTCCTCCTGAAATCTACGTTTCATCTATATAATTCACGTTTACACTTCTATCTAACAAATCATCATTTCTTTTTGTTCTCTTTGACTTCGAATGAAATGTTACAAGTTGCAAATGGACACTTCCAACATTCATAATGTTTACCTTTGTCACAATTTTTCTCATTCACAATACAACCTTGTTCATGAATGTAATCTCTTTCTTCAAATGAATTACAAATAATTTTTATAAAATTCATATTTTTCCACCCTATAAATCATCGTTTCATCAGTTTTCTACTTCTACAAAAACAGTGTACTCAATTCCATTACATTCAAAATTCCATTCACCGTCATATGTGCAACCTGGCTCTGTGCATGTCAACTCAAACCCATTATGGAATAATACCCCTTCTGTATATGGAGCTTCTTCTTCACAAATTACTAATTTAATATCCACTTCAATTCCGTTTGGGAATTTTGCGGCGTGTGTAATCGTCTCATCTCGTTTATACCCATATTTCTGATAAATTTCATCGCCTGTAAGATTAAGTAAATCGTTAATTAACTTCATTTCCGCGTTTGAAATTTTAATTGTTTGTACCATAATATTTTCCTCCAATTCTAAAATCCAAATGAAAATCTTGTTTCATCTAATATTAATTTATGGGTTCTACCATATCAAATCTTGCCACGTTCAGGTACCTCGCTTTTAAATTAGAATTGTATGTTGCAGCAATTTCCATACATTGACTTCTACAATTCTGCTTATACTCACAGCTGCCACATTCATCTGTTTCACTTTCCTGATATGATAAGATTTTGTCTTCATAGTCATTTTCCCAATGTTCCATTTCCGTTTCTCCTAAATTCCGAGTAAATCTTCTAATTCTCTCATCCGATCATGCTTAAAACCAATACATACAAGTGCCTGAAGAATACCTTCTGAATATCCTCTGTGATTTTCAGCTTTCATCCGTAAAATTTCAAAATGCACTCTGCTATCGGTTTCATTTGCTTCTGTAAATTCTTTAATCGCCCGATTTGCATTTCGAATTCCTTCTTCCATAACTCTTTTACAATTTTCACATTCTGTTTTATTCATTTACATCGCTCTCACTTTCTGTTATAATAACTATTCAAGGAATTGGGGACTTACATGGAATTTCCATTGCCCCATTGTTGTTAGCCTTCAATATATTCCCAGGCTTCTCGTTCTGTTGGAAAAGCAATGCTGCATCCTGGGATATACCAGTTTCCGTATTTCATGTACGGCATAGCTACACACCTCCTTGTATGTATTTATAGAAAAAGCAGAGAACGCCATCTCTGCTTTTATCTATCTCGTTATGTTATTCTCTCTTTTGGAATTGCTATTCTATCCGTAAAAATCTACATTTTTACTCTCCAACCTCAAACAATTCGTCACCGGAAAAATCAACCATATCTTGTAAAACGGCATGAGCAAATTCCTTTGCATAGTCTGTCCATATCTTATATTGTAATTCTTCCGGATTTAATTCATTAAGTCCATAATCTTTGACGAGTGCCTTTATAATGTTTTTCATTCTGTATTCATAATTTTCTTCAGTAGTGTGAATATGCATATACATAATTTAAACCTCCTCATAATCTTCAAGTAATTCTTTTAAATTTCCTTTTCTCCATCTATGTAGTTTTCTATCTCCTAATAGATTTTTAACATTGACTTCTGTCCAGTACATATACTGTTTGACGGCATTGTGATAATATCCGTCATTATGAACTTCAATATATTTATTTTTATTTTTCTTATTTCTATAGATTTTTATTACCACAATTTTCACCGTCTCTCTTTTTCAAATCTCTTCAAGAATCCATTTCTCAACAAAATCAAGTACAGCTTCAGGGATAACACCATCTATTCCTTCGCCATAATTGAATGTTTTTCCTACAAGTGTTGTTTCAAACTTAATGTCCTCGTTGTATATAATTTTATATGTTCTTAATCTACCAACTTCTCTTACTAATTCGACTCTCAAAACATTCATTCTTTTTTATCCTTTTCATTATTATTTGAATTAATTCACGTATTGTTTTTACACATCCATAGAAATGCAATGGTAAGCCCACCATCTTCCATTTCTTTCAACAAGTTTGTACCAACTCGTAAATCTCTGTCCCGTACAATCAAACACAGAAGGAACACATTCCATATATTCATTATATTGGAACCATTCATCCGCTGTTTCCCTTGTAGTGATTTCTTCTGGAAGTCGAAGTAATTCAATATACCCGTCAATTCCATTTTCATGCACAATATGTCTTTCTGGTTTTTCATTCTCTCGTTTATAAATTTCACGAATTTTTCTTTTCCTTTTGAGAATTTTATCTCCGCATATTTCATTTACATCGTATCCTTGCTGTTCACACAGTTCTTTACAAATTTGAATCGCCTCATAGTATCCCCATAATCTGTGCTTTGTCTCATAATCCATATTTCACATCTCCATTTTATCTATTCCAGATCCGCAAATCTGCCATCGTAATTCTGTTTCCACGACCTATAAACTCCGTTTGTATCACGAAACTCTAAGTAATATGCCTCTCTCCATTCCCACGGCTCCTGTCATGCAATCTCTTTAATTGTACAAACAATGCCCTGACAATGAATTCTATCTCCTGGCCGTAAGTCTCTCATAATTATTCTCCCTTCTCTGTAATAAAATAGGCAGCTAGGTATTTATTCTCCTAACTGCCTTGCTGTATTTTAATCATTATAAGGTTCATAAAGATTCCGAACTGTTGTCATACATTTCATCATCAACCCGAAATCATTAAGTCTATCAAGATCTTTGATGATCGTCGTGTCACCGCACACATTGATAAGAATACATTTCGCATTCTCACAATAATCTACTGTGACGCGTCCTTCGTTTGTATATACGTTTTCCTCAAACATCTCATTCATTTTCTTGATCCAGTTTTCCATTATGTATTCCTCCTTACTTTACCTTCATCAGCAGCTTACCAAGTTCATTTGCATCTACCACACTACAGATCGCAGTTGCCTTCGTGCTTTCAGTTCCATCTTTCCGTGAAAACTTCGTGACCATGTATACCTTATCAGGCATTTCTTTGCCATCAACAGTGTAATGTCCGATTTCCACTGTGTTTTTACCAATAGTTCCAATTTCTCTTGTCTTGCTGTAAATAAATTCTTTTGCCATGATTTAGTCCTCCGTTTCAATTTCATTCCCATCATCATCTTCCAACCAATATTTTAGACCGAGATAATCTGTATCTCTCAAATTTTCTACTAGCATTTTCGCTTTCGGAACAGAAACAGTTGATTTTAATTTTCTGGCTTGTGTTTCTACACCATCACTTGCTACAACGTACACATTCCCTTGCCTCCTTCCATTACAGATTTTCTTGTTGCAAATAATCGACCGTCAAGACTCATATATACATCAACCATTGTATTTTCTGTTCTTACATACAAAACGGTCATATGCCGCAAAGTGTCCTTCTGTATATACAGTACGGGTTCATACCGATCAAAGATTTTTATCCAAATCACCATAAAATCGCTTTCCTTTCTGTGATTACTAACAGCCCGAATAAAATGAACGTTACCCCTAACGGCCAGGTATCGCTTGCATATCTAATGAGTAGATATCCAACAATCATAAGCATCACACAAAAGATTTTCTGTGCTATGTATTTACGGCGTTCTATTTCTCTTTTGCGCCTTGCTTTCTCTTTTTGAATTTCCATTTCGCGCTGCTGTTCGATGTGCTGACGGTACTTTTCATAGTCGGTAATGTCAACAATATTGTAATGATCCGGATCGAACACGGCGCAATGTGGGACTTTCATTTTTCTTCATTCCTTTCACTTTTTTATTCGACACAAGGTTATTCTCTTTAATCAGTCTTGCTTTTACTTCTCTATTCAGCCGTGTATTTACTTCAATTCTCTTGTGAGTTACACGGTTTAAATAATGTAAGTGTGATCCAGTACCATCTCTTCCGTTCACTCTTGTTTCTCTGAATCCATTAGGAAATAAATATTCCCTTTCAAAATCCAGAACTTCCTTTGGCTTTCGTCGTCTCGACATTATTCATCATCTCCTTTTAATAATCCGAAAAATTCTAATTCTGCATCATCCATAGCACATTCATTCATGAAATATTCGTACTGTTCTTCATCTGTCATATTACATTCTTCCAGAAGAGTATCTTTCCATTGTGTTGCAAGTTCTTCCAGGCGTGAACGTGGAATATAATAATTTTCCGTTTTGTAACGAAATGAATCAATCGCATTCTGTAAAACAAAGATTTCTGGCGTTCCACAGGTTCCATAATTTCCATACATCCATGAGGCAGCAGTGTAAGCCCAACTTCCATCAGCACAGATGTCGGATACGATCTTGTACTCTTCTGTGTTTTCCATTTTGATGAGTGCGTACTCTTTCTTTTGAGCAATGATTTCATAATCAAAGCCAGCTGGATTATGTCGTGTTTCCATTTTATTCTCCCTTCTTCCTTATACAAATTCGATTAGATTAATTCCTAAGTTCTCCTCTAACGATTCAAGGAAAATTTCTCCATCTTCTTTGTTTTTGCAGTAATTCACCAAAGATGTCACACGTAATTCATTGTCGCTTTCCTGCAATTTCCCTTCAAACATCGCACAAACTTCATTCCAAAGATCATCGTTTGTTTCCAGCTCTACAGATAAATCTGTAAACCGTTTCTGTTTTAATAAGTTGTACCGTAATGTTTCTTTCATTTTCTCTTCCTCTCTTTCTCGTGATTGAATCAAATAATCACATCAGCACAGACAAGGTAACTTACCTTCTCTGCACTGTCTAACTACTTAATTTTCACTTTCGCTTTCGGATAAATACTCTTCAAGTCCTGCATATTCGTCATCCGAAAGCAGATTCCGTAAATCATCCATTGACATAATCATTATTCTCCTTTCTCGTTTGTGTTTTTGAGTGAAAGAAAACACCATCAGTTAGCTAGGCTGACGGTGTTTCTTCCTATATATATGTGGAGGGATAAGGTGGTGCTTTCTTATTCCGAACTCCCTATGTAAAATATGTATATGTATTGCTTGCTATGTATTATTTATTTTGCCTGTACAGGTTCTGGCTGAATCATAAATACATGTTTGCCTTCTGTTTTTCTTACATGTTTCCGTTTTGCCTTCTCAACAAGAATATCTTCCATGAATAAACTTGTTGCAATTTTAAAATCGAGCAACGGATATTTTGTAACCGCATTCGCTTTCAGAAAAAGAGGATCAATACCTCTTAAATATTTGACGAGAACTTCTGCATTTTCAGTTCTGGTATAAGGATACAGTTTATATACATCTCGTAATGCTCTCATCACATATGTACTATATCCATTTGCCTTTCTGTCAAAGCCTGCACGTTTGCAAATATCAAAAACATAATCTGCCACGTTTTCTCCCTTCTTGCAAAGATCGAGTGCCTCTGTATAGCTTCCTAATACTGATGCCCGCGCTTGCCAGAACTCTGTACAAATTCAAAACCGTACTTACCTTTGAGCTGTTCAAGAATTTCTGTTGCTTTATCATGCATGATTAATCTAGCGCCGTGTGTCTGCGGAGCTGTCATTTTTGCAACAAATTTATTCTGGAAGGCATACATTTTAGCTTCATATATTCTTCTTTCCGTTGGATCTTGCGGTGCATTTAATGCAACCATAACCCGTAAATCATCTTTAGGATTTACAATCATCTGTGAAGCAATCCATCTGCCGTAACCATCAAAAAGGTAAATTTTGCCTTCTTCCCAGTGCGGGACGCCCTGTAACGGCTGACACTGGTTATCATCCCAATTCGAAACAAGATAATTTAAATTTCTGTCCGTTCTTGCTTCGATCTGATAAGATGGATCAATTTCCAACAAGTCAACCGGAACTGAAAGAACCTCGTTTGGTGCATTTCTATCAACTGCATCTTTGAGTAAACCTTTTAACATTCCTACGTTCCCTTTGTTTTCTCTTCCTGTTACTTCTTTAAATTTCTTACACATAATTTTATTCTCCTTTTTATGTTTTATTATTTTGAATTTCCCTTTGATTTTGAGCATAAAAATAACAGGTATATTTCAACCTGCTTTTCTATTCTCTGTGTTCAGTTTTCGAAACCACATAATGTATATGGTTCTAATGTACATACCATATAACAATATATAGCATTATCATACAGTATGTCATCTTCGGCAATTCGCTTCCAATTTTCAAGCGTTGCCTTTTCATTTTCTCTTAGTCCTCCACCGTATTCTTTCCAGATCGTATCACGGCTTGCAATGTTTAGTTCTGCAAGTCTACGATCCATTTGCCGTAAAGATTCTATACGGCGGTTTAGTGACCAGCTTTCTATTTTGCGTTGTGTGATTGTGCATCAGCTCCTTTCTGTAATTTTGCCTTACCGGATTCTATAATAAATTTCATCAATCATTCTTGCTCTTACTGCTCCGTCAAAGATATAGAAAGCTCCTGTTTCTTTGTCAATGAATGCATTTCCGAAATCAACCTTTACAATCTTGCCGCATTCTCTCAGAACTTTTAATCCGGTTTTAGTCACAAGCTCTGTAATTTCTGTTTCTGTCATGAATGGATTTCCGTTTGCCTTTTCCAGAATTTTCTGATAGCAGATTTCCGCCAGTTCCCTTTCTGCTTCTTTCTGTTTGTAAAATGCCTGACGGCTGATGTCACGGAACAGATCGTCTAACGCTTCCTTTACCTGCTGCAAAGTAAGATATTCCTCGTGGAGTTTCTTGTATTTTCCTACAGACTCGTTGAATTTCCGTTCTTCCGCCAGCTTGTTGCAATACTGGACTGCTGCCGCAAATTCTGCTTCTGTCATATCACAGGTAAAGATGATGACTTCCGGTTTCTCTTTTGCTTCAAAGTCGATTCCGGATAATGCAAGATAAGAATAAAAACTTGCGCTACTTGTTACTTTGATTTCAAATACTTTTCTCATGATTTTTAATTTCCCTTTCTTAATTAATTTGATTATGTATATATTATGCATAATTATAAGTGCATAACTTATAATTCATAGTTCTTAGTGCGGCGAAATGATCCAGTTTCCGTTGTTCGCTTCGCCAAAAGCATAAACATACGCAATACACAGAAGAGATGGAATAATATTCCACATACTAGCTTCCAAACTGAGCATGAACCAGATTGCGCCGATCCATGCCAGGATATAACTTACTTTTAAAATTTTATCTCTCATTTTTTTCTCCTTTGCTTTTTTGTTTTATTCTCTATTTGCCTTTTTCGAATTTTGAGTACAAAAATAACAGCCATCGTTTTCGTGATGGCTGCTATTAAAATGTATACAGTATTTAGTTTATAAGGACTATTTCCGCAATGGGACAATATCTAATGTATATCCCATTGGTACAAGCAATTTAATAAGTGTGTCAATCTGCGGCACTGCTTTCATACTTTCCATTCTGGCGATCGCTGACTGTTTAACTCCGCTTGCCTTTGCAAGTTGGGTCTGAGAGAATCCGCTGGACTCTCTCATCTCCTTTACTTTCTCAATCAATGCGACTTCAAAATTGATTTCTGCCTTGTCTTCTTCGGAAAAATATTCCGGATCGTTGAACATATCTTCGAAATTTTTATGCGCTTTCATAGCTATTTTCCCTCTCTTTCTAACCAGTCTCGCATATTTGCCTTTGCCTTTTCGATTTCTCTTTTCGGCGCTTTCTGCGACTTTTTCATGTAATGACTTAGTAACACAAACTTATTCTCTTTCCAGTAGAAGAAGAAAATTCGATTCTTTAATGGTCGCAGTTCCCAAACATCTCCTTCGATCGGTCGGACTACAGGATATCCGATTCTTGTGCCGTTTCGCTTAAGCAACAAAATATATTCTGCAATCTTGTTCATGTTGATTCTTGCGTTTTTATCTGTCTTTGCCTTTTCCGCAAGCTCTGCGAAATATTCTCCAATTTCGCAATGATCGTTTGCGTCCTTATAAAATTCTACTGTATACATTTATTATATTCCTCCTTCGTCAAGTTTATTATAACATATTTGTTATAACTGTACAAGATAGAATTTTATGTTTGCCTTTTAGTTTTCTCTTGTCAGTCCGAAAATCTCATAAACGTTTCCATCTTTTGTATAAATTCGGATTTTGCCTTCTGCCTTTTCTACGTCTACAATGTCATTAAGTCCCACGTATGCCTTGTTGAACTCATATTCGTTTGCAGACTTATAGGCGTAAAATTCATAGCCGTCACTTGTCATAAGTGCCAGTTCTTCGCCGTTAGTATTCCAATCTACTACGTCAGCAATAAACGAATCGGCGTAGCTGTAATCATGTTCGGCGGAATAGTCAAGTTTTCGGTTGTTGGTTTCCGTTGCGGAGTTCTGCCGTGATACGGTTGTATTGATCGCTGCGATTCCGGAAAAGATAGTTGTTGCTGTTAAGAGTGTGATGACTAATTTTTTGAACATAGTTCTGTTCCTCCTTTTTGGTTTGCGTTTGGATTTGCGTTTTTAGTTTGAAAATCAAAATTAAAAAAGGGCATAAAAAAAGCACCCTAACCAAAAATGGTTAGAGTGCCTGATATACCTATTACAATTTTTCTAATTTCTCTTGCAAAGCTGCAATCTGAGATTGCAATTCTGCTTTTTCTTTTGCGTTGTCAGCGTCATCAAAAATGACGTCAACAATATCATTGGGTGTACAACGAAAATATTCACATAATTTCCCTATTGTTTCCATTGTGACACTTTCATTTTTCCGCAGATGATCAAGTGTACTTCCCCCAACGCCAACTTCTTTTTTTAAATCTAAATGTTTTATATTTTCGCTTTTCATTCTGTCGAAAAGTTTTGAATAATCTAATTTCATTTTCTTTTTCCTCCTCACCTCCATTCTATCATATAATTTTTAATTATACAATACAGTATAAGACTGTGGAAAATCATGCAAGGTTCTTTTTGCGCATTCATAATCCGTGACGGTTCCGCAGAACTTGCCCAGGAACTCGCCACCAGTTCCCTTCTTCTTTGCACGTTCATGGCGCATCATGGCAGAATAGTTCCCGTTGTACTTTTTGCCTTCTGCCTTGCGCCGCTGCCGTGATTCTCGGATCTGGAAATCCCACAACATTTCCGTGTATTTATTTTGTGCGGTCGTGACAATCCAACGGGAACCGTCCCACACTTCTATTCTGATTCTGCCTTTATTGTGCCGTTTGAAAGCATCCGGCAAAGCTACGATCATAGTTCCGTTTGAAGCGGAAAGAATAATCGTGTTCATTGGAAAATCTACCTTGTGAATTTCCTCAGATCTAAATATCTTATACACTTTCATTTCTATTTTACCTCCTGCGGATAATATTTTCCAGTTTCTCTGTTATAGTGATACAGAGTAACTTTGATTTTCTGTTCTCTGCACACATTAAGAACGGCAATGAGCGCAACCGTCAGACCTGTTACGTACAGGTTTAGTGTAAAAACGCCGCGGAGCTGTTCTGTTGCTTCTCTTTCCATTCCGGAGAGATCGAGCGGATCAAGTTCCGTTCCGAAAATAGATCCGTCAATTGCCTGTGGAATCTCGTGTCTACCTTCGCAGAGCGACATGTAGACTTCAGTTACAGGAATCTGCGTCGGTTCTGCGTCCTGCTGATCATTCCATACTGGACATTCTTCTGCATAGAAACATCCCCAGCAATTATTACCACACCGTGAACATGCGTATTCATATCTTTCTTTTCTTGCCATAATTTACCTTCTTTCTACCATTTTTGGCATGGTTGCCTTTTTATTTTTTGTAAAACCATTGGGCGGAATTGCACCGCCCTTTTTCTATACTAATGGTCATTATTTGAAATAATGTTTGATCACAATATTTGCAATCGTTACCGCAAGTCCGGAATAGTCATATTCTACCTTGCCTGTTTTCTTGTTGCGTTTTGCCTTAACAAGTGTGTTCACCTGTCTTTTGCTGAAATCCACGTTGCCTGTTTTCTCGTCTACTGAAAACTTGTTAGTGAATCCTTTCACATAACAATCATTCAGTAGTTTCTTATCTTCTGCCGTAAGTTTTACACGGGTTTTTGTCGTGTACGGAGTTTCAAACGGCAGACTGAAAGTTTTCTTAATGATAGTTTCAAGTTCCGCGGAAGCCTTTTTATAGGCTTCCTTTACTTCATTGGACATAACAAGCGCGCCGTCATCACTTGCTTTAGAACTTACATGGATTGCCTCCAGTGCATTGTAGAGTTCTGGAGACTGGAAAGCCGGAATGATTGCGTACTTGATAAGCTTAGAGTTATCCCAGGTTGCCAAAATCCGCAATACAGTGCGCACTACGTCCTTGTCGTTTCCGAAATGATTTTCGTTTTTAACGCTCATTTCGGTTACTACCTGAGTATAGACTGGAAGTGTTTCTGCTGCATCTGTTTTCAGTTTTTCAAGTGCCTCCTTCAAATCATCGAGTTTCGCATTGAGCGCCTCCCGTTCCTTTTCTTTCTGATCCTCTGTTTTACTCTCTGCTTTTTCCAGATTAGAAATCTGTTTTTCAGTCCGTGAGATGTCATCCTTGCAAAGCTGAATGCTCATCTCAGTTCCTTCATGATTGATAGCTACGTGCAGGTTTTTCACCTGCTCTACAGTTGCGGATTCGTTCAGAAAATTAATGTTTAAGTTCATCATAATTGTTCCATTTCTCCTGTTTTACGCACAGGTGCATTATTTTTATTTTTTTAGTTTTTGTTTTAGGTGTGTTATTGCACACTATAAAAGGACAGACTGGTAGCGCTGCCACTTTATACTATGTAATATTTATTTTCCGTAATGAAAGAGGCGCGGAAGTCATAAGCTAGGTGTTACCCTATACTGAGAACTAAGTGTCACCTTATTTCCTGCTCCCCCGCGCTTTTCATACGCTCTTATGTATTTTCCAGTGTTATAAGTATGGTTATGAATTACACCGGACAGCTTTTTTAAATTAGCTGAGCTGTTTTATTAAGGACTTTTTAAATCCGGTTGGTATCTTTCAAACGTTGTTGCTCTCCCACTGCCTAGAATATAGGACGCTTGAAAGACCCATTGCCAAGGGTGCTACCCTGTCCCGTATATACCTATAAATATATATACGTCTCGTTCCCGCCTTCAAAAAGGGGAGAGCTTGCAATGTTTCACACGGCATTACCGACCGTGCCGCCGCAAAGCGGTTATTTTCTCCCACTATGGGAGTTTGTATAGAGTAAATCCCCATAATATAATGCCGCTGGGTAACCTCTAGCAACCTATGCACTTTTTTGATCTTTAGTCGATCTTCTAGGAAGAACGGCTGTACTCAGTCCATGCATAGACTGTTTTTTTGTTCGGACTTTAAAAGTAGTGGACTTTTTGCACGATCTGTGCTAGAATCTAAGAACGGTAAAGAACTTAGATTGCACTATGTGTGCAAAGCACTATGTGTGCAAAGGGGAAACCACAATTCCCATGCCCTTGTTGGGCTATGTAAAGATATGGGTTTGGTCTTGTAAAAGGTTTTGCCCTTATCTTTAATGCTATTATAACCCTTTTATCGGGGTTTGTCAACCCCTTTTTAGGATTTTTTAAAACTTTTTTGTCGGTCGGTGTCCGACATACAGAGGAAGAAACACCGCGAACGAAACGACCGTTCGCGTACCGTTTAGGCTATTACCCTTTCGGTAATTGTATTATCTCATAAACATGCATAGATTGCAAGCGTTTTTTAGCTAAATTATACACAAAATATAAACATGCATAGAACTATTTTTAGTGCATATTGCTAGTTGATTAATTGTCATTGTGTAATATATACAATAGATATAGCGTGAATAGTAGTATTATGCAGCATATTGACGAATAGTAATATTATACAATAGAACGTATAGTTTATTGTACAAAGTGACGAAAATAAAATAATTGAAAGAAGGTGTCATATTGTCAGAAACCAATGAGTCACAACTAAAAGCTGTCAGAAAATATAACTCGCAATGTAAAAGTGTCGCAATACGCTACACTCCAAAAGAATTATCAGAGTTTGAAAGATTTGAAAGATATATTTCAGAAAATAGTGTGAATAAAGCCGAATATATCAAAAATTTAATAAAAGCAGATCTGGACAAAAAAGGGTATTGATTGTAGAGCGCGCCGGAATAGAAGGTTGACTAATGGTCGGTTTAGAATGACTAATGGTCATATTTTTATGACTAATGGTCATATTTAAGAAATTAGGAATGATTACTATTATTGAATTTATAGAAATGTGCGGTTTAGTACTGGTAAACTTTTTGTTTAGCATTGGTATATGTGGAAATTGTGGATAACGTGGAAAACCATTGTGGATAACTTGATAATAGTAATCATTACTATTTTCGATATGTAAAATTTTTACATATGACTTTACGTCACACTTTACTGCCTTTTTTCGCCTTGTCACCGGAGCAGAGCGCGCCATGGTCAAAAATTTTTATTTTACCAAACAATAGGAAAAATTTTATCTATTGTCAAAATATTTTGAATTGTATTAGAATTGTGTTATGCCCTATAAAATACCTGTTTTTCGGGGTAAAATGACGTTGTGATCTGCTCATTGTCTAAATGTTCAGACGGGGGTAGTTAAAATCAGTAAATTATCTGAATTTTTTGAAATCTCACATAGCTGGTTCATCCACACACCAACTCCAAAATCCATCACTCCACCCAATCTCACCATTATCCCTATCTCACCACCCTCCCATTCCACCCATCCAAAAACAATCCCCATTTTGCCCAATAATCAAGCCAAAAATCCAATTATATTACCCTAAAACACCTTATCGTACCCTTTATCGTTAACCCCAATAATCAAGCCTTAAAATCACTCTACCATTCATATTTCATTTCCAACTTTCACACATCCGTTCCAAAATAACCTATATAAATCCCAAACTCCAACGATAAGTATTTCACCACGCAAAAATTACTCTCTTCTACATTAACTTACTCATCACTCCTCCACAATTCCATCCAACACCATCACAAATCATCCCTACTCTTGATCTAAGGACAAAACAGTATTATAATCAATCTAGAATCCATTCAAACACATACGCCCTATAAACTGTCCACCTACAAAAGAAAGAAGGAAAATGATGTCATTTCGTGATGAATTGTCCAGCCTTACCCCAACACAGAAGCAGATCCAGGTCAAAGCAACATCTGAAGCACAAACAAATGCCAGACTTGATTATTCTGGTGTAAAAGATCTTTTACGCTCCAAAGCACAGCATAATGAGTACACAACTATAGGCAATCATAAATATATCTCTTGCTATTATCCGGATTCCTATTCGGGCGAACCAGAAGCTGCAGAATATGTCAGACGAGTCTGTGAAACAAGAACAACCATGCATAGAAGAGGATTATTTTCTGGACAAGTACAAGAAACATCATGCGTAATCTCTTATGTTATTACAAACCAATCTGCATATGATGAATATTTAAAAGAATTACAAAGACTCGCTGCAGAAGATGATATTCGTATATCTGTAGTAGGATATAATAAATTAGAAAAACGTACCGAAATATCAATTCCCTGTTGTCTCGGATCAACTTTACTGGCAAACAATTATATGTACAGAATCAAACTTAGTGTCAGTATCACATTTTAAATAGGAAATAACTCAAATAAAATAAGGGTAGATGACCATAAAATCACCTACCCTATACAAAAAGATACTTCTACAAGTTTTAAATCGATCTTATATCTATACCCTAACAACTATCCACCAAACACATCTAAATCCGTCCTAGAAAAATAATCTCGCATACTCTCCCACGATCACACCTAAGAAATGATATGTACACTCTCCTATCAAATGTGTTATAGGGAGGGGTATTTAAAACCACAGTAGCAAAACATCTTTGCCATTCAATACACTACATTCAAAAATCAAAAAATAAAATTTCCAATGAGAGAATAATATTTTGCAAAAGAAAAATTATATCTTAAAGGAGATTTTAAGCTATGAATACATATTTAGTACCAACTACTGCAGCTTATTGTTATGAACCATACGATCATATCTTTATGGTATATGCAGAATCAGCCAAAGAAGCTTACACAAATACTTACACTAAATTACAAGGACAAAATATTCCTCTAAAACAAGATTCGTATGAGTCTTATTCATGTGAATTATATTTACCAGAATATACCTCCACAGATCCATTTCATGAATCCAGAAAATATGATATACTTAGAACAGCATTCAAAAATACGAAGGGGATGGAATATATGGCACACTTCAATGTAAATTGGAAGGATTATACAGATATGCTTGCCAGGAAAGCAAAAGAAGAAAATTGGTCAAACAAAACATATCCTAATAATGGAATTCTAACAAATTACCTGGTTCATACATATAAAAAGCTTAGAACGGATGGACAAATCATTTATAGAACAAATTATGCATTATTCAACACAGGATTGTTTACGAAATATTATGAGCCAATCTATGCTTATTCAAATTCAGAATATAATATCTCTTTCCTTACTGGACATGAATTAAATCAGCATGGAATATCAGAACGACCTCAGAAAGCAAACTATTTCAAAGATCCATCACTACTACTCTTCGATTGGCACTACCCTATAGACATTCATTTTAAGCATATTCTAGAAGATGAAAGAAATAAAGAACGTTTACCAGAAGGGTTTCTAGAAAAAGAAAATAAAATGTGTATTCTTACAGGTGCAGTTGAGTTAATGAAACGTAGAGTCTCAGCAAATTATAAATTAGCAATACCGCAATGTTATGAAGACAAAATCCAATTACTATTACCGTTGTGTCTAGATACCGATGAAGGAAAACCAAATCTAGCATTAGCTGTTACAAAATTAGATAATTGTTATCAAGGATTCACTTGTCTAACATTAGATATGGCATATAATAATGCTAGATTAATTGCAAGTCCTGATATAGAATGGTTAACTGATACAGAAATAGAATAAAACAAAATACAAAAATAATTTTAATAGCAGATGAGAGAAATCTTGTCTGCTATTTTTATGTTCGAAAATAAAGATTAACAAAATCATAAAATTAAAAATGGTTCAAATCAAAAAGAGAATAAATAAATATCAAAGAAAATAATAAATACAAAGGAGATATTTACTATGAGCAATAATTTAAAACTGATCACAACAGAAAAATTTGGAGAACTAAACTGCAGCTTTTACAAAAATATGAATGACGACATTCTATTGACAAGAGAACAAATTGGACAAGCATTGGAATATAAAGATCCTTCTAAAGCAATTCAAAAAATCCATTTGAAACATCAAGATCGTTTGGAATCATTATGCTTGAGGGTGAAGGATTCTACTTTCGATCACCCCCAATCTGGAGGTAGTCGAAATAATTTAACTACAGAACGTGTTTACTATACAGAACGAGGTGTCATGGAAATCTGCCGTTGGTCCCATCAAAAGAAAGCTGACGAATTTATGGATTGGGTATGGGACATCGTAGAAAGATATAGAAATAATACTCTTACATCTATAAATTTACAGCCAATTATTAAATCCCTTCAAACTCTTATTCAGGCTCAAAATGATATGAATCAAGCAATTAGCTTGTTATATGATAGATATAATACTGATGTTGCACAGCTAAATGAACGGTTGACTACACTAGAAAACAAAATGTCTATACTGGAAACATTACCAATTAAGAAAATGCCATATTGGGTAAGTGTTATGATGCCTAAATTTAAGCGAATTATGATGAAATATGGAATTGATGATTACAAAACATTATATAGAAAATTATTTGAAAAATTTGGAGAACAATATCCAGATAAGGATTTAAATCAGATGATAGATGACTATTGTCATAATAATAATCTAAAGAATTGTATGACCATGGATGCACTAGCTTATGACAAAGAATACAGAAGTTTATTCGAAGAAATGGTTGATGCAATTCTGGATGAGAGAACAATTTTATAAAACTATTCAATAATAAATGGAGAAAATATAGTAGGAACCACTCTTTTATTATTGGAATTGATCATTAAAAGTGGCTACGGTAGTTTTTGGTTACACGGTTGGATTGACAATAGTGTGCCACGCTACCAACGATTCCGCTACTTCGCTTCGCTACGTTGCTCATCGTTCTGGCGACTGCAAGCAGCCACCAGTTAATGCAAAATGTATAAAGTATTCATTAACCAATTATAAACAGATTATAAAATAGAGCAATTTTTTGCTTATAAATACTGGGTGAAATGCGGGTACCATTTCTTCCCTATATATATTATATATTAGGAACTTTTGGTACCCGTTTTCGAGAGGAACTTTTCCCAGAAAAAATAAGGGAATTTTAAAGGAGGAAAAATCAAAAAATGGAAAAAATGGTTGTAAAACAAGGGAAAATTAAAGAAATTGATCTCGTAAACAAGTATGCAAGCCCTGCTGTTAAGGAGTCGTACATCAAAAATGGTAAGCTTCTAACAAAGAACAAAAGGACTCTTTTGGAAAAAATGTCCAGATACTGTAAAATTGTTGATCTTGGTAAAAGAGAATATGAGATTACAGAAGTCTATCCATATATCTTACCAGCTAATTTTAAGAAGATGAATGCTTCTCTATATCAATATATTGTTCCACTATTACTGGAAAAAATTATTAATGGACATGATCAGAATCGAAAAATTGATATCACGCTTGGTAAATGGGCCAGAGAAATTAATATGGTTAATCAAAATTATAATCTCTGTAAATATAATAAAGAGGAAACTAGCAGAGCTATTAAATACGAATTGGATACTATTAATGAATTTTATAATAAATCAGATGATATGATTGAGTATTATATTATGAATGCTCTGGATTATCTTAAATCTGCAGGTCTTATCATCTGGCGTGATGTGTACAAGATCACTTCTGAAGTATCCGACGAGATGGTTGAAATCGATTCAGATGGAGTTGTTCATGCAAATATTAAATTGGAAACTAGAGAAGCGTCTAAAGAGGATATGGACTTTTATGCTGCTTGTATTAAGGTTGCTGATGAAAAAGCAAATATCACAAATGCATCAGAAAGATATTACAGCAAAAAATCACAACGATTTAATGAAGCCCTCAAAGATGAATTATATAAACGCAAAATCAAACTTGTCTATAAGTCATATGAAGCTTATTACATCGATCTTGACAAATGTAGTTTTGTTCTAAATCAATTCCCACATCAATCCAATATTATCAAAAAATTTAATGATACTTTCACAGAGATGATTATTGGCAATGCCCAAAAACGTTTTGATAAATCACCTCGAAAATATACGATCTATGAAAGTAAAGATGATTATTCCCTGTGTTTTAAGGGATTGTGCGAAATGACAATAAACAATGAAACTGAATATCTTGGGAAGAGAATTAATAAACGTAAAGTTGAAGATGAATACACGCTTCAAATTAATTAGCAAAGGAGATATAAAAATGGAATTTAATACAAACCAAAAAGAAGCCATTCACACCATAGACGGAAATATGGTTGTCATTGCTGCAGCTGGATCTGGAAAGACATCTGTACTTACATATAGAATTTTAAACATGGTTAAGAATTATGGAGTTGATCCCACTACTATTTTGGCTGTCACGTTCAGTAAAAAGGCAAAAGAAAGCATTGAGCAGAGATTGGGAAAGCTTGGAGTAGCTAATGTAAATGTAGAAACTTTTCACTCTCTCGCTCTTAAAATTATTACTTCTACATATGGATATGGAAAATACAAGGTATGGACTGCATCTTGGGAAAAAGAAAAAGCACTGAAAGAAATTTGTTGTGATTTACTTGGATTATGCAAGAACAAAGATGATGTTCCTTATAATGGAATACTGAGATTTTTGGGAATTCAAAAGACAAACATGCTAGGCTCAACAGATGATTTGATTTATTCAGATGACGATCCGTATCCTGATGATCGGATGAAAAAGATTTATAAAATGTATGAAGATTATAAAAAGGATAAGTCCTATATTGAATTTGATGATTTTCTGAATATGGCAAATCAGTGTTTTGACAAATTCCCAGATATTTTAAAATTTTATCAGAATAAATATCTTTACGTGTTATCAGATGAGTTTCAGGATGTGTCTATGGCACAGTCTCTTCTTCTTAAAAGAATTAATAATAAAAATACTATGATTGTAGGTGATCCTTTACAGGCAATCTATTCTTTCCGTGGTGGGCGAAGTGAATACATTATGCAGTTTGATCAGGATTATTCTGATGTGAAAATCGTCCATTTAAACACGAATTACAGATGTAGTACAGATATTGTACGCATGGCGAATATGTTAGCACAACATATTCCTGACAGTAAGGATAAAAATTACGTAGAAAGTATTGCTTCTAAAGGAACACATCAGCTCCCTGAATACAGAAAATTTGTAAGTGAATATGATGAAGCCTCTTGGATTTGTAAAAAGATCACAGAGAAAAAAGAGAACAATGAGTATAGAGATATGGCTGTTCTAGCAAGGACAAATGCCCAGTTGACAATATTGCAAACTGTCATGTCTAAAAATATGATTCCATATGACGTTGTTAATGGGGTCATGTTTACGGAACTACCAGAGATTAAGTTACTGATTTCCTATCTTAAATTGGCATTGCACGAAGGAGATAGTTCAGCATTTTCGTATGTATATAATAAACCAAATCGTTGGTTAGACCAGAAATTTTTCGCTGAAGTCAAAGAAAATGCTACGAGGAAAAACACTTCTTTATACAATGCAATGTTTACGATTGATCGCAGAAATTGGCGTTTCAAAAATGGAATTGATCAATTATATGAAGTTATTAATACACTACAGAACAGAAAATTCGAGTCGGTTGGTGAGATGATTGAATATTTGAGATTCTATCTTAAAATCGATGATTTTGTTAGCAAGGGCAAACAGGCTGATGATGGTGGATTTTCGGAACAGATTGAAAATATGGATGCTTTTCAGAATATTGCAGAAAAGTATTTTGATTTAAACGAGTTTATGTTGTACTTAGATGACATCAATAGACAAGTTGCAATGGAGAATAATGATAAAGTACATCTCTCAACAATTCATAGAGCAAAAGGTTTGGAATATCCAATCGTGTTCATTGTTGGATTGAATGATGGACTGCTCCCACATGCAAAAAGTGACAATCTCGATGATGAACGCAGGTTATTATATGTGGGTATTACAAGAGCAGAGAATGAGTTATATCTCTCTTCTACTGCATCATACAATGATAATCTTATGACTCCTAGTCCGTTTATTGATGAACTTGGAGATAGCGTTAAAAAGATGAAATGTTGATGAATGTTTAGAGAATATAAAATTAGGAACTATTAATCATCCCTATAGTCAAGGAGTGATAAAAATGTATTTAAAAATTATGAAAATCAAAGGAGATACTAATTATGAAAGAGAACACAAGATTTTGCACCAGAAGTTTAAGAGATAATACAAGATTTGGAGGAGTAATTCAGTTGACAGAATTTTCTCCATATCCGAATTCTACTACCCTATCACATGGATCGCACTTCGCAGAAAAGATTATTGCAGACAGAAAAATTGATGAACAGTGTCGAAGAAATATTATTCAAACACAAAAATTAAAAGCAAAGCAGTCCACAGTAAAGGAAGTGGATGAGTTTGTTTACTAAAACTGATCGTAGATATTTATCTAAAGCGAGACAGGCTGCAGATATTTCTGATTATAAAAACGTACATATCGGTTGTGTGGCAGTATACAAAGGAAATATTGTTGGTATTGGTTGTAATACTAATAAAACTCATCCAGTACAGAAATATTATAACAAATATAGAAATACTGACGTTGATCAGGAAACACTTCTTCCTAAAATACATGCAGAAATTAGCTGTATCAATTCCATCCGACATTTGGATATAGATTTTTCCAAAGTAAAATTATATATATATCGAAAACGAAATGATAAACCTTATGGTATGTCTAGGCCATGTCCGTCATGTATGGCTGCCATCAAGGATTTAGGCATAAAACACATTTACTATACTACAAATGAAGGCTTTGCTTATGAATGTATAACACAGGAGGATTTAGTATGAATATTATAGATTTTGTATGGAATTTTAAAAATTTTAAACTTAAGGATTTTGGATTAGATCCTGAATATAACATGTTATGTGCGCCAGTATGTGAATGCGGATGTGGTGAGAAGATGAATGTTTTATAAAGTATGTCAAGAACACCCGTGACTTTAGTCATGGGATGAATTGACAT